>Ga0299907_10001627_pt1 | contig 13042 bp, 12 predicted proteins | sample RVTome_16_FD_198680 | JGI IMG/M metagenome (GOLD analysis project Ga0299907, IMG submission 198680) | Soil microbial communities from uranium-contaminated site in the Upper Colorado River Basin, Wyoming, United States - RVT152D67 (version 2) ... | reverse complement strand
ACGGACGTCTCGAGATTGATCGTGAGCCCCACTCCGAGGCCGGCGCCGCGGGCCTTCGCGATGGCCGGGCCCGGGTCGGATACCGCCTCGTGGTGGAAGGAGACGATGTCGAGACCCGCGTCGGCGAGCTCGTCGAAGTACGCCTCGGGCGCGTCGACCATGAGATGGCCGTGCAGCGTGAGATCGGTGACCGGGCGCAGCGAGGCCACGACCACCGTGCCGAGTGCAATCGGCGGCACGAAATGCCCGTCCATGATGTCGATGTGGATGACTTCGGCATGGTCGGCGACCAGCTTGACCTGATCGGCGAGGTGCGCCAGGTCAGCGGCGAGGATCGACGCGGCGAGCTTGCCCATCGGCGCGTATCGTACCCGGCACCCCTCTCCCGACCCGCAAGCGCGTCCGGTTCGTCGTCATCGTTCCTTCTCGAAGACGGCGACGAACATCGCGTCGGAGCCGTGTCGGTGCGGCCACAGGCGGTGCCGGAGTGCCGGGCCCGAGGGGCCGGGTGCCTCGACCGGGCGCAGATCGGGTCGCCGGCGCGCCAGCGCGTCGGCCACCGCATCCGTCTCGGCGCGCGGAAAAGTGCACACCGCGTACACCAGCCGGCCGCCGGGCCGCACCAGCGCCGCCGCACCGGAGACCAGCTCCACCTGAAGTCGGGCGAGACCGCTCAGATCCTGCTTATGGGGACGCCACAGGAGCTCCGGCCTGCGACGAGCCGCACCGATCCCTGAGCACGGAGCGTCCACCAAGACCCGATCGAACACGCCGGCAAGAGCAGGCAGCATCGCATCCTGGGCAAGCACGAGTGTCCGAACGCCGAGTCGGGCCGCCTGCGCCCGGACCCGTCTCGCGCGGCTCGGATGGAGATCGGACGCCACCACCAGCCCATCGGCACCGACCGCGCACGCGATCGCTCCTGCTTTGCCGCCGGGTCCTGCGCAGGCGTCCCAGATCCGCTCGCCGCGTCGAGGATCGAGCGCCTGCACCACGAAAGCGCTTGCCTGATCCTGGACCGCGAACCAGCCTTCCCGGAACCCCGGGAACGTCGAGGGATCGCCGCGCTGCAGGAGCAGGCAGTCGGGATCGAGTGCGGCCGGGATCGGATCATGACCGTCCTCCTGAAGCACCTCGACCAGGCGATCGCGCGCCACACGACAAGTGTTCACCCTCAGGCAGAGGCCGCCTGGCGCCGCGAGCGCAGACGCGCACTCCTCCACCTCGTCGCCCAGGATCCGCCGCAACTCCTCCACGGCCCAGGGCGCGAGGCCGGTCCTCGTCGAGATCGACCGATCGTCATCCCCCGACAGCATCGGCGGCGGGGTGGCAGACAGTCGCCGCAGCACGGCGTTCACGAACCCTCGCTCGCGAGGTCCCGCCAGCGCGACGGTTTCACTCACCGCAGCGTGCGCAGCGATCTCGGTGAAGAGCAGCTGGTACGCGCCGAGACGTAGCGTGGCGAGCGCTCCCGGTGTGATCCGGTCAACGGGACGCGACGCAGCGGATCCGATCGCGTGGTCCAGGGGGATCGTTCGGCGGATCGTGCCGTAGGCCAGCTCCGACGCGAGGGCCCGATCCCGGCGATCGAGTCCGCTCACCGAGAGCAGGGACGGGATCACGAGGTTCGAGTACGCGCCCTCCTCCGTGACCCGGCGCACCGCCGTCAGCGCGACCGAGCGAGGTGACGCGCGCTCCTTCATCCGAGGCGTTCGAGGGGAGCCAACCGAGCGCCGTTCGCCCACTCCGCCGCGGACATGTGCCGTCGACCGGCGGGCGCGACCGTTCGCAGCCGGACACCGTCGCGGCCGGCCGCGACCAGAACACCTCGGTCGTCGACACCGAGGATGCTGCCGGGTACCCCCGATTCCTCGAACGACTCCGCGAGCAGGATGTTGATCGCCCGCCCCCGGAAGGTCGTACGGGCTCCGGGGGCGGGTGCGAACGCTCGCACGCGCCGCACGATGCGTTCGGCGTCCTGGCTCCAGTCGACGATCCGATCGGTGGACGTCAGCTTGGGCGCCCAGGTGACACCGGCCGTGGGCTGCTGTCGCGGTTCGATCAGGTCCAGGGATCCGAGCGTATGCACGAGGAGCTCGGCTCCGATTCCGGCCAGCCTCGCTCCGAGCGTGCCCGCGTCGTCCTCAGGCCGGATCGGCTCCTCACGCTGCTCCAGGATCTGGCCCGTGTCCATACCCTCGTCCATCCGCATCGTGGTCACACCCGTCGCTGCATCGCCCGCGAGCAGGGCGTGCTGCACGGGCGCGGCGCCGCGCCACCTGGGCAGGAGGGAGAAATGCAGGTTGATGGCACCGCGCGTCGGCACGTCCAGCACTTCGGGCGTGAGGAGCTGACCGTACGCGACGACGACCAGCACCTCGGGTCGCGCTGTCACGAGCGCGTCGAGTCCCTCCCCCTTGCGCACACCTGCGACCTCCGCCAGGGCGAGTCGTCCGCGCGCCCTGTCCGCGACGGGTGTCATCGTCCGTACGGACCCGCGGCCTGCCGGCTGCGGAGGGTTCGTGACCACGAGCACGACATCGAGCCCGGGTGCGTCCACCAGGGCCTCGAGTGCCCGCACGGACCAGACGTCGTTACCCAAGAAGACCACGCGCATGTCGCGAGGATAGCCCTGGCTTTCCTCAGCCCTCGTGCGCCGGGCGAGGACGAGGCTCCTGCAGCCCCAGCTCGATCCTGCGGAGCTCGGCCAGCACCGCGCGCCTGCCTTCCTGGTCCAGGCGGTCGATGTAGAGCATCCCGTCCAGATGGTCGGTCTCGTGTTGGAAGATCCGCGCGAGCAGCCCTTCTCCCTCGAGGTCCAGGGGTCGGCCCTCCAGGTCCAACCCTCGGCACCGGATCCGGTTCGCTCGGGGGGTCTCATGGAACGGGCCGGGGATGGACAGGCAGCCTTCCTCTTCGACGACCTCGCCCGAGGGCTCGGTCAGCTCGGGATTGGCCACGAACATCGGTCCGGTCTCACCGTCGTCGAACACGAACAGGCGCTGCATCAGCCCAACCTGAGGGCCTGCGAGCCCGACACCGGGCGCCGCGTACATCGTCTCCACCATGTCGTCGAAGAGACGCCGAAGTCGCGCGTCGAACTCCGTGACTGGCCTGGCCGGCGTCTTGAGGACGGGATCACCCAGGGTTCGGATCGGCAGGATCATGGCTTCAAAGGTGCGGCTGCTTCCAAAGATGCGGCTGCGTCAGAGATGCGGCTCGGCTTCGACCCGCGAGACCTCTCCGCGAGCGGCGAGGTCGCGCATCGTGCGCCCGAACCGAGGGAGGCGATCGGGCGCGAGGGTGAGCAAGCATACTGTCTGGTCCCCGGTGGCCGAGGTGAGAAGCATGATCGGATCGAAGCCCGCGAGATGCTCCTCCAGTCCCCGCGCCCCGGCGACGCGGAAGACGGGGGCCGCGACGGGGAATCCGGCGTCGGCGCGGCGGCCGCGATCGTCCTCGAGGAACCGGGCGGGGTTGCCGCGCACGACCGCCTGGATGGCGGGATCGCGAGGACGGGTCGCCTGTACGATGACCCGTCCGCCGGGCTGCGCCCATGCGATCGCCTCCATCCACACCGAAACCGCGCGGGCTCTGGAGTTGAGCCCGGCGCTCCGCTCGGCCAGGTCTGCGTCCACGATCGCGACGAGATCCAGGCCGGCTGGACCCAGGTCACGCACGACCTCGGCGCCGCCGATCAGGACCTCACCGTCTCGAGGCAGGCGCGGCCGCTCGATGCGACGCACCTTCGCCCGCGCGACGGTCGCGGCCCATTCCTCGATCCGTTCAGCCCCGCCGCGGCGGATGCCGAAGGACGCACCGCCGCACGAGGCGCAACGCCCTTCCGCCTCGCACACCACGCAGCGAACGACCCGGTCCTCGATCCGTAGGAGGCCGCCGCACGCCGAGCATGTCGCGGACGCACCACAGGAACGACAGACCTGGGCCATGCCGTAGCCCCGGAGCGGGGAGTAGATGAAACCTCGCCCCGCCTGCCGGAGCGCCTGGACGAGCCGCGGCGCACGCCCTTCGGGGCCGGGTGCGACGATCTCCACCGCGGGCCAGCGCCGTGAGGTGGATGCCACCTCCGGCAAACCGATCGAGGCTGTCTCCGACGACGGGCACAGGGCCGAGAACACCGCCGTCGCTCCTTCCACGCGCGTCCGCTGGAGGGCCACGTCCCTGACGTGCGAATACGGTGCCCGGTCCTCTCGGTGAGCGGGATGGCTCTCCCTCGAGACGTAGATCAGGCCGAGGTCGCGGACGGGCGCGTAGACCGCGGGGCGCGTGCCGACGATCACGTCGCCGCGCCCGTCCGCGACCTCGAGCCACGTCCGGTACCGCGCACGCCGATCGCCTCCGAGGAACGCGACAGCTCGATCGCCGAACACGCCCAGCACCGCTGCGGCGGTCGCCGGCACCGGCCTCGCCTCCGGCACCAGCACGATCGCGCGCCGTCCGGCCGCCAGGCATGCGGCCACCGTCTCGACCGCCAGTGCGGCCTCGTCCTCGGGCGCCGGTCGCAGGACGAAGCCCGCCGCGCGCCGTTCTCCGATGGCCGCAAGCAAAGCGTGCCCGTTCCGGTAGTTGTCGGGCAGGATCGCCGGGGTGACGGGGCCGAAGTCCTCCGCGCGGCCGACCCCACCCGAGCCCACGCCCCGGACCTCGACCCCGCCAACGGACGGCTCGGGTTCCTCCGACGCCACTCGCGGTGGCGTGAGGCGCGTTAGCACCGAGGCGAGCGGCGCGACGTAGCGTTCGCTCACCCAACGGGCAAGGGTCAGCATCCGTTCGTCGAAGAAGCGCACCGTCGAGACTCGCTTCCTGACGGGAAAGATGCGCTCGGGGACGTCGTCGGTCGTTCCCAGTACCCAGCCTCGGACTGCTCTTCCGTGGAACGAGACCTGGACGAGCGATCCGAGGCCGGCCCCCAGGTCGCTCGACAGCTCGTACGTGAAGGGCCGGTCGAGAGACAGAACCGGGCGGTCGATGCAGACGGCGACCGGACCGGAAAGGATCTCAGCCGACGGCCGCGCGGAGGTCGTCGACGCGATCGGTGGCCTCCCAGGGGAACTCTTTCCGCCCGAAATGCCCGTAGGCGGCCGTCTCGCGGAAGATCGGGCGCGCAAGGTCCAGGTCGCGGATGATCGCCGCAGGACGGAAGTCGAAGACCTCCCAGAGCGCCGACCGGAGCTTCTCGGGATCGGCGTGCTCGGTCCCGAACGTCTCGACCATGAGAGAGACCGGATGCGACGTTCCGATCGCATAGGCGACCTGCAGCTGGAACCGATCCGCGAGCCCCGCCGCCACGACGTTCTTGGCCACGTACCGCGCCATGTACGCCGCGGAGCGATCCACCTTGGTGGGGTCCTTCCCGCTGAAGGCGCCGCCGCCGTGCGGCGCCATGCCACCGTAGGTGTCCACGATGATCTTGCGTCCCGTGAGACCGGTGTCGGCCTTCGGGCCACCGATCTCGAACCTGCCCGTCGGGTTCACGAGCACCCGCACGTCGTCGCTCGCGAGGTCGGGGAACTCCCTGAGGACAGGATCGATCACCTCGGCCTCCACGTCGGGGCGAAGGAGGGTCTCGACGTCCACCTCCTCGCGATGCTGCGCGCTGATGAGCACCGTGTCGGCGCGGACGGGCACCCCGTCCCGATACTCGACGGAGACCTGTGACTTCCCGTCGGGTCGCAGATACGGAACGACGCCCGCCTTGCGGACGTCGGAGAGGCGCCGGGAGAGCCGGTGCGCCAGCGCGATCGGGAGCGGCATCAGCTCGTCCGTCTCGCGGCAGGCGAACCCGAACATCATCCCCTGATCGCCCGCGCCCAATCGGTCGAGCTCATCGGAGGAGTGACCCTCGCGCTCCTCGAGCGCGTGTTCGACGCCGATCGCGATGTCGGCCGACTGTTCCTGGATCGCGGTGATGACGCCGCACGTCTCGCCGTCGAGACCGAATTTCGCGTCCGTGTACCCCACGTCGGTGATCGTGTGCCGCACCACCGAAGGGATGTCCACCCATCCGGCGGTCGAGATCTCGCCCGAGATCATCACGAGACCGGTCGTGACGAGCGTCTCGCAGGCGACCCTGCTGTTCGGATCCACGGTGAGCAGCGCATCGAGGATCGCGTCGGAGATCTGGTCGGCGAGCTTGTCGGGATGTCCTTCGGTGACGGACTCGGAGGAGAACAGGTGGCTCGGGCTCATCGTGGGGCGGAGTCTATCCGGAGGGTATGACCCCGTCAGTTGGGCGGTTGGGACTCGAGGAGCAGCGCGAGGCGATCACAGATCGCGACCGCGAGCTCCCGTTTCGTCCACGTTCGTAACAGCTCGTCACGACCGTCGGCGGCAAGGATCGCGGCCTGGTTCGTGGACGAACCGAAGCCGGTGCCTTCGCGCCCCACGAGATTGGCGATCAGCAGGTCGAGCCCTTTCGACTCCAGCTTGCGGCGTCCCTCCGTCTCCACGTCGCTCGTTTCGGCGGCGAACCCGACGAGGATCCGATCCTTCCGGCGCTCGGAGAGCTCGCGGAGGATGTCGGGCGTGGGCTCGAGCACGATCTCCGGCGGACCCAGCTCCTTCTTGAGCTTGCCTTCGGCCACCGCCTTCGGACGGAAGTCGGCAACCGCTGCCGACATGACCACGGCACCCACGTCGTCGTCCCGAGCCAGTACCTCCCTCCTCATCTCATCGGCGGTCTCGACGGGGACGATCTCGAGGCCCATGATCTGCGGCGGCGCCACCGCGCCCGGGCCGAGCACGAGCGTGACCGTCGCTCCCCGCGCGACGGCCTCCGTGGCGATCGAAGCCCCCATCGTGCCGCTGGAGCGGTTCCCGATGAACCGCACCGGATCGATGGGCTCGTGGGTCGGCCCGGCCGTGACGAGGATCCGGCGTCCGGCGAGGTCCCTCGGTGAGAGCGCTCCCTCACAGGCTGCGAGGATCTCCTCGGGGTCGGACATCCGACCGAGTCCCTCGTCGCCGTGCGCCAGCGGTCCGCTCGCCGGCCCGACGAGCCGGACACCGCGGTCCAGGAGGGTACCGACGTTCGTCCGTGTGGCCGGGTGTCCCCACATGCCGGTGTGCATCGCCGGCGCCAGGACCATGGGGCAGGTGGCCTCCAGCAGCACCGACGTCAACAGATCGTCGGCCAGACCCTGCGCCAGTCGGGCGATCGCGTTCGCCGTGGCCGGCGCCACGACCGCCAGGTGGGCCTCTCGCGCGAGGCGCACGTGCAGCACCTCGCCCGGACGTTCCCACAAGGAGGTGTATGCCGGCCGCCCGGTGAGCGCCGCGAACGTGTCGGCACCGACGAAGTGAGTGGCCGAATCGGTGAGGACGACGTCGACCTCGGCACCGCGTCCGGACAGCAGCCGAGCCAGCAGGACCGACTTGTAGGCGGCGATGCCGCCGGTGACGCCGAGCAGCACCCGGCGTCCGTTCAGCCGATCAGCCGTCGGCGGGGTCCTCGATGCGCTCGTGGTCGATCTTCCCTTGGGCGATCTCCTCGAGAGCGAGCGAGAGCGGCTTGTTCGTGAGCCCGCTCTCCACGAGCGGCGGCACGAACTCGCCGCGCCCCTCGCCGAGCTGGTTGTAGTACGAGTTGATCTCGCGAGCGCGTTTCGCAGACAGGATCACCAGCGAGTACTTGGAGTCAACGGCAGCGAGCAGGTCGTCGATCTTGGGTTCGATCATCTTTCGGAAGGGTCCTCCGGAGCGTCGGGTCTTGCCGAGCGGGACGCTTCGATGATAGCAGCGACCTGCGACGACGCTCGTTCCAGCTCATCGTTCACGACCAAGTGATCGAACCAGCCCTGCTGACCCATCTCCCACTCGGCGGTCGCGAGTCGGGCTGCGATGCGCTCCTCGGTCTCGGTTCCCCGTCCCCGCAGGCGCCGTTCCAGCTCCTCCATCGTCGGCGGCGCCAGGAACACGAGCAACGCGTCCGGCTCCAGTCGGCGGATCTGCTCGGCACCCTGGACGTCGATCTCCAGGATCACGTCGCGGCCCGCTTCCAGGAGCTCCTCGACCGCCTTCCGGGGTGTTCCCGAGCGGTGTCCCACGACCGGCGCCCACTCCAGCAGGTCTCCGTCCGCGATCATCCGGTCGAACACCTCGTCGAGGACGAAGAGGTAGTGCACACCGTTGGACTCCCCCTTACGCGGCGCCCGCGTGGTAGCCGAGACCGACAACGCGAGGCCGTGGGGATCACGTTCCAGGAGATCGCGAACGACGCTTCCCTTGCCGACCCCCGAGGGTCCGGCGATGACGATCAGCCTGCCGCGGCGCGCGGCCACGGAGTTACTTCTTGAACTTGTCGAGGAGCTGCTGCCGCTGCTTGGCGCCCAGGCCGCGGACGCGCCGGCTCGAGGAGATGTCCATCTCCTCCATCAGCTTCTGCGCACGGACCTTCCCGACGCCGGGTAAAGATTCGAGCACGGTCGACACCTTCATCTTGCCAACGGTGTCGTCTCCCGATCGCTGGAGCACGTCGCCGAGCGTTCTCTTCCCGGCCTTCAGCTCCCCCTTCAGCTCTGCGCGCCTCTTCCGCGCCACGGCCGCCTTCGCGAGGGCCTGGGCACGCTGTTCGGGGGTGAGGACGGGAAGGGCCATCGCGACATGCTCCTTTGATCGTGGAAGGTGCTGGAACGCGGGCGAGTATAGACACGGCGCTCCGAACGGGACAAACGCCGCGACACGTGTTCCTTCGTTGCTACCAGCCCAACTCCAGCGCGATACCGCGCGCGACACCGACGGGATCGGGAGCGCCGGTGATGGGCCGTCCGACGATCAGATAGTCGGCGCCCTGCTCGAGGGCTCGCGCCGGGGTCAACACGCGCACCTGGTCGTCGCCGTTGGCGCCCGAGGGGCGGATCCCGGGCACCGCGAGACAGGCGTCCTCGCCGAGGACCTGGCGGACCTCGTGCACGTCCTCGCCCGAGACCACGACGCCCGCGAGCCCGGCGGCCTGCGCTTCGAAGGCAAGCGATGCGGGCGACGCGAGGCCTTCACCCGCGTGAGATGACAAGACGGTGACCGCGATCACGAGCGGCGGGTCGACGCCGGCTTGGTCGGCGCCGCGGCGGGCGCCTTCCGCCGCGGCGCGCATCATGGTCTCGCCGCCGAGCGCGTGCACGTTCAGCATCGCCACGCCCAGCCGCGCGATGTTCGCGGCAGCGCGCTCGACCGTGGTCGGGATGTCGTGCAGCTTGCTATCGACGAACACGGGCGCGAGGTTCGCCACGTCGGCGACGCTCTGCGGCCCGACTGCCCAGAACAGCTCCAGCCCGACCTTGAGCATCCCCACGTGAGGCGCGAGGACCTGTGCGAGCTCCCGAGCGCGATCCACGTCCGAGACGTCCAGGGCGACGATCAGCGGGTTCTCGGGTCGCGGGATCAAGCGGGCTGCTCCGAGACGGACGCCGGGACCACCAGCCGGCCCCGGGCGTCGGCGGGCGAGGCGAGACCGCTCGCCTTCAGATACGCGGCGATGCCCCGCGCGACCGTGACGGACGCGCCCGGATCCACGAGAGCGGCCGTCCCTATCTCCACGGCCCAGGCCCCGGCAAGCAGCATCTCCACCGCGTCGTCCGGTGTGCGCACACCTCCAGACGCCACGATGGGGATGTCGGGGAGCGCCTGCGCGACGTCGAAAACGGCGCGCAGCGACACGGGGCGCAGGGCCGGACCCGCGAGCCATCCCGTCACGTTCCCCAGAGCGGGGCGGCGAAGGGCGGGATCGACGCTCAGGGCCGGCGGCGAGCCGAGCAGCGTGACGCCGGTGGCACCCGCACGTGACGCCGTGCGCGCGAGCTCCACGGTGTCTCCCCCAGAAGGCAGCTTCGCGAACACGGGTACGAGGGACATCCGGGCCACCGCCCCGACGATCTCGTTCACCCTGTCGACGTGATGGCCGAGGACGGATCGGTCCATCTCCGCGTCCGGTCCGGACAGATACACCTCGATCGCCGCGACCTCCCGTCTGCCCTGCAGGCCCGTCGTCAGACGCACGTACTCCTCCAACGTCCCGCCGGCCACCGAGACGATCACGTTCACGCCCTGCGCCATCCGTGGCAGCTCGTCCCGAACGAACGCGTCAAACCCCGGGTTCTGTAGACCCGTCTCCCACACCACGCCCGCGGGGGACTCGGCGATCCTTGGCGTCGGGCTCCCCGGCCGCGGGTCGATCGTCACGCTCCGCGTCACGATCGCGCCGACCTGTCGAAGGTCGACGAGGCCGGCGAGCTCCCGACCGGTACCTCCGCAACCCGCTGCGATCATGACTGGCGTCGGCACGATCAGGCCGCCGAGATCGACCGCCAGTGTCCTTCTCACGAAACCACGCTCACCTGCGTCGGGAGACTTCCGAGACACCGGGGGCGTCGGGTGACGTCGAGTGGGACAGCTCCGTCAACCAGCGATCCCACGCCACCTTGGACGGGTCGAAGACCGGTCCGTCGATGCAGGAGCGGATCCTCTCGAAACCGTTGCCGTTCCCGCGAATCACGGGAACCACGCAGCTCTGGCAGAGCCCCACGCCGCAACCCATGCGTTCCTCGACCGCCACCTGTGCGGGCAGCCTGCGCGTGGCACAGAAGTCCGCCACCCTCCGAAGGGTCCGCGGGGCGGCCGCGGCGTACACGACCTCGGCCTGGCTCCGTGCGGTGGCATCGTCGAGGACGTCCACGACGCTTCCCCGGTCGCCGAGCGAACCGTCGGCCGTCACGATCGTGACAGTCTGCGAGAGGCGCTTCGCCTCGATCGGCTTGAACACCCTCTCCAGCGTCGAACCTCCGATCACCATGTCGACACGCTTGTGTCGTGCCACGAGCTCCTGGGCGAGGAAGTACAACGGGGATGCGCCGTGTCCCTCCGCGATCAACAGGCAGTTCGTCAGCCGCTTCGGGTATGAGAAAGGTTTACCGAGGGGACCGATGACGTCGAGGAATCGGTGGGCGCGCGCCTGCGAAAGCCATGACGTCCCCGGCCCCGAAACATCGAACGCGAACTCGAGGGTGCCGGCCCATCCGCCTCGACGTGACGCTTGGTGGATGGAGAAATGCCTGCGCAATAGGAACTCTCGCTCGTCCGGCATCTTGACGCTCAGGAACTGACCGGGCCGGGCTCGTTCGGCTATCTCGGGGGCAACGAGCGTGAGCGAGTGGTAGGCCCCGAGCCTGCGTGTAGACAGGATCTCGGCGCGCGCGCGCTTCACCACGCACCTCGGGTCGCTGCCTCGGCCTGGTCGAAGGACATACGTGCCTGCGTGGGACCTCGAAGCGCTCGCTCGTGATGCTCCTGCAGCGAGCGGGGCTCGGTCGCTCCGCCGCGCAGCGCCTCGATCCCGCGCACTGCCGCGAACACGGCTGGGAGCGTGGTCATGCACGGTACTCCCGATGCGGCCGCAGCCGTTCGGATCGCCGCCCCGTCGCTGCGCGGCTCACGTCCGAACGGGGTGTTGATCACCAGGTCGATCGCTCCCGCCCGGATCATGCCGGCTACGTTGTCGGCGCTCTCACTCACCTTCGCGACCTGTTCGACCTCGAGACCGGCGCGGCGAAGCAGGCCAGCGGTCCCTCCTGTGGCGAGGAGCCGGAACCCCATGTCGGCGAGCCGGCGAGCGGGGAACACGATGGCGCGCTTGTCCCGGTTCGCCACGCTCACGAAGACCGATCCCTCGATCGGCAGCGCATGGCCGGCAGCCACCATCGCCTTCGCCAGCGCCATCCCCGGGTCTTCGTCGATGCCCATGACCTCGCCCGTCGACTTCATCTCGGGACCGAGCACCGTGTCCACGCCGGGGAACCGGCCGAAAGGCAGAACCGCCGCCTTCACGCTCGTGTACGGCACGTGACGGTAGTGCTTCGGGTCGGCCGGAAGCACGCCCTCCACGGACAGGTCCTCGAGGCTTCGACCCGTGAGCACGAGCGTCGCGACACGCGCGAGGGAAAAGCCGATCACCTTCGAGACGAACGGAACCGTGCGCGAGGCGCGTGGGTTGGCTTCCAGCACCCAGATGCGCTCGTCCTTGACGGCGAGCTGCAGGTTGAGCAAGCCCACGACGCCGAGTCGCCGCGCGAGACGCCGAGTGATCTCCTCGATCCGATCGAGCTCGTCGTCCGACAGCGTCGCGGGGGGGATCTGACACGACGAATCACCGGAGTGCACGCCGGCCTCCTCGATGTGCTCCATCACCGCTCCGATGAACACGTCAGCGCCGTCGCACACCGCGTCCACGTCCACCTCGATCGCACCCTCCAGGAACCGGTCGATCAGCACGGGATAGTCGGGCGACGCTTCCGCGGCGGTGCGGACGAACCGCTCCAACTCGTCGTCGTCGTACACGATCTCCATCGCACGGCCGCCCAGGACATAACTCGGACGAACCACGACCGGGTAGCCGATCCGGCCGGCGGCGCGGCGCGCTTCCTCGAGCGTTCGGGCTTCCCCGTGCGGGGGCGCAGGGATGTCGAGCTCACGCAGGACCTGAGCGAACTTTCCGCGGTCCTCCGATAGGTCGATCGCGTCCGGTGACGTGCCCAGGATCGGGAAACCTTCCTCCTGGAGCGTCTTGGCGAGTCTGAGCGGCGTCTGACCACCGAGCTGGGTGATGATCCCCACGGGTCGCTCCGCGCGGCACACGGCCAGCACATCCTCGATCGCAAGCGGTTCGAAGTACAGCCTGCTGGAGGAGTCGTAGTCGGTGGAGACTGTCTCAGGGTTCGAGTTCAGCATCACCGACTCGTAGCCGGCCTCCTCCAGGGCGAACGCGGCATGAACGCACGTGTAGTCGAACTCGATCCCCTGGCCGATCCGATTCGGCCCCGCGCCGAGGATCACGACACGCGGCCGCTCCGCGAGGCGGACCTCGCTCTCGTCCTCGTAGGACGAGAAGTGGTACGGCGTGCGGGCTGGGAACTCCCCGGCGCACGTGTCCACGGTCTTGAACACCGGCCACACGCCGAGCGCGTCCCGACGGCTGCGCACCGCCACCTCCGAGGCACCCATGAGTGATCCCAACCGCCCGTCCGACAGCCCC
>Ga0299907_10001626_pt1 | contig 13047 bp, 16 predicted proteins | sample RVTome_16_FD_198680 | JGI IMG/M metagenome (GOLD analysis project Ga0299907, IMG submission 198680) | Soil microbial communities from uranium-contaminated site in the Upper Colorado River Basin, Wyoming, United States - RVT152D67 (version 2) ... | reverse complement strand
CGCCTGCTGCTCAAGAACGTCAGCGTCGTCGGCGCCGGCTGGGGCGCGTACGCGATCCCGCGGCCCGATTACGCCCGCGAGGTGCAGGAGGACCTCGACCGGATGGCGCGCGAGGGCCACGTCAAGCCGATCATCGGCAAGACCTACGCGTTCGACGACGTGCCGCAGGCACTGAAGGACATCGACGAGCGGCGGGCGCTGGGCAAGCTCGTCCTGACAGTGAAGGAGGAGGCCGCATGAGTGTCGCCGACCCTGTGATCATCACCAACTCGATCTCCGGCGCCGTCGCCAACCGCGACCAGTGCCCGGCGATCCCCTACACGCCGGAGGAGTACGCCGAGGAGGCCCGGCGCGCTGTCGACGAGGGCTGCACTCACATCCATATACACGCGCGCACGCCCGACGGCGTGCCGTCGTACGAGGTGGAGGACTTCCGGGCCATCACGGAGGCGATCCTGGGTGCCGTGGACGACGTGATCATCAACTACTCGACCGGCGCCCTCGGCGTGCCGATCGAGAAGCGGATCGAATACCTGCGTGAGCTGCGGCCCGACGTGGCGGCGCTGAACATGAGCTCGATGAACTACGCGAAGTACTCGAAGAAGCGCAAGGACTTCGTCTTCAAGGCCGTCTTCGAGAACTCGTTCGACACGATCATCGAGTTCGTCACGGTGATGAACGAGCTGGGGATCAAGCCCGAGCACGAGTGCTTCGACGCGGGGCACGTGGCGAACCTCGACCCGCTGATCGACATGGGCCTGCTGTCCGAGCCGATGCAGATCTCCTGCGTCATGGGCGTGACCGGCGGCATTCGCCCCACGGCCAAGAGCCTCGGCTTCATGTCGGAGCAGATCCCGGGCGGACCGGACGGCCCGAACAACTGGGGCGTGATCGGCATCAGCCGCGAGCAGTGGATGCTCGTGGGCGCGGCGATCTCGCTGGGCGGCAACGTCCGCGTGGGCCTCGAGGACAACTTCTACCTGCCGAACGGCGAGATGGCGCGCTCCAACGGCGATCTCGTGGCGAAGGCGCGCGAGATGGTGGAGAACGCCGGGCGGCGCGTGGCGACCGTCGAAGAGGCGCGCGAGCTGCTCGGCACTCCCAAGCGCGCGGCAGCATGAAACAACCGGGGACGGAGCCCTTTCTTGCACGGCGGGCGGCAAGGCACTGCTGGGCGGCTTCTCGTGCAAGAAAGGGCTCCGTCCCCATTTGTTGCATATGAGCGCACTCGCGGGCGTCAAGGTCCTCGATCTCACCCGGCTTCTGCCGGGCGGGTTCTGCTCGCTGCTGCTCGCCGACTTCGGCGCCGATGTCCTCAAGGTCGAGGACACCGGCATGGGCGACTACGTGCGCTGGGCGCCGCCGTACTACGAGGGCGCCGAGGAGTCGGCGAAGTCCTCGCTCTTCCTCTCGCTCAACCGGGGCAAGCGCTCGATCCGGATCAACCTCAAGGAGGAGCGCGGGCGCGAGGTGCTGCTGAAGCTGGTGAAGGAGTACGACGTGGTGCTCGAGTCGTTCCGGCCCGGCGTGCTCGACCGCCTGGGCGTGGGCTACGAGCGGCTGCGCGCGGAGAACCCGCGCGTCATCTACTGCGCGATCACGGGCTACGGGCAGGACGGCCCTTACCGCGACCGCTCCGGCCACGACATGAACTACCTCGGCCTGATCGGCCTGCTGGGGCTGACGGGCGACAAGGACGGCGCGCCGATCCAGTCGGCCGGGCAGATCGCCGACCTCGGGGGCGGGGCGCTGATGGCCGCCTTCGGCGTGCTCGCGGCGCTCCACGAGCGCGAGCGCTCGGGCGAGGGCCAGCTCGTGGACGTGTCGATGGCCGACGGCGCGCTGTCGTGGCTCGCGATGGTCGCGGGCCGCTACTTCGCCGACGGCGAGGTGCCGCAGCGCGGGATGCTCGACCTGGCGGGCCGCTTCCTCTGCTATCGCCCGTACGCCTGCAAGGACGGCTGGGTCACGCTCGGCGCGCTCGAGCCGAAGTTCTTCCACGCCTGGTGCCGCGGCACAGGTCGCGAGGACCTGGTCGAGCACCAGTTCGACCCGCCGGGCTCAGACGCGCACGCCGAGGTCGAGCGCATCTTCCTGGAGCGCACGCGCGACGGGTGGCAGGAGTTCGCGTCGAACCACGACTGCTGCCTCGAGCCGGTGCTCGACCTCGACGAGGCGCTCGACTCGGAGCTCGTGCGCGCGCGCGAGATGGTGGTGGAGCTCGATCAGCCTGGAACGGATGGCGTGAAGCAGCTGGGGGTGCCGGTGAAGATGTCGCGCACGCCCGGCGGGGTGTCGAAGCCGGGTCCCGGGCTCGGAGAGCACACGCACGCCGTCTTGCGCGCGGCGGGCTACTCGGACGACGAGATCGCGGAGCTCGAGACGGCCGGTGCGGTCGGCGGGCCCGCCGCCGGCGTACAGGGTTCGTTTTTGGGCGAAGCGGCCGGCTCGGCCGGCCGCGCACGACGTTCTCAGGGCTGATGTCGCGCAACGGACTACTCAAGATGGCCGAGCTCGCCGAGGCGAGCGGGGTGAGCGCGGGCACGATCAAGCACTACCTGCGCGAGGGCCTCCTGCCCGAGCCCGTCAAGACCAGCCGCAACATGGCCTGGTACCCGCCGGAGTTCGTGGAGCGCATCCAGCTGATCAAGAACCTCCAGGAGCGCCGCTTCATGCCGCTCAAGGCGATCAAGGGCATCCTCGACGAGGAGCCCGAACGGGCGAAGGTGCTCGTCGAGCTCGAGGACCGGATTCTCGAGCGCGCGCTCGAGGGCGACTCGACGCGGGTGTCCGCCGCCGAGTTGAAGCGCCGCTATGCGATCCCGCAGGACGTGCTCGACCGCCTCGCCGAGCTCGAGGTGCTCTCCCCGAACTCGCGCGGCTACGGGCCGAGCGACGTCAAGATCGTCGAGGCGATCAGCCGCTTCCGCGCCGGCGGCTACGACGAACGGATCGGCTTCACGGTCTACGACACCCTGCGCTACAAGCGGTCGCTGGAGGAGCTCGTGAAGGAGGAGGTGCGGGTGATCATGGACCGGCTCGCCGGCGAGCTCGACCCCGACGACGCGGCCGAGCTGATCCAGAAGGGCGCCGAGCCGCTGCAGGAGCTGATCGCCGCGCTGCATTCGAAGGCGCTCGTGGCGGAGCTGCAGCAGCAGCGCGCCGCTCGCGGTTGATTCGAAAGGGCGCGGCCGCGGATCTCCCCGGGATCGGACGGGCGCTCGCCGCTGCCTTCGAGACGGACCCGGTCACCGCCTGGTACTGGCGCAGGCGCACGCACCGCCGTGAGCACCTGTCGGCCTGGTTCTCGCTGATCGCGCGCATGCACTTCCTGCCGCACGGCCAGGTCTTCGTCGCCGACGACGGCGACGGCATAGCCGGCTGTGCGATGTGGGCAGGGCCGGGCGCCTGGCGCTTCTCGATGCGCGCCGAGCTGCGCCTTGCGCGCGAGGTGGTGCCCCGGCTCGGCCTGCGGCTGCCGCTGGCGACGGTCGCGATGAGGCGGATGGAGAGCAGGCACCCGGAGGAGCCGCACTGGTACCTCTCGACCCTGGGGGTCGACCCTGAGCACCAGGGGCAGGGTCTGGGTTCGCGGCTCATGTTCGAGATCCTCGAGCGCTGCGACAGGGAAGCGCTGCCGGCCTACCTCGAGTCGTCGACCGAGGACAGCAAGGCGCTGTACGAGCGGCATGGCTTCGAGACGCGCGAGACGATCCACCTGCCGCTCGGCGGGCCGCCCCTCTGGCTCATGTGGAGGGACCCGAAAAGCACTGAAGCGGCGCGCGCTTCCTAGCGCGGCGCCGCTTCGGTGTGGGCCTCCCATGGCTCCCCCACTGCTAGCTCGGGGAAACCAACGGGAGGGACAGGCCGTTTCTTTTGCGCCGGCCGGTCACCTGGGTCCGTCGGCTCACCACCACACCTCGTGGTCTTCCATGACGCCGTAGCCCGCGGACAGGGTGAGCCCGCCGGGCAGCGAGCCCGCGAACGTTCCGAACGGCTGGCGGTAGTAGCTGCGAAGGAGCAGCAGGTTCGTGGCGTCGGTGCGCTCCGACCAGGCGTCGAAGCGCAGCCGCTCTCCGCCGGCGAACTCGATCGCGTCGAGGCCGTCGAACCTGACGGGCTGGACCTCACTCGGGACGCCGTCGATCCACACGGTCCGCTCGCTCGCGCTGGGCGAGTCGTGAATGCCGGTCACGAGGTTCCAGCCGACGCTGCGGCCGTCCGCCAGCCGCCCGACCCCGGCGCTCCACTTCCACTTCGTGTGGCGCGGGTGGTACCCGGCGCTCACGTCGATGACCGCGCGCGAGTCGATCGCGCGCGAGCGCCCGCCGAGGTGCAGCCGCCCATGCGCGCGGACGTCGGCCTGCTTCGCGGTCCACGCGAAGGTGTCGCCGTACGCGGTGGCGGTCTCGACCGGCTCACGCTCGTCCAGCTCGAGCGCGAGCTCCACGTCACGCTCCCTGACGTGCACGGCCCCGGGCTCCAGCGTGAGGCCGCGGCGGCCTTCGACCAGCGGCCTGCCCGGCTCGGCGATCGCCCACCAGCGCACCGGGATCGGCCCGATCCGCGCCTCGCCGGCGCACAGCTGGAGCTCCGGACCGTAGACGCCGACGTAGCGCCAGCGCTTGAGCGGCCGCAGGCCCTGGCGGCGCGGCATACGCGCCGGCGGCAGCGTCAGGCCCTGGTCTCGGACGGCCGGTCCTCGAGCGGGGAGAGTCACCCTGCCATCGTAAGCGGGAGTACGATTGACTGGTCAGTCAATGCGCGCAGCGGCGATACAGATCAACTCCACCGAGGACAAGGCGCGGAACATGGAGACCGCCGACCGCCTTACACGCGCGGCGGCCGCCGACGGCGCCGATCTCATCGTCCTCCCCGAGAAGTTCAACGTGCTCGGCACCCACGAGGACTACCTCGCGGGGGCTGAGACGCTCGAGGGCCCCACGATCGCTTGGGCACGTGCGGCCGCGAAGGAGCTCGGCCTGGACCTCGTGGCCGGCTCGATCGTCGAGAGGCGGGAGGGACGCGAGAAGCTCGGCAACACCTCGGTCCACGTCGGCCCCGACGGGGAGATCAAGGGCATCTACCGCAAGATCCACATGTTCGACGTGGTGGTGGGCGGCATCGAGTACCGCGAGTCGGCGTCCGAGGAGCCGGGCGGGGAGATCGTGACCTCGGAAGCAGGAGGCGTTCCACTGGGCCTCGCGGTTTGCTACGACCTGCGCTTCCCCGAGCTCTTCCGGATCCTCGCGATCAAGGGCGCGCGCGTGATCGCGCTCCCGGCTGCGTTCACCAAGGTCACGGGCCAGGCGCACTGGGAGATCCTCGTGCGTGCGCGGGCGATCGAGAACCAGGCGTTCTTCGTGGCGGCCGACCAGATCGGCACGCACCCGCCCGACAAGGAGAGCTTCGGCGGCTCGATGATCGTGGACCCGTGGGGGGAGGTGCTCGCGCGCGCGCCGGACATTGGGGATCGTGCGCAGCCGGCCGAGCCGGCTGCTTCGCAGATTGGGGATCGTGCGCAGCCGGCCGAGCCGGCTGCTTCGCAGCAGGAGTGCTTCGTGGCCGCCAACCTCGACTTCGCCAAGCAGGACGAGGTGCGCGACAAGCTGCCCGCGCTCGCCAACCGCATGCCCGCCACCTACATCTGGCCCGAGGGGATGCCGGCCTGATGGCGTCGCGCGGGCCGCAGAACGGCGTGGACAAGCGCCGGCTGATCCTCGACGCGGCCATCCGCGTCTTCGCGCGCCAGGGCTTCCACGCCTGCCGCGTCTCCGACATCGCGGACGAGGCGGGCGTGGCCTACGGCCTCGTGTACCACTACTTCGGGTCGAAGGAGGAGATCCTCAACACCCTCTTCACCGAGCGCTGGCAGGTGATGCTCGACGCGATCGCCGAGATCGACGCGAAGCAGGACGTGCCGGCGCGCGACAAGCTCTACCTCGTCGCGAGCTTCATCATCGACTCGTACCGGCTCGACCCGGACCTGATGACGGTGATCATCGTGGAGGTCACGCGGGCTGCGAACTCCTTCGGCCGCGCGCACCTCGCGACGATCCGCGAGGCCTACGACGGCATCGCCAAGATCGTGGAGGACGCGCGCGAGGATGGCCAGTTCAAGCAGGAGATCTCCGCGGACTGGGCCGCGATGTGCTTCTACGGTGCCATCGAGCAGCTGCTCTCCGGCTGGATATTCGACCTGCTGCCGAAGGGCGACGACGAGTTCGAGAAGGCCAAGGAGCTCGTGGTCGAGACGATCTGCGGCGGGCTCGAAGTCGAGTCCGCGCCGATCTCTGGTTAAGTTCAGCCCATATGGGCAATGACCTGACGAAGCGACTCATGTGGAGCGGCCTGCTCGCCGGCGTGGGCGCCCTCTCCACGATCGTGGCCACGCGCATCGCCACGTTCATCTGGATCAAGATCTTCGACGAGGAACCGCCCAACGACTGATGACCGACAACGGCCCGAGCCCGACCGATGCCCAGCAGGCAGCCGCGAACGGCGACGCCTTCGCCCAGCATCCCGAGATCTTCGTGGGCGCCGCGCTGCTCGGCGGGCTGGTGCTCGCGCAGGTCGTGAAGCGGCTGGCGGGTGACGACTGATGGCCACGAACGGCGCTGACAAGTCACTCGGCGACGTCGTCACAGAGGTCACCGAGAAGGCGTCGCTGCTCGTCCGCGAGGAGATCGAGCTCGCCAAGGCCGAGATCTCGCAGAAGGTGACGAAGATCGGCAAGGGCGCCGGTGCGCTGGCAGTCGCCGGTGCGCTCGCGGTCTTCGCGCTCACGTTCTTCTTCCACGCGCTCGCGTGGTTCTTCGTCGAGGCCTTCGACTGGGAGGTCTGGTTCGGCTACCTCGCCACCTTCGCCGTGATCCTCGTGCTCGGCGGTCTGATCGGCTGGCTGGGGATCCGCTGGCTGAAGGGCGGCTCGCCGCCCACGCCGGACCTCGCGATCGAGGAGGCCAAGCGCACGCGCGAGGTGCTCGACGAGCAGAAGGCCCAGTACGACCAGCTCGGCAGCGGAGAGCACGTCTGATGTCGCAGCGCTCGCCCGAGGAGATCCGCAGCTCGATCGAGACGACGCGCCAGGAGCTGTCTTTCTCGGTGAACGACCTGCGCGCGAAGGTGGGCGCCCTCACGAACTGGCGCCGCCCGCTGGCCGAGAACCGCGAGGCGGTGATCGTGGGCGCCGCCGTGGCGGGCTTCGTCATCGGTGGCGGGGTGGCGGCGACGGTGGGGCTGCTCAGGCGCCGCCGGCGCTAAAACGGGGACGGAGCCCTTTCTTGCACGCCGGGCGCCGCGGCGCTGGCTGAACGTATCTTCGTGCAAGAAAGGGCTCCGTCCCCGTTTTTGCACGCCGGGCTGCACGTACCTTCGTGCAAGAAAGGGCTCCGTCCCCGACCGCCCGTAGCTTTCCGGCTGGGTGCTCTCCAGCCGCCAGATCGCAAAGACCGTCCTCGTCGTTGTGGGGGTGCTCGCCGGCCTCTACCTCCTCTGGCTGCTGCGCCAGGTGATCGGGATGGTCCTCATCGCCACCTTCGTCGCCGTCGCCCTCGGCCCGGCGGTCGACCTCTACGACCGCGCGATGCCGCGCTGGCTCGCGATCCTCGGCGTGTACCTCACGATGGGTCTCGCGATCTTCGGGATCGGGCTCCTCGTCGTGCCACCGGTGGTGGACGAGGTGAACAGCTTCGTGGACAACGTGCCGGGCTACGTCGACGACCTGCGCGAGAACGATCGCATCCGCGAGTACAACGAGGAGTACGAGATCCTCGACAAGCTCGAGGCGGAGGCCGAGGAGCTGCCGAACCGGCTGGGCGACGCGGTGGGCGCCCTCCAGAGCGTGACCGTTGGGGTCTTCTCCGCGCTGTTCCAGCTCGTGACGGTGCTGGTGATCGCGTTCTTCCTGCTGCTCGACGGCAGGCGCCTGATGGAGTGGCTCTTCGCCCAGCTGGGGCCCGGGACCGAGCGGCGCGCGCGAGCCGTGACCGGCGACGTCTACGAGGCGGTCGGCGGCTACGTGGCCGGCAACTTCGCGATCTCGCTGATAGCCGGCACGACCACGTACCTGGTGCTGACGATCCTCGGCATCGACTTCGCCGTCCCCCTGGCGGTGCTGATGGCCTTCCTCGACCTGATCCCGCTGGTGGGCGCGACGATCGGCGGCGTGCTGATCGCGATCGTCTCGCTGATCGACGGGGGCGTGACATCGCTGCTCGTGTGGGCTGTGTTCTTCGTCGTGTACCAACAGATCGAGAACAACGCGCTCCAGCCATTCATCTACCAGCGCACCGTCTCGCTGCACCCGCTGCTCGTCCTCATCGCCGTGCTGATAGGCGGCTCGCAGCTGGGCGTGCTCGGCGCGCTGCTGGCGATCCCGGTGGCGGCGGCAGCCCAGATCGTGGTGAAGGACTGGTGGCGCTACCGGCGCGGCGACCGGGGGGCGCCGCACGTGATCGCTGAGCCGTAGGGGCGTATCTGCGCACGTCGGGACGCCTATAAGTATCAGAGCGCACAAGTTTCGGTCACGCTCCGGCGCGTCACGGGTTCTTGTAGGAGGTAAGCGGCTTGGCGCTCGTCAGGGGAAGGTGCGTGGGGAGGCAGGGAGACAAGGGGGCGAAGAGCGTGCTGCGACCTGAGCGAGCGGCCGGCTCAGCCGACGCCTGGGCACGGCCACGCCGCTGGGAGCGGGGTCTGCTGGTTGCGACGGCGGGCCTGGCGCACACCGTCGCCGACGCGGGCCGCGATCCGGTCGCGAGCCTCGAGACCTTCATCGTCGACTGCCTGAGAGCCTGGCCGCTCGACCGCCCCCTCGAAGCGCCCGCGCTGGCGCAGGTGGCGGCGGCGACGCTTGGGATCCCGGTGCCGCCCGCGAACGTCGTGACGCGCCTGCTCTGGCGGCTGGACAAGCGCGGGCTCGTCGTCTACTCGCGCCGGGAGCGGACCTTCAAGCCGCACCGCGAGGCGCTCCTCGAACTGCCGCCGCTGGCCGTGCGGCGGGACGCCGCGCTGCGCCGGATGGACTCTCTGTTCGACGCCCTCGTCGAGTTCGCGAAGGCCAACAGGGTCGACTGGTCGCGCGACGAGGCGACCGAGGCGCTGATCCTCCTGATCGAGGAGTTCGCCGCCGACCTCGCGGCAGCCAGGGCCAGGGGGATCCGCCCGCTGCCGCCGCAGCCGGCCGATGCGACGCTGAAGCTCGTCTACAGATTCGCGCGCTGGTCTCTGCTGCACGTTCCGGCGAACTGGGAGGCGATCGAGGACATGCTGCGCGGAAGCATGTGCCTCAACCTGCTCTACCTCGGCGACATCGACGCCGTTTCGAGCCGGCTGCCGGACCTGCGTGTCGCGCTCGATACCCCTCTCGTCCTCCCGGCGCTCGAGGTGGCGGCCGAGCCACCCCGGGTCGCGATGTACGAGCTGCTCGACCAGCTGCGAGCGGTGGGTGCCGGCGTGTTCGCATATCGGCACACCGTCGAGGAGGTGCAGGGCGTGCTCGAGAGCATCGCGGCGAAGATGCGACGTGGACACGACCCGAGCCGCCAGCGGTCCTGCCGGCAGACCGAGACGATCGATGCCCTTCGGGCGAAGGGCATCGGCCCAACCGACCTCGACGAGCTGAGCGCGAACATCTACGACCGGCTGGAGAAGGTCGGGATCGGGGTCCGTGACACTCCGCCTCATGCCGAGGAACGGCACATCGACGAGGGCAAGCTCGACGCGGTCCTCGACGAGGTCGTCAACTACAGCTGGCACGGGCCGCGTGAGAAGGATCTGCGCACGCTGGCGGCGATCGACCGCGAACGCGGCGACAGCAGGCCGGATCAGCTCGAGCAGGCGACCATCCTGTTCGTAACCGACAACGCACGGCTTGCGCGCGCCAGTCGCAAGTTCTTCGCCGAGGCGGATCGCTCGGCGGCGGTACGCCACTGCGTGCTCGACCTCGACCTCGCGGCCCAGCTGTGGGTGCGCGTGCCCACTGCCGCGCCCAGCCTGCCGAGAACACGGCTGATCGCGACCTGCTGGGCCGCGAACGACTTCCCCGAGAGCGCCTGGGACCGGTGCAGCCAGCACATCGTCCGGCTTCAGGAGGGTGGCGACGTCTCGCCCGCCGACCTGCACGACGTCATGTGCGGCGCGCAGGCGCGCGCCGTGACGATCGAGCCGCTCGACTGGCAGCGGGATTCGGACGAAGTTGCGCGCCTTGCGGACCCGCGCCGGGAAGCGCTGCCGGAAGCGCTGCCGTCCGGACAGCCGGCCGAGCCGCAAGCCAGGCCCGATCCGGGCGAGGTGGAAAGGCTGCGGATGCGGCTCGAATGGACGCGACACGCGCTCGCGGTCTGCGCCCCGTACTTCCTCGTCGTGCTCGTATGGGACGCGCTCGGCGGCCCGCTGCTGCAGTCGATGGCGCTCATCGCCGGGCTGGCTCCGCTCATACTGTCCGTCCGCGCGGCACGAGGCTCAAAGGCCGCATGGACCTTCGTCGCGATCGTCGCGGCCGCGATCGGGTCGGTGAGCGCCATCCACGCACTGCTCGGGGGCTGAGCGCCTGGTCAAGCGCGTCCGACGGCGGCGGCCTACGCCTGCTCGGCGTACACGATCACGTTGTCGCGGTAGTGGCCGCGCGACCAGTCGAAGCTGCCGCCGCAGGTGATCAGGCGCAGCGTGGGCTCGCGCGTCTCCCCATAGACGCTCGCCGTCGGGAACTCCGTCTTCGGCACCTGCTGCTTGCGCACCACCACGAACCGCGCCGAGCTGGTGTCGCGCCGGACGAACCGGATCAGATCCCCGGGGCGCAGCTCGCGCAGCCGGTGGAAGACCGCTGGCCGGGTCTGGGAGTCGACGTGGCCCACCAACGCCGCCGGGCCGGGCTCGCCGGGCTCGCTTCCGCCGCGCCACCACCCGACGACCGACCAGTTGTCCGGCACGCTCAGCGCTCCCGAGCTTGTCGTCCCGAGCGGGCTCACGTGTGCGCGGACGCCGATCGCGGGGATCTCGAGCCGCGGCGGCGTGGCCGGCACTCGCGGCGCGTGCGGCGGCCGGTGGTCCCGCGCTTCGCCCCGCCTTGCCTCAGGAGAGCCGAGCGGGCCAACGCCGCGCGACGGATTCCGCGACGACCGTTCGCCCGAGGCGGCCGGGTCGTCCGCGGCGTCGGAGCCGCCGAGCCACGACCACACCGCCAGTCCGAGCACAGCCCCGACGAGCGCGGACGCTGCGAGGCTCGGCACGCTGTCCCTGCCCTGGCTAGCCGCCCACGCGCCTGCCGCGGCGGTAGAGCGACAGCATGTAGAGCATCAGGCCCAGCGCGGCCCCGCCCAGAAGGAACGGCAGCGGCCCGTTCGACGGCAGTTCCGGGCGCGGCGCGGTACCGCCCGCTCCGGCGTCGACGCCGCCCGTGGGAGCAGCGAGCGACTCGCCCAGAGCCTCGCAGACGACGCCGTCGCCGTTCCCGTCGAGGCCGTCGACGTTGTTGCGGTCGTCGCCGCCCTTGCCGGTGAAGTAGTCCTGCGCTTCTGCCTGCGTCTCAAAGTCATCGCAGTCGCGGTCGCCGTCCTCGGCCTGCGCCCCGGCCGTGTCCGTTTCTCCCCGCTTCGCCTGCTTCTTCTTCTTGGACACGTCGGGTGGCGTGATCGCGCCCGGGTCCTCGGGAACTCCCTCGAGCTCCTCGATCGACAGGTCCTCCTGACCCGGCGCCGGGTCGCTGGGGGTGCCGGGGTCCGTGGCGTCGCCGGGCGTCTGCGCCGCCGGCTGTTCGGTGGGCGTCTGGGCCGGTGCCTGGCTCGCAAGCGCGACCAAGCTGACCAGCGCAGCGACGACGCTGAGGGCAAAGCCGATTCGACGGGGCATGTGTTCCTCCCTGCGGTAGTTGCGCAGCGGCGCCTGTGCACCACTTGGCCCTAACCAAATAACCCGCGGGCAAGGGCGAATGTGACGGGAATGTGCGGCTAGCGTGCGCCGCCGCTAGCAGAGGGTCCCCCCGCAGCTCCACGGCGGAGCACTGCATCGAGCCGCGCGATCACCTCGCGGCGCTCGCCCGAGCCCTGCGAGAACGGCGCGAGCACGCCCCCGGTGCGTCCGATGCGGAAGCCGGGAGTGCCGCTGATGCGAGCCGTGCGGGCCGCCTGTGCGTTGCGGTCCAGGGTCGCGACCAGCTTGCGCGAGCCGCTGGCCCGCTGCCAGCGCGCCGGTTCGACACCGGCCGCTTGCGCGATCCTGCCGAGGAACTCCGGCGTCACGTAGCCCGAGTTCTCGGCGCCCTGGCGCCGGTAGAACTTGTCCGCGAACTGCCACATGCGGTCCTGGAAGCCGGCGGCCACCGTGGCGGCGGCTGCGGTGGCCGAGTCGTCTCCGAGGAACGCGACCGGCCGCAGCTCGAGCCGCAGCCGCCCCGTGCGTACGAATCGCGCAACGACGGCCGGCAGGACGTCGCGGGCGAAGCGGGCGCAGAACGGGCACTGCAGGTCGGCGAACTCGACGAGCGTGTACGGCGCGTCCTGCCTGCCGAGCACCGCGCCGTCCTGGGGGATTCCGGCGAAGCGGTCGCGCGGCTGCGGCTCAGCCGTGGCGGCCGGCTCGCCCCCGCCGCAGCCCCCGAGCGTCGCTGCTGCCGCGGCAGCCGCGAGGAGGACGAGGCAGATCTGTGACCTGAGAGCCGTCAAGTGCGTTCCTGAGAACAACCCGCCACGGGCGCGAACTGTGACTGCAGCTGGCCGTTCGCGGCGGCGGCCTGTGACGCGGAATGGCGCAGCGCGACCAGGAAGCAAGCACAATGCGCCTTATAGTCCGTGGACTTATGAGTCCCCAATGGGGACTGTTGCAGCGTGGCGGAACGGTTGCCGCTCTACGCCGCGCTCGGCCGCGCCGTCAAGGAGCTGCGTGGCGAGCGCGAGCTGACCCAGGAGGCGCTCGCATTCGCGAGTGGGCTGGACCGTACCTTCGTGGGGGCGATCGAGCGTGGCAAGCGCAACGTGACGATGACCACGCTCGAGCGCCTCGCACATGGGCTGGAGATCGAGGAGCCGCAGCTCGTCGCCCGCGCCAAGGCGC
>Ga0299907_10001625_pt1 | contig 13047 bp, 11 predicted proteins | sample RVTome_16_FD_198680 | JGI IMG/M metagenome (GOLD analysis project Ga0299907, IMG submission 198680) | Soil microbial communities from uranium-contaminated site in the Upper Colorado River Basin, Wyoming, United States - RVT152D67 (version 2) ... | reverse complement strand
GGACGACCAGGTTCTCGACCGGGATCGCGTCGGCGGTGGCGCCGTCGTTCGAGAAATGGAACGGCGCGTCCATGTGGGTGCCAGTGTGCTCCACCAGCAGCCAGCGGTACATGTTGTAGCCGTCCTTGTCGAGCGTCACCACGGGCTCGAACGCGATCTGCGGCTGCGCGCTGAAGGTCGGAAAGTCGGGCCCCAGCATGTGGGTCAGGTCCACGACACGGCTGAAGCTCCTGGGCTCGGTGGCGCGGGCGCGCGGCGCCCCGAATGACGAGGCCGCGCCGGCGGCGGCGGCCAGAGCCGCACCCTGGAACAGCGTGCGGCGACTGACGCGCCGCCCGACCGTCTCCAGGCATCCCGGAACGCACATCTCGAGCTCTCCTCCCCGGTTCGTCACCGCATTCGGAACGACGGAGCCGAGCTTCGCACGCACCGGCCGGCGATGTCCATCGGCTGGTCGGGCTCGCTGTCGATGGGCCGGCGATGTCCGCCGCCTGATCGGGCTCGCGGTCGATGGGCTGGCGATGTCCATCGGCTGATCGAGCTGGCGGCGGTCGGATTAGGGCCGGCGTGCAACGCCGGCGGCGTGCGGCGCGGCCCTCGCCTCCAGCGCAATTCCCGATCAGACCGACCCGCTTCGGATGGCGGCATCTTCCGCATCGGGAGAGAATCGCTCTACTTCCGATGATGAGAGCAGCTTTATCCGGACGACGATCGCCGTTGGCGATCTCGTCTATTTCGGATGCTGCTCTCGAGGGCCGGGCCGGGAGATCAGCCCGTCACGGCGGTGTCGCTCCGCCGGCCGCGGGCAGGCAGCCGGCATCCGGCCCTCGTCGTCAGAGCGGCAGCGCGCGGCAGCGCTGGCCGCGAACCGCCAGATCGTTGCATAGGGACTGCGCGTGCTCGGCATCGCTGAGCGGCCCCACCAGCAGGGGCTGGTCGCCGTCCTGCACGCCGGCCAGCCGGCTCAGCTGGCCGAGCAGGTCCTGGTGCTCGGCGCGGAGCTGCCGCCAGGCCGACGCCGCTTGTCGCGCGCTGCCGTACTCGCCGAGATTGAGGAACCAGCGGCCGGTCGGCGCCAGGCCGAGCTCCACGTCGCCGCCGTCCAGGGCGATCGCGGCCACCCGCCGCCGCGCCCCGACCTCGTCACGGTCGCCGGCGGTCTCGGAAGGATGAACGCCGAACGTCGCGGCGCGCTTGCGGGTGTCGTCCACCGCCGCGAGGGCAGCGTAGTAGGACAGATTGTTCTGCACCGCGTCCTCGTCGAGGTCGAGCCGGCTGATCCGCTCGGCGGCCGCGAGATCGCCGGCCAGCCCGTAGGCCAGGGCCAGGTTCTGGCGCTGCCGAGCCTTGGCGCCCGGCTCGTCGGCCACCTTGCGCAAGAGCGCGATCGCCTCGTCGTGACGGCCGGCGAGCGACAGCGACAGCCCGAGATTGTTGCGCAGGAGCATGCTGTCCGGCGCGATCTCCAGGCCGGCGCGATAGGCGGCCTGGGCCGCGTCGTGCTGACCGGCCATGTCGTAGGCGACGCCGAGCCCGTTGTGCGCCTGGATGTCGCTGGAATCTTTGCCGAGCACCGCCTGGTAGTGGCCGATCGCGGCCTCCGGGCGATTCAGGCCGAGCAGCGCGCGGCCGTAGCCACGGTGCGCGGCGGAATTGTCGCCGTCGACCTTCAGCGCCTGATCGAAGGTCTCGGCCGCGTCCTGATGGCGGCGCATCTCGACCAGCGTATCGCCCAGCAGAACGTAGGCGTCCGGCCGGCCGCGCTCCATCGCGATCGCCTGCTGGTACAGGCTGACCGCGGCGCCCGGGTCGCCGGAGGCGCGGGTCGATGCCGCGAGCCGCAGCACCGTGCCGTAGCGGCTCTGCTCCCGCTCAGCGGCGGACAGGGTGGGATCCAGGCGCGGCTGCACCGGGGTCCGAGCGCTGTTCGGCGCGCAGGCGCTCACCAGCAGGAGCGCGCTGCCGGCAAGCGCCAGGGCCTGCCAGCTCTTGCACATGGTGACGGGCATCAAAGTCCTCCAGCTCAACCAGCGAGCGCCGGCATGCTGGCGGATCATCGTTACGGAACGGTAAAGATCCGGACGCTGCCCGGAGCGCTTCCTGGCAGCGGCGCTCCGTGGCGGCCCAAGCGCTTGCCCGCCCGAATCCCGGGCCTGCTCACGGCGCAAATCCCTGGCCGCCGCCCCTCAGGCCAGGCTCAGCACTCGGCGATCTTGCCGAGCAGCACCGGGCGGCGGGCGCCGGTGACCGAGGGCACGTTGGCCGGCCGCTCGTCGATCCGCTCCGACGCCAGGATGGCGAATGCGATCGCCTCCTTGGCTTCCGCCGGCAGGCCATGGGCGTCGATGCCGCGCACCGGGATCGGAGCGAAGCGGGCCGCGAGCCGCGCCATGATCTCCGGGTTGCACGCACCGCCGCCGCTCACCGCGACCGCCCCGACCGCCATCTCCGGGGCGACGTGGCGGCGATAGCTGTCGTGGATGCCGAATGCGGTCAGCTCGGCCGCCGTCGCCATCAGGTCGCACCAGGCCTGCTCGCCGTCCGGCCTCGCCCTGGCCAGCACCGCACCGACGAAATCCGGCCCGAACTGCTCACGGCCGGTCGACTTGGGCGGCGGCTGTGAGAAAAACGGATGGCTCGTCAGCTCCTCGAGCAGCTCCGGCAGCACGCGCCCGCGGGCGGCCATGCGCCCGTCCACATCGGCGCTCATCGCGCCGGCCGAGAACTGCGCGGCCAGCTGGTCGAGCACCATGTTGCCCGGCCCGCAGTCCATGGCGATCAGGCGCTCGAGCGTCTTGGGCCCGGCGGGCAGCGCCGTCAGGTTGGCGATCCCGCCGATGTTGACCGCCAGCAACGCCTCGCCGCGGCCGCCCAGCAGGCGATGGTCGACATAGGGAACCAGAGGCGCGCCACTGCCGCCGGCGGCGATGTCGCCGGCCCGGAAATCGTGCACCACGGGGCAGCCGAAGCGCTCCGCCATCGGCGAGGGCTCGCCCAGCTGCAGGGTGGTCACGCCATGCTCGTGGTAGACGGTCTGGCCGTGGCTGCCGATCAGCTGCAGCTCGAACGGATGGCGCTCGAGCACGCCCGCGAGCGCCTCGGCGAAGAACCGGCCGAGCTCGACGTTAGCGCGGGCGATGCTCGTGACGTCGCCCAGCCGCTCCGCCGCCAGCGCGTCCTTGAGGCCGGCGGGCAGCGCCACGGTCTCGAACGCCACCAGCTCGAAGGACAGCTCGGGCGAGGCGGTGATGCGGCAGAGCGCGACGTCGAGCCCGTCCATCGACGTGCCGGTCATCAGGCCGGCGACGTTGCGCACCGGCAGCGCTCGAACCTCCGCGCAGCGGATCATCTACCCCTCCGGATCAGTAGGTGCCGGGATATAGACCGCCATCCATGAGGAAATTCTGACCGGTGATGTAGCTCGCCTGCGCGCTGCAGACGAAGGCGCAGAGCTCGCCGAACTCCTCGGGGTCGCCGAAGCGCCTGGCCGGGATCTGCGCCTTGACCTCCTCCCGGACCTGCTCGATCGGCCGGCCCGATTTGCCGGCAGTCGCCTGGAAGCCCGAGCGCAGCCGATCGGTATCGAAGCGCCCGGGCAGGATGTTGTTAATGGTCACGTTGTGGCCGACGGTCTGGCGGGCGAGGCCGGCGACGAAGCCGGTCAGGCCCGAGCGGGCGCCATTGGACAGGCCGAGCTGGGGGATCGGCGCCTTGACCGAGCTCGAGGTGATGTTGACGATCCGCCCGAACTTCCGGCCGGTCATGCCGTCGACCACGGCCCGGATCAGCATGATCGGCGTGATCATGTTGGCGTTGCATGCGCTCACCCAGTCGTCCTCGTCCCAGTCGCGGAAATCGCCCGGCGGCGGCCCGCCGGCGTTGTTGACCAGGATGTCGGGCTCGGGGCAGGCATCGAGCACCGCCCCGCGCCCCTCGGGCGTGGTGATGTCGCCGGCGACGGGGATGACGCGCGCCGAGGTCGCGGCGGCGATCTCGCGCGCCGTGGCCGCGAGCACCTCCTCGGTGCGCGCGGTGATGAAAACCTGCGCGCCGTTCCTGGCCAGGGCGAGCGCGCAGCCGCGCCCCAGGCCCTTGCTGGCGGCGCAGACGATCGCCTTCCTGCCGGCAATGCCGAGTTCCATGGCTTTCCTCCCTCAGGGCTCGTTTTCCGGCACAGGCTCCAGCAGGCGTCGCGCGAGCGCGACGGTAGGCGGCCGGCCCTGCTGGAGCGACATCTGGTCGAGCTGCTCGACGATCCGGCGGGCGGCGGCAAAGGAGCGCTCCATGTGGCGCGCGAGATAGCCGATCAGCGCCTGCGAGGCCGCGACCTGGCGATCCGCGAACAGCTTGACCAGAAGCGCTGCGAGCAGGGTGTCGTCGGGCGCGGAGATCGCCACCGCGGGCGCGGCGCGCAGCCGCGAGGCGAGGTCCGGAAGGCGGATGTCCCAGGCGGCGACCGGCCGGCGCGCGGTCAGCAACGCGTACGCTCGCTGCTCCTTGAGGCGGTTGTAGAACCGCAGCAGCGCCAGCTCGTCGCGCACCGGGTCGGCCGGATCGAGCACGAAGCTGCCCGCCGCCTCCGGCAGGTCGTCGGGAAGGCAGGCGACGTCCAGGCGAAGGGCGCCGGTGCGGGCGGCGAAGATGCGCGCCAGATGCGACTTGCCACAGCCTTCGGGGCCATAGAGCAGCAGCACGGGCGCGGGCCAGGCCGGGCGACGCTCCAGCCAGGCGAGCGCCTCGCGGTTGCAGGGCGCCGGCATGAAGTCCTCGGCCTCGAAGCCCGGCCGATGCTCGAACTCGAGCAGCAGCTGCTTTTCCGGATTCACGCGCCGGGCCTGATCAGAGGCGGGCCGCCATACAGCCTGCTCGCCCGGTAACGCTCGACCGCGAAGCGGATGAACACGCCGAGCACCGCGGCCGCCGGTACCGCAAGGAAGGCGCCGAGCAGACCGAACAGCACCGCGCCGGCCAGGACCGCGAAGATCAGCCAGACCGGGTGGACGCGGATCCGCGCGCCGACTAGGCGCGGCGTGACCAGATTGCCTTCGATGAACTGACCGAGGCCGAAGATCGCCGCGACCAGCGCGATCATCCACAGGTCCTGGAATTGAAACGCGGCCACCGCCATGCCGACGCAGAACCCCACGGCCATGCCGATGTACGGAATGAAGGAGAACAGCCCGGTCAGCAAGCCGATGATCAGGCCGTACTGCAGGTCGACCAGCCACAGGCCCGTGGCGTAGAACGCGGCCAGGAACAGGCACACCAGCCCCTGCCCCCGAATCGCTCCCACCAGGACCTCGTCCAGCTCGTGCGCCAGGCGCTCGGCGGTCGGAAGCTCGTCGCGCGGGATGATGTCGCGTACCTTGGTCATCATACGATCCCAGTCGCGGATCAGGTAGAAGGTGACGACCGGGGTCACGAAGATCAGCGAGAGGAGGTTGAGGAAGGCGAGGCCGGACTGCAGGATGCCCGAGAGCGCCGTGCCCAGGAACTCCATCGCCCGCCCGGAAAACCGCTCCAGCAGCCCTTCGGTCGACACCTGCTCGGTCAGCTCGGTTCGGGCGACGATGTTGCTCACCCAGGGTACGACGCTGCCGCGCAGCCGCTCCAGATAGCCCGGCAGATTGCTCGCGAGCTCGGCCGCCTGCCCCGCGAGCGGCGGCAGCACCAGGAGCAGTGCCGCGAGCAGCACGATCGTGAAGCTCGCGGTGATCACCAGCGTCGCGAGGGTCCGGCCGAGACCCCAGCGCTGCAGCCGGTCGGCCGCCGGATCGAGCAGATATGCCATTGCCATGCCGACCAGGAACGGCAGCAGAATGCCGCGCAGCAGGACGATCGCCAGGATCAGAAGCGCCAGCAGCCCGAGCCAGAGGGCCAGCCGAGCGCCATGGCTCAAGAAGGACGCTCCGCGGTGCAGCCCCGGATCGCTTGTACCGCGTAGCCCGCCCCGGAGAGCAGGGTGGTGAGAGTCACCGCAGCGATCAGGACCATCACGAACTCGCTCAGATCGACCAGCTCGCCGCCGTGCGCCAGCGCGCAGGCCGCGAGAAGGATCTGGCAGAACGTGTTCAGCTTGCCGATCACGAGCGGCACCGCCCGGAACACCGGATCGCGGCGCTGGATCAGGATCACGCCGAGAACGATCAAAAGATCGCGGCTGATCACCAGGGCGGTGAGCCAGACCGGCAACCAGCCGATCAGCGTGAGCGCGACATAGATGCCGTTCAGCAGCACCTTGTCGGCGAGCGGGTCCAGATACGCCCCGAGCTCGGTCCTGGCGTTGAAGTTCTTGGCGATGTAGCCGTCGAGCGCGTCCGATATGCCGGCCGCGACGAACAGCCAGAACGCCGCCTGGAGGTGCTCGGCGGTCACCAGCCAGACCACGGGGACGACCATCAGGAGCCGCCCAACCGTCACCATGTTGGCGAGGTTGACCGGCGAGCGGCTCAGAACGAGCTCGACCTCACGCTCTGCGGCACGCCTTGGCTGGGGCTTCCTGCCATCGGTAGCAACCGCCATGACTCCCCTTCCCGCGATAGCGCCAAGCCGAGCCTGGCCAGGCTCTGCTCCAGGCGCTGCTCGTCACCGATATAACGAATTCGAGCGCGAACAGTCTCGCGGGCAAAAGCCGCGATGTCGACCTCGCTGATTTCCGGCAAGCTCTGCAAGCCCTGGTGGATGCCGACCCAATCCGACAACCGCGCGATCGGAATGTCGACCACCATGAGCCCTGGCTGGTCGTAGCGCAAGAGGTTGGCGCTCTTCCATTCCTCGTCCAGGCTGTTCTGCAGGCTCCGCACCGCGTCACCGAGCAGCGCCTCCATCGTCTGGCCGGGCTGCCCGCGGACCGTCTCGGGCGGATTGCCGAGCTCCTCGTCCCCGAGCCGGCGAACCTCCAGCCTGACCGCCGGCGGCGCGGCGTCGGTCCCGGTAGCCGGGTCCGCCCCGGCGCCCGTGCCGTCCATGGGGCGTGCACTCACCACCAGCACGTCCTCGCTGCCGTAGCGCTCGGCGAGCGCTAGCAGGGCGCCCGTGTCGCCGGCCTGCGCCTGCTCCACCCCGACCAGGGCCATGTCCTCGAGGTCGCCGAGCGGCAGCACCAGGCGCACCAGGCGCTCCGGATCGAGGTGGTCGGACCAGGCCTGCCACCAGCGGTTGTCCTCGGGCCACAGACGCGGGCCCTCGGGACCCTCGTAGAGTGGCAGGACGACCAGCGGCGACGACGCCGTCTGGGCGAACGGGACGCCGGCGTCGGCCAGCAGATCGCGTACCGCCTCGGGATTGTAGGCGACGGTGAGGTCGGCGATGTAGCGGGTGCTCGAGACCTCCTCGTCGGCGATTTCGAAGCTCTGCACGTAACGGTCGATCGGCCGGGCCCCGACCGCGGGTAGCGCGCCATGGCGCTCGGCCGGCACGAGGCGGCGCAGCAGCCGCTCGAGCCCCTGGCGCTGGCCCTGCTCGAGGGCGCCGCGCCGCGCCGCGACCGCGTCGCTGGCGGTGACGTCGACCGGGATGTCGGACACGCGGAACAAGTCGCCGGCGCCCTGCGCCCGGCCTGGATCGGGCGCGATGGCCGACCCCGCGATGCTCAGGAGAGCGGCGACGAGCCCGCGCGACAGTCGAGATTGGGGCATTGCAAAGCGATCCGGATGGCCTAAGGTGACGAGGCGCGATCAGCCCAGCCTCGCGTGCAACCTAAACAAGCAAGCCGCCATGACACAAGAGAGCCCGCCGCTCGACGCGAGCCGCTACCGCGATGCCGGGGTCGACATCGATGCCGGGCACGGCTTGGTGCGATCGATCGAGCCGCTGGCCCTGTCCACCGCGCGGCCGGGCGCCAAGGCCCGGCTCGGTGGCTTCGCCGGGCTGTTCGATCTGCGCGAGACCGGCTTTGTGGATCCGCTGCTGGTGGCCGCCAGCGACGGGGTCGGCACGAAGCTGCAGTTGATCGCGCAAAGCGGTCGGCACAACTGTGCCGGCATAGACCTGGTCGCCATGTGCGTCAACGACCTCCTGGCCCATGGCGCGGAGCCCCTGTTCTTCCTCGACTACTTCGCCGCCAACAAGCTGGACCCGGTGATGGCCGGCGCGGTGATCGCGGGCATCGCCGAGGGTTGCCGGGAAGCCGGCTGCGCGCTGATCGGCGGCGAGACGGCCGAGATGCCTGGCCACTACCCGCGCGGCGATTACGACCTGGCCGGCTTCGCGGTCGGCGCGGTCGAGCGGGCGCGTCTGTTGCCGCGCCGCGACATCGGCCCGGGCGACGTGCTGCTGGGCCTTGCCTCCAGCGGGGTGCACGCCAACGGCTTCTCGCTGATCCGCAAGGTGATGCGCGATCAGGGGCTGTTCCTCGCCGATCCGGCGCCGTTCGATACCGAGCAGACGCTCGCGTCCGCCCTGCTCGTGCCGACCCGGATCTATGTGCGCAGCCTGCTCGGCCTGCTCGAGCAGGACGTGATCAAGGGCCTCGCGCACATCACCGGCGGCGGGCTGCTGGACAACCTGCCGCGAGTGCTGCCCGACGGCGTGATCGCGCGGATCGACGCCGGCAGCTGGCAGGCGCCGCCGGTCTTCTTATGGCTCTTCGAGACCGCGAAAATGTCGGCGGACGAGCTGCTGCGCACCTTCAACTGCGGCATCGGCATGGTGCTCGTGGTGGTCGCCGAGCATGCCGATGCGCTGATGCGCCACCTCGGCGAGCAGGGCGAGACCGTCTACCGCCTGGGCGAGCTGATCCAGGGCGACGGGCCGGCCCGGGTCCGGGTCGAAGGCATGGATGGCAAGGGCTGAGCCCACAGCCCGCGCGAAGCGCCGCGCCGCGGTCCTGATCTCGGGCCGCGGCTCCAACCTTCAGGCCGTGATCGAGTCCTGCCGGCGGCCCGGCGCCAGCGCGTCGATCGCGCTGGTCGTCTCCAACGTACCGGGCGCGCGCGGGCTGGAGCACGCCAAAGCCGCTGGCATCGCCACCCGGGTAATCGATCATCGGGCGTTCGGCGGCCGGCGCGAGTTCGAGGAGGCGCTGGACGAGGCGCTCGATGCGTCCGCCATCGAGCTGGTCTGCCTCGCCGGCTTCATGCGCGTCGTGAGCCCCTGGTTCGTGGAGCGCTGGCGCGACCGGCTGCTCAACATCCACCCCTCGCTCCTGCCCGCCTTTCCGGGTCTCGACACCCATCGGCGGGCGCTCGAGGCGGGCGTGCGTCTCCACGGCTGCACGGTCCATTTCGTGCGCGCCGAGCTCGACGCTGGCCCGATCGTCGTCCAGGGCGCCGTGCCGGTGCGGCCGGACGACACCGCCGAAAGCCTCGCCGCGCGGGTGCTCGAGGTCGAGCACCGCTGCTACCCCCTGGCGCTCGAGCTGGTGGCCTCCGGCCGGGCGCGGGTGGTCGGCGAGCGCGTCGTCGTCGAGGGCGCAAGCTCGCCCGACGCCCTCCTGATCAATCCGCGGGCTTAGAGGCCGCCCGCACCGCGGCGAGCGCCTGCTCGAATTCCGGGCTTCGCATCAGCCGGCCGCAGCGCTCGAAGCGGTTGATTGAGTAAGCCCAGAAATCGTCGACCGGATTGTCGTTCATGACCTGGATCAGGCCCCAGAGCGTCCAGACCAGGTCGCAAAGGCCCTTGTAGAGCACCATGCGGCCGGCCGCCTCGGCCGGCGCCTCGCCGTCGAAATAGGCGCGCAGCAAAGCTGTGTTCTGCTCCGGCCCGAAGCCCGCCTCGACCGAGAGGTCGCCGAGATCCCACATCGGATCGTTCATGCCGGCGTACTCCCAGTCGACCAGATACATCCGCTCGCCGGTGTCGAGAAAATTCTCGGCCAGCGGGTCGTTGTGGCAGGGCGCGAGGAGCGCCGGGCGGGCCGCCAGCACCGCGCGCGCGGTCTCGGCCTCCTTCTGCAGCTCGCCGTAGCCGTCGGGAATGCGTGCCCGGTTGCGCCGGAGCAGCGCCAGGTACTCGTCGATCTGGGCAAAGACGTCGAACCGGTTGCGGAACGGCCGCTCGCAGGCGTGCATGCGGCGGAAGGCATCGGCGGCGCGCGCGACCCGATCGTGGTGGCGGAACGTCTCGGCGCTCATGGTGAGCGAGTCCAGGACGTAACGGCAGAGCATCGTGCCGCTGCTTCTGTCGAAGAAGAGAAGCTCGGCGTTGACCCCGGTTTCGGCCGCGATCCTCGCGTTGTGCGCCTCGGCCTCGCGATCGATATACTCGCTGGTCCCGGCGCCGGCGAGGCGCAGGACGTAGCTCTCCTCACCGATCGTGACCTTGTAGTTGCGGTTGGTGAGACCGCCGATGCGCTCGATCACAGGGCCGTCGAGCGAGGTCCCGACGAACTGCGGGATCGCGGCAAGCGTGCGGACCAGCTCGTCCTTCTCCGCCGGCTCCAGGTCGACCAGGCTCATCGCAACTCTCTCAATGCCCGATGTGGTAGTAGGTCTCGTAGACGGCCTGCGCGTTGCGGCGCGCGTCCGCCCAGTTCCAGCCGCTCCCGGTGAAGCGGTCGGGGCCGAGCGAGCGAACGTAGGCCGAGGGCCGCGGGTCGAGCAGCGCCTCGACGACGTGCCTGCCGATGCCGGCCGAGCCGGAGACGCCGTGCGCGTTGCAGCCGCCGGCCATGACGAAGCCTCTGGTGCGCGAGCTCGGACCGACGATGAAGCGGCCATCGGGGGTGAAGGTCGGCCAGCCGCGGAACACCTGGCGCACGCCGGCCTGGCGCACCGGCGGGTAGAGCGGGGCGAGCGCTTCCGCGAAGTCGGCGAGCACCGGCCAGTCCGGTTCGATCGCGGGCGGCTCGTCCCGAATGCCGTAGTCGCGCGGCTCGATCGAGCGCGCCTCGGGCTCCCAGCCGCCGAGCAGCAGCGCGTTGACGTCGGGGCGGCCGTAGAGCGTGGCATCCGGTACCCGAAGGCAGGGCAGCTCGGGGCGCAGATCGCCGACCGGCACCGTGACGAAATACTCGTGCCGTACCGGGACGATCGGCAGATCGAGCCCGGCCAGGCGCGCGACGTGCCAGGCGTGGGCGCCGGCGGCATCGATCACCGTCTGGCAGCGCACCGCGCCCCGATCGGTCTGGACGTCCGTGACCTCGCCGTTCCGGATGGCGATGCCGGTCACCCGCACGCCGGTCGCGAAGCGCACGCCTCTGGCGCGCGCGCGGTCCTGATAGGCCATGGCGAGGTCGTAGGGCTGGAGATAGCCGTCGCTCGGGCACCAGAGGATCGCCTTGGCGGATGCGGCGACCAGCCCCGGCCAGCGCGCCTCGGCGGCGGCATGGTCGAGCAGATCGACCTCGAGCCCGGCGCCGCGGCAGCTTTCGATCAGCGCTCGGAACTCGTCGACGCGCGCGTCGGTGAGCGCGATGCGCAGGCTGCCGACCTGACGCCAGCTCGGCGTCGGTCCCGGGCCGCGCTCCAGCCCGGCGAAGGTCGCGACCGAGTCCATGGCGAGGCGCACCCGGTCGACCGAGCTCCGTACCTGGCCCACCAGCCCCGCCGCCTGCGCCGTGGTCACGCTGGCGAGCGCCGGCTCCTTCTCGATCAGCAGCACGTCGCTCCGGCCGGCCTCGGCGAGACGGAAGGCCACCGCGCAGCCGATCGCGCCGCCGCCGACGATCACGATCTCCGCGTCTCGCAGCTCCGCCATGGCCTCGCCGCCAACCCCCGCTCGACTCAACCGTCGCTCGCTTGGTAGCGTAGCGTCTCGCCTTGGGTCCGCAAGGCGGGAGCCCGCAGCGGATCGGAGCAGAAGGGAGGCGCGCTGTGACGCTCGCCGAGGTCAGCCTGGACGACAAGTACGCCAGGGACGCAGGCCGGATCTATCTGACCGGCATCCAGGCGCTGGTCCGGCTGCCCATGCTGCAGCGCCGGCGCGACCTCGCGGCCGGCCACGAGACCGCCTGCTACGTCTCGGGCTACCGCGGCTCGCCGCTCGGCGGCCTCGACCAGCAGCTCTGGGCCGCCAAGCGCTTTCTCGAGAAGCATCACGTCGTCTTCCAGCCGGGGGTCAACGAGGACCTCGCCGCGACCGCGCTCTGGGGCACGCAGCAGGCGGGCCTGCACGGCGAGGGCAGATACGATGGCGTGTTCGGCATGTGGTACGGCAAGGGCCCGGGGGTCGACCGCACGGGCGACGCCTTCCGCCACGCCAACCTCGCCGGCACCGCACCCTTGGGCGGTGTGCTGGTGCTGATGGGCGACGACCATACCTGCGAGAGCTCGACCACCGCGCATCAGAGCGAGTTCGCCCTGGTGGACGCCATGATCCCGATCGTCAACCCGGCCGGCGTCGCCGAGCTGCTGCAGTTCGGCCTGTTCGGCTTCGCCCTCTCGCGCTACTCGGGCTGCTGGGTCGGCCTGAAGTGCGTGCACGATACGGTCAACACCGCGGCCTCGATCGAGCTCGACCCGGCGTGGGGCGAGACCCGCGTTCCTGGCGAGTTCGAGCTGCCGCCGGGCGGCCTCAGCATCCGCTGGCCGGACACGCCGCTCGCCCAGGAGGAGCGGCTGCACCGCTTCAAGCTCGATGCGGTCAGGGCGTTCGCCCGCGCCAACCGCCTCGACTGGGCGGTCTTCGGCACCGGCAAGGCGCGCATCGGCATCGTGTCCACCGGCAAGTCTTACCTCGATCTCCGGCAGGCGCTCGACGATCTCGGCATCGACGAGCAGGCGGCGCAGGCACTCGGTCTGCGTGTCCTGAAGCTCGGTCTGGTCTGGCCGATCGAGCCCGAAGGCATGCGCGCTTTCGCCAAGGGGCTGAAGCAGATCATCGTGGTCGAGGAAAAACGCGGCCTGATCGAGGGTCAGATCAAGGAGCTGCTGTACGGCACGCGCGGCGCGCCGGAGATCATCGGCAAGGCCGACGAGCAGGGCCGCGCGCTCTTTCCCTCGCACGGCGCGCTCTCGAGCAACCAGATCGCGATCGCGATCGCCGAGCGCATCCTTCGGCTCGACCCGGACGATACCGTGGCGGCACGGCTCGCCGAGCTGCGCCGGCGCACCGAATCGGAAGAAAGCTTCGTCTCTCCGGCCCTGCGCACCCCCTATTTCTGCTCGG
>Ga0299907_10001624_pt1 | contig 13048 bp, 10 predicted proteins | sample RVTome_16_FD_198680 | JGI IMG/M metagenome (GOLD analysis project Ga0299907, IMG submission 198680) | Soil microbial communities from uranium-contaminated site in the Upper Colorado River Basin, Wyoming, United States - RVT152D67 (version 2) ... | reverse complement strand
CGGCGCCCCTCCTGCCTGTTGGTTGAGCCGGGCGCGCAACGGGAATCGGCAGGTCGGTCAATGCTGCAGTCTTTCGTGATCACGCTTCGGGAGGGCATCGAGGCCTTCCTCATCGTCGCCATCAGCCTCGCGTATCTCCGGAAGACTGGTCGTCTCGCGCTGGTACCGGCGGTGCACTGGGGCATCGGCATCGCGGTGGCGGCCAGCATCGGCGCCGGCATCCTGCTGCAGCAGGCCCGCAATCAGGCGCTGTGGGAGGGGCTGCTCGCGATCGTGGCGGCCGTCCTGGTGCTGACGCTCATCGTGCACATGTGGCGGACCGGCAAGCGGATGAAGTCGGACATCGAGAGCCGGCTGGAGCGGTCGGCGGCCAACGTGGGGATGGGTGCGTTCCTCGGCGTCCTGGGCTTCACGGTGCTGATGATCAGCCGTGAAGGGATGGAGACGGCGCTGCTGATGAACGCCCTGATCTTCCAGATGGACAGCCCGGCGTGGCACCTGGTGGCGGGGGCGCTCGGCGGCCTGGCGGTTGCCGGCGTCATCGCCTGGCTCTGGTCCCGGTACGGCCACCGCGTGAATCTCGCTCGGTTCTTCCAGGTGACCGCGGTCTTCCTGCTGGTCTTCGTCGCGCAACTCTTCATCTACGGGTTCCACGAGCTCACCGAGGCGTTCATGGACGACCCGCGGCTCAATGCACTGCACTGGGCCACCGAGCCGTACGGTCCCGACGGCACGTACGGCCAGTACCTCACCTACATGCTCGTCGCGCTCCCGCTCGGCTGGCTCCTGTTGTCCAACCTCGTCACCGGCCGCAGGCTCGCGCAAAGCTGACGGCCGAAAAAACTCACCCGGAAAAAACTCACCCGGGTCGAATTTCACCCGTTTTGTAATCGACTCCGGTCCTGTCCGGCCCAGCCTGGTTGCGACCGCGGCATGGCCGGGGCGTGACGATTACAGAACGGGTGAAATTCAACCCGGCTGAGTTTTTCGGCTATGCTCGGGGTCGCGGCTCCCCCCGGACGACAGGCCCGCATGCAGCACGAGGTTCGCCACGCCCTCCGGCGTCTGGTTCGAGCGCCGGCCTTCACGAGTTTCGCCGTGCTGACGCTCGCGATCGGCATCGGCGCGGCAACGGCCATCTACTCGGTCACCTACGCCGTACTCTTCCGGCCGCTCGACATCCGCGACCTCGATCGCGTCGTCAACATCTATCACTCCAACCCCCGGGCGGGCGGCCCGGGCCACTACATCTCCATGTCCTGGCCGGACCTCGAGCAGGTTCGCGGTCGGCAGGGTGTCTTCAGCGACGTCGTGGCGTGGTCGCGCGTCATGCAGCCGCTCGTGCGCCACGGCGAATTCCGGCTCGTGATCGGGGAAGTCGTCGAGGGCCACTACTTCGACTTCGTCGGCGCGACGCCCGCGCTCGGCCGGACCCTCCAGGCCTCGGACGACGAGGCCGGCGCTCCGATGGTGGCCGTCCTCAGCGACCGGATGTGGCGCCGCGACTTCAACGCCGACCCTGATGTCGTCGGCGATACGCTGCGTCTGGGCGACGCCGCGCTCCAGATCGTCGGCGTGATGCCCGCGTCGTATCGCGGGGTGGACATGCCGAACGTCGTCCCGACGGAGTTCTGGGCGCCCCTCCGGACCATCGATCAGCTCACCGAGCCACGCCGCGACCGGTGGATCGATCCGGAGGATCGCTGGGTGATGGTCAAGGCCCGGCTCGCGCCGGGCCGGTCGGCCGACGAGGCCCGCGCGCAGGTCCAAGCCATCGGCCGCGCGCTCGACGAGGCCGCCCCAATCGGCACGGCCGCGGGCCGCGTGCAGGGATCGCCGACCAGCGTCCGGCATTATCACGTGATGCCGGCCGCCGATCTGCGCGCGCACGAATCGGTGGATGCCTTCGCGATGCCCGTGGCGATGGCCGTGCTGGGCGCGGTGGCTCTCGTGCTGCTCGTCGCCTGCACGAACCTCGCGAACCTGCTGCTCGCCCGCGGGGCCAGCCGCACGCACGAGGTCGCCGTGCGGCGCGCGCTCGGCGCGTCGCGCCCGCGACTGGTCGGGGAACTCATCGTGGACAGCCTGCTCCTGGCCGTCGCCGGCGGTGGCGCAGGCCTGCTCCTGAGCCTGTGGCTGATGCACCTGCTGTCCGGCTCCATCGCGATGGGCCGGGGCCTCAGCATTTCGGTGGCACCCCGGCTGGAACCGTCGGTGCTGCTCGTCGCGCTCGCCGCGGTCGGCGTGTCGATTCTCGTCTTCGGGTTGATCCCCGCGTGGCACTCCACCAGGCCAGCGCTCCGGTCGGTGCTCGATCAGCAGACCGGCGGCGCCGTGGCGCGGTGGCGCAGCCGGCGGCTGCTGATCGCCGCCCAGGTCGCCGTGTCCGTCGCGCTCCTCGTGGCGGCCTCGGTGTTCCTGCGCCAGATGTGGGTGAAGGCGCTCCACGATCCCGGCTTCGACCTGGAGCGCATCGCGGCGTCCCAGCTCGACTTCGCCTTCGGCGAGTACGACGCCGACCGCACGCGCGAGCTGCTGCACCGGGCGCTGGACGAGCTGCGGCGAGACCCGGCCATCGAGCGCGCCGCGCTCGTCAACCGACTGCCGATCTACTTCACCGGCTCAGGCACCGGCCGATATGTGGGGCCGCAGCCGTTGGTCGTGGACTCGCCGGACGCCGCGCGAACCGCCCGGGCCGAGGGCCGGCTCGCCAGCGCGCTCGTCGGGTCGGCCGACGTCATCGAGGCGCTCGGGTTGCGCCTCGAGGGCGGGCGCGCCTTCGACGAGGTCGAAGTGTCGTCCGCTGCGCCCGTCGTGGTCGTCAGCCGGACGGTCGCACAGCGGACGTTCGGCGCGGCCGACGTCGTCGGCCGGACGATCTATGTCGGCACGGAGCCGCGGGAAATCATCGGTGTCGTGGCCGACACCGACTGGACTCGCCTGGGCGCGAGGGACGCCGGCCTCCTTGTCGAGCCCGGCCTGCCCGATCTCTCACGGTCGGCCGTGCTCGTCGCGCGGGCGCGCCGCGATCCCGGCATCGCGATGGTCAACCTGCGCGAGACCCTGCGGCGGCTCGACCCGGCCCTCCCGGTGGTCGAGACGACGACGGGCGAGGCCATCGTGGCGCAGGAGATGCTCGTCGAGCAGATCGGGTCGCGGGTCGTCGCCGCGCTCGGCGGCTTCGCGCTGCTGCTCGCGCTAATCGGCCTCTCGGGCCTGCTGTCCTATCTGGTCGCCAGCCGCCGGCGGGAAATCGGGCTGCGAATGGCGCTCGGCGCCGACCGGCGGCGGGTCGTGCGCCTCGTCCTCGGCGGCGGCTTACGGCCGGTGTTATTCGGCGCGCTGGTGGGGCTGGGGGCTGGCGCCGCGCTGTCCGTGTTCGTCGGGTTTTACTTCTACCGCCGCGAGCCGTTCGACTGGACGGGTCTGGTAGCCGTGCCGCTCGTGCTGCTGCCGGCCGCCGTGCTGGCCTGCTACCTGCCGGCCCGCCGCGCCGCCCGCGTCGATCCGAACGTCGCGCTACGCGAGCTCTGAAAACGAAGCCTGGCTTCGTTTTACGCTTTTCGTAAACGGCTCGCTACTTCTGGTGCCCGAGCGCTTCGATGTGTCCGGCCAGGGCGGCGGCCGTCTCCGCGTCCGGATCGACGAACCTGATGGCGAAGCCCATGCCGCGCTCGGCGTAGACGACCGAGCCGGTGAGCGTGAGCCTCGCATCGGGTGCGAACTCGATCGTGATCTCGGTCGTCTCGCCCATCGACGGCATCGCGAGACTCTGCACGAAGCAGCCGCTGATGCTGATGTCGCTGATGCGGCAGCGCGTGGCGCCGGACGCGCCGCGCCAGCTGCCTTCGAGCGGCCGAGCCAGCCGCATGTGTTGCCGTCGCTCCTCGGACATCGGACTGGAGGGTAGCACACGCACGCGGCGGATATAATTTCCGGCGTGGCCGGGCCGACCGTGTCGCTCTCGCTCGACTGGGGCGAGGGCATGACCTTCCGCAACGCCGACGACAGCCCCGACATCCACCTCGCCAGCTCGACGCCGGGCGTGACGTCGCCGCCTCAGGCGCTCGCGTACGCCGTGATGGCCTGCATGGCCATGGACGTCGTGCACGTCGTGCAGAAGGGCCGGCATCGGCTCGACGCCATGCACATCCGCTTTCACGGGCAGCGGGCCGAGGTGCACCCGCGCCGCTTCGTGTCGATGCGACTCCACTTCGACCTGACCGGCGAGATGCCCGACCACGTGGTCACCCGCGCGATCGACCTGTCCCGCGAGAAGTACTGCTCGGTCTGGAACACGATCAAAGACGACGTGCAACTGGAGACCAGTTTCAGCGTGCGGCTGACCGGCGGCCGCTGATCCGCCGGGCGTCGGCAGCATGCCAGGCGCCCCGGCCGTGCTCTGCGTCGCCATCACCCCGTGGGCGGCCGAGTGGACCTGGCCATCGCTTCTCTACCCGCGGTTCGAAGCCTACATCCGGCCGGTCGGCAACCTCGGCGTGTTCGCGATCTTCCCCTGTGTCGGCTATGTCCTCGCGCGTGCCTGCCTGGGCCTGATGGTCCTGCCCGCGCGGGACGGGCGCGAGGACGCCGTGCTCCACGCGCGGCTGGCCGCGACTGGCGTGGCCATGGCGCGTCCGTCCCGGCTCCACCCCGGACCGTAGTAGTGTGTGAAATAGAGTGGCTGGAACGGACCGAACGCTGCGCGATTTCGACGCCGAGGCGGATCGGCTGCTGGTGCGCGACGTGGCGTCCGGTTCCACCGAGTCGCTGGCCCGACTCTACGATCGCCACGCGGCCACCGTGTACGGCCTGGTCAGGCGGATCGTGCAGGTCTCTGAGGACGCCGAGGAGCTCGTGCAGGATGTCTTCGCCCAGGTCTGGCTGGACGCCCGCCGCTACGAGGCCAGCCGCGCCACCGTCGCCGCTCTGATCGTCATGCTCGCGCGCGCCCGCGCCATCGAACGGCTGCGCGCGCGGCGAGCCCGCCCCGACCTGGGGCCGGGCTCGGAGACCACGCCGGTCGTCCCGTCGACACCACCCGAACCGGAGCCGGTCACGATCGCGCTGGGGGAGGTCGATCGCGTCCGCGAAGCGCTCGGCACGCTGCCCGACGCCGAACACGAGCTGCTGCAGCTTGCATACTTCGAAGGCCTGACCTACACCGGGATTGCCGACCGCACCGGCGTGCCGCTCGGCACCGTGAAGACACGGCTTCGCTCGGCGCTTGCCACGCTGCGGGAGGCCGTGACGTCAGGACCGACGACAGGGGGAACCATTCACCGATGACCGGGCACCAGCCGTTCGCCGATGCGGCGGCCGCCCACGCGCTCGACGCGCTGGACGGCGCCGACCGCGAGGCTTTCGAGGCGCATCTGGCGTCCTGCCGGCGGTGTCAGGACGAGCTGTCCGAGCTGCGCCGCGTGTTGGCCGCCATCGGCCTCGCCGGCGACACGGAAGAGCCCCCGGCCGACCTGAGGGACCGGACGCTGCGCCGCGCCACGGCACAGGGGCAGGCGCCAGCCACCTCGACGCGGTCGGCGCCCGCGTCGACGTTGCCGTGGATCGTGGCGGCCGCGTCGATCGCGCTCGCAGCCGCCGCGGGCGTCTGGGCCGTGACGCTGCAGGCGCAGTTGACGGACGCGCGGGCGGCCGCCGCCGACGCGGTCCCGCAGATTCAGACGCTCGAGACGCGCCTGCTCGGCCTCGAGCAGGGCGTCAATCGCCTGCAGCAGGTCGTGAACATCGTCACGGCGCCCGACGTTCGGCGCGCGCGGCTCGCCGGCAGCGGCGAGGCGGCCGGCGCGAGCGGGCTCGCCTACTGGAGCGAGTCGCTGGGCCTGGTGTTCCACGCGACGTCGCTGCCGCCGCTCGGCAGCGAGCGCGGCTACGAGCTGTGGGTGATCCCGCCGGGGAGCAACGCCAGCCCGGTGAGCCTCGGGATGCTGGCGGTCTCGCTCGACGGCACCTCGTCGCACGCGGTGGCGCTGCAGGACGGTATCGAGGTGGGGACGGTGGCCGTCACCATCGAGCCCCCGACCGGCTCGCCGACAAGGCAACCGACCGGGGCGCCGGTGCTGGCAGGCACGCTCGCCGGATAACTCGACGGGCGGCGCCTTATCTCTCCACCACGTCGTTCCAGTTGATGATCGCGTTGAACACGACGTTGAACTCGCCGTGGTTCTGCCACCGGTAGATCGGGTTGCTGGCGAACATGATCACGCGACCCTTGCCGTTCCAGGCGCCCGGGCGATCGACGGCGAAGGCGCGGTCGGCCAGCGCGTCGGCGCCGACGGCCAGGCCGCTCAGCACCGAGTCGTCGCCGCCGACGTAGCGCGCGAGCACCTTGTCCTCGTCGGCCCCGCCCACGCTGAACACCGACTGCCCCTGGCCGAACTTCACCGGCACGATCGTGTCCTCGTAGCCGTAGAACACGGGGCTCTCGGGCCGGACGATCTCGGCGGTGATCAGCGGCTTCTGGGCGTTGAGGCCCTCGACCGACGCGCGGTCGATCATGCCGGCGAACCCGTACTCGATCGGAAAGCGGATGCCGTCCTCGGCGGCGATGAGCGTGCCGCCGGCCTCGAAGAACTGCCTGAAGGCGTCCACGCCCGCTTCCCCGAAACCGCCCGTGGTGTCCTGTGTCTCGCCGTACATGCCGAGGAACTTGTACTTCTCGCTCGCGACGTACGGCGACGGACGTGCCGCCGGTTCGGCCAGCACCGCCGCACGCCCGACGTTCTGCGCGGCCATCAGGATCACGTCGAAGTCGCGCTCCAGGTTGCCCTCGGCCACGCGTTCCTTGTAGATGAGCTCGAACGGGATGCCGAACTGGTCGAAGGCGTGCCGGTACCAGCCCAGCTCCTGCGTGCCGCTCCACAGCGAGTAGATGGCGATGCGCGGCGCGTCGGCCTCGTGGCTCTCGACCGACGGCGCCGACGACAGCATTGCGCCGGTCAGGCCGAGCTCCTCGATGGCCGCCCGCGCGGTCTGCAGCTGCGCCGACGTCTCCGTCACGATGAACGACCCGGCCGGGAACTCGACGCCGGCGGCCTCAAACGACTCCTCGGCCACCTGCATCGGCACGTCGCGCAGGCGGTAGCGGAACGTGATCATGTTGTTCGAGCCGTAGTGCGCCACGGCCAGGCCCGCCGAGCCCGACCCGGCGACCGAGCCGCGGATCGCGATCTCGTCGACGACCGTCGCGTCCACGTCGCGGATGTCGGGGTCGCGGATCTCCTCGACGTCCACGTTGAACGCGAGGCCCATCGTCCAGCCGCTGTCGTCGTAGGTGCGCAGCGCCGGATCGGGAAAGTCCTGCACTTCGAGCAGGTTCTTCGCGAGGCTCCAGTACGGCTGGCCCGCCTTGACGATGTACGAGCCGGAGGGGAACTCGCCCTCGTCGACCTCGATCGATTCGGTCATCCGGTGGACCTCGATGCCCTGGGCGCGGAGCACCTTCATGAGCTCGCCCGCCTTCGTCATGTCACGCTGGACAGGGATGACGTACGCGTGCGGCGGCGTCTCGAGGCCGCGTTCCATCGAGTTGCGTGTCTTGACGTAGAAGTTCTCGATGACCAGGTTCGGGAACATCGACGTCAGCTGCAGGGCCGACAGCACGCCGGTCTGCATGTAGTTCGCGTTGTTGCGGCGCGTGAAGTTGGCGGGCATGCCCTCCGGCACCGGAATGCCGCGATACCACTCGCGCGGCTGGCCGCCGCCGCGCCCGGTGGGAATGCCACCGGTGCGGCCGCCGCCGCCGCCGGCGCGCGCACCGCGCCCGGCCGCCGCCTGGCCGCGCCCGCCGCGCCCTGCGGCGCGGGCCGCGCCGCGCCCGCCGCGTCCGGCCTCGGCGGCGGCTCCGCCGCGTCCGCCGCGCCCTTCGCCGGCCTCATCGCCGCCGCGGCCGCCCCGACCCTCGCCGGCGTCGGCCTCCGGCTGCGGGTCGCGCCCCGACTGCGTCTCGTACATCTTCATCATGCCGTTGTGGTTGTAGGCGACCGAGCCGAGGTAGCCCGGCGACCAGCCATCCATGAACGCATGCGTGTACACGCCCGGCATGCCCCACTTGGCCATCTGCGCCATCTCCCAGTTGGAGAAGAACGCCAGCTCGGAGAAGAGCAGGGGGTCGAGGTTCGGATTCTGCGGAGGGCCGCCACTGTAGGTGTACATCAGCGTGAGCGACTCGTGCAGGTCGTGGAGGATCGGCGGATGGGCGGTGAAGTACCAATCCGTGATCGCGCGCATCTGCATCTGCGACAGGTTAATGTCGCGGTTGTTGTCGTGGTAGACGTACTTGCCCCAGTACGGGAGCGAGCAGCTCGGGCCGCCGCCGCGCCCGCCGCCCCGGCCGCCGCCGGCTCCGGCGCCACGACCCTCGGTGAGCGCGATCTCGTCGCGCAGCTCCTGCGTGCAGTAGAACGCGTCGATGTTGCGGTCGCGCCCGTCAGCGTCGGCCACCGGCGTCACCGAGACGTACACGTTGTCCCGGATCTGGTTGATGTAGGGCGACGTCTCGGCGGCCAGCCGGTAGACCAGCTCCATCAGCATCTCAGGCGGCCCGGTCTCGCCAGAGTGCAACCCGCCCATCAGGTGGTAGTGCGGCTTGGTCGTGTTGATGAGCCGCTCGATCGCTGACTCGTCGAGCCCGCGCGGGTCGGCAATGCGTGCCAGGTTGTCGCGGTTCTGCTGCAGGTTGCGGATGTTCTCCTCGGACGAGACCCAGACGATGACCAGCTCGCGGTCCTCGTCGGACCGGCCGATGGTCTCGACGTGGACGCGGGGGCTCGCCTCGCCGAGCGCGCGATAGTAGCCCAGGATGTCCTCGTAGTACGTCAGCGTCCGCGGTGCGCCGATGTGGTACCCGAGCACGTCCTTCGGCATCGGAAGGCCGGGCACGCGCGGCAGGTGGTCGACGAGCGGACTGCCGAATCGCGCCTCGCCGGTCCACTCCGCGTACATCTTCGCGAAATCTTCGTCCTGCACCTGATTCGGATCGCGCGTCCCCGTCACCCACTCCTGGGCGGGCGTCACCGCCAGGCCGAGGGCGAACACGCCGATGGCGACCGTCAGGAACAGCCGCCTGAGATTGGGAGTGCCGTGCGCTCTCATCAGGTTAACTCCTTGCGCGTAAACAACTTGCCCATCACTGGCCCGGTGGAGTCGGAGCGCCGTCCGGCCGGGCGGGCCGTGACCGGAGGCTTGAGATCGACAATGCCCGCACATAGAATCGCGGGACGCATCGCCGCACTGCCGCGCATGACTGACCCAGGGGCGCGAAAGGGCCCCGATTGCCTATGATCAGCGTCCCCGCGCTCCGAATGCAGCAATTTGGCGTGCAATTCTATCAGGCCTCGCTCAGCGCAAAGGACATCGACAAGCTCGTGCGGTTCGAGGTTCTGAGCTACGGCGACCCCGGCCCGGCGCCGGGTGCGCGTGGCCGGGCCAAGCAGTCCAAGGTCCGCTGGGACCTGTTGGAACGCCGGATCGCGTCGAGCGAGAAGGCCTACCAGCGCCAGATCATCCGCAAGAAAATCGACGAGCTGGTCGCCTACTACGAACAGTGCCGGCAGGCCCGCGACCTGCCCTCGATCGCTGGCGCCGTCATCATCTCGTCCGATGAGCCCTTGAAGTTCGAGACGATGTCGGGCGATCTCGGCTTCCTGAAGGTGCCGGAGCGCGAGGGCATCCTCCGCGCCATCGACGGCCAGCACCGGCTGCTGGCGCTCCACGCCGGCATCGAGCAGTTCGGCGGTGAGCAGTTCACGGTGCCGGCGGTGATCTTCGACCAGCTTCCCGAAGATCACGTCGTCCAGATGTTCGTGACGATCAACGCGAAACACACGCGGCTGAACCCGTCGCACCTCGTGTCGCTCTCGGGCCGGCAGCTCTATCGCGACGAGGACCTCGCCGCCGCGCACGACGTCGTGCGCGCGCTGGCCGAGCGCGAGGACTCCCCGCTCCATGGCGAGATCAAATTGCTCGGGATCGGACGGGGCCGCGTGGCCCAGGCGCCGCTCGCGCAGGAGCTGAAGCGGTTGTTTTCCACCGAAGCGTTCGGGCCTGGCCGAAAGGGCACGGTGTTCCGGGACGAGGCCAAGCGCTTCTTCATCAACTACTTCCGCCAGGTCTCGCTGGTGTTCAACGCGGCGTGGAACGGCCGGAAATACAGCATCAAGACGGCGCCGGCGCTCCGCGCGTTCATCCGCGTTGCGCCCGACATCGTGCAGCAGCTCGACCAGCAACGGGCGGACCGGGCCGACTTCCGCGCGATCGGCCGCATCATCGCGCCGTGGGGCCGGCGCATCGGCGATCTGCGGTTCGAGACCGATGGCGCCTGGAAGCGGACGGGGTCAACCGTGGACGAGCTGGCCAAGGAGCTGAGACTTGCGCTGCAGTATCCCGAAGGTGCAATGACATGACATGGTGTGCGCCCCGCCGGGCCGAGTCAGACAAGATCGTAACTGCGAGCACAATCTACGCACATGAATGACACTGCGGCCGGCTGCGCCGATCATTTGTTCACGGAATCTCGCGCGGCGGGAAAGGCACGACACTTGCTCTAAGGCCCGCCCGTGGGTTGCCTGAATTTGCGGCACGTGCCGTGAAGAGCTGGGGAGCCAGGCCGCCCATCTGGGCCCGCGCTACGCGCGGGCCTTTTTTCTGTACCGCCGGCGCCCGCCTTACAATCCCGGCGTGGCACAGCGCGTCGGCATCGACACCGGGGGCACGTTCACCGACTTCGTCTCGCTCGGCCCCGCCGGACTCGACGTCCACAAGGTGCGGACGTCTCCGGACGACCCCTCCCGGGCGATTTTCCAGGGCCTGACGGGACTGACCGGCGGCGTCCGGGCCGGCTTCGTGGTGCACGGCTCGACGGTGGCGACCAACGCGGTGCTCGAGCGACGCGGCGCGAGGGTCGCGCTCGTCGTGACGCGCGGCTTCGAGGACGTGCTCCGCATCGGCCGGCAGACCCGTCCCAGGCTGTACGACATCTTCGTGCCGGCCCCGACGCCGCTCGTCGATGACGGCCTGACGTTCGGCGTGGCGGAACGGCTGGATGCCGCCGGGCAGGTCGTCGAGCCGGTGGACGCCGACGAGGTCCGGCGGATCGCGAGCGACCCGCACCTGGAAGGCATCGAGATCGTCGCCGTCTGCCTGCTGCACGCCTACCAGAACCCGGCGCACGAGCGCGAGGTCGCGCGGCTGCTTCGCGACGCGGGTTGGTCCGTGTGCGCCTCGCACGAGGTGCTGCCGGAGTACCGCGAGTACGAGCGGTGGAGCACGACCGTCGTCAACGCCTACGTGACGCCGCTGATGGACCGGTACCTCGCGCGGCTCGAATCGACGCTGGGCCGGGGCCGGCTGGCGATCATGCAGTCGAACGGCGGGTCGATCTCGTCGGCGGCCGCGCGCGCACAGGCCGTTCGCACCGTGCTCTCCGGTCCGGCGGCCGGCGTGGTCGGCGCGCGAGAGGTCGCGCGGCAGGCCGGCTTCGAGCGCGTGATCTCGTTCGACATGGGCGGCACGTCCACCGACGTCAGCCTCGTGGACGGCGAGTTGGGGATGACGACCGAGTCGCGGATTGGCGACGTCCCGGTCCGGCTGCCCGTGATCGACATTCACACGGTGGGCGCGGGCGGGGGCTCGATCGCGGCAGTCGACACCGGCGGGGCACTGCGGGTCGGGCCGCGCAGCGCGGGCGCGGTGCCCGGACCGGCGTGCTACGGCGAGGGCACGGACCTGACCGTCACCGACGCCAACCTGCTGCTCGGCCGGCTCGACGGGGAGTTTTTCCTCGGCGGCCGGATGGCGCTCGACGCGGCGCGGGCGCGCGTGGCGGCCGAGCGGCTCGCCGGCGATCTCGGCCTCGGGGTCGAGGAGCTGGCCGAGGGCGTCATCCGCGTCGCGAACGCGAACATGGAGCGCGCCATCCGCGTCGTGTCGGTCGAGCGCGGCCACGACCCGCGCGACTTCGCTCTGGTCGCATTCGGCGGCGCGGGCGGCATGCACGCCTGCGAGATCGCGGCGCGTCTCGGCATCGGCGCGGTCGTCGTGCCGCGCCACGCCGGCGTCCTCTCGGCGCTCGGCATGCTGATGGCCGACGTCACGCGCGATTACTCGGCCAGCGTGCTCCTCCGGCAGGACCAGCTGTCGGCACGCGAGCTCGACCGCCGGTTCCGGCCCCTCGCGGCCGCCGCGGCGCGCGACCTGTCACGCGAGGGCTTCGCCGCCGCGCGGCAGCGCATCGAGCGGTTGATCGACCTGCGCTACGCCGGCCAGTCGTACGAGATCACGCTGCCGTACACCGCAGCCTACCGGAAGGCGTTCGATGATCTGCACGGGCGGCGCTACGGCTACGCGAACCCGTCACGGCCGATCGAGATCGTCAACGTCCGCGTCAAGGCCACCGGCGCGACCCGCAAGCCCGCGGTGCCGTTTGCCCGACCCCGGCGGCACGCCGCGCGGCCGGCGGCGCGGCGGCCGGCGCGGTTCGACGGACGTGCCGGTCGCGTCGCCCACTTCCGCTGGGCCGAGCTGCGGCCCGGCGCCGTCGGGCGCGGCCCCGCGGTCGTCACCGGCGGGGAGGCGACGGCCGTGATCCCGCCGGGCTGGTCCTTCGCCATCGACGGCTTCGGCAACGTCGTCGCGCGTCCCGGACGGAGGCGCCGATGACGGTGCATCCGGTTGAGTTCGAGGTCTTCAAGCACCTGTTCGTCTCGATTGCCGAGGAGATGGGCGTCACGCTGTGCCGCACCAGCTTCTCGCCGAACATCAAGGAGCGGCTCGACTACTCGTGCGCGGTGTACGACGCCGGCGGCGAGACGATCGCCCAGGGCGACCACATGCCCGTGCACCTTGGCGCGATGCCGCTGTCGGTCCGCGCCGCCATCGACGCCGCGCCGATGGAGCCGGGCGACATGGTGATGCTGAACGACCCGTTCCGCGGTGGCACGCATCTGCCGGACATCACGCTCGTGAGCCCGGTGTTCCTCGGGCGCGCGCGGCGGCCCGCCTTCTATGTGGCCAACCGCGCCCACCACTCGGA
>Ga0299907_10001623_pt1 | contig 13048 bp, 9 predicted proteins | sample RVTome_16_FD_198680 | JGI IMG/M metagenome (GOLD analysis project Ga0299907, IMG submission 198680) | Soil microbial communities from uranium-contaminated site in the Upper Colorado River Basin, Wyoming, United States - RVT152D67 (version 2) ... | reverse complement strand
AGATCGCGTTCGCGGTCGCCGGCGAGCTGGGCGACGAAGCGGCGCGCGCCGCCGCGGCGCGCCACCTGCTCACCCGCCATCCGCTGCGGGCCGAGGAGCTCGGCGCCCTCGGCGCGCTGCGGCCCGTGCCGCCGGTCAGCGCGTCCCTGCCGCCAGACTGGGGCTCCCTCCTCGCCCCGCACGAGCTGGTCGCGCGGAGCGAGGCCCTCCACGCCGCCCGCCGGTACGACGCCGCCCTGGCCGCGCTCGGCGCCGTGCCGCCCGCCGCGCGCGACCTCGAGTGGCACCTGGGGACCGCCGCCGCCCTGAGCGCTCTCGGACGCGGGCGCGAGGCGCTCGACCTGCTCGCTCCGCTCGCGCCGGGCCGGGACGGCGCCGGCCGGCTCGCCTGGCAGCGCGCCGCCGCCGCCCGTGCGGCGGCCGGCGCGGCGGCGACGTCCGACGACGAGCGCCGGGCGCTCCGGGCCGCCGCCGAGGCGCATCTGGAGACGGCCGCGGCCGACCGCACCGACCGACGCCTCGCGGCGCAGGCTCTCTCCCGCCTGGCCGACCTCCGCTGGGACGCCGGGCGGCGCGAGGCCGCCCTCGACGCCCACGTCCGGCTGCGGGAGGTCGACCCGCGCGACCTGTCGGGGGCGAAGCGGCTGTGGGAGGCGGGCTGGCAGAGCTGGGCCGCCGGCGACCTCGCCGCCGCGGCCGCTCGCTGGGCGGAGCTCGCGGGCCTCTACCCCGAGTCGTCGTACACGCGCTACGGCCGCTACTGGACCGCGCGCGCGGCCGCGGCGGCCGGCGACTCGGATCGAGCGCGGCAGATCTACCGCGAGGTCGCCGCCGGCGACGTCGCCGACCTCTACGGCGCGCTGGCCGCCGACCGGCTCGGCGAGCCGGCCCGGCGCGGGGCGCCGCTCGCCGTAGAGCGCGGCCTGCCCTGGCCCGAGCATCCCGGCCTGCTGCGCGCCCGCCTCCTGACCGACCTCGGCCTCGACGCCCACGCCGGGACCGAGATCGCCGCCCTCGCCGACCCCGCCGAAGCGCCGGCCGACCCCTCCCGCGAGCGCGCTGCGGACGCCCTGACCGCGCTGGTCCTCGCCCGGCGCGGCGAGCCGCGGGCGAGCATCCAGCGGATCCACGACGCCTTTCCCGTCCTCGGCGGGCCGCTCCAGGCGGCGGTGCCGGCGGCGGCGCTGCGGCTCTACTACCCGCTCGAGCACGGCGAGACGGTGCGCGACGCCGCCCGGCGCCAGGGGCTCGACCCGCACCTCGTCTTCGCGATGATCCGGCAGGAGAGCGCCTTCGACGTCGACGCGACGTCGAGCGCCGGGGCGCGCGGGCTGATGCAGCTCATGCCGGCGACCGCCCGGGAGCGCGCCGGGAGGATGCGCCTGCCCTGGAGCCCGTCGCGGATGGCCGACCCGGCGTACAACGTCACCCTCGGGACCGCCTACTTCCGCGAGGTCGTGGCGATGTTCGACGGCCGGGTCGAGCTGGCGCTGGCCGGCTACAACGGCGGCCCCTACCGGATCCGCCGGCTGTGGAACGAGCGCCCCGCCGGCACGCCGCTCGACGAGTTCCTCGAGGGGCTGCCGATCGCCGAGTCGCGGACCTATGTCAAGCGGATCCTGATGCTCGCCGACGGCTACCGGCAGCTCTACCCCGAGGGCGAGACGCCGGAGCCCGTTTGAGGGCGGCGCTCGGCGGCGTCCTCGCCGGCTGCGTTCTCGCCTGCGCGCCCGCGGCGCCGACGGGGACGGGCGAGCGGCCGACCCTGCCGGCTCACGAGGGGCCGGTCGTGCTGATCACGGTCGGCTCGCTCCGCGCCGACGCGGTCGGCGCCTTCGCCGCTCCGGGCGAGCGGCCCGGCGGCTTCCCCGGCGGCGACCCGACCCCGGCGCTCGACCGCCTCGTCGCGGAGGCCGACTGGGCCGGCCCGGCGGTGGCGCCCTCGAGCTTCCCGCCGCTCTCGCTCGCCACCCTGGCGACCGGCCTCGGCCCATGGGACCACGGGGTCATCGAGGTCCAGCGCAGCGCCCTGCGGCCGGAGCTGCGCACCCTCGCCGAGGCGTTCGGCGAGCGCGGCTACCGCGGCACCCTCTACCGCTCGGGCTTCTGGATCCGACCGGCGGAGGGCTGGGCGCAGGGGTTCGCGGCCGTCCACCCGCTGGGCGGCGGCCGGCGGGCGGTGGGGCACCTGGCGAGCCTGGGCGAGGGGGACGGCCGTCAGCTCCTGTGGATCCACCTGCCCGGCGCCGAGGCCCCCTACCTCCGGCGCGACTGGCTCCTGCCCCGGCTCGGCGCGGTGCCCGAGCCCCTCGCCGCTCGGCTGCCGGCGCGGGTCGAGCCGTGGGAGCTCGAGCGCTGGGCCGACCCCGGCGAGCCGGTGCCCGCGGGTCTCCTGCGAACGTTCGAGACGCTGTACATGCTCGGGGTCGCTCACGCCGACGATCAGCTCGGCGAGCTCGTCGCCGCGCTGCGGCGGAGCGGGCGGTGGGACGACACCCTGCTCGTCGTCACCTCGCCCAACGGCGAGGAGCTCGGCGAGCACGGCGGCACCGGGACGAGCGGCGGCCTCGGCCGCGAGCTCCTCGAGGTGCCGCTCGTCGTCAAGCTGCCCCGCGCTCAGCGCGTGGCTCTGCGCGAGATCCCGCGCGACGGCCCGACGGACGCGGCGGCCCGCAGCCTCGACCCGGGGCCGCGGCCGTCGCTCGACCGGGTGTGGGCGACCCTGGTCGAGGCGGTCGGGGGCGAGGCGCCGCCCGCGGCCGGGCCGAGCCTGCTCTCGCCGGCGGGGCGGGGGGCGCTGTCCGAGCTCTACCTGGGCAACGGTGCGAACGTCGTCTCGCTCGTCGAAGGCGACCTGCAGCTCGTCTGGACCCGCCGCTTCGCCCCCGCGGAGGAGGACTACCGGCGAGCCCGGCTGGCGACCTACCAGCACCCGGCGGCGCATGCCGCCCTGCCCCCGCCCCGCGAGGCGCCGCGCCGGATCTTCGGCCGGCTCGCGGCGGCGTTCGCGGCGGCGCCGCCGCTGTCCGGCGCCGAGGCCGCCCGCGAGCTGGCCCTCGTGCGCTGGACGGCCGGGGGAGGCGGCGAGCCGGTCGACGACCCCCGCGTCGCCGCGGAGATGGCCGGGCGGCTCTACCGGCGGTGGGTCGCGTGGCAGCCCTGCGAGGCCCCGGCGGGCCCGCGCCCCGCTCCGCCGGCTGCCGGGCCGTAGCCGACCCGGACCGGCGGGTGCCGTTGATATACTCCGCTGTCCCCACGCCGGGGGCGTTCCGGGTCCATAGCTCAGCGGTGAGAGCGTCCGGCTCATAACCGGCAGGTCCCTGGTTCGAATCCAGGTGGACCCACGGTTTTCCCAGAGAGAGAAGGACTGCGCCTGAATGTCCGGATTCCTCGACTCCGTCGTCGCCCTCCAGCACACCCTCGACGACCTCGAGCGAGCCCTCCGGCGCCTCCACGGCATCCCCGACTGGATGCAGGAGCTGCACGGAGAGCACGCGGGCCGCAAGGCCGAGATCGACGCGATCGCGACCGAGATCGACGACGCCGGCCACGAGCGGCGCACCTCCGAGGCCGAGGTCGACGACGCCCGCCAGAAGCTCAGGCGCTACCAGCTGCAGATCAACGAGGTGTCGACCCAGCGCGAGTACGGCGCGCTGCTCCAGGAGATCGACACCGTGAAGCGGCAGATCTCCGAGGGAGAGGAGCGGGCGATCCAGGCGCTCGAGCGCGCGGACCGGCTCGGCGAGGACCTCGCCGCGAAGCGCGACGGGTTCCGCGAGCTCGACGAGCGCTACTCGACCGAGCTCGCCAAGTGGGAGGCGCAGAAGCCGGAGGTCGCCGCCGAGGTCGACGACCTCGAGCGCCGCGTCGACGAGCTGCGCGGGGAGATCCCGAAGAACGTGCTGGCGCAGTTCGACCGCCTGCTCGAGCGCTCGGGCGGGGCGGCGCTGGCGCCGATCCGCCGGGTCGACCGCGCCGCGAGCCGCGGCGCCAGCATGTGGCACTGCGGGGTGTGCAACTACCGGGTGCGGCCGCAGGTCGTCGTCGAGATCCGCAACACCGGCCGGCTGATTTACTGCGAGTCGTGCAAGCGCATCCTCTACCTCGGAGAGAGCGCGGAGCGCACGTGATCTCCGGCGGTCCTCCCTCGTCGTTCGCTGCGGCTGCCTCGCTCGACTCCTCGGTCCGGGTCGCCGGATCTCACGCACGCTCCACGCTCTCTCGCCGCGGATCGCGTCGCTCGCTGCGGCGGACTGACGTCGCCTCGCTCGGCTTCTCGGTCCGGGTCGCCTCCCGGCTCGGAGCGGCGGCGGACGCACGCTCCACGGTCCCGGCGGAGTCCGATCGCCGGCTTGCTATATTCGTCGGATGGCGAGACGGAGGCTGCGGCTGCGCTGGTACTCGCTGTCGCTCGACACGGTCCGCGGTTGGCTGCGGTTCGCCGGCGCGCTGTTCCTCGTCGCCACGGCGCTCTTCGCCTACCGGCTCTGGGAGCGCCACGCGATGCGCGGCCAGGCCGCCGAGTGGATCGCCGAGGCGCGGGCGATCGAGCAGCGGGTGCTCGAGCGCGGCGAGGCCCCCCGCTTCGCCGACGAGCTGACGACCGGCCGCCAGCTCCTCCGCGACGCCCGGGAGGCCTACGCCGACGAGCAGTACCGGCGGGCCTCGGACTTCGGCCGGCGCGGCCGCAACGTCCTCGGCGCCGTCCTCGAGCTCGTCGAGGGCGGCGGCGCCCGCGGCGAGGCCCACTTCATCACCGTCCAGGGCGGGGTCGAGATGCGCCGCGGGGGCGCCGGCGCCTGGCAGACCGCGCGCACCCGCGAGACCCTGCGGCCGGGCGACGCGGTGCGCACCGCGGCGAACGGCTCGGCGGAGATCATGTTCTCCGACGGGACGCTGTTCACCCTTCGCCCGAGCACCTTCCTCGCCGTCCCCGCGAGCCGCAGCGGCGGCTCGGGCGAGCAGGGGGTGGAGATGGGCTACGGGTGGCTCAACCTGGCGACCGCCCGCAACGCGAGCCGGGTGACGACGCCCCGCGCCGAAGCCCGGGTGGCGCAGGACTCCGAGGCCTTCGTCACCTACGACCGTGAGAGCGGCCGCGGGCGGTTCGGGACGATCCGCGGCGACGTCGAGGTGTCGACCGCCGAGGGCGCCCGGCGGCGGGTCGGGACGCTCGAACAGGTGGTCCAGGTGGGCGGCGACCTGTCCGCGGCGCGGCGGCTGCCCGCCGCCCCCTCGCCGCTCTCCCCCCAGGAGAACGCGGAGATCGACCCGGGGCGCACGAGCGAGCTGGTGCTCGAGTGGACGCCGGTCGACGGCGCCGCCGGCTACACCCTGCAGGTCGCCCGCAACCGCCTGTTCGTCGACAACGTGATCGAGGACTCGCGGCGGCGCAAGGCGAGCGCCCGGCTCGGCATCCGGGGCGAGGGGAGCTTCCAGTGGCGGGTCGCGGCGGAGACCGGCGACGGCGGCCAGGGGCCGTGGAGCGATCCGCGGAGCTTCCGCGTGGCCGCCTTCGGCGCCGACGGCGCTGCGGGCGGCGGGGCGGCGCCCGAGCCGCCGTCGCTCGAGATCCTGGCGACCAACAGGTACGGTAGTATCTTCATCGTCGAGGGCAGGACGGATCCCGGGGCCATCGTCGAGGTGGACGGCGAGCCGGTGTCGGTGAACGCCAGCGGCTCGTTCAGCAAGACGGCGCAGCTCGTCGGCGAGGGCTGGAGCTTCATCGTCGTGCGGTCCCGGGACACGTGGGGGAACGTGACGGAGAAGCGGCTGCGGGTCTACCTCGAGAACCCCTGACCGCCCTGCCGGCCGCCGGCCGGCTCCCCTCGACGAACAGCCCAAGACATGGGCTGGGCCCGAAGTGCGGGCTGGGTCCGGCTCACTACGACGCTCGCGGGGCGCGGGCGGCCCCGGCGGGGGCCGGTCCGCTCCTTGCTTCCGCAAACACCCGCGATCGCCCGGCGGCGGCACCCCAGCCGCCCGCCGCGGCCGGCCGCGCAGGGGAATCGATCGATCCATGGCCTTCTCGCTGCTCAGGCACTTCTCGAAGGACCTCGCCATCGACCTCGGCACGGCGAACACCCTGGTCTACGCCCGCAACCAGGGGATCGTCGTCCGCGAGCCCTCGGTGGTCGTCATCAACAAGCTGACCAACAAGATCGAGGCGGTCGGCGGCGAGGCCAAGGAGATGCTCGGCCGCACCCCCGGCAACATCGAGTCGATCCGGCCGATGAAGGACGGCGTGATCGCCGACTTCGAGGTCACCGAGAAGATGCTCGAGTACTTCATCCGCAAGGCGCACGGGCGGAAGATGTACGTGCACCCGCGGATCATCATCGGCGTGCCCTCGGAGATCACCCAGGTCGAGAAGCGGGCGGTGCGCGACTCGGCGGAGCGCGCCGGCGCCTCGGAGGTCTACCTCGTCGAGCAGGCGATGATGGCGGCGATCGGCGCCGGCCTGCCGATCACCGAGCCCTCGGGCAACATGATCGTCGACGTCGGCGGCGGGACGACCGACGTCGCGGTGATCTCGCTCGCCGGCACGGTCTACAGCCGCTCGGTGCGCATCGCCGGCAACGAGATGGACGAGGCGATCATCCAGTACCTCAAGCGCAAGTACAACCTGCTGATCGGCGAGCGCACCGCCGAGCAGATCAAGATCGAGATCGGCTCGGCCTACCCCTTGAAGGAGGAGATCAAGATGGACATCAAGGGGCGGGACCTCGTCGAGGGGGTGCCGAAGACGCTCACGGTGACCGACGACGAGATCCGCGAGGCCCTCGCCGAGCCGGTGGCGACGATCGTCGAGGCGGTGAAGATGGCGCTCGAGCGCACCCCGCCCGAGCTGTCCGCCGACATCATGGACAAGGGGATCGTGCTCTCGGGCGGCGGCGGCCTGCTGCGCAACCTCGACCAGCGGCTGCGCGACGAGACCGGGCTGCCGGTCGTCCTCGCCGAGGACCCGCTCGCCTCGGTCGTCCTCGGCACCGGCAAGCTCCTGTCCGACTTCGACCTGCTGCGCAAAGTGTCGTTGCGATGAGCCGGTCCGCCGCGACGAGTCGCCTCGGCGCGACGATCCGCCCCGCCGTGACGATCCGCGGCCGGTGAGGGAGCCTTGAAGGAGCGGCGCGTCGGCTGGCTGCTGTTCGCGGTTCTCGGGGGCCTGCTCGTGCTGCTCGCCTTCCAGGCGCCCTCGCGCGGGCCGGGCGACACCTACCTCGAGACGATCGTCCTGCGGGTCGTCGCGCCGATCACCCACTCGGTGGCCGCGGTGGCGTCGAGCGCCCGCGGGGTCGGCGAGTCGGTCTCGACCCGCGAGGACCTGGTCAAGGAGAACCGGGCGCTGCGCCGGCGGCTCGAGCGCACCGAGCTCGAGCTGATGCGGCTCGCGCTCGTCGAGATCGAGCTCGACCGCCTCGGCTCGGCGCTCGAGTACAGCCGGGCGAGCGAGGGGCGCCTGCGGGTCGCCGACGTCGTCTACGCCGACTACAGCTCCTGGCTGCGCACCCTGATCCTCTACACCGGCGACGACGACGCCGAGCCCGACCAGCCGGTGGTCAGCGACCGCGGGCTGGTCGGCCGGGTGATCGCCGCGGTGCCGGGGTACGCCAAGGTCCAGCTCATCACCGACCGGGCGGCGGCGATCGGGGCGATGGTGCGCCGCACCCGCCGCCAGGGCGTGGTCCACAGCGTCGGCGAGCGGCTGGTGCTCGACTACGTCCCGCAGCAGGCCGACGTCAAGGTCGGCGACGAGGTCGTCACCTCGGGGATCGACGGGATCTACCCGCGCGGGCTGCCGGTCGGCCGGGTGGTCTCGGTCGACGAGGGGCAGGAGCTCTTCCTCGACGTCGTCGTCGATCCCGCGGTCGACTTCGGGATGCTCGACCAGGTCTACCTGCTCGACCGCCGGACGCTGCCGGAGCTGCCGGCGGGCGTCGAGGAATGAACCGGGGCTGATCGTGCTCGCCGTCCGCTACGTCGCCGCCCTCCTCGTCGTCCTCCTCGTCCACAGCCTCGGGGTGTGGCTGGTGCCGGAATTCGCCCGCGCGATCGACCTGTTCGTCGTTCTGGTGGTGCTGACCGGCCTGCGGGGCGACTCGCTCGCCGGGCTGGCCGGCGGGCTGGTCGCGGGCCTGGCGCAGGACGTCCTGTCCGCGGGCCTGTTCGGGCTCCACGGCTTCGCCGACACCCTGGTCGGCTACGGGTCGGCGCGGCTCTCGCAACGGCTGGTCATCGAGCGGCCGAGCGGCGTCTTGCTCATCGCGGCGGCGGGCTCGATCGTCCAGCAGGCGGTCCTCGTCGGGCTCGCCTTCGCGCTGCTCCCGGATCGGGAGCTGCCCGAGCCGCTGTGGATCGGCGTGCGGGCCGCGAGCTCCGGGGTGATCGCGATGGTCGCCTTCGCGGCCGGCGCCCGCTGGCGCAGCGGCAGCCAGGCACGGCGGCTGTCGCGCAGCAAGCGGCTGCGGCTCGACTGAGCCGCGAGGGGCCTCGGAGGAGCTGCGAGAGTGCAAGTCCAGCGACAGTACCGGGAAGACCTGACCGGCCGGGTGCGCGTGCTCACCGTGCTCGTCGCGGTCGGCCTGCTGATCGTCGGCGGCGGGCTCTGGTTCGTCCAGCTCGTCCAGGGGAGCCACTACCGCGAGCTGGCCGAGAACAACCGGCTGCGGCGGATGGCGATCCGCGCTCCGCGCGGCCTGATCTACGACCACGAGGGGCGGCTGATGGTCGAGAACGCCCCGAGCTACGACCTGCTGCTCGACCGCAGCCGCACCCCCGACCTCGCGGCGAGCCTCGGGTACGCGGCGAGGGTGCTCGGCCGCCCGGTCGGCGAGCTCTACAAGAGCCTCGAGGCGACCCGCGGCCAGCCCGAGTACCAGCCGGTGCCGGTCGCCCGCAGCCTGACCCTCCCGCAGGTCGCCCGGTTCAGCGCCGCGGCGCTCGAGCACCCCGAGTTCGAGATCGACGTCCGCCACCTGCGGCTCTACCGCAACGGGCCGCAGGTCGCCCACCTGATCGGCTACCTCGGCGAGGTCAGCAAGGGCGACCTCGAGCGCGCGCGGGCGGAGGTCGCGGGGAGGGCCGACGACGACGACGGGGCCGGCGCCGACGGGGCCGAGCCGCGCTACCGGATGGGCGACCTGATCGGCAAGAAGGGGATCGAGCTCACCTACGACGACATGCTCCGCGGCCGCAACGGGGAGCGGGCGGTCGTCGTCGACAACCGGGGCAACCTGATCCAGGAGTACGGACGGGTCGACTCCGACCCCGGCGAGCCGCTGCGGCTCACCCTCGACCTGCCGCTGCAGCAGGCGGCCGAGCGGGTGATGCGCGACAAGGTCGGCGCGGTCGTCGCCCTCGACCCGCGCGACGGGGCGGTGCGGGCGATGGTGTCGAGCCCGTCCTACGACCCCAACCTGTTCGCCCGCGGCATCCGCGCCGCGGAGTGGAGGGAGCTGCTCGAGCACGAGAACGACCCGCTCCAGAACCGCGCGATCCAGAACCAGCACTCGCCCGGGTCGGTGTTCAAGATCGTCATGGCGACGGCCGGCCTGTCCGAGGGGGTGATCACGCCGAGCACCTCGGTCCACTGCAGCGGCGGCGCGGTGATCTACGGCCGGCACTTCAAGTGCTGGAAGGCGGGCGGGCACGGCACGGTGAGCCTGAACCGGGCGATCGCCCAGTCGTGCAACGTCTACTTCTACCACCTGGGCCGCGAGCTGGGGATCGAGCGGATCGCCAAGTGGTCCCGGGCCTTGGGGCTGGGCGAGAGGTCCGGCATCGAGCTCGACGGCGAGATCCCGGGCCTGGTGCCCGACCCGGAGTGGAGCCTGCGCACCCGCAAGCACCAGTGGTTCCCGGGCGAGACGATCTCGGTGTCGATCGGGCAGGGGGCGATCTCGGTGACGCCGATCCAGATCGCGCGGGCGGTCGCCGCGATCGCCAACGGCGGCACCCTGGTCACCCCGCACCTCGTCGAGGGGGCGCCGGCGCCGACCGACCGGGTGCCCGTCGACGACCGGGTGCTCGGGCTCGTCCGCCAGGGGATGGCGTCGGTGATGCAGCCCGGCGGCACCGCGTACTGGCGCTCGCACATCCCCGGCTTCGACTACGCCGGCAAGACGGGCACGGTCCAGGTCGTCGGCGGCCGGACCGGCGACTCCGACGACCTGCCGTGGAAGCTCCGCAACCACGCCTGGTTCGCCTCCTTCGGCCCGGTCGAGGACCCCCGGCTCGTCGTCGTCGTCCTCAACGAGCACGGCGGCTCGGGCTCCTCCGGCGCGGCGCCGATCGCCAAGGAGCTCTACGAGGAGTTCTTCCGGGTCGGCGACCGGGCGCCCGACGCGGCGCGCCCGGGGCGGCCCGCCGGCCAGGTGGCCCGGGCCTCCGCTCCGGCGCCCTCGCCGCCGCCGGCGGCCGAGGCCCCGGCCGTCCCGGCCGGCACCGAGTGAGCCTCCGGCCGTGACCACGGCGATCCCCATCTCCGAGGAGCGGCCGGCCTTCCGGAACCTGTCCGGCATCGACTGGGCTCTGGTGCTCTCCGCCCTGCTCCTCGCCGCGATCGGGGTCGCGACCGTCCACAGCGCGAGCGCCGAGATGCCGATCGACTACCTGCCGCGCCAGGCGCTGTGGGTCGGGCTGGGGATCCTGTTGATGGCCCTCGCCGGGGCGGTCAACTACCGCACCCTGGTCGACCTCGCCCTGCCGATCTACCTGATGGGCCTCGGCCTGCTCGTCCTCGTCCTCGTCGCGGGGCGGGTCGGCGGCGGCGCCCGGAGCTGGCTCGACGTCGGCGGCGTCGGCGCGCAGCCGGGCGAGCTGGCGAAGCTGACGACGGCTCTCTTCCTCGCCCGCTACCTCGCCGGGGTCAACAAGCGCCACCTCGGGGTCAAGGAGCTCGCCGTGGCCGCGCTGATCGTCGCGGCGCCGATGGTGCTCCTGGCGCTCCAGCCCGACCTCGGGAGCGCCGCGATGTTCGTCCCGATGGTCGCCGGGATGGTCGCGGTGGCGGGCCTGAGGTGGCGCTACGTCGCGATCGCGGCGCTGATCGTCGCCGCCGCCGGGGCCGGGGTCTGGCTGTTCGGCATGCAGGACTACCAGCGACAGCGGGTCTTCACCTTCCTCAACCCCGAGAGCGACCCGCTGGGCGCCGGCTACCAGGTCCAGCAGTCGAAGATCGCCGTCGGCTCGGGCGAGCTCGCCGGCAAGGGCTACATGCAGGGCACCCAGAGCCAGCTCCGCTTCCTGCCCGCCCGCCACACCGACTTCATCTTCGCCGTGCTCGCCGAGGAGTGGGGCTTCCTCGGCTCGATCGCCGTGCTCGGCCTGTACGCGATCCTCCTGATCAACGCCCTGAGGATCGGCATGCGCGCCCGCGAGCGGGTCGCCGTCCTCCTCGTCGTCGGCCTCGTCGGCCTCGTCGCCTTCCACGTCCTCTACAACACGGCGATGGTCGTCGGCCTGGTGCCGATCACCGGCATCCCCCTGCCCTTCCTCTCCTACGGCGGCTCGTTCACCCTGCTGAACTTCGCCATCGTCGGCATCCTCGTCGGCGTCGACGTCCGCCGCTACGTCAACGCCTGAGGCCGGCCGAGGGCGGCCGGAAGCCGGGCGGGGTCTCCCTGCGGGCCACCTCGGTGCTCGCCTCGGCGAAGCGGAGGTACTCCTCGAGGATCGGCACCGCGTGCTCGGGGCTCTCGCGGAGATGGCGGAGCGTGTCGTGGATCTCCTGCTGGAGATCCCCCCGGCCGAACTCCGGCGTGCCCTCGGCCTCGTCGATCTCGGCGGAGAGCGCCTCGAGCCGCGGGATCGCCGTCTCGGCCGTGTGCGTGGTGCGTACGAGCTCCCGGATGCGCGGCATCCACCGCTCCCGCTGCGCCAGCTCCTCGCCCCGCCGGGCGAAGAGCCGACGGGCCTCGTCCGCGTCGCCCTCGAAGCTGAAGTCGTCGAAGAGGACGACGTCGAGGACGAGAGCCACGTCGCGGCCGCCGGCGAGGTCGTCCTGCAGGGGCCAGGGAGCCTGGACCGTCATCGCGGCGCCAGGCACTCCACGGAGCCCGTCCGACGGCGGCCCCCAGTGCGGGTAGAGGTCGGCGACCGACAGGGAGTCGCCACCGACGAACGACGAGCTGCGGAACCCGTCGCGCTCGAAGTCGACCTTCCAGGCGACCAGGGTCTTGCCCTCGGCCCGATTGACGAGCGTGACCTCCGCCGTGCCGTCGGAGAGCAGGACCAGATCCCGCATGGTCACCGAGACGGTGCCCTCTAGCCGGACCGCGTCGGCGAGAAGATCGGCGGAGCCCCCGCCAGCGACGGCGAGGGCGGCGACGGTCGAGACGGCCAGGTGAAGGCGCCGGGTGATGAGCTTCATCATTGTCTCCTCAGCGAATTCTAGAGCCCGGACCGGGCCGGGCTGAATGCTCGCGGCGCCGCGCCGGACGACGCGGCGCCGCGGAGGGGGTCTCAGGGCTCCTCGACGAGAAAGAAGACGTCGACGCTCTGGGTGGTACCGGCGACGAGCCGTACGAGGCTGCGGTAGCGGAGCTCGTTGCCGTGACGGTCCTTGCGCCGGTTCTCCCGGAAGTCGAGGTCGATCGAGACGACGCCGGCCGCCGCGAGTCCCGTCATCTCGCCGGGCTGCGAGACCCCGTCGTGGTCGGCGTCGACCCACAGCACGAGCGACCCGAAGACCGCGTCGGCTGTCGCGATCAGCCCGTCGCCGTCGCCCCCCTCGGCGGGATCGTCGAAGACGGCGAGCGCGAGGTAGCCGTGCGGCGCGTCGCTCGGCGGCTGGTCCGTCGCGTCGCCGAACAGCTCGTGGCCGCCGTCGATCGCGCCGTTGCCGTCGCGGTCGAGCGCCAGGAACGCGTCCCGGGAGCCCGGCGCGGTCCACGCCACCCGCTCGCGCGTCGAGTCGGCGTCGAGGTCGAACTCGACCCCGCCGTCGAGGTCGGTGAACCGGAACCCGCCGCGGTCGAGGTCGACCAGGATCGGCGTGCACCCGTACGTGCACGTCCCGTCGCCGGGCGCCGGCGCGTCCTCCCCCTCC
>Ga0299907_10001622_pt1 | contig 13049 bp, 14 predicted proteins | sample RVTome_16_FD_198680 | JGI IMG/M metagenome (GOLD analysis project Ga0299907, IMG submission 198680) | Soil microbial communities from uranium-contaminated site in the Upper Colorado River Basin, Wyoming, United States - RVT152D67 (version 2) ... | reverse complement strand
ATTGGAACGGCGATGGGAAGGACACGATCGGCGTCGCGCGGATCATCGGCGCCGGCAAGATCGAGTGGTTCCTGCGCAACAGCAACAGCACCGGCGGCTCCAACCGGCGCTTCACGTTCGGCGACGCCGCCACGGACTGGCCGGTGGTCGGCGATTGGAACGGCGACAGGAACGACTCGATCGGCGTAGCACGAATGAGCGGCGCTTCTCAGATCGTGTGGTATCTGCGCAACTCGAACAGCACGGGTGGCTCGAACCTCAAGTTCAGCTTCGGCAATCCCAATACGGACTGGCCGGTGGTCGGCGACTGGAACGGCGACAGGAACGACTCGATCGGCGTCACGCGAGACGATGGGACGGGACGCATGCTGTGGTATCTCCGCAACTCGAACAGCACCGGAGGGTCCCATGTGCGCCTGACCTTCGGGTCTTGGTACTCGGACTTCCCCGTAGTCGGCGACTGGAACGGCTGACCCGCGTCCGGCGCTCAGCGCTGGCGGCGCAGGACCGAAGCCACGCGCAGGAAGAGCGTTGTCGCCGACGCGACGGTGAGGGCGATCAGGGCCGCCATAGGAAGACCCACCACAGAGAACACCGCGACGAGAACCAACCGGCCGTCTCGGCCCCCGAGCAACCAGCCCAGCGCGCGCTCGGGTCCCGGGAACAACGCCAATGCGGCGATGCGGTCCTTCGAGGCCATGGACAGGATGGCGCCGGCGGTAGCAGCGCCGACGAGCAGGACCACCGTTGCCGGGGTGTCGCCCTCTCGCAGCGCCCAGACTCCCAAGGCCGCGATGACCGCGGCGTCGACGAGCCTGTCCAGTACACCGTCGAGCAGCGCGCCGCGCGGGCTGTCTCGTAGGCGCAGTCGCGCCACCTCCCCGTCGACACCATCGAGCACCGACGAGCCGTGTACGGCGAGTGCGCCGGCGATGCCGGACCCTCCGGCGAGGAGCCACGCGCCGAAGAACCCCAGCGCGGTGCTCGCGAGCGAAACCAGGTCGGCAGGGATGCCCAAAGGCGCGATGAGCATCGACACGCGGGTCGACACCGGCCGATTCAGGTAGTGGGACACCGGTCCATCGCTGGGCTTCGCGAGCGATCGCCGGAGACGGCGCTTGGCCACACCGAGGTCGTTGGGCGTGTCGACGTCCTGCCACCACGCTTCTCGCGACAGCGAGACCGCTCGCAGCGGACGCTTGCTCGCCAGGCGCGTGACGGCGTTGGCCAAGGAGTAGTCGCCTTCGGCCGCCGCTTCTCGCTGGCAGGCGAACACGTCCCGCGACAGGAGGAACGCGCCGCAATCGACGCTGTGTTCCTCGAGCTCCTTGCTGAAGGCATAGGCAGCGCCGCGCCGGATCCGCACGCGCGTACCCTCGGCCCACACGTCCTGCTCGGGCGCACTGTCGACGAGCACCGCCGGCGCGCCCGTGCGGATGAGCTGTTCGAGGGCGCCGTCCCCGAAGAGGTGATCCATCGTGACGAGGACGAATAGGTCGTGCTGGTTGGTGACGGCGCGTTCGGACGCGGCGAGCGACGCACCGTTGCCGTGCTCCCACTCGCGCGCATAGACCGCACGTACGCGGCCGGGAGCGATCCGCTTGACCACGGCGGCCACCGGCCCGGCGCGATAGCCGACGACCACCACCACTTCCTCCACCCCCGCACGCAGCAAGCCCCGGACCGCGCGCTCGACGAGCGGCACACCTCCGACCCGCACCAGTGCCTTCGATCCACCACCGGTGAGGGGACGAAGCCGTTCGGATCGTCCGGCCGCGAGCACGATGCCGAGGCGCGGCAACGCGGCGACCGGGGTGCCCGCTCGGGCCAGCGACCGGTCGGCAGGGCGCCGCTCTTTCCGTGGTTCCTGCACTTACGTAGGTACTACCAGAGGATTGGAGCTCGAGGGCCGGCCTACGCGGAGCCGGAGCGCTTTCGAACTCTCGGTCTCGGGGATGCCGTTAGCCCTCTCGTGGCGTCGACAAAGGCCCGCAGCTCTTCCCCTCCGTCCTCCAGTGCCACCTGTTCGACGAAGCAAACTCCGTGGTCCAGGAGAGCCGGAACGCAGGGGTCGATGATCCGATAGAGGATTCGATTTCCCTCACGCCGCGGCCGGACGATGCGCCGGTCGACCAGTCGCTGGAGCTGATTAGAGACGGCTTGCTGCGACATCCCGACGCGCCCTGCGATCTCGCCGACGCTTAGCTCACCCGCCGCGTGGAGCGCCTGGACCATCCGGATCCGGGTGCTGTTCGCAAGGACTTTGAACAGCGACTCGAGATGCTCGGCGGTCTCCTCATCGAACAAGGGCCGCTCTTCAAGTGCCGGTATGCGTCGGCGTCGGGTTGACATGGGCCTCTTCAACTATTACACAGGATGATGTAGTAGTTGTCCACTTAGGAAGGCTTGCCCATGGCTATCGCATCCGAACAGATCCCCACTCGTGCGGGCCGGAGCGCCCGTTGGCGCACCAGCCCTCGTCAGGATCTGGTGACCGTGATCACGGGGATCTGGCTGATCGCGGGCCTGTTCCTCGACGGGTACGCGCACCAGCATCTCGTCACAGGGGACGAAGGCTTCTTCACCCCGTGGCACCTCGCCTTCTACTCGGGCTTCGCCGCGTGCAGCGCATGGATCGCGCGGCTCGTAACGATGCGTTCCGGCTCGCTCCGGGAACGGACACCCATCGGGTACGGCGCTGCCATGGTTGGCCTCGTTCTCTTCGCCGCCGGCGGCCTGGGGGACCTGCTGTGGCATACCTTCCTGGGCGTGGAGGTCGGGATCGACGCACTCCTGAGCCCGACACATCTAGTGCTCATGGCGGCGCTCCTCGCGATCGTGACCGCACCGTACCGAGCGGCAAGAGGCTCCGACGCGTCGACGAGCCCGATAACGGTGCCGATCGTGTCGCTTGGGGTCGGGACGGCCCTGGCTGCGTTCTTCCTGAACTTCGCATGGGGGCTGGGTGACGGTGGGTTCCGCGTTGGATACGACCCGGCGACGGGAGCGGGCGAGACAGCCGTTATCGGCGGGATCGCAAGCGCGCTCGTCACCACGGTTGTCCTCGTCGGAGCAGCGCTCTTCGTCCTGCGCTTGGGACGGCCAAAGATCGGCGTGTTCACTATCATCTTCGGTTCGGTGAGCCTCCTCGTTCATCTCGCCTTCGAGGAGGAATTGATCGGTGTCGTGGCAGCGTTGGTTGGCGGTGCGGTGCTCGACGTGATGCTGGCGAGCGGACGCTCGACGAGACACACACGCATATCCGTCGCGGTTGCGGCGGCGGCGATGTGGTCGCTGTTCTACGGACTCGCGATGGCAACGGAACACGTCGCCTGGCCGCCCGAGATCTGGTCGGGAGCGATCGTCATGTGTTCGCTGGCGGCCTTCGGACTTGCGAGCCTAGGGCACGCTTCGCTCGATCCGGACGACGGCGTTGTAGTCGGGGATCCCGGCCTCCGGTGAGCGCGTGTGACGGTCGATGAGCACCGACCCCTCCGGCCAGTGCACCTGGACGTTGCCGGGCTGCAACGGCGCGCATAGGACGCGCGCTTCGTAAGCACCGACGTCGCTGCGCAGCATCACCGGATCGCCGTCGCGCAGGCCCAAAGCGGTGGCGTCGTGGACGTTCATCAACACCGCCTCACGGGCGGCCCCCGTAAGTGCGTCGACGCGCTCGTGCACCATGCTGTTGAACTGCTTGCCGCGCCGCGTCGAGCACAGGAACGATCCGTCGGGCACCTCGACGACCGGAAGCGGCACGACGGAGAAGTGGGCCTTGCCGTCCTGTGTCGGGAACCTCCAGTCCGCGCACAGGTGCGGCCCGCCGTACTGCACTGAGTCCCCCGGTTCCCTTAGATATTGGATCCCGTCGTAGAGCGGCACGACGCGTGCGATCTCCTCGCGCACGGCGTGGGTGTCCTTATATGACAGCCGGTCGGCGAGCTCCGGACGCACCCGGCGCGCCAGATCGAACAGGACGTCCCATTCGGCCCGCGCTTCGCCGATCCGGCGTCCCTTGATCTCCGGCGAGTAGATGATGCGCCGCTCGGTCGACGTCTCGGTGATACCGCCGGGCACCTCGTACCGCGTCGCCGCCGGCAGGAGCACGACCTCCTCGCCGGGGTCCACGAGCATCTGTGACGACAGCACGATGTCCATGTGGACGCGCGTGGGCACGCGCTCGAGCGCCGCTTCCACGAACTTGGGTTCGGGCAGCACCTCGAGGAAGTTGCCGCCCGCGCAGAACAGGACGTCGAGCCTGTCGTCGGCCGCCGCGTCGACCATCTCCGGCGCGGTCAGGCCGGGCTCGCTCGGCACGGGAAAGCCCCACTGGCCCGTGAGCTCGGATGCGCTCTGCGCCGAGATGGGAACTCCGCCGGGAAGCACCGTCGAGTACGCGCCCATCTCCGCACCGCCCTGCACGCCCGAATGTCCGCGTATGGGCATGAGCCCGCACTGGTCGCGTCCGACGAAGCCCTTCGACAGACCGAGGTTGACGATGGCCCGCACGTTGGCCTCGCCGTACGCGTGCTGCGTCACGCCCATACTCCACACGAGCACGGCCGTGCTCGCCTCGCCGAGCATGGACGCGAACTCCTGCATCTCTTGCCGCGTCGTGCCCGCCAGGCGCTCGAGCTCTTCCCACGAGCGCGACTCGAGCGACGCGCACACGGCGTCGAACCCGGTCGTGTGCGCGTCGATGAAGGCGCGATCGACGAGGCCACGCTCGATCATGTGCTTGAGCGTCCCGTTGAAGAAGCCGACGTCGCCGCCGACGTTGATCTGGAAGAAGCGGTCGGTCATCTTCGTCCCGAACAGCGCCGACTCGAGGTTGGAGGGAACCCAGTAGCGGTCCATCCCCGGCTCCCGGTACGGGTTGACGCACACCACCTTCGTCCCGGCCTTGCGCGCGTGGTACAGGTACTTCATCGCGACCGGCTGGTTGTTGGCGACGTTGGAGCCGATGAACACGATCAGGTCACTGCCGATCCAGTCGGTGTAGGAGCACGTGGTGGCTGCGACGCCGAGTCCCTCCTTCAATGCGAACGTCGAAGGCGCATGGCAGACGCGCGCGGCGTTGTCTATCGAGTTCGTGCCGATGGCGCGCACGGCCTTGGCCGCCGCGTAGTAGCTCTCGTTGGGCATCCCGCGGCTCGTGAGGTAGAAGGCCGACCGCTGCGGATCACCGCCGCGGATCCGTGCCGCCACGAGGTCGAGCGCCTGGTCCCAGCTGATGCGCGTGAAGCCCGGCTCCCCCAGCCGGCGGATCATCGGGTACGGGAGGCGGCCGAGGTTGCGCAGCTCCTCGCTGCGCTTCCCGCGCAGCGAGCCGACGTCGGCGAGCAGAGCCGGGTCGAGCGCCGGCATCGTGTTCAGGCTGAGGAGCCGCAGCCGGACGTTGCACAGATGGATCTCGTCCATCGTCCAGTCGCGCATGCCCTTGGTCCCCAGGGCGCAGCCGTCGCACACGCCCTTGCGCAGGATCCGCCACGCGAACGGGAGCTCGCGGATGTTCTCGCGGAAGGCCTTCCAGATCTCGAGGTAGTTGTTGGGACGGTCCTCGCCGATCCCCAACGGCTTGCGGCTGGCCCACAACGAAGGGTCCCAGCGTCGGCGCGTCTTCATCAGTTCCTCCAGCAGGATAATCGGCACTGTGAACTGGCTCGATCGTGTTACGGAGTCCGTCGCCCAGGCCGCCGGCGTGGACCCGTCGGAACTCAAGCTGGACTCCGAAACCGCGCGGGAGATCCTCGACCTGGCGCGCATCGCGTCACACGCCTCGGGCGAGCGCATCAACGCGCCGCTGCTGTGCTACGAGCTCGGCCTCGCCGTCGGGAAGGGCGCCACCCTCGCCGACCTCGCGGCGGCCGTGCGCCGAGAACGCGGACCGCAACCTCCTACGTGAACGCCGGGCTCCCGATCAGCGCCCTGCCGAGTCCCGGCCCCCTGACCAGAACGTAGCCAATTCAGAGTCCCGGCCATCCGGGGGGACCCGCAACCCACGTCCGGGGAATCCGTAGCTCGCCCCGATGGCGAACGGCGCCGCGAGATGTCTGATGCAAGAACAGAGATCACGAGGAGGAACCGATGTTCACGATCCGAAACCTCGGCGGAGTCGCACTGTTCCTGTTTGGCACGACCTTCTTGTGGCTCACACCTATGTTCGCGACGTCGGGAATACCGACGAAGGGCCTCGCCTGGTCCATCACAAACGTGGCCGCGCTCGTGACGATCGCCGGGTTCACCGTCGCTACCTGGGGCCTGTTCACGAAGAGCGGATGGTGGGAGCCTCTGGCGATCGCGTTCGCCGTGGTCGGACTTATCGTCCTGATCCCGTACTGGATGGCAGCGCAGCACTCCGGCGAGACCAACCCTGGATTCAACGTTCTCGTTCACGTGCTCGGCAGCGCCGGCGTTCTGCTGCTCCTGGTCGTGCCCACGCTCGAGCGCTGGGTGAGCGGGCACGTCATCGCAGGAAGGTGATCCCTGGTGCTGCAAGTCATCTGGGTAGCCCTGGGGATCGTGATCTTCGTCGCTGCGGTCCGCTCTCGGAACAGCACCCGAGCGATGTACGTCGGCCGGGCGGCGCTGGCCACCTTGTACATCGGTGCTGGTGCGCTCGTGAACGCCGTGTTCCTGGCGACGGGTTCGGACTACGCCGAGTTCGCTGCCACGTCCTACATCCCTTTCGTCCGTGACACGTGGCGCTCGCTGGTCGTGCCCAACGTCTCCATCTTCATCCCATTGTTGATCGGCTTCGAGACGGCTGTCGGAGCCCTCGTGCTCCGCGGAGGACGCTTCACCCAGATCGGGTTGGTCGCGGCCATCGCCTTTCACGCGGCGCTCTTGCCGTTCGGTTGGGGCTCCTACATGTGGTCGATCCCGATGATCGTGGCGCTCGCGCTGCTGCTCAGGAGTGAGCGGCGCGCGCACACGTCGGGTGCCCCGGTCCCCGAAGAGCCACACGGCCTTCACCGGCTGAGGACACCGCTGTGACCGTGGGGGCCGAGACGAAAGCCACGGTCTGGTTGTGGCTATCGCTGCCCATCGTCGTCCTCGCGCTGGCCGCCGCGATCGTCGGGATCGTGAGCCGAGACACGTATGCACGAGAGAGCGCGAACTGGTCGGGTCAGGCGGTCGGTCAGGACATCGCGAATCTCGTCGCGTACACCGTCCTCGGACTGTTGGCAATCGCCGCGGCTCGTGGTTCGACACGCGCGTACCTCGCCTGGACGGGGATCGTTGCCTACAGCATCTACTCGTTCGCCATCTACGCGTTTGCCGTTCATTTCGGACGGTTGTTCTTGGTGTACGTAGCCGTCTTCGGACTCTCCGTATACGCCCTCATCGGTGGCTTGAGTGCGATCGATCGGGCAGGTGTGAAGCAGATGTTCGCGCCGACCGCGCCCGTCAAATCGACGGCAACCGTGCTGATCGTGATCGCGAGCATCTTCTACCTCTTGTGGCTGTCCGAGATCGTCCCGACGATCAGATCGGGAACCGTTCCGAGCGCAGTTCGCGACGCGGGACTCCTGACCAACCCCGTACACGTGCTCGATATGGGTGTCCTGCTGCCGGCCGCGATCCTGACCGGTGTTCTTCTCCTTCGGCGAAACGCGTGGGGCTTCACACTTGCTCCAACCGTCCTGACGTGCTTCATCTTCCTCGGAATCGGCATCGTGGCTGCGGTCCTCGTCCTCCGTGCACGAGGTGAACCTGCGGCTCTCGGGGTGGTCGTCGCCGTATCGACGCTCACGGTCGTCGAGGCTGTCGTCCTGATGCGGTTCCTGAGCGCCGTTTCCCCCGACCGCTAGGAGAGCGCGCCTGCGCGGCCGGCAGTCTCGATCGCGCTCGCGAGGTCCTCGGGCGTGTTCACGTTCACGAACGACCGGCCGTCCGGGTCGACTGCTCGCCACTCGTCCTCGTCGACCCACGCGACCCGCATCGTCTCGAGCACGCGGTAGACGGCTCGCTCGCCGGCTTGCAGGGCGGCGGCGACGAGGTCTGACGCGTCGGCCGCCCAGACGCCGTGCGACGGCTCGGCACGACCGTTGCGCCGCGGAACGGCTGCGTCGAATCCTTGCGCCCGGTCGGCGAGCATCCGGATCAGCGTGGTCGAGACGAACGGCATGTCGCACGCGCAGATGAAGACGTAGGGACGAGCGGCCGCTCGCAACGCGCTGACGATGCCGGACAGCGGTGTCTGCTCGTCGGAGTCGTCGACGACGACTCGGAACCGAAGCGACTGCAACTGCCTCGGCCGCTTCGTGACGATGAACACGTCGTCCGAGCACGACCCGCACGCGTCCACGACGTGAGCGATCAACGGACGGTCGTTCAACGGGAGCAGCGCCTTGTCGCGGCCCATGCGCTTGCTCTGGCCCCCCGCGAGCACGGCGACGCTGAACCGTCGTTGGATCACGCTACGCTCCGGGTCCTTCCCCATCGGTCGTAGTCTGGAGGTCGCCGATGGATATCACCGCACCGCTGCTGAACGGGGCCATGCTCGCGCTGTTCACGCTGATCCTCGCCTGGCTCGGAAAGGCTCGGTTCGACGCGCTCGAACGCCGCATCGACCGCCTCGAGGCGAGCGTCGACCGTCGGTTCGAAGCTGTGGACCGACGCCTAGACTCCTTGGCCGCCGACATCGCGCAGCTACGCTCCGACCTGCTCCAGGTCGTCCTTGCCGAGAGACCGGAGCCGCGGCCCCAGACCGGCTGATCACACATCTCGTACCAGCAATACCCGGCACATCTCGCCAGACCGAAGCCGCGTGCCTGCCGGGATGACGGCCAGGCCGTCGGCCCGCGCGAACGTGGCCAGGAGGTTGGATTGGTGGCCGCCCTCGGGGGCGGCCACCAATACGCCGCCTTCTCGGCGCACACGCACGCGCGCGTAGCGCGTGCGTGTGCGTGTGCGCGACGCCTCGAGGTCACCCTCGAGCACGGCCGTCACCTCGGCCCGGGTTGCGTTCCGGCCCATGAGCTTGCCCAGCGCAGGCTCGGCGAACACCACGAACGACACGAACACCGACACCGGGTTGCCCGGGAGCCCGAAGAACGGCTTGCCCCGGTAGATGCCGAAGGCTTGCGGACGTCCCGGCTGCATGGCGACGTTGGCGAACTCGATCTCGTCACCGCCGAGGAACGCTCCCTTCACCGGATCGCGTTCGCCGGCGGAGACACCGCCCGAGCAGACGAACACGTCCACCTCGGACGCGATGCGATCGAGCGCCGCGGTAAGCGCGCCGGGATCGTCGCGGGCGATGCCTCCGTAGACCGGGATCGCTCCGGCCTCCCGCACGGCCGCAGACAGGACGCGCGCGTTGGAGTCGTAGAGCTGAGCCTCACCAAGCGGCTCTCCGGGCGCCACGAGCTCGTCCCCCGTGGACACGATGCCCACGCGCGCCCGCGGAACCATCGCCACCGCGTCGATCCCGGCCGCAGCCAGCGCGCCGATGTCGGGCGCGGCCAGCCGTCGCCCGGCCCCCACGAGGAGCTCATCCTTGCGCACGTCCTCGCCGGCCGGACGCACGTGCTTACCCGGCGGCAGTGCGCGCAGTACGCGCACGACATCGCCTTCCACTGCACAGAGCTCGACGGGGACGACCGCGTCGGCACCAGACGGAACGACGCCGCCCGTCGGAACGACGACGGCCTCGCCCGCACCCACCGAACCGGTCGGAGCGTGACCCATCCGCACCTCTCCGCTGATGCGCAGATCGACCGGTCGCTCGAGCGAGGCGGACGCGATGTCGGCGGCGCGCACGGCGAAGCCGTCCATCGCCGAGGAGGTGAAGCCGGGAAGATCCGCCGTCGCGCGCACATCGGCGGCGAGGACACAGCCCCATGCCTCGTCCAACGTCGTTCGCCGCGCTGGAAGCGGAGCGATGCGGGAGAGCACACGCGCGAGCCAGTCGGAGATCGGGACGAGCGGCGCCTCCTCCTCGGGATCGCGAACTACTCGATCCATCGCTCACCCCACGGACCTGTCTCCTTCTTCCACACGGGCACGCGGCCCTTCACCTCGTCGACGATGTAGCGGCACGCGTCGAACGCTTCCTCGCGGTGCGCGGCCGAGCACGCCACCACCATCGTCGTCTCACCCACGCCGAATGCGCCGACGCCGTGCAGGATCGCCACGGCCGACAAGCCCCACTTGGCCACGGCCTCGGTGGCGATCTCGGCCAACACCGTGATGGCCATGTCCTCGTAGGCGTCGTAGTCGAGCCGATCGACGGGTCCCGCGTCGGCATGGTCGCGCACGGTTCCCAGGAAGACCGCCGTGCCCCCGGCCTCAGGGGACGCAACGGCCTCGAGCGCCTCGTCCACCGACGGACGTTCGCGCACACCCACCGTGACCTGCGCACCGCCCGAGACCGGCGGCAGGAGCGCGATCTCGTCGGACGGATCCAACGTCCGGTCGGCGGGAACGACTTCGAGGTTCACGGCGAGCGACACCCGTTGCAGGACGGCCGTCGCGTGCGGATACCGCTCGCCCACGGCGCGGATGAGATCCGATCCGTTGCATCCGTCGTGCAGCTCGAGCGTGTCCTCGCGCTGCCCGGTGGCTTGTGCGAGCGAGCCGAACATCCGGACGCGAAGCCTCATCGGTGCTCCGTCTCACCGGACAGGTGCTCGAGTGCGTGCGGAAGGATCCCGATGATCGCCTCGAGGTTCTCGGTCGCGCCCTTCGGGCTACCGGGAAGATTGACGATCAACGTCGCGCCGAGCGTCCCGGCCACGCCGCGCGACATGTCGGCCAGGGCCGTCCTGGCCCGGCCCGCGGCGCGCATCGCCTCGGCCAGCCCGGGCGCCTCCCGTTCGATCACCGCGCGCGTGGCTTCCGGAGTCACGTCCCGGGGGCCGAAGCCCGTCCCTCCGGTGGTCACGATCAACGCGACGCCGCCGGCGAGATCGCGCAGCACGGCCTGGATCTCGTCGCTCTCGTCGGGAACGACACGCTGCTCGACGGCATACCCGTCGCGTTCCAGGAGCTTGCGGACGGCCGGGCCGGAGCGATCCTCCCGCATCCGGGCGTGGACGCCGTCGGACACGGTGAGCACAGCCGCCTTCCGGGTCTCGGCCATGCCTCTAGCATGGGCCACTGTGGAACCCCTCATCGATTCCTTCGGCCGCACCGTCGGTGACCTCCGCATCTCCGTCATCGACCACTGCAACTTCCGCTGCACGTATTGCATGCCCGCCGAGGGCCTGCCGTGGCTCAAGCGCGCCGACCTGCTCACCGTTACCGAGATCGAGCGGCTCGGCTCACTGTTCGTCCGGCTCGGCGTCCACGAGATCAAGCTCACGGGCGGCGAACCGACGACGCGGCCCGAGCTCGTGGAGATCGTCCGTCGCCTGGACGCCATCGACCCACACCTCGATCTGTCGATCACCACCAACGGCTTTCGCCTGGCCGACCTCGCCCGACCCTTACGCGACGCCGGCTTGGACCGCGTGACGGTGTCCTGCGATTCGCTCCTTCGTCACCGCTTCGCCGAGATGACGCGGCGCAACGCACTCGACAACGTCCTGGAAGGACTGCGGGCCGCCGAACGTGCGGGCTTCGTTCCCGTGAAGCTGAACTGCGTCGTCATCGCCGGCACCAACGACGACGAGGTCGTCGACTTCGTCGAGCTCGCCCGGCGCACCGGCTACGAGGTGCGCTTCATCGAATACATGCCACTGGATGCCGAAAAGGCTTGGGAGCGATCGAAGGTCGTCGCGTCCGGCGAGCTCCACCGCCGCATCCACAAGCGGCACCCGCTCACCGCCCACCACGACGGCGGGCCGGCGGCGACCTATCGCTTCGCCGACGGCGCGCCGGGCTCGGTGGGCTTCATCTCCTCGGTCACGGAGCCATTCTGCGCGGACTGCAACCGTGTTCGCATCACCGCCGACGGCCAGCTGCGCGCGTGCCTGTTCGCCCTGGACGAAACCGATCTGCGCACGCCGCTACGGGACGGCGTGTCCGACGAAGCGCTCGAAGAGCTGATCCGCACGGCCGTGTGGCGAAAGTGGGCCGGGCACCGCATCAACCACCCCGACTTCACGAGGCCTTCGCGGAGCATGTCGCAGATAGGCGGCTAACGTTCGCGCGGGCCTGAACGAGATCACCGGAGCGGTCGCCGATCTCGGCGTGCTCGTCCCGTTGGCGGCCGTGCTCATCGGAGTCAACGGCCTCGATCCGTCGGCGGTGTTCGTGGGGGCCGGGCTGCTCGTCCTGGCGGCCGGTTCGATCTTCCGCATCCCGTTCCCGGTGCAACCGCTCAAGGCGCTGACGGCGGTGGCCGTCGCCAACGAGCTCTCCCCGGACGTCATCCACGCCGCCGGACTCGAGATCGCGGCCTTCCTCGTCCTGCTGTCGATCGGACGCGTGGCCGACGTCATCTCGCGCGCGTTCACCAAACCCGTCGTGCGCGCGCTGCAGCTCGGGGTGGGAGTCTTGCTCGTGTTGAGCGCGTACAAGCTCGTCGCGCAACCGCCGGAGGTCTTCATCGGAACGCCGTCGTCGCCGTGGCCGGTCGTGCTGGCCGTGGCGGCCGGCATCGGCCTTGCCATCGCCGCGCGTCACCGTCAGTACGCGCTCGCGCTCGCCGTCCTCGTCGGCGGGATCGTCGCGGCGTGGTTCGCTGCGGCTCCCACAGTGAGCGGTCCGTCGCTGACGTTGCCGAGCCTCGGCCTCCCCGCGTCGAGCGCGTTCGCGACGGCCTTCGTCCTGCTCGTGATCCCGCAGCTGCCGCTCACGTTCGGCAACGCCGTGGTGGCCGTGTCCGACGTCGCCCGCCAGTACTTCGGCCCCCGAGCGTCGAGGGTCACGCCGATGCGCGTATGCCTGTCGTGCGGCATCGGCAACGCGGTGTCGGGCGTGATCGGCGGCATGCCGATGTGCCATGGGTCGGGCGGGCTGACCGCGCACGTCCGCCTGGGGGCCCGGACGGCCGCGATGAACGCAGGCCTCGGCACCGCCTTCGTCGCGCTCGGCCTGTTCTTCGCGCCGCAGGTGACGACCTTGCTCGGACTGCTGCCGGTATGGGGGCTGGCCGC
>Ga0299907_10001621_pt1 | contig 13055 bp, 13 predicted proteins | sample RVTome_16_FD_198680 | JGI IMG/M metagenome (GOLD analysis project Ga0299907, IMG submission 198680) | Soil microbial communities from uranium-contaminated site in the Upper Colorado River Basin, Wyoming, United States - RVT152D67 (version 2) ... | reverse complement strand
GGAGCGGCCGCGAAAAACCGTGCCGTCGGCGAGGACCAGGACGGCTGCGTCGGATGTGGACGTCATTTTCGGATGCGGATGCGAAAAGCGGGAAAGGCCGTTGCCTCTCCCGCTTCATTGAAGCAGGGATTATAGGCCCAAAACGTCCGACATGTCGTACAGCCCGGGAGCCCTGTTTTTCAGGAACTTGGCGGCGCGCAGGGCGCCGGTCGCGTACGTCATGCGGCTTTGCGAGCGCACGGTGAGCTCGAGGCGCTCGCCCAGCCCGGCAAACACCACCGTGTGCTCGCCCACGATGTCGCCGCCGCGCACCGAGTGAAAGCCGATCTGGCGCGCCGGCCGCTCGCCGGTCTCTCCCTGCCTGCCGAAGACCGAGCTTTTGCGCGGGTCGAGGCCCTGGGCGCGCGCGATCACTTCGCCCAGCTTCAGGGCCGTGCCCGAGGGCGCGTCGACCTTGTGGCGGTGGTGCGCCTCGATGATCTCCACGTCGTAGCCCTCGCCGAGGATGCGCGCCGCCGCCTCGGCCAGCTTGTACGCCGCGTTGACGCCGACCGCGAAGTTGGCGGCCATGACGATGGGGACACGCTTTCCTGCGTCCGCGATGCGCGAGGTTTGTTCGTTTGAGAAGCCCGTAGTGCCGATGACCATCGCCTTGGCATGCGCAAGGTGCGCGAGCGTGCCTTCCGGGCGCGTGAAGTCGATGACGACGTCGGCCTTGGCTATGGCGCTTCCTGCATCCGACGCCACCTTGATGTTTCCAAGCGTTTCACCGATCGCCGGGCTGCCGGCGACATCGAACGCGCCGGCCAGCGTCAGCTCTGCGTCGGCGAGCACCGCCTCGATCAGCGTGCGGCCCATGCGGCCGCCCGCCCCGGCGATGGCCACTTTCACTGCTGCTCTTTCGGGGGAACGACGTCTCCGTCGAGCCTCGCCAGCCTGCCGTCGCTGAAATACACCGCCAGCTTGCGCTGCTCGCGCTTGCCTTGCGGCGTTTCGCGCCAGTAGACGTAGTCCCAGCGCTCGGCGTGGAAGATGTCGGTGAGAAGCGGCGTGCCCAGCACGAAGCGCACCTGCTCCTTGCTCATTCCCGGCTTGAGCTGCGCCACCATCTCCTGCGACACGAAATTGCCCTGCTGGACCTCGACCTTGTAGGGGGTGATGCCCGGTATGCGCGGCACGCTGCACGCCGCCAACAGCCCGGCAAGCAGCGGCAGTACCCAGAAATGCCTGCTGATCATCCGCATATAATGACAGCCGATGAACTCGGTGCAAAGCCTTGAACTCGGTCCAAAGCCTCAAGGATAGCGGCCTCAAGGCGACGCTGCCCCGGCGCAAGATCCTCGAGCTGTTCGAGGCAAGCAAGGTGCGCCACCTTTCGGCCGAGGACGTCTACAAGGCGCTGCTCGTCGAGGGCATCGACGTGGGCCTCGCCACCGTCTACCGGGTGCTCACGCAATTCGAGCAGGCCGGGCTGCTGTCGCGGCAGCATTTCGAGACCGGCAAGGCGGTCTACGAGCTCAACCAGGGCGGGCACCACGATCACCTGGTCTGCCTGCAGTGCGGCCGGGTCGAGGAGTTCTACGACGCGGAGATCGAGAAGCGGCAAAGCGAAGTGGCGCGCCAGCGCGGCTTCCGGCTGCACGGGCATTCGCTCGCGCTTTACGCCGATTGCATAAAGCCCGGCTGCCCGTACCGGGCACGCTAGCGCGACTCGAGCAGTTCCGCGGCGTGCTTGCGCGCCGTGCGCGCAGAACCGCCGAGCATGCGCGCCAGCTCCTCGATCCTGGCCTCGCGGTCGAGCCGCGCCGCCTCGACCTTTACTTTCCCTCCGAAAGAAGACTTCTCCACGGACCATTGTGCGTCGCCGCTTGCCGCGACCTGGGGCAGATGCGTGACGCACAGCACCTGGCGCTGCCTGCCCAGCGCCTTGAGCGACCTGCCGATGGTCTGCGCGACCGCGCCGCCGATGCCGGAGTCGACTTCGTCGAACACCAGCGTCGCTACCGGCGAAGCCTGCGCCGCCACCATCTGGATGGCGAGGCTGATGCGCGAAAGCTCGCCCCCGGAGGCGACCTTGGCGAGCGGACGCAGCGGCAGGCTCGGATGCGATGCCACCTGGAACTCGATTTCCTCGGCGCCGGTCGCGCCCGGCTCCTCGAGCGCCTTGAGCGCTACATGGAACCTGCCGCCCGCCATGGCGAGCTCTTGCATCGCCGCCGTGACCGGCGTGGAAAGCGCCTGCGCGCCGGCCGCGCGCAGCGCGCTCAGCTTGTTCGCCGCCGAGCGGTAGCGCGCGCAGGCTGCGGCGACTTCGCGCTTCAGCGCTTCGGGGTCGACCGCGAGCTCCAGCTCGGCGAGGCGCCGCTCGAGCTGCGCCAGGTGCGCGGGCAGCTCCTGCGGCTTCACGCGGTGCCGGCGCGCCGCGGCGTGCAAGGCTTCGATGCGCGCCTCGGCCTCGCGCAGCGCCTCCGGGTCGAGATCGACGCGCGAAGCGTAGTGGCGCAGCTCGCGCACCGCTTCGCCGGCCTGCGCCTGCGCCGATTCGAGAAGATCGACCAGCGGCTTCAATCCGGTATCGTGCTCGGACAGCGCTTTCAGCCGGCTCGCCACGGCGCCGAGCTGCGGCAGCGCTGCGCCTTCGGCCTCGCTCAGCGCCTCGAGCGAGGACTGCGCGCCGGCAAGCAGGCTCGAGCCGTGGGAGAGCCGGGTGTGCTGCGCGCTGACCAGGTCCCACTCGCCTTCCCGCAGGGCGAGCCTCTGCAACTCCTTCGTTCTGTCTTCCAGGTCGGCGCGCTCGGCGGCCCGTGCCGCGTAGCTCTGCCGCGCCTCCGAAGCAAGCGCTTCCAGGCGCATCCAGTCCCGATAAGCCTGCGCGGTGTCGCGCGCCAGCGGCTGGCAGCCCGCGTGGCAGTCGAGCAGGTCGCGCTGGGCGGCGGCGCGCAGCAGCGACTGGTGCGCGTGCTGCCCGTGAATGTCGAGCAGCAGCTCGCCCGCCTCCTTCAGCTGCGCCAGCGTGGCGGCGTGGCCGTTGATGAAGCAGCGCGAGCGGCCGGCGCGGTCGATGGTTCTGCGCAGGATGAGCTGCCCCGGGTCGCCGCCGAGATCGCTCTCTTCGAGCCATGCAAGAAGGTTCTCCTGGGATTCAACTTCGAATTCTGCGGACAGCTCGGCGCGCTCGCTGCCCTCGCGCACGATGCCGGCGTCGGCGCGGCCGCCCACCAGCAGCTCGACGGCGTCGACCAGGAGCGACTTGCCGGCGCCGGTCTCGCCGGTGAGCACGGTGAAGCCGCCGCCGAGCTCGAGCGACGCGCGTTCGATGATCACCAGGTTGCTCACGTCGAGCGCCCGCAGCACGCCTACTCCGGCTCGGAGTGCTTCTCTAGCGCCTCGCTCCAGCGCAGCTTCTCGCGCAGCGTGGCGAAGTAGCGGTAGCCCGGCGGGTGCACGAAGCGCACCGTGTCTGCCGAGCGCCTGAGCAGCAGGCGATCGCCTTCGGCCATGTCGGTGAGCGCGAAGCCGTCGAAGTGCGCGCGCGCATCCATGGCGCGCAGCAGAACGATCTCGATCACGCTGCGGTCGCTCACGCTGACGGGGCGCGCGGACAGCGTGTGGGGATTGAGCGGCACGAGGGCAAGCGCCGGCACGGCGGGATGCAGGATCGGGCCCTGCGCCGACATGGCATACGCGGTGGAGCCGGTCGGCGTGGCGACGATGACGCCGTCGGCGCGCAGCGTGTAGACGTACTCGCCGTCGAGCGACAGGCTGAACTCGATCAGCCGCCCCTGCGCACCCTTGCCCAGCACCGCCTCGTTGAGCGCCAGCGTGCGCAGGATGGATTTTTCTCCGCGCAGGATTTCCGCGTCGAGCAGCGAGCGCTCCTCGACCGAGCCCCTGCCCTCGAGGATGGCGCCGACCCCGGCAAGCATGTCGCTCTGGCCGATGTCGGTCATGAAGCCGACGCGGCCCTGGTTGATGCCGACCAGCGGCACGTGGTGGCGCACCAGGTCGCGCGCCGCGGCGAGCATCGTGCCGTCGCCGCCGATGACGATCGCGAGATCCGCCGAGCTCGCGCGCTCGGCGTCGAGCGCCTCGCAGCCGCGCGCGCCGAGGAAGGCGCGCAGCTCGCGCAGCGAAGCCGCGATCTCGGCGCTGCTCGGCTTGCCGATCATCGCGACGCGCCCGTATCTCGGCGCCACTGCGGCGGTGGGCATGCGTCGAGTGTACAATGAAACCATGCTCGACAAGCGCGCCCAGGTGCTGCTCAAGACCCTGATCGAGCGCTACATTGCGGAAGGCCAGCCGATCGGCTCGCGCACGCTTTCGAAGTACTCGGGGCTCGATCTTTCGCCCGCGACGATCCGCAACGTGATGTCGGACCTGGAGGACATGGGGCTCATCTCCAGCCCGCATACGTCGGCCGGGCGCGTGCCCACGCCGATGGGCTACCGCTTCTTCGTCGACACGCTGCTGGTGGTGAAGCAGCTGGACCGGGGCGAACTTCACCAGCTCGAGCACGAGCTGCACCCGGACAACCCGCAGCGCGCCGCCACCGCGGCCTCCCAGCTGCTGTCCCAGCTGACGCAGTTCGCCGGCGTGGTGATGACGCCGCGCCGCGCCGCGGTGACTTTCCGCCACATCGAGTTCCTCAAGCTGTCCGAGAAGCGCGTCCTGCTCATCGTCGTCACGCCGCACGGCGACGTGCAGAACCGGATCCTGTTCACCGAGCGCGACTTCACGCCCTCCGAGCTGGTCGAAGCCGCCAACTTCATGAACCAGAACTACGCGGGCCAGAGCTTCGAGGAAGTGCGCGCGCGCCTGCACGGCGAGCTGCGCGAGATCCGGCAGGACATGATCCGCCTGCTGTCGGCCGCGCTCGAGGCGGGCAACAAGGCGGTCGCCGAGGGCCACGAGCAATACGTGATCTCGGGCGAGCGCAACCTGCTGTCGGTGCAGGAGCTGTCGCACGACGTGACCCGCCTGAAGCAGCTCTTCGAGCTGTTCGAGCGCAAAAGCTCGCTGCTGCAGATCCTCGATGTCTCGCTGCGCGGCCAGGGCGTTCAGATCTTCATCGGCGGGGAGTCGGGGGTGAGCGCCCCGGACGAGGTGAGCGTGGTGACCTCGCCCTACAAGGTCGACGGCGAAGTGGTCGGCACGGTCGGCGTCATCGGCCCGACGCGCATGGCCTACGACCGCGTCATCCCGATCGTCGACATCACCGCCAAGCTGCTGTCGAGCGCGCTCTCGAAACACTGAACGAAAAATTGCTCTGACCCCTTTATCTTGAAGGGCGTCCTCCTGGTGAATCTGGGTACCCCTGCGGCACCTACGCCGCAGGCGGTGCGCAGCTACCTCGCGGAGTTCCTGTCCGATCCGCGGGTCGTGAAGCTGCCGCGGGCGCTGTGGCTGCCCGTGCTTCACGGCATCGTCCTTCGCACGCGCCCCGAAAAGTCGGCGCGGAAGTACGCCCAGATCTGGACGCCCGGGGGGTCGCCTCTCGCGGTCAATACCCGCAAGCAAGCCGCAGCGCTTCAAAGCTTGCTTCCGGATGTCAGGGTGGAACATGCGATGCGCTACGGAGAGCCGAGCATCGCCGCCGCGCTCGGGAAGCTCGAAGGCTGCGCCGTCACGGCCGTGCCGCTGTATCCGCAGTATTCGGAAAGCACCACGCAGAGCGTGGCGGACAAGCTTCCCTCGAGCGTGCGGATGATCCGCGATTTCCACGACCACCCGGCCTATATCGCCGCGCTCGCGGCGAGAGTGCGGCATCATTGGGCGCAGCACGGCCGCAGTGCCGTGCTGGTGTTGAGCTTCCACGGCCTGCCCAAGCGTGGCGGCGGGGCATACGCGCAGCAATGCCTCGCCACCGCGAGTCTTCTTCGCAGCGAGCTGGGGTTGGGCGAAAGCGAGTGCCGCGTGACTTTCCAGTCGCGCTTCGGCTATGCCCAGTGGCTGCAGCCGTATACCGAGCCCACGCTGGTGGCGCTCGCCGCGGCGGGCAGGAAGCGCGTCGCCGTCTTCTGCCCGGGATTCGTCGCCGACTGCCTCGAGACGCTCGAGGAGATCGGCATCACCGCGAAGGAGAAGTTCCTGCAGGCCGGCGGCAGCGAGCTCGATCTCGTGCCCTGCCTCAACGACTCGCCGGAATGGATCGCGGCGCTGGCCGAGATCGTCAGCGCCCGATCAGGCCCTTGAGCCGGTCGCGCACGCGGTCCTCGACCTGGTCCTTGCGCTTCTCGATGCCTTCCTTCACCTTGCCGCCCACCTTCGACTTCGCCAGGTCCCCGGCGGCGGCCCGGTAGTCGACCTGGTACTTCATGTCGTCCAGCGGCCCGCTCAGCCGCACCGGGACGGTAAGCCCCGCCAGCTGCTCGAGCTCCTTGCCGCCCTGGCCTTGCGCCGTGGCCACCACGGCGGCCTTGACGACGTAATTGATGGTCGATTTGGCGATGTCGATGTCGCCTGCGCCGCCGATGCGGAAGAGCGGCGCCTTCACCTCGAGGTCTTCGTTGTGGGCGACGCCGTTCTTGATGGCAAAGCTCGCCGAGAGCTCCGAAAAATCGGTTTTATCCTTGGCGTCGGCCTGGCCCTCGCTGTTGCCGCCCAGCGAGCGCGCCTTGCGCAGCAGCTCGCCGATGTTGATGCCCTTGATGGCGCCGTCGCGAAGGTGCACCTTGGCGCTGCCCGCGAGCGCCGACTTCATCGCGTTCACCGTCTTGCCGCTCGCGGTGACGTCGAGCGACACATTGCCGCGCCCCTCGAGCCGGTCCTGCTCGGCGAAATCGCGCAGCAGCGGCCCGACCGCGATGTTGGTCAGGGTCTCCTTGAGGGCCACCCGGTTGGTGTTGCCGTCGAGGCTCAGCGAGCCGGCGAGGCTGCCTTCGTACAGGGCGGCCGAATGCGGCCCGATCTCTGCCTTGCCGCCCGCGGCCCGCAGCTCGGTTTTCAGGTTGGCGAGCTTCAGGCCCTGCACCTGCAGCTCGCCGATCTGCAGCTGCCCCTTCGCGTTCAGGCCCTTCAGGCCGGACAGGTCCACCGGGGCGTCTTCGGCCTTCTTGGATTCGGCTTTCCTCTCCGGGGCGGCCGGCTGCTTTTTCTCTGACGAAGCGAGGTAGCGGTCGAGATTGATCTGGTCGATGTTGAGATCGAACCCGTAGGACATCTGCGCGGCGCGCGCTATGTCGACCTTGCCTTTCACCGTCGAGTCGTCCAGCTTGGCGCTGAAATCGACGCCGATGGCCTCCGGCTTGAGCGCATAAGTGCCGTTCAGGGAGAGCTTGGCATCCAGCGGCGGCGTGTTTCGCTTCAAAGCGGTGGAGAAATCGATCTTGCCCTCGGCGTTCTCGGAGATGCGTCCGGTCTTCAGATTGAGGTTCGAGAGCGCGATATCCTGCCCGGACGCCTGGTCCTGGTACGCGATGGAGGCGTTCTCGATATCGACGCCGGCGATGTCGAAGCTCACCGGCGCGCCGCCCGCCGGCTGCTTTTCCTCGCCCTTGGCCGCCGGCTTGCCCCCCGGCTTGGGTTCCAACAGGTCCTGGAAGTTGAAGCGCCCTTCCTTGTCCTTGACGATCCGGGCCTTCAGACCCTCGACCCGGACCCGGTCGACGATCACTTCGCCGCGCAGCAGGGGCAGCAGGGCTACCGAGGCGTGTGCGGCGGCGAGGGAAAGGAACTCGGTGCCCGCCGCGCGCTCGGAGAGCGTGACGCCGGAAACTTTGGCCCCCAGACTGGGCCAGAAGGCCATTTCGAGCGGCCCCTTGAGCTGCAGCGTGCGCCCGGTGCGCTCTTTGACGAGGCGCTCTACGTCGTCCTTGTACCGGTTCGGATCGAAGGTCAGGGCGAAGATCGCCACCGCCGCCACGCCCAGAACGATCAGCCCGCCGGCCAGCCAAAGCACTATTTTGAGTAGTTTCAAGATCTTATACTCCGCTCACGGTTTCACCGGCGCGCCTTGAAAAGGGCGCACCCAGTCCCAAGTTCGACAAGATGCAAGGAGAGACTGTTCAACCCCAGGAAAAATCGCTCGAAGAGCTGCTCGCCGAGGCCCAGGCGAAGCTCGAGGAGCAGCGCGAGCAGATGCTGCGCGCGCTCGCCGAGACCGAAAACGTGCGCAAGCGCCTGCAGGCCGATGCGGCCAACGCGCAGAAGTATGCGCTCGAGCGCTTCGCCGACGGCTTGCTGCCGGTCGTTGACAGCCTGGAAGCTGCGGTGAATGCCGCAGACGTGGGCGGCATCGAGGTGATTCTGCGGCAATTGAAGGCCACCCTGGAAAAGGCAAGCATCCGGGAGATCAACCCGGCTCCGGGCGAGCGCTTCGACCCGCACCGCGAGCAGGCGATGGCGGCGGTGGAGGCCCCGCCTGGTGAAATGCGCGAGCCCAACACCATCGTCGCGGTCCTGCAGAAAGGCTACAGCCTGCACGACCGCGTGCTGCGTCCGGCGCTCGTGACGGTCGCCAAACCCCCGGCCCGGGTTGAAAAAGACCCGGGAAACCCCATATCCGACACAGACTTGCACTAAGCAGACGGCATAACGCGGAGCACCTATCATGGCAAAAATCATCGGCATCGACCTCGGCACCACCAACTGTTGCGTCGCGATCATGGAGGGCGGCAAGCCCAAGGTGATCGAGAACTCGGAAGGCGCCCGCACCACCCCCTCGGTCGTGGCCTACACCGAGGACGGCGAGATCCTGGTCGGCGCGCCGGCCAAGCGGCAGGCCGTCACCAACGCAAAGAACACCATCTATGCGGTGAAGCGCCTCATCGGCCGCCGCTTCGAAGACCCCGAGGTGCAGAAGGACATCAAGCTGATGCCCTACAAGATCGTGCGCGCCGACAACGGCGACGCCTGGATCGAGGTGCGCGGCAAGAAGATCTCGCCGCAGGAAGTCTCGGCGCAGATCCTGCGCAAGCTGAAGAAGGACGCCGAGGCCTATCTCGGCGAGACGGTGACCGAGGCGGTCATCACCGTGCCCGCGTACTTCAACGACTCGCAGCGCCAGGCCACCAAGGACGCCGGGCGCATCGCCGGGCTGGACGTGAAGCGCATCATCAACGAGCCCACCGCGGCGGCGCTCGCCTTCGGCATGGACAAGGTGATGAAGAAGGACTCCAAGATCGCCGTGTACGACCTGGGCGGCGGCACGTTCGACATCTCGGCCATCGAGATCGCCGACGTCGAGGGCGAGAAGCAGTTCGAAGTGCTCGCCACCAACGGCGACACCTTCCTGGGCGGCGAGGACTTCGACCAGCGCCTGATCGACTACGTGGTCACCGAGTTCAAGAAGGAGCAGGGCGTCGATCTGTCCAAGGACGTGCTCGCGCTGCAGCGGCTGAAGGAAGCCGCCGAGAAGGCGAAGATCGAGCTGTCCTCCTCGCAGCAGACCGAGATCAACCTGCCCTACATCACCGCGGACCAGTCGGGGCCCAAGCACCTGACGATGAAGATCACGCGCGCCAAGTTCGAGTCGCTGGTGGACGAGCTGGTCGAGAAGACCATCACGCCCTGCCGCATCGCGATCAAGGACGCCGGCCTGACCGTGGGCCAGATCGAGGACGTGATCCTGGTCGGCGGCCAGACGCGCATGCCGAAGGTGCAGGACAAGGTGAAGGAGTTCTTCGGCCGCGAGCCGCGCAAGGACGTGAACCCGGACGAGGCGGTGGCGGTCGGCGCCGCGATCCAGGCCGGCGTGCTCAAGGGCGACGTCAAGGACGTGCTGCTGCTCGACGTCACGCCGCTGTCGCTGGGCATCGAGACCCTCGGCGGCGTGATGACCAAGCTCATCCAGAAGAACACCACCATCCCGACCAAGGCCCAGCAGGTGTTCTCGACGGCCGACGACAACCAGAGCGCGGTCACCATCCACGTGCTGCAGGGCGAACGCGACATGGCCTCGGGCAACAAGTCGCTCGGCCAGTTCAACCTCACCGACATCCCGCCCGCGCCGCGCGGCATGCCGCAGATCGAGGTGACCTTCGACATCGACGCCAACGGCATCCTGCACGTCACCGCCAAGGACAAGGCCACGGGCAAGGAGAACAAGATCAAGATCCAGGCGAGCTCGGGCCTGAACGAGGCCGAGATCCAGCGCATGGTGAAGGACGCCGAGGCGCACGCCGAGGAAGACCGCAAGACGCTGGAGCTGGTGAACGCGCGCAACCAGCTCGAGGCGCTGTCGCACTCGGTGAAGAAGTCGCTGAAGGACTACGGCGACAAGCTGGACGCCGCCGAGAGGGAGAAGATCGAGGCCGCGCTGAAGGACGCCGAGGCCGCGCTCAAGTCCGAGGACAGGGCCGAGATCGACGCCAAGTCCCAGGCGCTGGCGCAGGCTTCCCAGAAGCTCGGCGAGAAGATGTACGCCGAGCAGCAGGCCCAGAATCAGCCGCAGCAGCCGCAGGAAGAGATGCGGGGCGGCGAGCAGGCGAAGAAGGACGACGGCAACGTCGTCGATGCCGAGTTCACCGAGGTGAAGGACAAAAAGGCCGGTTAAGCTCTTGTTGCCGTTTTAGAAAGGCCGCATGGCGAAGCGCGACTACTACGATGTGCTCGGGGTGAACAAGGACTGCTCCGAGGACGAGATGAAGAAGGCCTACCGGCGCCTTGCCATGAAATGGCACCCCGACCGCAATCCGGATAACCCCAAGGCGGAGGAGCATTTCAAGGAAGCGAAGGAAGCCTACGAGATCCTGACCGACCCGAACAAGCGCGCCGCCTACGACCAGTTCGGCCACGCGGGGGTCGATCCCCAGGCGGCCGCGGGCGCCGGCATGGGCGGGTTCGGCGACATCTTCAGCGACATCTTCAGCGACATCTTCGGCAGCGGGCGCGGCGGCCGTTCCACGGTGTTTCGCGGCGCGGACCTGCGCTACAACCTCGAGATCACGCTGGAGCAGGCGGCGCACGGCTTCGAGACCAAGATCCGCATCCCCGCCCTGGCGGTGTGCGAGATCTGCAAGGGCAGCGGCGCGCGCTCGGGCACCCAGCCGGCCACCTGCCCGTCCTGCCGCGGCGCCGGCCAGGTGCGCGTCTCGCAGGGTCCCTTCTCCATCGCGCAGACCTGCCCGCGCTGCCACGGCAGCGGCAGCGTCATCCCGAACCCCTGCAGCGCCTGCAACGGCAGCGGGCGCGTCAAGCTGCAGAAGACGCTGTCGGTCAAGATCCCCGCCGGCGTGGACGAGGGCGACCGCGTGCGCCTGTCCGGCGAAGGCGAGCCGGGCGTGAACGGCGGGCCGCCGGGCGATCTCTACGTGCAGGCGCACATCAAGCAGCACGCGGTGTTCCAGCGCGATCACGACGACCTGCATTGCGAGATGCCGGTCTCCATCACCACGGCCGCGCTCGGCGGCGAGATCGAGATTCCGACGCTGGATGGCTCGGCGCGCATCCGCGTCCCGGCCGAGACCCAGAGCGGCAAGACTTTCCGGCTGAAGAACAAGGGCATCCGGGGCGTGCGCAGCCAGGTGCCGGGCGATCTTTTCTGCCACGTGGTGGTGGAGACGCCCGTCAGCCTCACCGAGCGGCAGCGCCAGCTGCTGCGCGAGTTCGACGCCATCACCCAGGAGGACACGGGCCGGCACAACCCCCGGGCCAAGGGTTGGCTCGACAAGGTCAAGGAGTTCTTCGACGGCTAGTCCGGGAACGCAGATTGCTGCTGTCTAGGCGGCTTCACTTTCAGGAGACCGCAATGGCAATGCGCACTTTCGTCCTATCCGCCCTGGTTGCTGCCGGGCTTGCTGCCTGCGCCAGCTCCCAAGAGCCGGCGCCCGTAACGCCGGCACCGGTCACGACCGCTCCTCCCGTGGTGGCAACGCCGCCTGCAGCCCCCTCGACCGCCGCCGCTCTCGCCACGCTTCAGCCCGGCAGCTACCGGCCCGGCTCCGGCATCCTGGAATCGATCGGACTGGTGACGCTTCCCGCGTCGGCCGCGGCGGGCGGCACGGCGTCGGCCGCGCCCGGGCCGTTCCGCCTCACGCTGCGCATGGATGACGGCTCGGTGCAGACGCTGATCCAGGACACGAGAGCGCTGCTGGTAGGCGACCGCCTGCAGATCACTTCAGACGGAAGGCTGTTCCGGCCCTAGCCGGGCTTCCTCTTGCGTGCGGCGAGCTTCACCGCCTCGATGATTTCAGGGTAAGCCGCGCAGCGGCAGAGATTGCCCGACAGATAGTGCCTGATCTGGTCCTCGCTCGGATCGGGGATTTCGTCCAGCAGCTGGCGCGTCATGAGCACGAAACCCGGCGTGCAGAAGCCGCACTGGAACGCGGCTGCCTCGATGAACGCCTGCTGCACGGCATCGAGCTCCGCGCCTGCTTCCACCGTCGACACTTCCGCACCCTCGATCAGGCAGGCGAGATACAGGCAACCCGAAACCGCCCGCCCGTCCACCAGCACGGTGCAGCAGCCGCACAGGCCCTGGGCGCAGCTCTCGCGCGCGCCATAGAGGCCGAACGCTTCCTGCAGCACTTCGACCAGGCTTTCGTGCGGCGCCACCTGCGCGCTCACCGCCTCGCCGTTCAGCCGGAAGCGCACTTCGCGTCTCACCTGGATTCCTGCAGTTTCATGTAAACCGCCTCGGGGTCGAGCGGCAGCGAGGTCAGCCGCGCGCCGACCGCGTCGTGCACGGCGTTCGCGATGGCCGGCGACACGCCGAAAGTACCGGTCTCCCCCACGCCCTTGGCGCCGAAAGGGCCGGTGCTCTGCTGCGCCACCACGGCCTCGTTGGTGATCGTGTCCGGGAGATCCAGGAAGCCGGGAATCCTGTATTCCGCGAGCGAGGCGTTGCGCAGCTGCCCGTGGTCGTCGAACAGCATTTTTTCCAGCAGCGTGAACCCCAGCTGCATGATCGAGGCGCCCGAGAGCTGCGTCTCGACGATCCGCGGGTTGATCGGCGTGCCGACGTCCGCGACGTTGACCATGCGCGCGACGCGCACCCGGCCGGTTTGCGTGTCCACCTCGACCTCGACGCCGGTGGCGCCCACCATCCAGAACGGCGTGGCGTTGTCGGTCAGCCCGCTGGCATCTGGCGACTTGTAGGCCGGGATGTAGCTGCCACT
>Ga0299907_10001620_pt1 | contig 13056 bp, 10 predicted proteins | sample RVTome_16_FD_198680 | JGI IMG/M metagenome (GOLD analysis project Ga0299907, IMG submission 198680) | Soil microbial communities from uranium-contaminated site in the Upper Colorado River Basin, Wyoming, United States - RVT152D67 (version 2) ... | reverse complement strand
CTGGGATCACACCATGCGATCGGTCGATGCCGCCCGGCACGATCGTCCCGTCGTGCGCCTCGCGACACTCCTGCACGACATCGGCAAGCCCGCGACGTTCGCCGACGGGCACTTCCTCGGCCATGAAGCGGTCGGAGCGGAACTGACGGCCGCGCTCCTCGACCGCCTGCGGACCCCGCGCGACGTCCGCCACCGGGTCGTCCATCTCGTGCGCCAGCACATGTTCAGCTATGAGCCCGCCTGGTCCGATACCGCCGTCCGTCGGTTCATCGCCAAGATCGGCGTCGAGGCGATCGACGAGCTGTTCGATCTGCGCGAAGCCGACAACATCGGCAGCGGCCTGCCGGCCGGGGCCGGCGGTCTGGACGAGCTCCGCGGCCGGGTCGCGGCCGAGCTCGCCGGCGATACCGTGCTCGAGCGCGGCGACCTCAGGATCGATGGCCACGATCTGATGGCCGAGCTCGGCCTGCCGCAGGGGCCGCAGCTCGGCCGGATCCTGGAGGCGCTGCTCGAGCGCGTGATCGTCGATCCGGCGCTCAACGACCGCCCGACCCTGCTGCTTCTCGCGCGGTCGCTGCTCGAGGACGACGCGTGATCGAGCTCATCCTCGAGGCCGAACGGTCACTGTCGGTGGGGCGGCTCGACCAGGCCGAACAGCTGTACCGCCAGGCGTCCGAGCTCGATCCGCGCAATTCGATCGCGGTCGTGGGCCTCGCCCGCGTCGCGCTCGAACGGGACGACGAGGCGTCGGCCCTCCACCTGGCCCGCAGGGCGCTGTCGATCGATCCCGAGAACGCCGCTGCCCGGCGCCTGGTGGATCGCCTCGAGGAGGTGATGCGCCACCGGGGCGACGAGGTGCCGGCGGACGCCGCGGGGCGGGTCCCGCCGCCGCGGACCGGGGAACCCGCCCCGGGCCGGCGCTCCCTGCTCGACCGAATTCGACGCCGGCACTGACGTATGGTCCGGATATGACCCGAATCATGGTGACCGGCGGAGCCGGCTATGTCGGCTCGGTGTCGGTCGCGGCGCTCCTCGCAGCGGGGCACGAGGTGACCGTCCTCGACGACTTGTCCACCGGCCACGCGGACGCCGTTCCCGAGGGAGCGACGCTGCACGAGGGCTCGTACGGCGACGATGCGCTGGTCCGCGGCATCCTCGAGGGCGCCCGGATCGAGGCCATCCTCCATTGCGCGGCGCGCTCCCTGGTCGGCGAGTCGACCCGCGATCCCGGCAAGTACTACCGCGACAACGTCGCCGGCGGGGTCGCCCTGCTCGAGTCTGCCCGGGCGTCCGGAGTGGGTCGGATGGTGTTCTCCTCGACGGCCGCGGTCTATGGCGTTCCCGAGGCGACGCCGATCCCGGAGGAGGCGCCGCTCCGGCCGATCAACCCCTACGGCGAGACGAAGCGAACGCTCGAATCGGCCCTGGCGTGGTACGGGCGGGCCTATGGCCTGCGCAGCGTCACGCTCCGCTACTTCAACGTGGCCGGCGCGACCGAGGACCTCGGCGAGGATCACGATCCCGAGACCCACCTGATCCCGAACGTCCTCGCCGCCGCCGCCGGTCGCCGCGACCTGACCGTGTTCGGCGACGACTACCCGACGCCCGACGGCACGTGCATTCGCGACTACATCCACGTCGCCGACCTGGCCGCTGCGCACCTCCGCGCGATCGAGGCCACCACGCCCGGCGACGCGCGGACCGACGAGCCGCTGGTGTGCAACCTCGGCAACGGCGGGGGGTTCAGCGTCCGCGAGGTGCTGACCGCGGCCGGGAATGTCGTCGGCCGGCCGGTGCCGCATACGATCGGCGAGCGACGCGCGGGCGACCCGCCGGTCCTCGTGGCAAGTGCCGAGCGTGCGAGTGAGGTCCTGGGCTGGCGTCCGTTGCGGCCGTCGATCGAGGAGATGGTCGGGTCGGCCTGGGCCTGGGTCCGGGCGCATCCGGATGGCTACGGCGACTGAGCAGGGTCAGGGGCCGCGCCCGGGTTCGTCCCGCGGCTTGATGGGCGCCGTCGCGGGCGCCAACCGCTCGGGCGGCGCCGGTGTGCCGGCCACCACCCCCGCCGAAGCCAGTTCCCCGGACCCGACCCACACGTCGCCGACCGGTCGGATCAGCCACGCGCCGATGAGCATCGTGACGAGCAGGCTGACCACCGCGACCTGGTAGGCGCCCACGCCGAGCGAGTCGAACAGCAACAGGATGATTCCGCCGTAGGCCAACTGGCCGATCACCTGCGACCCCTTGCCGACCAGCCCGTACAGCCCGAAGAACTCGCCGAGACGCTCAGGCGGGGCCAGGCGCACGAGCAGGACCCGGTCCGCGACCTGGACGCCGCCGAGTCCGCTCCCGAGGATGGCCCCGGCCAGCAGGAACAACGAGATCTTCCACGGGTTCTCGAGGCCCAGTGACAGGCCACCGATGAGCAGCCCGACGGCCCACGAACCGAGCACGACCATCAGCGTCCGCTTCGGGCCGAGCCGGTCGACGAGTGCACCCCACCCGAAGCTCGCGACGATCGCGACGACGGTCAGGGCCAGCAGGACGAGGATGGCCTCGGTGTCGCTGAGCCCGACCGCCCGGACCGCGACGATCGTCATGACGACGATGATCGTGTTGACCGCGTCCGAATAGAAGAACCGCCCGACGAGAAAGCGCAGCAGGCCGGGAACCGCGCGCGCATGTTCGACGGTCCGCGCAAGCTGCGACCACGAGCCGATGACGTCGCGCGCGGTGATCGGCGGCTCGTCGGGCGATCGCGGTTCGCGCACGACGAGGAAGATCGGGATCGCGAACAGGCCGAACAGGAGCGCGGACAGGAGGAAGCGATCGGCCACCGGGATGCCGGCGAGGAAGATCAGGAGGCCGACGAATACCGTGCCCAGGTAGCCGATCGCCACGCCGATGCCCGACAACTTGCCGCGCGTCCGGGGCAGGCTCACCGTCTTGAGCGTCGCGTCGTAGTAGATCAGCGCCGCCTGGTACGCGAAGTTGGCGACGATGAACAGGGTCAGGCCCACGGCCGCGGGACTGAACCCGATCAGCGCGGTCGGCACCACGCACAGGACCGTGAAGAACAGCAGGAACGGCATCCGCCGGCCGCCCCGGTCGCTGAGTGCGCCGAGGATCGGCGACACGAGCGCGTTGATCCCGACGCTCAGGATCACGCCGACGCTCAGCAGGACGTTGCCGTTCCGCTCGCCGAACTGGGCGTCCTCGGTCAGCCACAGGCCGATCGCCCCGGACACGACCGCGAAGCTGAAGATCGTGTTGGCGAAGTCATACAGCGCCCAGGCCACCGGGACGAGCGGCCGACCCGACGGTGTCAGCCGGCCGAGCCCGACCAGCGGCCCGCCGCGATCCGGGCTGACGGCTGCGGCGCTCACGACGCGATCATGGCAGGGGCGGCAGGCCATGACTACCCGCTAGGATGACGGCGATGGACGCCACCGAACGCACGCTCGAGTTGCTGGAGGACCTGCGCCCGCAGGCCTACGCGGTCGTGAGCCCCGACCGGGTCGACAACCCGGTCATCGAGCCGTTGTGGGCGGGTGTCCGGGTCCTGGCCGCGGTCGAGGGCGGCGAGGTGGACATCCGCGACGAGGACGGGGCGGTCTTCTCCGAGCGACCGCAGATCGCTGCGGCGCTGGTGGCCGCCGCTCGGGCCACGTCGCTCATCCTCGACGGCTACCTGACGAAGCAGACCGCCGACGCCACGCTCGAGCGGATGGTCATGGCCGAGATCCCGTCGGCGAGCGCGCTGCTGAGCAAGCCCCTCCTCGGGATCCGTCGCGACCGGACCAAGGAGGCGGAGGAGGAGCGGGAACGCCTGCGCGAAGCGACAACCTTCCGGGACGAGGAGCCGGTGTCGCTGGTGGCCACGGACCTGCTGTGGCTCGACGACCAGTCGTTGCTCGACGTCCCGCTGCTCGAGCGCAAACGCCTGCTCGACGCGGTCCTCGCCCAGTCGGAGCTGGTGCGCGTCGGCGCGTTCGTCCGGCCGCCGATCGCGACGTGGGTCAGCTCGTGGCGCCGGCTCGGGTTCTACGGGATCACCTATCGCGGGGCGAACAGCCGCTACCACCCGGGTGAGGAACGCGACGAGTGGACGACGGCGCCGATGCCGCGCCGGTGACGCTGACACCGGCCGATCGGACTGGTACGGTTGCCACGTGCCCCCGACCGTCCTGACGCCGGCCATCCGCGAAGAGATCGCCCGGCTGGGCAAGGCCGACATCATGGTCGGCATCCCCAGCTTCAAGAACGCGGCGACGATCGGCTACGTGGCGCGCGCCGCCCAGGCGGGGCTCGTCCAGTATTTCCCCGATCTCCGTCCCGTCCTCGTCAACTCGGACGCCGGATCGCCCGACGGCACCCAGCGCGTCGTCATCGATACGGAACCGCCCGACTATGTCGAGCAGATCCTGCTCGTCCGCCCCACAAACCGGCTCGACCGGGTGTCGCTGACCTACCCGGAGATCGACGGCACCGGCGGGAAGGGCGCGGCGCTGCGCACGATCTTCGAGATGGCGGCAGCGCTCGACGTCGAGGCGCTCGTCGTCGTGGATTCGGACCTGCGCTCCATCGTCCCCGAGTGGATCGAGCTGCTCGCCGGCCCGATCCTCAAGGGCGGCTACGACTTCGTCGCCCCGCTCTACGCGCGCTACAAGTTCGACGGCACGATCACGAACACGGTCACCTACCCGCTGACGCGCGCGCTCTACGGGCACCGCATCCGCCAGCCGATCGGCGGCGACTTCGGGGTGTCGGGCGACCTCGTCCGCCACTACCTCGAGCTCGAGGACTGGACCGACGACATCAGCAAGTTCGGGATCGACATCTGGATGACGACCTCGGCACTGGCGGGCGGGTTCGCGGTCTGCCAGACGCGGCTCGGCGCCAAGATCCACGACCCGAAGGATCCCGGCGCCGACCTCGGGCCGATGTTCCGACAGGTCGTCGGGACGATCCTTCGCCTCGCCAGCCTGTATGCCGAGAGCTGGCTCCCGATCCGTGGCAGCCACGACGTCCCGGCCTACGGCTTCGAGCGGATCATCGACCCGCCAGCGCTCGACGTGAACACGATCCGCCTCCTGTCCGAGTTCCACTCGGGATCGCTGACGATGGACACCACGTGGGCCACGATGCTCGCTCCGGCCAATCTCGCGGTCGTCCTCGAGCTCGCGGCCGAGGCCGGCAAGCTCGGCGACCAGGCGCGGGCCAAGCTGGGCCTCGGCGGCGACGTGGCGTCGACGACCGCGACCACGCTGGAGATGGCCGACGCGCTGGCTGCGTTCCACTTCCCGGACGACCTGTGGGCTCGTGTCGTGTACGACCTGGTCGTCGCTGCGCGCGACCATTCGGCCGAGATCGAGAAGCTCGTCGCCGCGCTCGTCCCGATCTACTTCGGTCGGGTCGGGAGCTTCATCATCGAGAACCGCACCGTCACGACCGAGCAGGCGGAGGAGCGCGTGGAACGCCAGGCTCGCGAGTTCGAGTTGCTCAAGCCGTATCTCGTCAAGCGCTGGATGGGCGAAGCCGACGAAGGGGCCGCACGATGAGCGTGGACGCCGCATGGCTGCGCTGAGCCGCTCGACGCCGCTGCCGGCCCGGATCCTCATTCCGGTCGCCAACCCGCTGACGGCCGAGGAACTGATCCGACTCGGGGCGGCCATCCTCGACGAGCGCTCGGGCGAGTTGACCGCGCTGGGCATCGTCGAGGTGCCCGAGGGCATGCCGCTGTCCGAGGGGGCGACCCGCGCCCGCCACGCACGACGCCTCCTCCAGCGCGTGCTCGACTTCGCGCCCGAGGGGACCACGGTCCACCCGATCGTGCGGATCGGCCGGCGCGCGGCCGAGGGGATCATCGAGGCATCCGGCGAGCAGGAGGCCGACCTGGTCATCTTCGGCTGGGGCGGCAAGGCCCCGATCGCGCGCGAAGGCATGGGCCCGACGGTCTTCTCGCCAACGATCGACGAGGTCGTCCGCGACTCGCCGTGTGACATCGCGGTCGTCAAGCAGCGGGGCGCGACCGACATCAAGCGGATCCTGGTGCCGGTCCGCGGTGGGCCCCACGCCGAGCTGGCGGTCAAGTTCGCCGACGCGATCGCGCGCACGCACGGGGCACGCGTCGCGGTCCTCCACCTCGTGCCGCCGGGCATTACCGCCACGGTCCGTGCGCAAGCCGAACGAGCGCTCGCGGCGTTCATCAAGCAGCACCTGCACGGCACCGGCGACGCGATCCTGCGCGAGGCGCCGAACGTCCGCACCGCGATCCTCCGCGAGGCCGACAAGTCCGACCTCGTCGTCATGGGCGCCTCGGCGCAGCCGTTCGGGGCCGACGGCGAGAGCTACCTGTTCGGGGCGCTGCCCGAGTCGATCGCGACCCGCGCCAAGCCGACGGTCATCGTGGTCAAGACCCGCGAGGCGATCCACAGCTCGACCTTCGAGCAGCTTGCCGCGCGGGCCGAGACGCTGGCTGCAGCGGACCGCGCGGCCGAGGAAGTCCGCGCCGTCCCCGCACGCGTGGAGCGCTGGTTCGGCGAGTCGAACTTTCACCACTCCGAGTTCTCCGACCTCGAACGGCTCGTCGCGCTGAAGGCCAAGCAAGGGGTCACGGTCAGTCTCGTGCTACCGACGCTCAACGAAGAGGAAACGATCGGTCCGATCGTCCGCCGCGCCAAGCGCGAGATGGTCGAGCGCTTCCCGGTCCTCGACGAGATCCTGGTGATCGATTCGGCGTCCGACGACCGGACTCGAGAGATCGCCGAGACGGAAGGTGCGCGGGTGATCGCCCATCCGGACGTGCTCACGCGCTACGGCTCGTTCGTGGGCAAGGGCGAGGCTCTCTGGAAGTCGCTCTACGAGACGAGCGGCGACATCGTCGTGTGGGCCGACACCGACGTCCGCAACTGGCACCACCGGATGGTCTACGGGACGCTCGGACCGCTCCTCCACGAGCCGCGGTTGCAGTACGTCAAGGGCTATTACCAGCGCCCGATCGTCGAGGGCGGGGTGCTCAAGGAAGGCGGCGGCGGCCGGGTCACCGAACTCGTCGCGCGGCCGCTGGTCAACCTGTTCTTCCCGGAACTGTCGGGATTGATCCAGCCGTTGTCGGGCGAATACGCGGGTCGCCGCTCATTGCTCGAGACGATCCCGTTCTTCACCGGCTACGCGGTCGAGATCGGGCACCTGATCGATGCCGCCGAACGGGTCGGGATCGAGGGCCTCGGCCAGGTCGACCTGGAACGGCGGGTGCACCGGAACCAGGAGCTCGAGGGCCTGTCGCGGATGTCGTTCGTGATCCTGCAGGCGGTCATGAAGCGGCTCGAGGAACGGCGCCGGGTCCGGCTCTTCGCCGAGCTCGGCTCGACGATGAAGCTCCCCCGGTCGGGCAAGGGCCGGCTGTCACTCGAGGTCATCGAGCTGGCCGACCAGGAGCGACCGCCGATGGTCCGGATCCCCGAATACCTCGAGCGCCGTCGAGAAGCGGGCGAGGCCGCCGGGGCGGGGCTCGAAACGATCACCCGGTAGAGGCGGGACGATGACCCCGCCACGGACCGTGTTGATCGCCCCGGATTCGTTCAAGGGCTCGCTCACCTCGTTCGAGGTCGCCCGCGCGATCGGCGAGGGCTGGCGGAGGGCCCGACCGGACGACACGGTGCTCCTCTCCCCGCTCGCGGACGGTGGCGAAGGCACGCTCGTCGCGATTGAGGCCGCCGGCGGCTGGATCCGGCGGGAAACGCGGGCCACCGACCCGATCGGCCGGCCGGTGAAGGCGGCCTGGCTGCAGTCCGAGGATGGGACACGCGCGGTCGTGGAGCTGGCCGAAGCGTCGGGGCTGTCGCGGCTCACCAGCGTCGAACGCGACCCGACCGGGGCCTCGACGTACGGGACCGGCGAGGTCCTGCACGAGGTGATCCACGCTGGCGTCCGGGAGGTGACGCTCGGGATCGGCGGAAGCGCGACGACGGACGGTGGGTTCGGGATCCTCGAAGCGCTCGGCGTGCGGCGCGACCCGGAGCGAGACGGCTACCTGCACCTCGACCGGCTCGACGACCTGGCCAGGATCGACCTGCGGGTCGCGTGCGACGTCACGAACCCGCTCCTCGGGGAGCACGGTGCGGCCGCCACGTACGGCCCCCAGAAGGGCGCGAGTCCCGAGCAGGTCCGGGATCTTGACGCGAACCTCGAGCGGTTCGCCGATCAGCTCGCGAGCGGCGTCGGGCGTGACGAGCGCGAGACGCCCGGAGCCGGGGCCGCGGGCGGGGTCGGCTTCGCGCTGCTGACGATCCAGGACCGGTTCGGGAGCTTCGCGCTCAAGCCGGGGATCGACCTGGTCATGGACCTGACCGACTTCGCGGGCAAGCTCGCACGCGCGTACCTGGTCATCACCGGCGAGGGCCGGATCGACCGCCAGACCGCGTTCGGCAAGACGGCCCTTGGTGTGGCCCAACGTGCGCTGACGGCGGGCAAGCCGTGCATCGCGGTCGGTGGAGGCGTCGAGGTCGCCGGCATCGAGGCCCTCGGCGAGCTCGGCGTCGTGGTCATGCCGGTCGTCGAGCGGCCGCAGACCGTCGAGGATGCGATGGCCGCTGGGACGGCACCGCTCGAGCGGTGTGGCGAGCGGATCGGCCGCCTCGTCGCGCTCGGGAGCGACTGGTGAGTGTGGCCGCGCAATCCCGACGGCCTCGGAAGCGCCGGTTCTCGAATCCGGCGGCGAGCTACGCGAAGCGGCTCGAGCGGTACCGGCCAGGGTTGCCCGGTTACGTGCTCGACGGCCTCGCCTCGATCTACGGGCACCCGGTCTGGGAGCGCCGCCTCGACCCGACGAGCGAGCTGATCCTCACGATCCTCACCCAGAACGCGGCCGACACGAATGCCGAGGTCGCGTTCGAGGCGCTGCGCCGCGCATATCCGAGCGACCGACCGGCGGAACGCCACGTGCCGGGACATGGCTGGGGCGGGGTGGGGCTGTCGGAGGGGCCGCCGCCCGACTGGGAGCGGGTCGAGTTCGCGCCACTCCCCGAATTGACCGACGTCATCCGACCTGGCGGCCTCGCCAACCAGAAGGCGCCGCGCCTCCAGTCGACCCTGCGCCGGATCCGCGAGCAGCGCGGCGACTACTCCCTCGAGTTCCTCGGCGACCTCGCGCCGCTCGAGGCGCGGGAATGGCTCACCGGCTTCGACGGCATCGGCAAGAAGACCGCATCGGTGCTGCTGCTGTTCTGCTTCGGCCATCCGCTGCTGCCGATCGACCGCCACGTCGACCGGGTCATGCGCCGGGTCGGATTGCTGCCCTCGAAGACGCCGCTCGAGGAGGCCCACGACCTCGTGCTCGGGATCTTCGCCCCCGAGCAGGTCCACGAGGCGCACGTCAACCTGATCCAGCACGGCCGGCGGATCTGCCACGCGCAGCGACCGGCGCACGAGCTGTGCCCGCTGCGGGATCGGTGCCGGTTCGTCGATCCGAAGGCTCCGTAGAACTTCGCTGCCGTCCGGCATTCGCATTCTTTGCATAGAAGTGGCGCGAGGCGGGCGGAGCGTGCCGACACGCGGGTCTGGTCTCGCCAGGTCCCGTCGGCCCCCGTCGGCCCCCGTCGACGCCCGTGATGAAGTGGGTTATGGATCCCGGGCTGTGCGTGCGTGGCCGTTGGCGATTCCTGTCGGAATCGTGGGTCGGTCACGCTCCGCCAGCTTCGAAACCATGAGTGGGCTGCATGACGGCGGCCCGGCGCGGGTGGGCCCACAGCTCGCGCCGGGAAGCGCGGGCGGAGGCGGGACTAACCCTCGGCGCGATCGGTCGTCGTGACGCGGCGGACCGGCACCGTATGCGAAGAATACGAATGCGCAACGGCAGCGATGTTCCCAGCGGAGCGCGAATGCGCCCCGCCCCCACTGCTACCATCCTCGGCATGTTGAGCGGCGTGCCCCAAGGCCCAGGCGGCACGGCCCCCCGCATCCTCATCGTCGACGACGATCCGAACCTGCTCGTGCTGCTCGCCGACCAGTTGCGTTCGGACGGCTACGAGATCGCGACGGCGCGCGACGGCGACGAGGCCCTGCGCCGGCTCCAGGCGAGCTGGCCGGACCTGCTCATCATCGACATGATGATGCCGCGCATGGACGGTCTCTCCCTGGCCCGCGAGATCAAGGCCCGGGCCGACCTTCCGATCATCGTCCTTTCGGCGATCGACGCCAGCGACTCGAAGGCCGACCTGCTCGAGGAAGTCGCCGAGGACTACGTCACCAAGCCGTACCACTACCCGGAGCTTCGCGCTCGGATCAACCGGGTGATGCGTCGGCTCGGTGACAAGGTCCCCCGCCAGAGCCTGGTGCTGGGCCCGGACCTGACGCTCGAGCTTCATCGCCGCGAGGCGACGGTGGCCGGTACGACCGTCCAGCTGACGCCGACCGAATCTCGCCTCCTCTATGCCCTGGCCGCCAACCTCGGCCAGACCGTATCGACCGAAACGCTCCTCGTCCGCGGCTGGGCCGAGACCGAGGACGCCGACCCGTCGTACGTGTGGGTGACGATGCGCCGGCTGCGCCAGAAGATCGAAGTCGACGCGAACCACCCGACCCACCTGGTCACGGTGCGCGGCATCGGCTACCGGCTGCTGCGCGTCGAGCCCGCGACGCCCGATGGATGACGACCGCGAAGACGCCTCGCAGGGCAGCGGATTCTCGTTCCGGACGCGGCTGACCGCGGCGCTCGTCGCGACCGCGATCGTCCCCCTCGCGGTGTTCGGACTCGTCGCCGTCATCGCCGATGCCGTCGTCCGGGGCAGCGCGGACCCAACGCTCGGCCGGCTCCTGCTCTTCGCGCTCGTCGTGACGATCATCGTCGCGGTCCTCTTCTCGTATCTCGTCGCGACGGACCTGACGCGTCCGCTGCGCGCGATCGCGACGGCGGTGGACCGGGTGTCGGAAGGCGACCTTTCGACGCCGATCCAGGTCCCCGGCGACGACGAGCTGGCCCGCCTGGCCGACAGCCACAACCGGCTCGCCGCCGACCTCGACCGGCGCGACCGGGAGCTCGCCCGGATCCTCGCGGCGATCGTCGAGATGTCACCGCGCGACGGCGTGACGTTCCTCGCCTCGCGCGCCGCCGCGGACGCCAAGCAGGCGTTTGATCTGCCTGAGGCCGCGGTTCACCTCGGCGACCCGGCAGCGTTTCCGGCCGAGGAGGTGGTCCCTGGCGAGATGCGCCCGCTGCGCGCGGTCCTGCGGGCCGGCGACGAGGCGCTGGGCGTCCTGGTCGGGCGGCTGCCGCCGCTTCGGCCGTGGGCCCGCGCGGACCAGGACCTGCTCGACCTGTTCGCCAGCGAGGTCGCGGTCGCCATGCGCAACGCCCAGCTGTTCGAGCGGGTCGAAGCTCAGAACGCCCAGCTGCTCGAGCTAGACGCGGCCAAGGACGACTTCCTGCGCGGCGTGAGCCACAACCTGCAGACCCCGTTGACCAGCATCCGCGCGTACGCCGAACAACTCGAGCGGGACCGCCCGGATCGCCGGCTCGAGGTGATCGGCGAGCAGTCCGAGCGACTGTCGCGGATGGTCCGCCAGCTGCTCACCGTGACGCGCCTCGAGTCGGGCGCGCTGAAGCCGCGCGTCGAGGTCGTCAGCGTCGCGACCCGAGCGCGCAGGGCGTGGGAGGCCCTCGGGGCCGTCGAAACGCCGTTCGAGCTCGACGACCGCTCGGACGGCTGGCTGGCCATCGCCGACGCCGACCAGCTCGACCAGGTCCTCTGGGCGCTGCTCGACAACGCGGTCAAGTACGGGCGCGGTGCGCCGATCTCGGCCGACGTGGCGCCCGATCCGGCCGGTGCGCGAGTGCGCCTGACGATCACCGACGGCGGTTCGGGCGTCAGCGATGCGGACCGGGCCCGGCTCTTCGGGCGGTTCGTCCGGGGGAACGCCACGAGCCCGGACGAAGGCAGCGGGCTCGGCCTCTTCGTGTCACGCGAGCTGTGTCGCGCGATGGGCGGCGACCTCGTGCTCGAGCCGCACGTCGACGGTCGCGGCGCCGCGTTCAGCATCTACCTGCCGGCGGAGCTCGCCCAGGAGGCCTGACCAGCGGGCCAGACGGGCACGGCCGAAGGTACCAATGTCTGGTGCCCACTAGCAGCATTGCAAGGTTGCTTGCAAGGTTTCGTGCCCACTATGCTCCTCGAATGTCGCTTGGCACTCCGCCAGGCTTCACCGCCGGGGACCCATATGAGACCTTTCGTTCCGTGGGCGCGCATGCGCCCAGCCCGATCGTGGCCTGCGCATCACCGTCATTCGCGCGGCCAGGCACTCGTCGAACTCGCACTCATCACTCCCGTTCTTCTCCTCCTCGTCGTCGCCGCGCTCGATCTCGGCCGCCTGTTCTACGCGCGGATCACAATCGAGAACGCGGCCCGCGAGGGCGCGCTCGTCGCCGCGGTCCTGGCCGACGATCCGAATGCCTTCCAGGCCGGGTCGCCCTGCAACCTCGTCACGAACAAGGTCATGTGCCGCGTCGTCAACGAGGCCAGCGGCGGGTTCGTCTCGATCAGTCACGCCGACGTGGCGCGGGCGTGCAACCCGTCGAGCTGCGCCCAGGGGCTCGGCAACACGGTCACGGTGACCGTCACCGGGCACTTCCGGCTCATCACCCCGATCCTGTCGATCTTCACGGGCGGCCAGGACATCTCGCTCGATGCGGACTCGGTCGCGCAGATCCGGACGCCCCCGACGATCGCCGGGTCGCTCGCGACCCCGACGCCGACCACCGCGCCGACGCCGACCCCGACCCCCGATCCGGGCGGGCCGACGCCAACCCCGACCGCGGCGCCGACCCCGTCGCCGACTCCCGAGCCGTGCGTGGCACCCGTCGCCAACTTCACGTTCCAGAAGCTCGGCAGCAAGACCGTCGCGTTCACCGACACGTCGACCAACATGACCGAACCGGCCTGCAACCTGATCTGGTCGTGGAACTTCGGTGATGGCAGCGGCGCGTCGTCCGCCCAGCACCCGACGTACACCTACGCGAACGCGAGCACCAAGACGGTCACCCTGACGGTGTCGAACTCG
>Ga0299907_10001618_pt1 | contig 13057 bp, 15 predicted proteins | sample RVTome_16_FD_198680 | JGI IMG/M metagenome (GOLD analysis project Ga0299907, IMG submission 198680) | Soil microbial communities from uranium-contaminated site in the Upper Colorado River Basin, Wyoming, United States - RVT152D67 (version 2) ... | reverse complement strand
CGGCCTCGGCCACCTCGAGTCCCTCAGCGGTCAGATAGCGGCGGACGATGTCACGGATCGCCGCCTCGTCGTCGACCACCAGGACCCGCGGCGGCCGTGCTCCGGCCACGGTCACGCACCTCCGGCCGCCGGGCGGCGAAGCCAGCGGAGCGGTTCGGTAGGGCCGGTGAGCTCGAGGCGGCGTCGCAGCACGGGGTTGTCGGTTGACTGGCTGCGGTGGCAGGCGATGGCGCGCAATTGGCGCTTGCGGTCCACGCTGATCATGAGGTCGATCTCGACGGCGCAGCGGCCCCGGAAGTCGGTGCCGAGCTCCGTGTTGAGCGCGGCCGCGACGGGTTGGCGGACGGTCCAGGCGAGGACGGGGACGTCGAGGTGAGCGGCAGCGGTGAGCGCGGCGCGGGTGGCCTGCTGGTGGTCGGGGTGGCCAGTCACCCCCGTGTCGTCGAAGACGACGAGGAGGTCGCTGCGTTGGCGGCGCGCGGCAGCGACGACGTGGCTGGCGAGGTCGGCGATGGGGACCTCAGCGAGCCGGCCGTCGGGGTAGGCGAGCAGCTCGTGGCTCCGCACGCCGAGCACGCGAGCGGCGTCGGCCAGCTCGACCGTTCGGACACCGCCCAGCGCGGCGAGGTCGGAGGGCTGCCCGAGGGTCGACGCCTCGCCTCGGGTGAAGCACAGCACCTCGACGGCGGTGCCCGCGTCGACGAGTGCGGCGAGCACCCCGCCGAGGCCGAAGGTCTCGTCGTCGGGGTGGGCGTACACCGCGAGCGCGGCGCTCGCGGTGGGTGCAGCGCCGACGGCTGAGCGTGGGACGGCCATCGGTCAGCCTCGGGCGCACGAGGCGCCGATCGCCCGACGTCTGTCAGGCCCGGCGACGCTCGGGTCGAGGCGGAAGTCGCCGGTGTGAGGGTCTTCGTGGTATGCGACGGGGGCGGGGCGCCCAGAGGCGATGGCGGCAACGGCGGTGACGACGCGGTCGATGTCGTCGCTCGAGGTGGAGAGCCCGGCGCTGGCGCGGATGGCGCCGGGCATGGCACGGCGGTCACCGCGCTGGACGGCCTCCCAGTGGCGGGCGATCTCGTGGGGGCCGAGGCCGAGCAGGCGGACGAGGTAAGGGTGGGCGCAGAAGCAGCCGTGGCGGACGCCGATGGCGTGCTCGGCGCTGAGCCGGGCGGCGACCAGCGCGTGGGGCACCCCCGTGACGGCGAAGGTCACCAGCGGTAAGTCCGTGTCCTCCGTAGCACCGGGCCCGAGCACCGATACACCGGGGATTGCGGCCAGTCCGGTGCGCATCCGCTGGTGGAGCCGGGTGTCGTGCTCGGTGATGGCGTCCCAGCCGATGCGGTCCAGCTCGTCGATGGCGGCATGGAGGGCTACGGCGCCGAGGACGTTGGGGGAGCCGGCCTCCTCGCGGTCGGGTGGGTCGGTCCAGGCGACCTCGTCGAGGTCGACCAGGTCGACCGCACCTCCGCCGGCGAGGAACGGGTCGCCCTCGGCGAACACCGCCCGGGGCCCGATCAGGACGCCGGCGCCGAACGGTGCGTACATCTTGTGCCCACTCCAGGCCACGAAGTCGGCGGCGGTGGGCAGGGCCCGGTGGGCGGCGAGCTGTGCGGCGTCGACCAGCACGGGCACATCCCGTTGGTGGGCGGCGCTGATGATGTCGTCGATCGGTGGTTGCCAGCCGGTGACGTTCGACGCGGCGGTGATCGCGAGCAGCCGCGGCCGTGGCCCGGCATCGAGGACGGCGGTGACCGCGTCGGGGGTGAAGGTGCCATCGGACCCGCACTCGACGTACCGGCGCTGGCAAAGCCGGGCCCACGGCAGGAGGTTGGCATGGTGCTCGACCACGGTGGTCACCACGACGTCGTCGGCCGCTAGCCCGAGCCGGTACGCGAGGTGGTTGATGGCCTCGGTGGTGTTGCGGCAGATGATGGCCACGTCGTCGCCGTCGGGTGATCGCCCGGCGAACCGCAAGGCCGCCGCTCGGGCTGCTTCGTAGGCCGCCGTCGACCGCTGCGACTTGTCGCCGGCCCCCCGATGCACGCTCGAGTACCAGGGCAGGAACTCGTGCACCGCCTGCGCGACGGCAGGGAGCGCGCTGGTCGACGCGGCCGCGTCCAGGCTCAGATAAGGGCGTTCGTGCCCGTCGACGCACGGCACCGGCAACCCGTCGCCGACCAGGGGTCGGAGCCCTGAGGCGGTCTGTGGGTGAGTGGTCATGGTGCTGGGGCTCCCGTGTCTTGGTCAGGGAAGGTTGACGTAGCCGTGGCTGGCCTTCCACAGGAAGTACTTCTCGAAGGCCAGCTTCATGAGGTGGCTCTGGGGGCCAGGGATGAGCACGCCGTGCTTGCGGGGCGGGAGCATCTTGTCGGCGAGGATGAGCACGCCGTTGTTGCCGGCATCCATGACGCAGACCGCCGGGATGTCGCCGAAGGTCTTGTGGGCCTGGGGCGGTTCGCCCTTGATCTGGGCGACGATGTTCTTTGCGGCGACGTGCGCCTGCTGCTCGGTGGGCAGGCCGGTCTTGGGGATCCCGACCGCGTGGGCCGTCTGCCAGGGGACCTCGACCGCAGCCGCGATGCCGACGGCGTAGACGTCGTCGTAGACCTCGCTCTGGTAGGTGTCACGGACCTTGACGTAGCCCTTCGCATCGGCGATCTCGGTGGCCCGGGCGATCACCTCCTGGCCGAGGAACGGCGGGATGATCATGGCGTAGGCGAAGTCCAAGCCGGTCCCATCTTCGAGCACGATCCGGCCCTCGTCGACGCGGTCGATGGCGGTGTCGACCACCGAGGCGATCCGTTCCTTGCGCATGAACATGCCCAGCAGTGGCTCGCCATGGGGCAGCCCGCCGATGCCGAAGTGGCCCAACTCGGGTTCGGGCGTCACGTACGTCCAGCTTGACCTGCTTCTTGAGGCCGGCCTTGCGGAGCTGGTGGGAAACGTTGAAGAGGTACTCGTACGCGGCACCGAAACACCCCGCGCCCTCGACGGCGCCCACCACGATGTCACCGGGGGCGTCGAGGAACCGGCGCCAGCCCCGCCCCGCCTGCTCCGCGTCGGCCAGCGTGGTGATGGTGTAGGCGTTGCCACCGGGCCCCAGGCCCTCGACGGCGTCGAAGTCGTTGCGGTAGCCGGTGGCGATCACCAGGTAGTCGTAGTCGTAGGTGCCCGCGGTGGTGTCGACATTCTTGGCCCGCAGGTCGAGCGCGGTCGCCTCGGCATGGACGAAGTCGACCCCGTGAACGTCGAACGTCGGTGCCAGCGGGAAGGTGATGTCGCCCGCTGCTCGCTTGCCGAACGGCAACCAGATCAGCGATGGGTTGAACAGGAACCGGTCCGAGGCCGAGACCACCCGCACGTGCACGTCCCCCTGCAGCTCGTGCTGCACCGCCAACGCGGCGGTCAGCCCACCGAAGTTCCCGCCCAGCACCAGCACCTTCTTGCGCGTCATCTCCGGCTCCCGTCGTCGGTGGGCCGTCGTCGCCTTGCGTTCTACGGCGGCCCGTCCAACCGCCGGCAGGGACCTTCGACCCTATAACTCGCCCTCTTGCCCACCCCTGTCCGGACTGAGCGATCAAGAATACCCACCAGGGTATACAATGAGCTTGTCATGGAGATCCCCGACGACGTCATCGCCGACATCCGCCGACGCCTCCACCGCGTCAGCGGGCAGCTCGCCGGCATCGAACGCATGCTTGACGACGGCCGCGAGTGCAAAGACGTCGTCACCCAGATCAGCGCTGCCACCCGAGCCCTCGAACAAGCCGGGTTCAAGCTCGTCGCCGCCGGCCTCACCTACTGCATCACCCATCCCGACGAAGCCGAAGCCTCCGGCTACCCCCTCGACGCCGTCGAGAAGATGTTCCTCAAGCTCGGCTAAGCCGAGGGCACACGAGCGGAACGCGAGTAAGTCGGTGCCCTCGCTCGCGTTGGCTAGGCACTCGTGTGCCAACATCCTGCCAACGGGGATCTCGTCACATAGGGTTGAGTGGATGCCAGCTGGTACCTAGTGAGGCTTAGATCTCCTAGGTAGCGCCGGGTGGAGGGCGGAATGTACTGGGCACGGGGGCCGACGCGGGCCGCGGACTCGGGTGTTCCACATTGGCGACCGGCACCTTCCGGCGCGACGTTGACACCATGACGATGTACTTGCCCAACGGAGACGTACTCCCCACCGGGTACGAGCCCGCCGAGTTCATCGAATCCCCGACCTTCGCGCCGGCGGCGGATCCGAGCCCGGCAACGCCCGAGGTCGGCGACGAAGACGACGAGACGAGTGCGTCATGACGAACACGCACAGCCCAACCGAGGGGTCGCTACCGTTGCATTCATGTGCATGCAGTGCGTGGCCCAGGGTGCGCCGTTCGTCGGCGTAGCGGTCACGATGCTGAACCGTCGCAACATCAAGAATTGGGCCACCGGCACCTGGGAGAGAGCTCATCGCAGCGCCGCCGTCCCCGCGCTCGACGAGCCTGACGCCATCCCCGACGTCCACTCAGCCCCAGCCTCCGTTCGGGTCGGAGGTGGACATACCGACGGGTAGTCAGCTCAGGGCGTCGGCCACGAGATCGGCATTGGTCCGCATCATGCCCATGTAGGTCTCGGCTCCGGAGCCGGGGGCGCCCAGGCTCTCGGTGAAGAGCTCGACGACCTCCACGTCACCGCCCACAGCCTGAGCGAGCGTGTCGGCGAGCTGGGTCGACCGGGTCGCCTCGGCGAAGATCGCTGGGACTCGTTCGGCGCTCACGACGTCGGCCAGCTCGGCGAGATCGGCGGCGGACGCCTCTGCGTTGGTCGTGAGCGAGGGAATGACGGCTCCGACGATCTCGAAGCCGTAGCGATCGGCGAAGTAGCCGAACACCTCGTGGTTGGTCACCAGGATCCGCTGGTCGGCGGGGATCGCCGCGAGGGTGCGTTCGATCTCGGAGTCCAGGGCCCGGAGGTCGGCGACGTAGGCCGCGGCTTGTGACTCCACGGCCTGTGCGTCGACCCCGTCGAGCTCGGCGGCCCGCTCGCCGAAAGCCTCGACCGCGGTGATCATCCGGGTGGGGTCGGTCCAGATGTGCGGATCGTCGCCTCCGTCCTGGTGTTCGTCGCCCGCCTCGCCGTGGTCACCGCCAGCCGATGCCCCCTCCTCCTCGTCGTGTTGGTCCGTGGGCGCGATGAGGTCCACGTGATCGGCGAAGGCGAACCAGGGCGTGCCCGACTCCTCGGCGTTCTCGATCGCGTCGAGCATGCCCTCCTCGAACCCTGCCCCGTTGATGACCAACAGGTCGGCCTCGACCATGGCCTGGACCTGACGAGCGGACGTCTGGAACTCGTGCGGGTCGGTGCCCAGCGGCATGACCACCTCGACCTCGGCCTGATCGCCCACGACCTCCGAGACCATGTCGCCGAGGATGCTGGTCGTCACCACGACTTGGGGCCGATCCTGCGCCGCCCCACCGGCCTCCCCGTCGTCGCCGCAGGCGACCAGCGCCACCAGCGTGGTCGCCAAAGTAAGACTGAGAACTGTTCTCATCCAGTCGAATGTAGAAGACTTGCGATTGAAGGACAAGCTCGATCGGACTTGTCGGAGCGGGACCTGCCTCGACCCCGGTGGGGGCTGCCGTCCGTCTGCCTGACCAGGGCGGGGTCGTGCCGGGCGTCCGGGTGTCGCGTGCTCACCAGGGGTCGTTGGTCCAGAAGGCGTCGCTGGGCTGCTCGGCGCGACGCCGCTGGGGCGGGGGCGGCCACTCCTGCCATGGCTCGGGCGGCGGGGCGTCCCGCTCCCAGGTGTAGCCGTCGGGCCGGGCTGTGGACCTGGTGATCACCAGGCAGGCCAGGGCGGTGGTCAGGGGCACCGAGGCCACGAGCCCGATCGAGCCCACCAGCGTCTGGACGATCTCCACGGCGACGGTCTCGGTCGTGAGCACCTGGCCGAACGCCAGTCCGGACTGCGTGAAGATGAGCAGCAGCGGCAGGGCGGCAGCCGAATAGGCGAGCACCAGGGTGTTGACCGCCGAAGCGACGTGATCACGGCCGATGCGGACGCCTGCCCGATAGAGCTCGCGCACCGATAAGGAGGGGTCGGCGCGGTGCAGCTCCCAGACGGCCGAGACCTGGGTGATCGTGACGTCGTCGAGCACGCCCAGGGTACCGATGATCACTGCTGCCAGCAGCAGGCCACGGAAGTCGAGATCCGGCGCGAAGGCCGACAGGATCAGGGACTCCTCCGAGGCCAGCCCGCTCAGCTGCGCCGCACGCGAGAACACCATGGCCAGTGCGGCGGTCAGCGCCAGGCTGGCCATGGTGCCGAGGAAGGCCACGGTGGTGCGGTCGTTCACGCCATGGGCGAGGTAGAGGGTGCAGAACGCGATCACGGTCGCGCCGGTCAACGCCACTCCCAATGGGGCTGAACCCTCGAGCAGCGCCGGAAAGATGAAGACCAACAGCACGCCCAGGCTCAGCGCGATGCCCGCCAGGGCCAGTAGCCCCTTCAGGCGGCCCATCGCCACCACCACCAGAGCGAACACCGCCGCCAGGACGCCCAGCGGCAGCGACCGTTGCATGTCCGCGAACGAGTAGCGCACCTCGTCCGGCACGTCTGGACCGCTGTCGTTCAACACGATCTCGTCACCCGGGGCCAGCCGCGATACCGCCGTGCCCCCGTCGGTGGGTGCTTCCAGCACCGCGGTGTCGCCGGCGCGCGGACCGCTGGTCAGCCGAGCGGACACGACTACGCACTCCATCTCCTCCACACCGGTCACCGACGGATCGCCCGGCGGCGCACTCGGACACGGCCCGATCTCCGATGCGACGACCGTGGCCTCCACCCGATCCGAGTAGCCGAGAGCCTCGCGGTCGATCGACGGGTCGCCGCCGGGCCACCACAACGCCAGACCCACCAGGGCCAGCACGCCGATGAGCACCGTGGCGCCGATCAGGACTCGCCGGACCGACTCCGACTCGACCTCCCGCCCACGTGCTTCGGCACCGTGCGCATGTCCATGGGCCACAGGGGCGAGTCTGGCGCACGAGCCGGCACCTAGGGGAACGGAAAGCATCGGTCCTGGCTGTGCGGCCTGCCCTCTGCCGAATTTTGCTCCTGATGGGTCAAGGACGCCGGCTCCACCGGCGCCGCCAGAGCACGGCGAGGCCCAACAACAGCAGTCAGCCATGAGCCATCCGGAATGACAGCTAGTGCTGCCTAGTCGGGCCGCACGCCGGAGTCGCCAGGCTCGCGTTGCCCCGCTCGGTGGGCCCGGAAGTTCACGATCGCGGTGCTCACGGCTCGGTCGTGACCAGCTTGCCGTGAGCGTCGTAGGTGATGATGCAGGCCTGGTCGAGGTCGAGCACCTGCATGAACCGGCCCATCGCCAGGTACTTGCCGAGCACGAGGGTGAGGTCCGTGATCTCGGCGGGGGAGAAGTGCGCGCCGAGTCGGGCGAGCATGTCGTCGTCGATGTCCTTCGAGTCGGTGGCGAACTGCTCGGCGTACTCGAGCGCCGTCTTCTCGGCGTCGGAGAACAGGTCGCTCGCCGCGTACTGCGACACGGCGGCGAGCGACGCCTCGTCCGCCCAGTCGTTGCGCCAGGTCATGCAGAGCACGCACCCGTTGATCTCGGCGACGCGCATCCGCACCAACTCGTGGGTGCGGCGCGGCAACGGACTCGCCCACACCGCCGCCTCGAGCGCCGTCACGGCATCGACGAAGTGAGGGGCGAGGCTCAGCACTCGCGTCACCTCCGGCCCCTCACCGGCGGGAATCTCGATCCGGGGCACACCCCGTTTCTAACACACCGTCAGATCGGCTGGGACCCACCGTGGGCCGCTCGCCGGCTCGGAGAGCTCGTTCGACCCGTGGGCATCGAGCATCGATCACAGGCGTACCGCTCGCGCTGATCTCGTGCGGCACGCGTCCGAGCGGGGAACGACGCGTTCCGGCGGTTGACCAAGTGACGATCGCTCTTCATGTCGCGACCCGGGCCGTCGTCGCGCTGATCTCCACAACCTCTGCACGTCATCTCCAAGCCTGGGGCGGGCGGCTCCCGCATGGTGGAGCACATGTCCGAACCGACCCCCACCCCCGACACGGGCGAGGCGATGCACGACGTCATCGTCGTCGGCTCCCGCTGCGCCGGCGCCGCCACGGCGATGCTGCTGGCGCGCCAGGGGCTCGACGTCCTGGTCGTCGACCGGGCGACCTTCCCGAGCGACACCCTGTCGACGCACGCGATCGCCCGGAGCGGCATGGTCCAGCTCTCGCGCTGGGGCCTGCTCGACGAGGTCGTCGCCAGCGGCGCTCCCGAGATCCGCAAGGTCACGTTCAACCTGGCCGACGGCCGCGTCCTCGACAAGGTGGTGAAGGATCGTGCGGGCGTCGACTTCCTGCTCGCGCCCCGGCGCCACGTGCTCGACACCATCCTGGCGTCGGCCGCGGTCGAGGCGGGCGCCCGGCTGCTGACCGGCCTCACCGTCACCGGCGTCGTCACCGACGGGGCCGGTCGGGTGGCCGGCGTCACCGCCCGCGCCGCCGACGGCACCGCCCGGGAGCTGCGGGCGAGGTTCGTCGTCGGGGCAGACGGCCTCCGCTCCCGCATCGCCCGCGCCGTCGGCGCCGGGATGATCGACGAGCGCCCGGCCGTCGGTGCCGCGCACTACGCCTACGTGGCCGGCCTGGACGGCGAGGGCTTCGAGTTCCACGTCGGGCCGACCGCGCTCGCCGGCGTGTTCCGCACCCACGACGGCGAGGCGAACGTCTGGGTCTGCAGCCCGGCCGACCAGGGTGGCCTGGGCGCCGAGGACCGCACCGGCGACTTCCTGCGGCTGCTGCGGCAAGCGGCGCCCGCGCTGGCCGACCGGGTCGAGCGGGGCCGCATCACCTCGCCGGTCCGAGGCGGCGTCGGCTTCCCCAACCACGTTCGGCAGGCGGTCGGCGACGGCTGGGCCCTGGTGGGCGACGCGGCGTATCACCGCGACCCGATCACCGGGCACGGCATCAGCGACGCCTTCCGCGACGCCGAGCTGCTGGCCCGCCGGTTGGGCGGGGCACTCCACGGTGAGACGACCGAGGCCGAGGCGCTGGCCGCCTACGCCGACGAGCGCCACCGCGCACTGGCGCCGCTCTTCGACGTGACGTGCCGGCTTGCGGCGTTCCCGGACTCGGACGAGTTCACCGCCCTCCAGAAGCGGCTGAGCGACCTCATCGAGGACGAGTCGGCCTGGCTGGCGTCGATGCCCCCGATCGGCCGCCACGACCTGGTGGCGGCCTGACCCCGGACCAATCACCAACCACCACCAACCACCACCAACCCCAACCACTGACCTACCACCACCAAGGAGACATCACATGACCATGACGCAGTCCCCTGTCCGCAACGGCGTGGACACCGCGACGCTGTTCGCCACCCTCGATGCGGTGAAGCAGGCGCCCGAGGCCGCCCGGTTCCAGTTCCGGGCCCAGAACCGCTGGGTGTCGGGCACCCACAGCCAGAGCACCATCGACGGCTTCTTCGGGGTCGGCGAGGAGCGGGCCCACGAGGCGCCGACGACGGTCGACGTCGACCACCCCAAGGTCCTGGTGGGCAGCGACAACGCCCCGACGCCGGTGGAGTACATCCTGCACGGCCTGGCCGGGTGCCTCACGGCGGGGCTGGCCAACATCGCCGCCGCCCGTGGCGTCGAGCTGACCGAGGTCACGTCGACCGTGGAGGGCGACATCGACCTCAACGGCATCCTCGGGCTCGACGACGGCGTCCGCAACGGCTTCCAGCAGATCCGGGTCAGCTTCTCGGTGAAGGGCGATGCCCCGGCCGACAAGCTGCGTGCGCTCGTCGAGCAGTCCCGGGCCCGCTCGGCCGTGTTCGACATCATCACCAACACCGTGCCGGTGACCATCGAGGTCGAGGCCGGCTGACAGGAGCGGGTGGCCGGCACGTCGCCGGTCACCCGCCTCCGCGTCCCCCGGAGGAGACATGGTCGCCAGCATCCTGATCGCGCCGACGGAAGATCGGCGGGGAGGGACCACCGCCCCCGACCCGGTCCACCGCCCGGACGGCCGCCACCACATGATGGCCGGCGCCCGGGCGATGGCCCCGTGGCTGCTGGGCGTCGCCCCGTTCGGCCTGGTCATCGGCGTCAGCGCCGTCCGGGCCGACATCCCCACGCTGGCCGGCTGGCTGACCGGACCGCTGATCTTCGGCGGGAGCGCCCAGGTCGCCACGATCCAGCTCCTCGACAGCGGAGCGGCCCCGGCCGTCGCCATCGTGGCCGGCCTGGCCGTCAACCTCCGCCTCGTCCTGTACTCGGCGACCATGGCGCGCCACTGGCAGGGCACGCCCCGCTGGTGGCAGGCGTTGGCTGCCGCCCTGCTGATCGACCCGTCGCTCGCGGTCGGCGCCGACGGCTACCGGCGGGCGGCCACGCCGCGCCACGGCCACCTCCACTACATGGGTGGCGCGGTGGCCCTGCTGGCGACGTGGCTGGCCGCCATCACGGTCGGCGCCACCCTCGGTACCGCGCTGCCGGATGCGCTGCAGCTCGAGCTGGTCATCCCACTGTTCCTGGTCGGCGAGATCGTCCCCCGTCTCACCGATCGGGCCACCAGGCGGGGGGTCGGTGTGGCCGTCGCCCTCGGGGCACTCGGCACATGGGTGCCCTTGCACCTGGGCGTGCTGCTGGCCATCGGCGCCGGACTGGTCGCGGCCCTCGTCCCCACCGGGACCGGGGCGACTGCGGACGTCGAGGTGGGGGAGTCGGACCGGTGAGCGCCTGGATCGTCGTCGCCGCCGTCGGCGCCGGCAGCTACCTGTTCCGCATCAGCATGCTGGTCGTGGCTGCCCGCGTCGGTCTCCCACCCGTGGTCGAGCGGGCCGCGGGGCATGCTGTCCCCGTGTCGTTCGCCGCCCTGGCCGCGGCCGCGCTGGCCGAGCACGTGGCGGCGGCGGGCGCGCTGATCGCCCCTGCCGGCGCGGTCGCGGTGGCGGTGGTGGCGGTGCGGCGCACCGGCTCGCCCCCCATGGCGCTCGCCGCCGGGATGCCGACCCTGTGGCTGCTCACCGCGGTGCTCCCCACCTGAACGCGGTCGTCGAGGCCTGGCCCGTCGGGCGCCGGTGCCGACCTGTGTCAGGTCTCGACGAACACGTCGAGGAACAAGTCGGTCGTCCGTCGCAGGTGGTCGGCGTCGAGCGTGTAGCGACGCTCCCTGCCGGCCTTCTCGACGTGGACTAGCCCGGCGGCCTCCAGGCGCTGCAGGTGCCGCGTCGTCGTGGACCACGAGTGGCTGAACCGGTCGGCCAGCTCACCGGCTGTCATGGCACCCCCGCGTGCCTGGAGCGTCACCAGGATGTGGCGGCGGTGCTCGTTCGCGAGTGCCCCGAAGACGGCCTCGAGCTCGTCGAGCTCGCGCAGCCCCCGCGGCGGCGGGGTCAGAGGGTCTCCTTCACGTCGAAGTGGGGAAAGGCCATGCCGGGCCCCATCGCACGGTCCTCGACCAGGGTGGCCATCCGCTCCCACAACGCACCGATCCGGGGGTGGCGGTGGGCTCGACCCGGAGCCTCGGCATCGATCCACTGGAAGATCGCGATGACCAATGGCCCGGAGCCGTCCTGGTCCTCGCCGACGTACACCTCTTCGGGACGATCGGTCGCCAGGCCGAGCTCGGTGTAGGTGGAACGGTGCTCGCGGATCAGTTCCAGCAGGTCGTCGACCGATCCGGATCGAGGGCGGTACTGGCAGATGACGGTGTTGTCGATGCGTTCGATCATCGCCACATTCTTGCATAATCAGCCAAATATGCAATGAATACGGATCGCTCAAACGGTGATGACGACCTTGCCGAGGGCCTGGCCCCGCTCGAGGTAGCGGACGGCCTCGGGGGCCTCGCTCAGCGGGTAGGTCCGGTCGACCGACGGCATGACCTTGCCGGCCTCGATGAGCTCGGTCAGCGCGTCCAGGTCCTCGTAGTGCTCCCGGGCGACGAACACCCGCAGCCGCTGCCGGACGAACGGTGACGTCACCAGCGCCCGCAGCTGCCGCTGGAGGCCGCCGAGCCAGCGCCCTCCGGTCTCGCCGCCGACGATGACGAGCGTCCCCTCGGGAGTGAGGGCGTGCCGCAGGCGGGTCACCGGCGTGTTCCCGCCGTTGTCGATGATCAGGTCGAAGCGCTGCCGCCCGTCGGCGAAGTCCTCGTGCGTGTAGTCGATGACGTGGTCGGCGCCCAGCGAACGGACGAGATCGACCTTGGCGGCGCTGCACACGCCCGTGACCTCGGCGTCGAACGCCTTGGCGATCTGCACGGCGAAGCTGCCCACGCCCCCCGATGCACCGACGACCAGCACCTTCTGCCCGGCCTGCACCCTGCCCTGGTCGCGCAGCGCCTGCAGGGCGGTGGAGCCGGAGATCGGCACGGCGGCCGCCTGCTCGAAGCTCAGGTTCGCCGGCTTCGCGGCCAGCCTGCGCTCCTTCCCCGAGGCGTACTCGGCGAACGAGCCGTCGCAGGTGCCCATCACCTCGTCGCCGGGCCGCAATCTGGTCACGTCCTTGCCGACCGCCTCGACCAGCCCGGCCACCTCCGAGCCCGGGACCTTGTTCTTCGGCGCCCGAAACCCGACACCCGCCAGGCGGATCGGGTACGGCAACCCGGTCATGAGGTGCCACGCGCCCCGGTCGACGCCCGCGGCGTGCACGCGCACCAGCACCTCGCCGTCGCCCGCCTCGGGCCGGTCGATGTCCCTGAGCTCGAGGACGTCTGCTGGCCCGTAGGCGTCCTGGACGATGGCCTTCATGCTGGTCTCCCCATGGGTGGCGGGCTCCGAGCCGTCGGCGACAACTGCCCCGGCCGGACTGCCGGCCGTGGTCTCGGCGGACGCCCAGTCTGCTCCACTCGCGGCCCGGCGGGCCGCGCGGCGGCTCAGCCCACCCGCACCGACTGCCCGCCGTCGACCGGCAGCAGCACCCCGGTCACGAACGCGGCCTCGTCGGACGCGAGGTACAGGGCCGCGTTGGCGACGTCCCAGGCGGTGCCCTGGTGACCGAGCGGCACCCGTGAGGCCCGGGCCGAGGCGAGATCGGC
>Ga0299907_10001617_pt1 | contig 13057 bp, 17 predicted proteins | sample RVTome_16_FD_198680 | JGI IMG/M metagenome (GOLD analysis project Ga0299907, IMG submission 198680) | Soil microbial communities from uranium-contaminated site in the Upper Colorado River Basin, Wyoming, United States - RVT152D67 (version 2) ... | reverse complement strand
CCCTCGATGACGAGCACGAGGTGATCCTCGACCTCGACTTCGACGACACGACCGCGGCCAACGGGTTCCTCGACATCCTCCGCCGCGACGTCTGGCCCTCGCCCGAGAAGGCACCGGCCAAGGTCGGGGCAGCCAGGACGCGCATCATCGAACTCGTCGACAGCCACGAGTACTGAACCGATGGCGCGCACGCAAACCATCGCCAACGCCAGGGCGGCCGAGTACTGGTCGCGGGTGGTACCGAGCTGGCTCGAGTTCGAGCACGAGCTCGAAACGATCAGTGAGTGGCCCGGCCAGCTCGCGATGAACCGGCTCGACCTCGCGCGAGGCCACACGGTGGTCGACCTCGGGTGCGGCTCTGGCCTGACCACTGTCCAGCTCGCCGAACGCGTCGGCAAAGCCGGCTCGGCGCACGGTGTCGACATCAGCGCCGAGCTGCTGGGCGAGGCTCGCCGACGTGCCGACAGGCACGGTGCCGGCAACGTCGAGTTCCTCGCCGCCGATATCCAAACCGATCACCTCGGAGCGGCACGCTTCGATCGCGCCTACTCCCGATTCGGCCTGATGTTCTGCGCCGACCCCGTCGCGGCCCTCGCCAACGTCCGGCACGCGCTGCGGCCCGGGGGCCGACTATCGTTCGTCTGCTTCCAGAGCGCAGCCGAGAACGAGTGGATGCTCGTCCCCACCGCCGCCGCGTTGGCGGTGACCGGCGCGGCGCCCGCTGCACCCGACCCGCAGCAGCCGGACCTGTTTTCCCTCGCCGACGCCGACCACCTCAGATCGATCCTCGCCGCGGCGGGTTTCCACGACATCGACATCCATGCCCACAACGACGCGGTGGTGACGCGCGAGCCGCACATCCCGCGCATCGTTGCCGCCCGAACCCACATCGGCCCGGTAGCCGAACTACTCCGCACAGCCGACGCTGACACGACCGCGCGAGTCCACGAGGCCATCACGGCCGCGCTTCGCGCGCGGCTCCACGAAAACTCGCTCCGGCTCACCCGCGGCACGCTCCTCGTCGCGGCCACCGCATAGCACAGGTACCGGGACCACCCCCTCGCCGGCTTTCCCCCGGAGGTCTCCAGCGACGGGCGCACTCTAGATCGCGCAAGTCTGACGGCCGCACTCCGCGGGCACCCGTCACTGTCGAATGCGCATGGTTACCCGGTCCACGGCGCCGAGTTGGTGAGTGGTCAGAGTTCACTCGCCGCCATCCAGCCGAGCGTCGCGGTCGGCTCCGTTGTCAACTTCTTCGCCCATCCCACGAATCTGCGGCTCGACCGGACGGTCGCGGAGGCCGCGAGCCGCAGGGATTGACAGACGGTGTACCCATGGCGAAGGCGCTTTGGGGAGTGCGTCTTTTCGCCGCCAGCCGGACACATGGAAACGAACTCTCATGCCGATGAGCGCGCCTCACTCCGCCCACGATGACTCGCGGCGATCCGGGGTCCCCGCGGGTCGAAGCGAGGCTCGCGGGGCTGACGAAGTCGGGGTCCCTGGGGCACTGGCAGTGTTCGGCCCAGATCCGCTGCTCGGCGTGGGTGGACTCGTCGAGTCGGACCGAGAAGGGCAGAGGTGTTGTGGGCCGGGGGCGAGCACAGGTTCACGACGGACGTCCGGTTACTCACCGGCTCTGATGACGGCTAGATCCGGGGAAGCGTAGCCGACCTCCACGCGGCAGGAGGGTGAGGTTGCTCTGGGCCAGTCGCTCGCGCGTCACATGCGGCGGAGTGACGCAGTAGGCGCGTCCGCCGTGCTCGGCGGGCCCAAAGAGATACCGACGTCCGCTCGCCAGTCTCGTCATGCCGTCACCCTCGCCCCGGTGCTCCATCAGGACGATCCTCGTCGATGCCACCAATGAATGCGTTGCGGCGTCGCTACATCGAGGGGGAGCCATGGACCATCGCAGTGGCAGCCAGGTTCAGGAGCGGGTCCGACGCCCGCGACCGTTCTCCACGCGGGCGGACGAGCACGCACTCCGCATGGGCCTGGCGCCGTACTCCGATGAGTCCGACGTCGCCCGGGTGCTGGCCGACCAGGCGTAGGATCTTGAACCCGACTGGTGGTGAGAGGAAGGGCCGACATGACCGACTACTCGCCGAGCGAGGCCGAGCGCGACGCGTTCCTGGACGCCGTGACCGCCGTCTTCGCCGAGCACCGTCCTGTCAGCAGCCAGTACGGCATCGCCTCGCTGGCCCGGCTGTCCCAGCTGTTCGGCCGCGAAGCCGGCCAGGCGGTCGGCGTCGGCCGGGACGAGACTGGGAGACTCGTGCTGGACCCCGCCGACGGCATCCCGGTGCCGGCGGCCGACGTCGCGGACTTCTCGGCCTCCGTGATCGACCCGTTCGGGGCACCGATCAACCCGATGACCGGCGAGCCGGAGGGTGCCTGCATCGTCATCGTTCCCGAGTTCGGCGACCCGCCGGGACGCTCCTGCATCACGTACCTCACGTCCTGAGCGATTGGCCTGCGGCACAACATCGCCCAGGTAGGCCCTTCCGCAGCGCCCGCCATTCCAGACGGTCTGCCGACAGCGCGTGTCTCAGCCGACCCCCCGCGGCATCGCGCCGTCGTTCAGGCGGCGCTGATCCGTCTGAAGGCGCGACTCTGCCGCGTAGAGCGCGATCGTGCCGATGTCCGGACCCATCCGGGCCTCGACTAGGCCCGTAGGTAGGTCGTCAGTCGAGCAGCGAGGTCCACGGAGGTTTCGATCTCTTCACGACGGATGGAGACACTTTCCACGTTGAGGCCGAAGGGCACTCCGAGGCGGCGGCAGAAGTCGGTGAGCTCGACGGCCGTCGCCTGCGCCTGCTCCAGGGAGGCCGCCAACGGGTTGGTCGAGTGCCGGAGGTCGTTCTCGATCCACCGAGGGACGTCGACGCCGAGCCAGCGAAGGAACTCGAGGGTCTTCATCGAGCCGCAAACGGAGAACGTGAACACGATCGGGACCGGGACCAGTCCACGGGACTCGCACTCGTAGCGGTAGTCGGAGACGAGGTTCTTGGCGGCGTTGACGTCGTAGACGACCTGGGAGACGAAGAACCGGCAGCCCGCCTCCTGCTTCGAGATCAGGCGCAGGTGCTCGCTCTCGCGGCGGCTGTGCCTCTCGGGGATCGCCACTCCTCCGAGCAGCAACTCCGGGTTCAGCTCTGTTCGCAGCGCTTGGGCATCGGCGAGGGACACGGGCGGGGTGGTGCCGCTGGAGGCGGCGCCGACCAGCACGGTCAACGTTCGGCGGGGATCCTGCTCGGTGAGCCACGTTCGCAGTTCTTCGCGCTGGTACTTGCCGACCGCGCGGTAGACAATGGGCCGGCGTTCGCCACGCCTGGAGGTGTTCCGCCCGGTACTCGGACGGGTCGACGGTCGGGCTGAAGGGGAACGGGCGCTCGACCGGGTTGCGGGATCTCTCGTCGTCGATGTCGTACAGGACCAGTCCATCGAGGTCGAGGTGGTCCAGCCGTTCGACGGTGGCGCGCGCGATCTCCGGGAGCCGCTCGGCGGGCGTCGACTGCCTCGGCGGGGTGATCGCGAAGAGGACGAAGTCACCTTGACCGGATCTGATGCGCGTGGTGATCTCCACCTCGCGAAGGTAGCGGGCTTCGACAGCTCCCCCCTCATATGCCCTGGTCGCCTATGCACACATCCTCTTCTGCCGCGATGATCGCGGTCGTGCCGAATAGCGGTCGTACTGCCCGAGGCTGGCAGCATAGACAGCGATGCCGTCCGCCGCCCGCCCTCTCCTGAAGGAGCGTGCGGAGCGAACTGGTCCGGATCTGCGTCATTCCGCCCAGAAAGCCGCAGGCTACGTGCGGTGTCATGACACTAGAGTTGGCGTCAGTACCAGATCTCGCCGCGGAGTTCGTGTTCGCGCGCCTTCTTCTTTGCCGCCTCTAGGACCGGCGTGTACAGGCGGACACCGGCCTCGCCCACAGCCCGAATGTCGGCGTCGTCGGACGCGGCCAGCTTCCGGCTTTCACCGAGCCTGTACTGGGCGACCTCGACCTCGTCGCCGGACATCGTGTCCGGAAGTGACGAGATGATGAGCTCAGGTTCGACCCGGTCTGCGAACAAGGCAGCGATCTCTTCGATGGTGGGCCGGTCGGTCGGACGGAATCCGACGTGTCCGAGCAGCTCACTCGGGTCGGCCACTGACCCGTCGTTGAGACGGTCGCCTATCCACTTGGTGTCCTTGCCGGCGAGTACCCAGAACACTTCCCGCTTGCAGGGGTGGCCGCCTAGCTGTCGCCACGCGGCGGTCTTGTGTTCATGGTCGAGGGTGTGGGCGGCCGCCGCCCATTCGTCGAAGTCATTGAGCGGATACTTCTCCTTGTCCACGTGCCGGATCATCAGCTTGGTGAAGTTGTCGGGAGAGGTTCGGGCAAGCGAGACGAGCCCGCGTTCGAGCGCGTGCTCGTCAAGGCCGTTAGGGACCTCGAGGTTGAGCATGGTGTCGGTCCAGTCGGGGATGGCTTCGAGCTGGGCTTGGGCGCGGGCGTTGTCGGCATCATCCTTGCGGTTCACGTACGAATACCAGGCAGCCCAGCAACAGATGGCGAGGGCTGCGACCTGCTTGTCGGGGTGTCCGTTGAGGTGCGCGAGTGCTTCCGGAGTAACACGAACGAATGCAACCCAGGTGCGCGGTCCGAAGTCTGCGACGGTGACCGCAGCCATCACGGCGGCCAGTGACGCACCAGTTGCGTATTCGACGCTGATGTGGATAACACCCGAGCGAACGTTCGGAGTTTCCAGGAGTTCTGTGAGCAAGCCCTTGGGAATGGTGTCGGCTGCGAGTACGCGCTGAACGAGGGCGAGAGCACGCAAACCGAGTCCGTAATCGAGCGCGGCGCGTATCCATGGAATCGGGTCGGCGGCCGTCTTGGCGATGTGCTCAAACACGACGTGGGTCTTGTCGTTATGGCCGGCCGCTTGGAGGTCGGGACGCAATTCTGCGAGGCGGCTGCAAAGGACCTCGGGTTCCTGGTCGACGAAAGGCGTCATAGCCGCCACGATCCGTTCGCGTTCGGCCCTCGCTGCGGCCTCGAACCTGGCGACGTAGTCGATGTCTGAGTCTCCGTCATCAGGTTCCGGGTGTAGATCAACGAGGCCTGTTAGCGCGGCGTACAGTTCATCGGGTTCCTCCCACCGAAGCTTCAACGGGGCCGCAACCTAGTTGAGCTTCAACCGTGTGCTTGGCGTGAGACGTGTGGCAGCGAGGATGTGCGCAAGGCGTCGTGCGACCTGGCCGGCGGCCGCAACGTGTTCGGTGGTGGCGTTGAGACCGAAAGGGAGGCTGTAGCCGCAGGCGACGTGGACCCACGAGCTAAGACCCTCTACCAGCGGCTCAAACTCGGTTGGTGTAACGGTGTCAGCGATGGTTTCTAGCCGGTCGAGGATGGGGTCGGCGGTGCGGGCCATCGTGTCATGCGGCAGCAGAAACGACTTCATCTCGAAGCTACGGGGCTTGTCCGGGACCATGTAGTTCGCTTCCCAGACGGGTGCGAGTCCGTGGCTCGCTACTTCGGCGAACACTCTGCGTTCTTGGGGCGTGCGGATGGGCATGGCGGCGATGGCCTCGGACAGTGCGACGAGATCCACGGCCGCGACGGGTTCGCCAATGTCAGCTGTTCGTACGTGCTCGAAGTAGGTCTTGACGAAACTATCGATGTTCCTATCGGCGTCGAGGAGCAGTAACGCTCCGCCAGTGAGGTGTTCGAGTGCCGCCGTGTACCCGACACGGGTGACGCTGTTCGCTGCGACCTCCGCGAGTAGTTCACCGCGCAGGCTCGCGGTGGGGTCGTCGAAGTAGAGGAATTCGTTCGGCTCTTCGAGTTCGTTGCGCTGACTCAGCGCCGTCTTTAGCGCTTCACGAACGTAGTCGAGGACAAATGTCGCCTCCTCCTTTCCGAGGATGGCGTAGTAGGTGAGGAGGCTGCCTTGCGGCTTGCTCCACACCTTCCCGACCGCGGCGATGACCTGGGTGGTGGATGGGCGCCAGGGGTGGGATGCACCAACGAGTTCGGCGGTCACGCTGTTGGTGACGATTTGCATCTCGTGGCCCCGAAACGCATCGCGGAGCTGGGCGAGTGGGTGTGGTGGCGGCTCGGCGGAGAAGTAGGCGTCGGCGACGGTGCTCGATGCCAAGAGTTCGGGTTGGACGGTGTACGTAATGGTCCGGTCGCCCTCGCGCGATGCGCCCTCTTGGGCGTCGAGGAGACCGGACTGGGCAACCTTCCGAAGTGTCGCCCACAGGTCAGGGACGGTACTGCGTTGGAGGTCCGCGAGGGTGGTGAGCTCGGTGTCGGAAAGGCCGCCGAGAAGCGCGATGGTGGCGAGTGTCTGGTAGGCGTGGTCGGAGATGCGAGCGTTGCGGAGGTAGCGCCCGACCTCCGCACGGACGGTGTGTCCGCGCATGACGTCCTTCCAGTTGGTGCCCTCCTTGAGGAGGGCGCCAATGCGTACGGCCCATGCGGGGCGGCCGTGTGCCTGGTCAAGGATGCGGCGCAAGACGGCGGGCCGGGTGATGCCTTGAGCCCGGAGGATTTCGCCGAGCTCGGCCTTCGTCATCCGATCGACCTCGACGTTCGTGGCCTCAAGGCGGTCCGCGACGCTCTCGATTTCATGTGGCCAGCAGACCGCGATGATCCGATAGCACAACCCGTGCGCACGGCGGATGGTTTGTAGCTCGGTTAGGACCTCAAGGCGAGCGCCGGCGTCATCGAGCACTACCACTGACGGGTCCGTCTCAAGGAGGTCATCCGCCAGACGGGTGATGTCGCCGGTCTGTTCGACGAACACTCCGCCTGGCACCTGGGCAACAAGATGTGTCTTCCCAACACCTGGCACGCCGGTGACGAGCACGTCACCTGGGGTGTCCCGGATGGCAGCGAGCTCAGCGGTTCGACCGACCGTGGAGTCGACGTCGATATCCAGGTCATCGATCGGCGGCCGGGTCAGCGAATACGGGTTGCCGGGGAGCTTCAGCAGCTTGATGCGCCAAGCGGGGTTGCGGCGCAGCGCGTCGGCGTGCCACGGCCGCGGATAGATCTGGACTACCTTGAAGCCCTCCGCCTCGGCGGCCTCGTCGACTTTCGAACGTTTGGATGCGTTCAGCTCCGCAAGGTTGGCGAGGATCACTCGTTTGATGGGAACCTTCTTCTTCACCATCTGTCGGCAGCCGCTTCGCAGATTCGCAAGGACACCGTCGAGGTCTCTGGCGGAGGTGACCAGGACACCGATGCGGCCACCAGGATCGTCGATTTCGGCGTCACGTCCGTCGTCGCTACCACCCGTAACGGGCACCAGGTTCTTGTAGATGTCGGTCAGCAACGACAGGGAGCACTGCTCGAACACGCCAGGATGCAGGTCGAAGTTGTGACCCTTCAACCTGGAGTCGATTTGGTCGAGGAGGTTCACGACCCCATCGTCCCCTGTCGCGACGACGAACAGCGCTCAGCACCGCCGCGACCGCCTAGGTCAAACGCCGCGAGCCCGGCGGCTAGGGCCGCTCGACCGTGTATTGACGTGCGTCCACGCCCGGAGGGCACCGCGAGCAGCCCGCCCGGTCGCGGCGCGCGGACGCACGACGAATGGTGGCCGGGCGCAGGGCCCACTCGTGCGCCCGGCCACGTTTACCAGGTGTGAGGGGGTACGTAGCCAGGCGGCCAGCAGCCCAGGCGGCGGGGCGCCGGCTGGTGTTCGGCGATCACCACGGGCAGTAGGAGGCGTACCAGCAGCTTGGCCAGCTCGCGTTCTGCCTGTTCGGCGCGCGCCAGGCGGCCCGCCTGGTCCGCGGGTGCGGACTTGCCACAGCCACAGCCGCAGCCGCAGCTGCAGTTACCGGCCTTCGTGGCCTTGGGGCGCCGGCCGCGGTTCCGGTCGCGCCAGTCGCAGAAGGCCGGCCGCACCCCACCTAGGTCGGCGGCCTGCTCGCAGAACTGGTCAGCCTCTGTCTGGCCGTCCTCGGCACCGCGGAGCATCCGCTCATCCAGCCGGTCGAACAGGGTCGCTCCCGCGGCCAGCGTCGGCCGGTTCACGACAGCCACCCACGGCGCTTCGGCTTCGGGTACAGGCCACCGTCGACCAGCCGCTGCCGGGCGGTCACGCCTTCCTCGATCGTCGGCGCCGCAGACGGGTCACCGGACTTCGCGACCTGGGCCGACCGCTCGAACGCGATCAGGTGCGGGTTCTTCGCCTGGTTCAGCAGCGCGTCGAGGAAGGCGACGTCGTACGCGCGGACGCAGGCAGCCTCGAGCTCGGCTTCCCTGTCGGCAGCGGCGGCGGCCTCCGCGAGCTGCCGGGCATTCTTCGACGCTATCCGCTCGGCCATCCGAGCCTCTAATGCGGCCACCATCGCGGCGGCCTGCTCAGTTGGCACGCACACCCGGCCGTCCCAGCCTTCGACCAGATCGAGTGTCACACCCAGGTCGGCGGCGAACTCCACGAGCATCCGGCCGCTGCCGTCGTCGGCCGTTCCCAGCCTTCGCCGCAACTCGGCCACAGGGACCGTCACGGCGGTCATCGCAGCGCTCCCGTCATGTCCATCGGCCGCCGGCCACCGAAACCCAACTGCGACGGGACCCGGCTGCGGTGGTCCGGCATCCCCGCGGCCTCACGAGCCGCAGACGCGGCCCGCTCGACGTCCCCGGCGCCATGCACCACGGCGCGCGTCTGGCCCGGGCCAACCGCCACCCAGCGCGGGGCCGCGGGGTCGAGTTCGTCCACGCTGAACACGACGGTGTACTTGCCGTATGAGACGACGACCTGCGGCTCGTCGACCAGCACGCTGGTCCGCACCTTCACCGGGCCACCGCGGCGGTCGGCGTCGGTGAGCGCCACCGACACGACCAGCTCAGCGTCTCGCTCCACCTGGCGCGAGCGGTTCCCGATCCTTGCCTTCGGCCCCGCGGCCGCCTGAGCAGCGGCAAGGACTTCGCTGACGGTCAACACGTTTCACTTCCTCCATTTCGAATCGGCCACCGCCGCGGTCGACGCGGCGACGTTAATGATCGGGTCCCTTGGCGCCTTTGTGTGTCCGTTTCGCCCCAGTTCTAAGTGAGCCGGTGGTCCAAAAAAACGGGCACAACCCGTCCGCAAGATTTGCGAGCTAAGGCAGGGTCGTGCGCCTCCCCGGGGTTCGTGATTCTGGGAGGCCTATCCCGGTAGGCGCGTCCGACGCTCATGTGCCCTCCTGATGCGGGCTGCGGCGGGACGCTGTCCAGCCACTCAATTCCGGCCTCGTCGTCGCGGCGTCGGCGCAGGCGCGGGTGGCAGGTCAGGCACGGCTGGGACCTGCCGAGGTGATCCTCGCCGATCCAGCCGGACTCGCACTCGTGCGCGTCGACGACGTGTTCCTCACCGTCCGGGGTGCGGTACGTCTGGCGGTCGTCGCGGCCGCTCATGCCGACCTCGCCACAACTGCGGCGCGACCCAAGTGTTCTGTCGTCCTGTCCGTCCCAGCCGTCCCGACGCCGTATTTTCCCTGGTCAGCCGCGGGGACGGATACTGCCGCATCATCCGTCCCGCCATCCGTCCCAGGGCTGACCTGCGCCGATATCTTCTCGGGGACGCTGGGACGGACAGGACGGGTGTAGCGCGTCCAGACGTCAATTAGGTCGGCGCGAGGATAACCCTTGGCCTGCTCGGCACCGTCGCGCACGTTGCGGGAGCGGATGCCGTAAGGCCGCAGCAGCTTCGCCAGCGCGCGAGCGTCGAGCGGCTTGCCGTACCAGTCACCCCACGGAGACTCGTCGAGCGCATTGAGCCGCTGCAGGATCACGGCCGTCGACAAGTGCGCGGCAGGCTCATCGAACAGGTCTTGGCCGGCGTGCCCATTGAAGATGGTGCTCAGGTCGGCGAGTAGGCGCTCGCTCGCCGTGACCTCGTCGGGCTCGACGGCACCGGTCATCATCAGGCAGGCCTTGCGTGCCCGGTCGGGCCAGTCCCCGCCTGCGGCGTCGGCGATCGCGATCAGCGGCTCCCAGGTATCCGCGGCGCGGTCCTCGACCGGCATGTCGGGTTCAGCGTCGGCGAGCTGGTCGAGCTGGCTACGAACCCAGGCGGCTATGCGGTCACGCAGCGCGTGCAGCTGGGGAACGACCCGCCGGGTGCGGTACGAGGCCACGTGTTCACCGGGAGCCTTGCGCCGCATCGGCACGATGACGGCACGGTCCTCGATGGTATCCGGGAAGTCGCCGATCCCGCTGAGTACGGCCATGGCGAACGTGGGGCACGCCTCACGTTTGTGGGTGGCGACGTCCCATCTGATGTACGGCCAGCCGCGGGAGTGGCCGCTGTTGAGGATGCCCCGCAGGTCCTCGGCCTTCTCAGAACGTTCACCCCGGCGGGTGGCGAACACGGCGTCCTGCTCGTCGAGCAGCAACGTCGGCGGGTCGTGCTCGTCGATCGAGCGCACAAGCGCGGCCGAGGAGATGTTCACCGTGCGCAGCACCTGGTGTGCGAGCCCGCCTATGATCTCCTGTGCGCGAGTCTTGCCGCACTGCTTCAACGGTGACTTGATCACGAGGCGGGTGGCGTGCTCCCACGCCGGCTGCCCATGCGTGGCAGCGGTGAACAGGGTGACCGCGTCGGCGTGCTCGGGTGCGGAGAACGTGACGAACCGCAGCAGGGTTGCATGCACGTTGTCGAGCAGCGCCGCGCCGTCCTCGGCGTCCGGGTTCGGGTAGTCGCAGCCGTAGTGGAGCATCACGCCACCGCGCCATCCAGGTAGTGGCGGCAGCAGAGCCGTGCCCGTCCGGCGGCCTCGCGTTCGAGCCAGTCCAGTGCGCCGCAGAGCACGCCGGCCGCGTCGCACATTGGCGGATCGTCGGTTGTGTCGGCCTCCTTCGGTATGGTTTCCGCAGACTGCTTGGCCGCCGTTTCGGGAGCCGCCCCTCGTGGGCGGCTTTCTCGTGTGATCATCAGGCCGGAAGCCGGTCCTCGGCGTATCGGCTGTCCTCCCAGGCGATCACGTCCTCAAGCCTGTAACGGACGTGGCGCCCGATCCTGAGATAGCGAGGGCCGACGCCCCGCGAGTTCCACGTGTATACGGTCGACTCGGGAACGCCCTCCCGGGTGGCCAGGTCGCTGATCGTCAGGTGCGGCCCTGTCATCTCGATACCGTCCCTTCGACGGATTCTTCCGTTGATCTGACGCAATCTTCCATCATGCTCTTGCCTGCTGTCAATTGGGTGGTATCTTCCGTCGTTATGACGGGACCTGAGACGCCGAGCGACGTCGTTGGACAGCGGATCAAGGACCTACGCAAGAGGCGGGGATGGTCCTTGGAGGCCCTGGCCGACAGATGTGCGGAGCTCGGCGCCGGCCAGATCACCGAGCACGTGATCGAAAACATCGAGCATGGTCGCCGTGACCGCCTCACGGGCCGCCGGCGTCGGGCCGTGACGGTCGATGAGCTCTTGATCTTTGCGTATGCGCTTGACGTTGCTCCGGTGCATCTCTTGGTGCCGACCCAAGAGACCAGGTATCCCTACGTGCCGCAGGAACCGATCTCGGACGAACATGGCGTGTATCCGACGGGGATATCGAGCCGCGTCCGGCAATGGATACGTGGCAAGGAACCGATGCCAGGTACCGATTTGCGCATCTACTACAGCGAAGTGCCGGCGGACGAGTTCCACGCTCACGAGGACGGGTGAGACCCCATGGCCGTCGCTGACCGCTGGCACAAGTCTCGGCCGGACGAGGATGAGCCACGCTGCCGCGAACACGGCCTCGTGGCGACGGGCCAGCACGGGCGGGGCGACCGATGGCAGGTGCGCTGGCGCGACGAGACCGGGCGTCAGCTCAAGCAGAGCTATGCCAAGAAGTCAGCGGCCGATTCGTTCGCAGCGAGCGTCAAGACGGATAGCGACCGGGGCGTTTCGGTCGACCATGCGGCCGGTCGGCAGACGGTCAAGGAGCATGCCGCGAAGTGGCGCCGCGACCTACTCCATCGCGAGTCGACGGCCGAGCGTGTTGAGCGGCTGTTTCGTGTGCACGTCGACCCGCAGCTCGGGCATCTGCGCATGGCGCAGGTCCGACCGTCGCACATCCGAGGCTGGGTGAAGGACCGCGCCGACGTGCTGGCGCCATCGACGCTGGCGGTCACGTTCAGCACGTTGGCGTCGTTCTTCAACGCGGCCGTTCTTGACAGGATGATCGGCATCTCGCCGTGCGCCGGTGTACAGCTCCCAGCGGTGGAGCGAGGCTCTCAGTTCATTCCGACCCCAGCCCAGGTCCATGTGCTGGCCGAGAGCATCGAGGCACGCTATGCGCCAATCATCTACTTGGCAGCGGGGTGCGGCCTGCGTGGCGGTGAGATCACCGGATTGGAGCTCGGCGCAGTCGACTTCCTGCGCCGGGAGGTCGACGTCAGCCAGCAGTTGGTGTGCGTGTCCGGTCGATCGCCCTATCTGGGGCCGGTCAAGACGAAGACGTCCGCGCGCACTGTCGAGCTTCCGGACGTCGCTGCGACGGCTCTTGCACGGCATCTCGAGATGTACCCGCCGGTCGACGTCGAGATCTACGACGAGACAGCCCCCCGTCATCCGACCAGGCGTACCGCCAAGCTCCTGTTCACAACTCCGAGCTTGGCGCCGATCCACCGCGCCACATGGGCGCACATCTGGAAGCCGGCACGGCAGGCGGCAGGCCTCGAGAAGGGCACGGGGCTGCACTGCCTACGGCACTACTTCGCCACGTTGCTGATCCACAACGGCGCGAGCGTGAAGACCGTCCAACTTGCGCTCGGGCACTCGACACCCACGGTGACTCTCAACACCTACGTGGGTGAGTGGCCGGAAGCGCACGAGCGGACGCGCTCGCTGGTGGACGGCGCTCTTGGCCGTGTGCCCCGGATGCGCCCTGCTGAGGCGGTCGGACAGTGAACATGCAGGTAGACAGGGTGCTGTGCGGCGTGGTGGCGGTTCATCAACTACCGCTGATCACGAGGCAGCCTCACTCTTGTCAGGCCTGACAAGTCCCCAGCCTGGACGAGCCTGCGCCGCCAGACTGACATGTGCCGCGGGCAGCGACGTGTCAGGGCGGCGACGTGCTG
>Ga0299907_10001616_pt1 | contig 13060 bp, 12 predicted proteins | sample RVTome_16_FD_198680 | JGI IMG/M metagenome (GOLD analysis project Ga0299907, IMG submission 198680) | Soil microbial communities from uranium-contaminated site in the Upper Colorado River Basin, Wyoming, United States - RVT152D67 (version 2) ... | reverse complement strand
CTCACCGCACGTGGGGCCGACCGGGTTCGGCGGGTGGCGCGCACCATCGCCGATCTCGAGGAATGCTCCGAGGTCGAGGAGCATCACATGGCGGAGGCGATCGGGCTCCGCGGCGAGTGGCGGGATGGGTGAACCTCGGGTGGTGCGTCCCATCGACGAGGGCTACCCGGTGGGGCTGCACGACCTGGAAGAGCCACCGACGCTATACGTGATCGGCGAGACGACCACCGCTCCGGCGGTGGCAGTCGTCGGGACCAGGAGATGCACCCGGTATGGCGTGACTCTCGCCGAGGCGTTCGGACATGCCCTTGCCACGGCGGGATGGACGACGGTGAGCGGTTTAGCCCGCGGCATCGACGCTGCGGCACACCGGGGGACGCTTCGTGCGGCGGGCGAGGCCGTCGCAGTCCTGGGCTCGGGGGTCGACGTGATCTACCCGGTCGAGAACTCCGATCTCTATCACTCGATCCTGGCGGGACCGGGCGCCGTGATGTCCGAGTACCCGCCGGGGACCCGTCCCGACCGCTGGCGGTTCCCGGCCCGGAACCGCATAATTGCCGCCATCGCCTCAGCCGTGGTCGTCGTCGAGGCCGGGGAGAAAGGCGGTGCACTGATAACCGCTCGGCTGGGGGCGGAGTTGGGGCGCCCGGTGTTCGTCGTGCCCGGTGACGTCGATCGGCTCGCCTCGATGGGATGCAATCGTCTGATACGTGACGGCGCCCATCCGGTCCTCGGCGTCGATGACCTCATCGCCGAGTTGGAGCTGATCCTGGGCGCGCCGCACCGTCGCCCGGCTCCTGTTCAGGTCGGGATACCACCCACTGGTGTCGTCATCGATGATCTACCCGAGCTGTGGGGCTGCAGCTCCGCCGAAGCCCTGTCCCGTCTCGCCCGACTCGAGGTCACGGGCGGGGCGCGGCGTGTCGGCGATCTGGTACTCCCGAATCCGTAGGATCTTGCCCAGGATGGCTGAAGACGCTCCGGCGCCGACGCTGGCTGACCAGGTCAGCAAGCTCTACGACCTGGTGGCCGGCTACCACGCGACGCACCTGATGGAGATTGCGAGGGAACTCGGTGTGTGGGAGGAGCTGTCCCGTGCCCCTGGTCTCTCCTCGGAGGGGCTGGCGGCGCGCTTGGGCACCCACCGCTTCTACACCGACGTGCTGTGCCGGACGGCGTTCGCATTCGGGCTGCTCGATCGCGAAGGTGCGGGGTGGCGCATGGCGCCACATTTCGACCAGATCCTGGGCGATCCCTCGTCGAGCTTCTATCTCGCCTGTGCTCCCCGGGTTCACATCGTGCTGGGCGACGATTACCGGGAGTACCCGACCCGTTTTCGAGAGGGAACGACCAAGCCCTTTCAAGAACACGGCGAGGAATTCGTGGGCGAGGTCGCTGATGCCCTCCAAACGCTGCCCCGCATCTTCATCGACTTCGTGTTGCCACAGCTCCCCGAGTTGGAAGCCCGGCTCAACGAAGGCGGACGGGTGTTGGATGTCGGCTGCGGCGGTGGCTGGGCCGTGGTGCAGCTGGCAGAGCGGTTCCCCAACATCTCATGTCTTGGCGTGGACCTCGAGCCGCACTCGGTCGAGTTGGCGCAGCAACTCATCGCGAGGCGCGGTTTGGTCGACCGCTGCGAGGCGAAGGTGCAGAGTGTGGATCAGCTGGCGGATGACGGGGCATACGACGTCGCGACCAGCTTCCTCGTCGTGCACGAGATCGCCCCTGACTTGAAGAAGGCAGCGTTCTCGGCGGTGGCCCGGGCTCTGAAGCCCGGCGGCCACTTCCTCGTCTTCGACGAGGTGTACCCGGACACAGACGAAGGCCTGCGGACGATGCCTACGCGATTCGCCGCCCTGGCGCAGTGGTACGAGGTCACCTGGGGTAATGTCGTCGACACCCGCTCCGAGTTGTTCGCTCTGTGCCGGGCTGCGGGCCTCCGTGTGACCGAAGAGACCGACTTCTCCAGGTTCCATATCCTGGTCGCCGTCAAGGAGTGAAACGTCCGGCTTGGGGTAAGTGCCCGGGCCTGACCAGCCGGCGCCAATAGCATCAACGGCGTGAGTCTTCCCCAAGTGCCCGATTGGGCGGTTTCGCAGGTTGGCGACTTCCTCGACCGGATGCGGGACCAGCGCGAGCTCTCGCCGCACACGATCGATGCCTACCGGCGGGATCTGTCCCAATTCTTCGCTTACTGCGACGAGGAGGAATTGACCTCGATCGACGCCGTTGAGCGTCAACATGCCCGCCGTTACCTGGCGGTGCTCTCGGCGGGGGGCTACTCCAAGCGCTCGATGACGAGGAAGGCATCAGCGGTTCGCTCCTTCTACAACGACGCCGGTCGCCGCGGCACGGCTTCGGTCAACCCGTTCGAGGGTGTTTCCCGCCCCAAGCTGGACAAGCCGCTGCCCCATGCCTTGCCTGCGAGGACATTGATCCACGCCATCGAGACCATCGAGCCCGACACGCCGGTCGGGCTTCGGGACCGTGCGCTCATCGACACTCTCTACTCGACCGGTCTCCGCATCTCCGAGCTCGCCTCGTTGACGGTGGATGACGTCGGATCCGACATGGTCACGGTGGTCGGGAAGGGGCGAAAGACCCGTCGGGTGCCGATCGGCCGACCCGCCCAGGAGTCGGTCCGCCGCTACCTGAGCCAGGGGCGGCCGGAGCTGGCCGGGTACGAGGCCGGGACCGCCCTCTGGGTCGGGATCAGGGGCGGGAGACTTGGCGCGAGAGGCATCAGATCGGTGGTCAGAGAGCGGGTCGCCACCTTCCCCCACGCCCTCCGCCACAGCTTCGCCACCCATCTCCTCGAAGGTGGGGCGGACCTGCGCACAGTGCAGGACTTGTTGGGTCATACCGACCTGGCAACGACCCAGATCTACACTGCCGTGACCCGCAAGCACCTGAGAGGGACATATGACCGGAGCCACCCGAGGGCCTGAGACCAACCAGGTCGATGCCCTATGGGAGCGCTTCAAGGCATCGGCCGACGCCGATGCCCGTGATCGGCTGATCCTCCACTACTCGCCCTTGGTCAAGTACGTGGCCGGCCGGGTGGGTGCTGGATTGCCCCGTTCTGTGGATCAGAACGACCTGGCCAGCTACGGGCTCTTCGGGCTCATCGACGCCATCGACAAGTTCGAGCTGGAGCGAGGGTTCAAATTCGAGACCTACGCGATCAACCGGATCAAAGGTGCGATCCTCGACGAGCTCCGTGCCCTGGACTGGGTGCCGAGGTCGGTGCGGTCCCGGGCCCGGCAGATCGAAACCGCAGTCACCGAGCTGGAGCACACGCTGCAAAGAGCGCCCACCGACGAGGAGTTGGCCGACACTCTCGAGATGCAAGTGGACGATCTCCAGAGCGCCCTTGCCGAGATCGGTCGCTCGGGGATCGCGGCCCTGGACGAGTTCGTGGGGTCTGAGTCGTCGACCTCCGTCGGAGACATGCTGGCCGACCCCATGGGGGTTTCTCCCGAAACTGCCTTCCAGGCCGAGGAGACCAGACACGGCCTCGTCGACGCCATCAATCGCTTGCCGCAGAGGGAGCGTCTGGTCGTGACTCTCTATTACTACGAGGGAATGACCCTGGCCGAGATCGGCGATGTGCTCGGTGTCACCGAGTCCAGGGTGTGCCAGATTCACGCCAAGACGATGATGTCCCTGCGCAATCGTCTCGGCGAGCCCTCCTGGGGTTGACCCCGTTTCCTCCCCCGGAGGGCCGGAGGGGGCGACACGGTCCGCCCGAGCGAGGCCACGGAGACGATTACCCAACCAACGCCCGGACCCGTACAATCGGGCCCATCACGCACGCTTGTTGAACCCTCACTGGTCGGGCGCGTCCCGAAAGAGGGTCACTCGAAGACTCGGGTGGGCTTGCCGGCAAGCGGAGGAACAAACCAGAAAGGAGTAGTTGTGGCTGCAGTCACAATGAAGCAACTATTGGAGGCCGGTGTCCACTTCGGGCACCAGACCCGCCGTTGGAATCCCAAGATGCGTCCCTTCATCTACGGGGAGCGCAACGGGATCCACATCATCGATCTGCGCCAGACCGTGGACCAGATCGCGGCGGCCACCAAATACGTCTCGGATCTCACCTCGGACGGGGGGACGGTCCTCTTCGTGGGGACCAAGAAGCAGGCCCAGGCCGCGGTGGCCGAGCATGCCACTCGCTCGGGCATGCCCTTCGTCAACTATCGCTGGTTGGGCGGGATGCTCACCAACTTCCAGACGATCCAGAAGCGAATCTTCTACATGCGCGAGCTTCGTCGCCTCGAGGCCAGCGGTGAGATCAACGCCCTACCCAAGAAGGAGCGTCTCAAGCTGCGGCGCGAGCTCGTCAAGCTCGAGCAGAACCTCGGCGGGGTGGTCGACTTGCAGAGGACCCCAGACGCCGTGTTCATCGTCGATGTCAACACCGAGGCCACAGCTGTCACCGAGGCGGCGCGTCTTGGGCTGCCCGTGATCGCCCTGGTGGACTCGAACAGCGATCCCGACCTGGTCGACTACGTGATCGCCGGCAATGACGATGCGATTCGCGCCGCCGATCTCGTGTCCGGCGCCATCGCCGATGCCGCCCTGGAGGGCCGCCGGTTGGCGAGCGGCAAGGCGGGCAAGGGTGATATCGCGGCCTCGGACATCGAGGCGGACTTCGAGCCGGAGTCGGCCGAAGCCGACGGTGTGACCGAAGCCGTCTCCGAAACGGAGAGTGTCGATGGCTGAGTTCGGAGCCAAGGACATCCAGAAGCTGCGACAGGACGCCGGTGTCGGGATGATGGACGCCAAGAGTGCGCTCACGGACGCGAACGGCGATCTGGAGAAGGCATTCGAGCTGTTGCGGGAGCGGGGTCAGGCAAAGATGGCGAAGCGGGCCGATCGTGAGGCCAGCCAAGGGGCCATCGGGAGCTATATCCACGTGCAGAGCGACCGCCCGGTGATGGGAGTCCTCGTCGAGCTGGCATGTGAGACGGACTTCGTGGCCAAGAGCGAAGAGTTCCGCGGGGTGGCCGACGACATCGCGATGCACATCAGCTGGGGTCGCCCCACCTGGATAACCCGCGACGACGTGGATCAGGACGCGTTGGCCAAAGAGCGAGAGCTCATCTCCCGTCAAGCGGTGGCCGAAGGCAAGCCCGACAACGTCGTCGAGAGGATCGTGGACGGCAAGATCGAGTCCTGGTACGCCGAGAACGTGCTCTACGACCAGAAGTTCGTCAACGCGGATAGGTTCGACGGCACTGTCGGCGACATGGTGGGCCAGCTCGCCTCCAAGATGGGTGAGAACATCTCGGTGCGCAAGGTGTCGCGGGTCGCGGTCGGCGAGTAGGAGGCAAGATGTCCCAACCCCCGGTGAGAAGAGTGGTGCTCAAGCTCTCGGGCGAGGCCTTCGCCGACCCGGAGATCGGATACGGCATCGATCCCCAGACCGTGGTTCGTGTCGCCGAGGAGATCGCCGAATCTCACGCCGCCGGCGTCGAGATCGCCGTGGTGGTCGGTGGGGGCAACATCTTCCGTGGCGTGTCCCAGGCCGCGAAAGGCATGGACCCGGCCTCGGCCGACTACATGGGGATGCTGGCCACGGTGATCAACGCGCTTGCCCTGCGTGACGCCCAGGAGAAGGCCGGGGTGCCGACCCGGGTGCAGAGCGCCATCACCATGCAGGAGCTCGCCGAGCCGTACATCCGTCTGCGGGCCATCCGCCATCTGGAAAAGGGCCGGGTGGTCATCTTCGCCGCCGGCACCGGCAATCCCTTCTTCACGACGGACACCACGGCGGCCCTTCGCGCCGTCGAGGTGGGCGCCGACGCCCTTCTCAAGGCGAGCAAGGTCGACGGGATCTACGACGCCGATCCCAAGTCCAATCCCGGAGCCAAGCGTCTCGAGGAGCTGTCTTACATGGACTTCATCTCCGACGAGCTCAGGGTCATGGACGCCACCGCCGTTACGATGTGCAAGGAGCACGGTGTCCCGATTGTCGTCTTCTCCATGATCACACCTGGCAACATCGTCAAAGCAGTGAGCGGGGAGAAGATCGGCACCGTGATCCACTGACGAGGAGAGAAGAGTGATCAGCGACCTCTTGACCGAGGCTGAGCACAAGATGGAGCAGGCCATCGACCATGTGGCCTCGGAGTTCTCAACCGTCCGCACCGGTCGGGCCAATCCCCAACTCCTGCAGCGAATCACCGTCGAGTACTACGGATCGCCTACGCCGTTGCAGCAGCTGGCGTCGATCTCGGTCCCCGAGCCGCGGTTGCTGGTGGTGCAGCCCTTCGACAAGTCGACGGTCAACGACATCGATCGGGCGCTCCAGACCTCCGAGCTGAACCTCAACCCGACCAGCGATGGCAACGTGATCCGCATCGCCTTTCCGCCCCTGACCGAGGAGCGACGCAAGGACCTGATCAAGGTGGTCAGGAACATGGCCGAGGAGGGGCGGGTGGCGGTGCGAAACATCCGTCGCCATTCGAAGACCGAGATGGAGGGGATGCATGGCGAGATTTCCGACGATGACATCCGACGGGGCGAGGACGAGTTGCAGAAGCTGACCGATCGATACGTGGACAACATCGACCGTCTCCTCAGTCACAAAGAAGAAGAGCTCCTCGAGGTCTGATTTGGACGAGCAGACACCAGACGAAGAGAACAACGGCGACCACCCCCGCCATGGGAAAGACGACGAGGCAGAGGTGTTCACCCTGCCCCTGATCACAGATAGCGATGATGGCCAACGAGACGACGAGCCCGCAGCCGACGAGCCCGGTGCCGACGACTCCGGCAACGAAGAGCCGGCGGACGACGAGGGAAGCGATCCGCTGGACCTCTCCGACTACGAGGCGATGAGCTTTCCCCAAGATCTCGACGATTACGGGACCAACCAGTACACCGGCTCCACGACCCATGAGTACCAGGGGCTTGCCGAGGAGGTCAGCCGCGCCGCCGAGACCGAGTGGGAGCAACAGGCCGTGGCCGCAACCGTTCCCGGAGTGGACAGTGGCCTCGTCGGATTCGAAGACGTGACTGGGTCCCGGGTCGAGACCGAGGAAGATCACGAAGCCTCGGAGCAGGCGGCGTCGAGTGACCTGGCTATGAGAGTCGCCTCGGGTCTGGTGGTGTTCGGGATGTTCCTGGGCAGCCTCCTTCTCGGAGGCTGGTGGTTCACCGGCTTCGTGATCCTGGTGATGGTCGTCGCTGTCGGAGAGTTCTATGCCACGGTCAGGACCGAAGACAGTCGGCCCCTGGCATTGTTCGGTTTGCTGGGCGTGGTGTTGATGGGGGTGGGTGCCCACACGTCGGGCCCGGTCGCCATGGCGGGTTGGGCCTCCGGATTCGCCGTGGCCACGGTTTTGTTCCTTGCTCTGTCTCCTCGCCGCCAGCCGCTGGAGGATGCCGCAGTGACCATTGGCGGTATGGTGTGGGTCGGCCTGCTCTCCTTTGCCATCCTGGTTGCCTTCGGCGCCCAGCCTGTGGCCTACATCCTGTTCGTCGTCTTTCTCGTGGCAGCCAACGACATCGGCGCCTACTTCGTCGGCCGCGCCTTCGGGCGGAGAAAGCTGTCACCGTTGATCTCACCCACCAAGACGGTCGAGGGGCTGGTCGGCGGGACCATCGCCGGTCTTGTCGTCGCATCCATCCTCGCCACGTTCCCGGCCTGGGAGGCGATCGGCATCGCCAAGGGCCTGGTGGCTGCGGCTGTGGTTGGTGTCGTGGCGCCGATCGGCGATGCCGTCGAGTCGATGGTCAAGCGATCATTGGGTGTCAAAGACATGGGGTCGGTCCTTCCCGGTCACGGCGGGATGCTCGATCGAATCGACGGCTTCCTGTTCGCCGTGCCGGCCATCTACTTCCTGTTCCGCGGCTTCGGGTTGCTGTGACCCGGGAGGTGGTCGTTCTCGGGGCGACCGGATCCATCGGGTCGCAGACAATCGAGGTGGCCACCGCCCTCGGCCTCGACATTGCCGTTCTGGCCGCTCGCTCTCCATCGGCGAAGCTCGCTGCACTGGCCGCCAACCACCCTTCGGCTCGGATCATCGCCGCCGGGGGATCGTCCGATGAGCGGCGGGAGTTCGAGCTGCTGGTGGGCCGCCCCGTCGAGTTCGACTCCTCGGCCGTGATCGACGCTGCCCGGACACCGAATGTGGTGGTGGTCAACGGGATCGTGGGCGCCGCCGGGCTCCGGGCGACGGTGGCCGGCCTGGAGAGCGGAAATCGGGTTGCCTTGGCCAACAAGGAGAGCCTCGTTGCCGGAGGCCCGGTGGTGAAGCGGGCGCTTGCACAGCACGGAGGCGAGCTGGTTCCGGTCGACAGCGAGCATTCGGCGCTGCTGCAGTGTCTCGCCGGAGAGGCCCCCGATTCGGTGGCGCGTCTGATTCTCACCGCCTCCGGTGGGCCGTTTCGGGGCAGAACCCGTGAATCCCTGGCCGATGTCACGCCAGAGGAGGCGCTGGCCCACCCGACCTGGGACATGGGGGATCGCATCACCATCGATTCGGCCACGTTGTTCAACAAGGGCTTGGAGGTGATCGAGGCGCACTACCTCTTCGACATGGGTTACGACCGGATCGCGGTGGTCATCCACCCCCAGTCCATCCTCCACTCGGCCGTCGAGTTCGTGGACGGGTCATGGAAGGGTCACATCGGCTACCCCGACATGAGGATCCCGATCCAGTACGCGTTGACCGCCCCGGGTCGGGCACCGTCGCCGGTGAGACCATTCGACCTGGCCGGCATCACTCTCACCTTCGAGACCGTCGATCTGGAGACATTCCCCGCCCTCGACCTCGCCTTCGAGGCGGGCCGTATGGCCGGTTCGACTCCGGCGGTGCTCAACGCCGCCGACGAGATCGCGGTCGCCGCCTTCCTCCAGGGGCGGCTGGGCTTCCTCGGCATCCCCGATGTGGTGGAGCAGACCATGAACGCGGTCACCTGGCGTGAGTTATCGACGGTTGACGAGGTGGTCGAGGTCGATTCGGAGGCGCGCGCGATGGCAGCCGGCTTCGTGTCCCGGGCCTGTTGTTAGCACCCACCGCCGGGTAGCGTGACCCGATGCTCGGAGGCATCGCTGCGGCCGCAGCCATCATCCTTTTCGTCACCGCTCACGAGGCCGGTCACTTCTTCGCGGCCAAGGCGACGGGGATGAAGGTGACCGAGTTCTTCTTCGGTTTCGGGCCCAGACTCTGGTCGACGCGCCGGGGGGAAACCGAATACGGGTTCAAGGCGCTGCCCCTCGGTGGTTACGTCCGCATCGTCGGGATGAACCCGCTCGAGGAGGTGGCACCGGCGGATGTCGGTCGCACCTACCGGGAGAAGAAGTTCTGGGAGAAGAGCGTTGTCGTGCTGGCGGGAGTGGCCATGAACTTCCTCATCGCCTTCCTCTTGTTCTACGGGATCGTCTTGGCCAACGGCGTGTCCGAGCCCCAACCCGTCGTCGACGAGGTGGTGCCGACCGCTCTGGTCAACGAGGAGGAGGTCCCGACCCCGGCGGCGGCCGCCGGACTCGAGCCAGGTGATGTGATCATGTCCATCGGGGATCATCGCGTCGCAGCGTGGGAGGACGTGCCCGAAGCGCTGGAGATCGTCGGCGAGGGGCCGACCACAATCGTGATCAACCGCGATGGGCAACTGATCAGCCTCGAGGTCGACCTGATCGAGCGGGACGCCGCGGGTTCGGGTAACACTGCCTTCCTCGGTGTGGCACCCCTCGTCGAGACCCATGACCCTGGCATCTTTGGCGCCGTCGGGGTTGCCGGGAGCCAGGTCTGGCAGGGGATCGGATTCACCTTCCAGGCGATCGGCGACATGGTGAAACCATCGAGCCTGGCCCAATACCTGGGCGTCCTCGGCGGCGACACGGACGTCGATGAGGAGATTCGCCCGGTCAGCCCGATCGGCATCGTGAACATCGGCACCCAGACGGAGTCGGCCGCCGCGTTCCTCGGGATCCTGGCCTTCGTCAACGTGATCCTGGCCACGATCAACCTCCTTCCCCTTTTTCCTCTCGACGGGGGGCACTTCGCAGTCGCCGTCTACGAGAAGGTCAGCGGCCGGGAGGCAAATGTCAGGAGACTTGCCCCGATCGCTGCCGCCGTGATCGGGCTCTTCGCCTTTCTCGGCTTCGTGGCGATCATCCTCGACATCGTCAATCCGATCAGTCTCTAGCCTTCCCGGCGCCGTGAAACCGGTCGTTGCGCTCGCGGTACCGGGCCAAGACCGTATACCGTTCCACCTGAGATGATCACCCGACGCCAGACCCGCCAACTCCGCGTCGGCGACGTCGCAGTCGGTGGGGACGCACCGGTGTCGGTGCAGTCGATGACCACGACCAAGACCGCCGACGTCGACGGCACCCTGGCCCAGGTCTACGCCTTGGCCGGTGCCGGCGCCGACATCGTCCGCATCACCTGCAACGAGGTCGAGGCCGCCCAGGGCTTGGCCGAGATTGTCCCCCGGTCTCCGGTGCCGATCATCGCCGACATCCACTACCAGTACCGTCTCGCCCTCGCCGCTCTCGAGGCCGGGGTACAGGGTCTCCGGCTCAACCCGGGAAACATCCGCAAGGAAGACCAGATCAAGACCGTGGCCCGCGAGGCGAAAGATCGGGGTGTCCCGATCCGGGTCGGGGTCAACGCCGGTTCGCTGGACAAGGACCTTCTCGAGAAGTACGGGAGCCCGGTCCCTCAGGCCTTGGTCGACTCGGCCGTGATCGAGATCCGGTATCTGGAGGACGTCGACTTCGAGGACATCAAGATCTCGGTCAAGCACTCCCACGTCCCCTCGATGATCGAGTCTTACCGGTTGCTGTCCGAGACGGTCGACTACCCGCTGCATCTGGGAGTGACCGAGGCAGGACCCCCGCCTGCCGGTCTGATCAAGTCGGTCGCCGGCATTGCCACTCTGCTCAACGAGGGAATCGGTGACACCATCCGCTTGTCTCTGACGGCCGACCCGGTCGAGGAGGCCAAGGCGGGGCGCCAGCTCCTGGAGAATCTGGGTCTCCGGGAGCGGAAAGGGCTCGACCTGATCGCCTGCCCCTCGTGCGGCCGGGCCGAGGTCGACGTGATCGACGTGGCCACCAGGGCCCAGGCCGCCCTGGAAGCGGAGAACCTTCCCATCCAGGTGGCGGTGATGGGTTGTGTTGTCAATGGGCCCGGCGAGGCCAGGGAGGCCGACATCGGGATTGCCGCCGGCCGGGGCAGGGGCCATCTCTTCATCAAGGGCCAGGTGGTCCGGGTGGTGCCGGAATCGGAGATGGTCGAGGCCCTGCTCGACGAGGCCCGGAAGCTGGTGGAGGAGGGAGTGGAGAGCCGTCTCGCCCATGCCGAGTCGAATGCAGCGGAGATCGCTGCTGCCGCCCGCGAGGAGTTGATCCAGATCCAGGGTGATGCCAACCGCTCCCAGGACCGTCGGGCCAAGGTGGCCGAGGTGGCCCAGGCCGAATGACCGGCGACTACCGTCGCCTGCTCCCGATCCGTGACAAGAGACGTGCGCTGGTCCAACGCTTTCATCCCCACCCTTAGAGACGCTCCTGCCGATGCGGAGGCCGTCAGCCACAAGCTCCTGGTTCGGGGTGGCTTCATCCGTCAATTGGCGGCCGGGTCTTACACCATGCTTCCCCTGGGCCAGCGGGTCCGTCTCAAGGTTGCGGCGATCATCCGCGAGGAGATGAATGCCATCGGCGGGCAGGAGATGATGCCGCCCACCCTTCACCCGGCTGAGATCTGGCGCAAGTCCGGCCGCTACGAGCTGATGGGGGACAACCTGTTCAAGCTCGAGGACCGCAAGGGCGCGGAACTGGTGCTGGGGATGACCGAGGAGGAGATCTTTGCCCTCACCGCTCTCGAGCTCGCCTCGTATCGGGACCTGCCCCAGATCTGGTATCAGATGCACACCAAATACCGGGACGAGCCACGCCCCAAGTCGGGCTTGCTCCGGGTTCGTGAGTTCACGATGAAGGACTCATACACACTGGACATCGACCGGGATGGGCTCGACGTCGGGTTCGAGAAGCACCGGGGGGCCTATCAGCGGATCTTCGCCCGGATGGGCCTCGACTCGGTCGACGTCGAGGCGTCGTCGGGGGCAATGGGGGGTTCCGAGTCGGTGGAGTTCATGGTTCGGAGCGAGGCGGGCGAAGACTGGATAGTCACCTGCGCCAACTGCGGGTACCGGGCGAACGTGGAGCGTGCGATATCGACGGTGGCGGAGGTTGAGGACGGCGATCCGGGACAACTCGAGCGATTCCCCACCCCGGGTCTGCGCACGATCCGGGCCCTCGCGGAGGGACATCCCGGGGTCGCCGCTGCAGGTCGACAGATAAAGACGCTGGTCTATGTCATCGATGGAGAGCAGGTCCTGGTCATGCTCCGGGGAGACCACGACCTCCAGGAGCAGAAGCTGCTCGACGCCACCGCCGCCGCCGAGGCGAGACCCGCCACAGCCGAGGAGATTCGGGACCTGCTGGGCGCAGATCCGGGGAGCCTCGGTGCCGTGGGTGTCGACGGGGCCCGGATCATCGCCGACGAGTCGTTGCAAGGGCGTCACAACCTGGTCACCGGTGCCAACGACGACGACTGGCACCTTGCCGGAGTCGACATCGAACGGGATGTCCGGGTCGGGCAGTGGGCAGACCTCAGGGCGGTGGCAGCTTCCGAGCCGTGTTCGGTTTGCGGGAGCCCGCTGGAGCTGTGGAAGGGCATCGAGGTAGGGCACATCTTCAAATTGGGCACCAAATACTCGGAGACCTTTGGCGTCTACGTCCAGGACGAAGCAGGGGAGAGCCACCCGATCATCATGGGGTCGTATGGCGTCGGTGTGGAGCGGGGGATGGCCGCCGTGGTCGAGACGTCGCACGACGAGAAGGGGATCATCTGGCCGGTTTCGGTGGCTCCCTACGAGGTCGTGATCACGGTGCTCCGCGCCGACGACGAAACCGCCATGGCCGCAGCGGAGAACCTCTACCGGGAGCTGGGCGATCTCGGCATCGAGTCGCTCCTCGACGACCGGGAAGAGCGACCCGGGGTCAAGTTCGCCGACGCCGAGCTGATCGGGATCCCATACC
>Ga0299907_10001615_pt1 | contig 13066 bp, 10 predicted proteins | sample RVTome_16_FD_198680 | JGI IMG/M metagenome (GOLD analysis project Ga0299907, IMG submission 198680) | Soil microbial communities from uranium-contaminated site in the Upper Colorado River Basin, Wyoming, United States - RVT152D67 (version 2) ... | reverse complement strand
GCCTGTCCCCGCCGCAGATCGGTTTGGAATTGGGTTAGGGGTCTATTGAGTCGGCCCTACCCCGATCAAGGAGATCGCGTATCTCGCGAGCCATCTGGATCTCCTCTCTCGCCGGAACAACCGCCGCGCGCACCGGTGCCCCCTCTGCAGAGATGTCCACATCTCCTTCAGCCTGACGATTTTGAGGCTCATCGAGCCGTATCCCGAGCCACCCGAGACCTGCTGCGGCCAGAGACCGAATCTCGAAAGAGCGCTCCCCAACCCCACCCGTGAACACGACGGCATCGACCCCCTCCATCGATGCAGCCATCCGGGCGATGCCACCTCGCAGGGAGTGTACATAGACGTCGCGAGCCAGCCTCGCCCGTGCATCGCCCTCTGAGGCCCGCTTCAGGACCTCACGCATGTCGGGCGTACCGGCAAGTCCGGCGAGGCCGGAATCTCGTTCCAACGCCTCCTTGATCTCGACGGGCGGCAGGCCGCCGTGCTCTTGGAGCCAGAGGGGAATTGACGGATCGATCGAGCCGGACCGCGTGGCCATCACGAGCCCTTCCAGTGGAGTGAGCCCCATCGTGGTGTCTACCGAGCGTCCGCCCGCAACGGCTGCAAGCGAAGCGCCGGCTCCCAAATGACAGGTGACGATGCGGAGAGATTCGAGAGGGCGGCCGATCATCTCGGCACAACGCCGCGACGCGTAGGCGTGGGAGAGCCCGTGAAACCCGTAACGTCGAACCCCCCATCGCTCTCTCCACTCCTGCGGCACGGCGTAGGTCGATGACACGGCCGGCATGCCCGAGTGAAAGGCCGTGTCAAAGCAGGCAACATGCGGCTGATTGGGGAAGGCTCGCCGAGCGCGATCGATTCCCTTCACAGAGGGAGCTTGGTGAAGGGGGGCCAGCTCCTCGAGCGACGCGATCTGCTTCAGGACCTCATCGGTGATTATCGTCGCGCTCGAAAAGGATCGACCGCCGTGTACGACTCGATGTCCCACGGCTTCGAACTCCGACTCGTCGAAGAGCTGCTCGAGCGACCCGCGCTCGTCGAGTCCCTCCGGGTCGAGGTCATGCGAGAGGGCGATCGAATCGTCCGCGCCCAGGAGTCGCAGCTTCATGCTGCTGGACCCAGCGTTGACCACGAGGATTCGCATGCGGAGGAGCGCTCAGTAGGGCCAGGTCCAGTTGCTTACCTCGGGACTGTCGGCCCCGGTCCTGCGAGTGTGAGCGCGATGACGAAGGCGCTCGTCGACCATCTGCTGACGGAAACCGGCGTACCTGGCACCGAGCCCGGGAACCCTGTCGATAACGTCGATGACAAGGTGGAACCGATCCAGATCGTTCAGCATGACCATGTCGAAGGGGGTGGTCGTCGTTCCCTCCTCCTTGTAGCCGCGCACGTGGATGTTGGAGTGGTTCGTTCGCCGGTACGTGAGGCGATGAATCAGCCATGGATAGCCGTGGTACGCAAAGATCACCGGCTTGCCCGTCGTGAAGAGGGCGTCGAACTGGGCACCCGGCATGCCGTGAGGATGCTCCTTGTCGTCTTGAAGGCGCATGAGGTCCACCACATTGATGACGCGGACCTTGAGATGTGGAAGTTGCTGGCGCAAGAGGTCCACGGCGGCGAGAGTTTCGAGCGTTGGCGTGTCGCCGGCACACGCCATGACGACGTCCGGCTCCTCACCATCTTCGTTGCTCGCCCAATCCCAGATGCCGATCCCGCGCGTCGCATGCAGCGTCGCGTCCTCGATCGACAACCAGTTCAGCGTTGGCTGTTTTCCGGCGACGATCAGGTTGACGTAGTCGCGACTCCGCAGGCAGTGATCCGCGACTGAGAGAAGCGTGTTGGTGTCCGGGGGCAGGTAGACCCTGATGATCTCCGCTTTCTTGTTGACCACGTGATCGATGAAACCGGGATCCTGGTGCGAAAAGCCGTTGTGGTCCTGGCGCCAGACGTGTGACGTCAAGAGATAGTTGAGGGAAGCGATGGGCCTGCGCCAGGGAATCTCATGGCTCACCTTCAGCCATTTGGCATGTTGGTTGAACATCGAATCGATTATGTGAATGAACGCCTCGTAGCAACTGAAGAGCCCATGTCGCCCGGTCAACAGATAGCCCTCGAGCCATCCCTGGCACATGTGTTCACTCAGAATCTCCATTACGCGGCCATCGGGAGCGACCTGCTCGTCGTTGGCGTCCATCTCGGCGACCCAGGTTCGGTTGGTGACCTCGAAGACCGCGCCCAGGCGATTTGATTCGGTTTCATCGGGACCGAACAGCCGGAAGTTGCGGTGGTGCCGATTGGCCTTCATCACGTCCCTCACGAACTCACCCATAACCCGGGTCGCCTCGCTGGATGTGGTTCCGGGAGCGTCTACCTTCACGCCGTAGTCCTGAAAATCGGGCAGCAGCAGATCCCGCAATAACAACCCACCGTTCGCCACAGGGTTGGCGCTCATTCGTCGCTCCCCCCTCGGGGACAGGTCTCGGAGCTCGTCGACCAATCGACCCTCGTTGTCGAACAGCTCACGCGGGCGGTAGCTCCGCATCCACTCCTCGAGAGCACTGAGATGTTCGGGGTTCTCGGCCAGCTTCGACAGCGGTACCTGATGAGAACGGAAAGTGCCCTCGACCAGCTTCCCATCCACGGTCTTGGGTCCGGTCCATCCTTTGGGTGTGCGCAACACGATCATGGGCCAGCGCGGTCGCGTGGTCTCGGAGCCCTCCCTAGCCGCGTGCTGAATCGCTCCGATTTCCTCGACACAATCATCGAGCACCGCTGCCATCTGCTGGTGCATCTCGAGTGGCTCGTGTCCGGTCACGAAGTGTGGCCGGTAGCCGTATCCCTCCATCAATCGCCTTAGCTCATCCTCGGGAATTCGTGCCAGCACGGTCGGATTGGCGATCTTGTAGCCGTTGAGGTGAAGTATGGGCAGGACCGCTCCGTCTGTGACCGGGTTCAAGAATTTGTTGGAATGCCAGCTCGTCGCGAGGGGGCCGGTCTCGGCCTCACCGTCACCGACAATGCAGCACACGAGAAGGTCGGGGTTATCGAAGGCGGCACCGAATGCGTGCGCTAGCGCGTAACCCAGTTCACCCCCCTCGTGAATGGAACCCGGAGTCTCGGGAGCAACATGACTGGGAATCCCACCGGGAAACGAGAACTGACGAAACAGCTCGCGCATGCCGGTTTCGTCCTCGGTTACGTGCGAATACATCTCGGTGTAGGTGCCCTCGAGATAGGCGGTCGCCACCAGTCCGGGGCCCCCGTGACCCGGTCCGATCACGTACATCGCGTTCAGATCCGACTTCCGGATCACGCGGTTCATGTGGACGTACACAAAGTTGAGGCCTGGTGTCGTTCCCCAATGTCCGAGCAGCCGTGGCTTCACGTGCTCGATCCGGAGCGGGTCTCGCAGCAGGGGGTTGTCGAGCAGATAGATCTGGCCGACGGAGAGATAGTTGGCTGCGCGCCAGTAGGCGTCGATCGATGCGAGTTCGGCATCCGAGAGCGGGCCCGTGGGAGCGTCAAACGAAACCGCGGCCTGTGACATCGATCCTCCTAATTCGGCGAAACGCGATTGTCACACAACGAGCAGACGGACCCTTCGGGGGGTCCGTCTGCCGCTTGTTCCCCTGCTGCTGCAGGATCGTGTACTCATGACCGGCCCGTTCGTCCTCCGGTCATTCTTGTTGGGGACACAGCGTCCGCGAACGGCGTGTGGGGGGGTAGGTCCGGCCGGCACCTACCCGAGGGGCACACCGGCCCCCGCGGTGTGTGACTAGCGCATCTGACGGCGGTGGCCTGGAGAGCGGCCGGCGTCGCCCCTGGGGCGAGGGCCCAGCTTCTAGGTGCGCTTCCGGCTGGGTGCGGGGAACCGGCGCACACGATTGCAGGTCGCTTGTCCCGCGCGGTGGGGGCCGGGCGGCCCTAGTGACGCCGGCGCCCTGCACCTAACGTCAAGTCATTAGACCGCCACTAATCGGGAGGAACCATGAAGATTCTGTTTGCAACGGACGGCCAGCCACCGGCCCGCCGCGCGCAGAAGGTGCTCGAGAAGATCGGTCGGCGAAATGGATCGGAGGTAACGGTAATTGCCGTCGCCGGCGCCTTTGAAGGTGCGCCGCCACTCCAGGACTGGATGAGAAATCGCGTAGCCGAAGCAGAGCAGGTTGCCGAGTTGACGACGGCCGATCTCAGAGCTGTGGGCTTCGACGTCGTTAGCCTCACGCGCGCCGGCTCCCCGGCGGAGGAGATTCTCAAGGCGATCGACGATTACGACATCGATCTGACCATCCTTGGCTCGGGCCACCGAACCTGGCTGGGAAATCTCATCCTCGGGAGTGTGAGCACCCATGTGCTTCACTCGTCGCCCACCTCGGTCCTGATCGTCCACGAATGGCTCCAGGAGCCGGTGACAGGGCGCGCGCTTGTGGGAGTCGATGGTTCCGAGCATTCACTGCGGGCGACGGAGCTCTTCGCCCAATTCGCCGACCCGGGCCGGTGCACGGTGACGACGATATCCGTAGCGCCAAATGCCCACCCGGTTCTCGTCCCCCACCCCGCGCTCACCCCCGCCAACGAGCCCTTCGATGCAAGGCTTCAGGAGGAGCTGATCGACAAGGCAGGACGGGAAGCCGAACGCGCAAGCCGCATGCTCGGCGATGCCGGCTTCGAGACGAACGGCATGACCAACGTCGGCTCCGCGGCGAACATCCTTTTGAAGGAGGCCGACAGCCGCCGAGCGGATCTCGTCGTTGTCGGTTCGAGAGGTATGGGCCCGGTACGTCGCACGGTGCTCGGTTCGGTGAGCGACAACATCGCCAGGCACGCCGCGGCAACGCTCGTGGCCCGGGAGAAGGACGCGCCGCCTCTGGACTAAGGGTCTTCACGGTCAAAAGGCACCATCAAGCCGGGCCTTCCGGCACTACGAGTCAAACCGTTGGTACGTCAGCATCTGATCCTGGATATGAGGGCGGAAGTGGCGGTTGAAAGGAGAATCCAAGATGCAGGACATGCGTGTCGACGAAGTAATGACCCAGCTTTTTGTTGCGCTAAAACCCACAGATTCAATTCACCACGCAGCCCAAAGGCTGGCTCGAAACCACATTAGCGGGGCACCTGTTGTTGAAAACAACCGGGTCGTAGGCGTTATCTCGGAATCGGACATTATTCGAGCCACGTTCCCGACGGAGAGTGGCATCATCACGAACTTCCTCGATGCCATTGCAAATCTCAGGCACGTGAGAACGGAGGACTCGCTCCACAAGCTCACGGTCGGCGAGGCCATGAGTACTCCTGCGATCACCGTGGCCCCCTACGCCAGCGTTTGGGAGGCAGCAGCGCTTACCGAACGTCACCGTGTCAAACGCCTGCCTGTCGTCGACGATAAGGGCTGGCTAGTTGGAGTGGTGTCGCGCGCCGATCTGGTGAGGGCGATGGGGAGAAACGATCACAGCATCCGGACCGACGTCGTGGAGACCGTTTCCGTTCTCGGCGACGACGCGATCGGACGCCTCGAGGTAGAGGTTGCCGACGGAATCGCGACCATCGGTGGGCTGGTGGATAGGAAAAGCACCAAGCGGCTCGCAATCGAACTGGCGCGCCGAACTCCTGGAGTCGTCAAGGTCGTCGACAATGTTCACTTCGACATGGACGACGACGAGCTCGTCCCAGCGCGCCACGCTCACCCCAACGACCCATGGGCAACGGGTCCATTGGTGAGGGAAAACTGATTGCCCCGATAGGATCACTAGTCGCGCGCGCTTGATAACAACTGTCAACCTTGCTCCAGCCATTTAGGAGGCGCCTTGAAGGTTCTTCTTGGGCTTGATGGGTTTGAACCATCGATCGAAGCAATGGCTCTCCTTCAGAAAATTGGAAACGTGAGTGATCTGAAGGTGACCCTTGCCTCCGTCACCCCAACGGGCGTTCTTGCCCCCGAGCATCTCCTGCTTGCTCTGGACCCAATCGAGGTTCGACGTCAGGCTTCAGTAGACATCGTAGACAGTGGTGTCTCGAGGTTGCGGACCGATGGCTTCGAAGCGACCGGTGCAGTTCTCGAGGGTGGCCCCGGGAAAGAACTCGTGTCGTTCATCAACAAAGAGTGGTTCGACGTGACCATCATCGGAACGGGACGCCGAACCTGGCTGGGTTCCATATTGCTCGGAAGCACGAGCTCCTATCTGCTGCACAACTCGCCGTCTTCCGTACTCGTCGTGCACCGAGCTCCCAGGGAGTCCGGCAAAGCTCAGATCCTCGTGGCCACGGACGGCTCCCGCGGCGCAGAGTTTGGAATGAGCGCGGTTCTGGGCCTGGCCGATCGAGACAAGGTTCAGATAACGACGATCTCGGCTGGGACCGCCCCGGATCCATTGGTTGAAAGCAATAGGGCCGCGGCCGTTCAATCCAACCAACCCGACCAACAGACCCCTGAGGACATCCTCATGGAGAGAGCTCAGCACCATGCGCGCACGGCGACTCAGAGGTTCACAGACGCCGGATTCGACGCCTCATCTCGGGCCGTAATTGGTAATCCCGCGGAGGCAATCCTCAAGGAAATCGACAACACGAACGCCGATCTAATAGTTGTCGGAAGCAGGGGAACCGGCCCCCTCCGACGGGCCCTGTTGGGTTCCGTTAGCGACGCCGTCGTCCGGCACTCGCCCGCAACCCTCGTGGGCCGGCGCCACTCTCAGTGATTCATTCGCCCTGCCAAAAGCTAGGTCCACGCACTCAGTCCCGTATCATCGTTGCGCATGCGACAACCCGCCGAAAAGACCTCCAGTGACCAGCCCGCCGAACGGCGGCTGGCCGCGCTCGTTGAAGCAGGCATGGTTCTCGCCTCAGAGGGCGACATCGAGCTGCTCCTGCAGCGCATTGCCGATCTGGCCCGCGAGGTCATAGGAGCTAGATACGCCGCCGTCGGGGTCCTCGGAGACGACGGGGAGCTAGTTCGGTTCGTCTACTCCGGCATCGGCCACGACACCGCAGAACTCATCGGCGAGCTACCCAAGGGAACCGGCGTGCTGGGCGCAATCATTGAAGAGGGGCGTCCGCTCAGGCTGCGTGAGATCTCGGACCATCCGCGCTCGGTCGGGTATCCGGCTCATCACCCGCCCATGCACACCTTCCTTGGTGTTCCCATCCTCAGTCGTAGCACCGTCTACGGGCGTCTGTACCTGACCGAGAAGGAAGACGGGAGCCCGTTTTCAAAGGACGACGAACGCATCGCCCTGTTGTTCGCCGCGCAGGCGGGGGTCGCGATTCAGAACACCAGACTCAACGAAGAGGTAATGAGCAGGCGGAGCAGCATGGCCATCCTCGAGGAGCGCGAGCGAATCTCGAAGGATCTCCATGACGGCGTCATCCAGTCGATCTACTCGGTGGGGCTCTCCCTTCAGGCCGGCCTCGCTACGCTCACCGATGCTCCCGAACTAACCCAGAAACGTATCGACGACGCAATCGCCGAACTCGACAATGTCGTGCGAGATGTGAGGTCATACATCTTCGAGCTCAAACCTCACGTCGATGGCCACCAGAGCGTGGCGGGTCGAATCGCCGAACTTTCCCGTAACTTTGAAGTGAATACGCTGGCGGCGGCGCACGTCGACCTTGACCTCGGCTCCCTCGAGACGCTGGACTCCGAAGCTCAACGTCATGTTGTCCATATCTGCCGGGAGGCTCTTTCGAACATCGCCCGGCACGCCGGCGCGCGCGAGGTTCTTATTACATGTGCAACGCATGGTAACGAGTTCGTTTTCGAGATCACGGATGATGGCCGTCGCTTCGACCCCGAAAAGGTGGAGCGAGGTCAGGGACTCACGAACATGGACGAGCGTGCGCGGAAATTGGGTGGAACCCTCGAGATCGTCGAGACCTCCTCCGAGAAGGGCATGGTCCACCGTCTTACCATTCCAGTCGGGAGGAGTTAACGAATGCCCAAGGCTCTACGAATAATGCTCGTGGACGATCACGAGGTCGTGCGCCAAGGTCTCCGCGCGCTACTCGAATCGGAGAACGATCTCGACGTGGTAGCCGAAGCCGGCGACGGCAACCAGGCGATCGACACGGCGCGCGCCCACGAGCCGGACGTCGTGGTTATGGATGTACGCATGCCCGACATGAGCGGGGTCGAGGCCTGCCGCGGTATTCGGGACCTGCGACCCGAAACACAGGTGATCATGCTGACCTCATACTCCGACGACGAGGCTCTCTTCAACTCCATCATGGCGGGGGCAGCCGGGTTCGTACTCAAGCAAATCCGAGGAAGCGATCTCGTCGACGCAATCAGGAAGGTCGGGTCCGGCCAGTCGCTTCTTGACCCGAGCGTAACGAGACGGGTCCTCGAACGGCTCCGCAAGTCCAAATACGACGACACCGATCCCAAGCTCGCTCGCCTTTCTCCCCAGGAGGATCGGATTCTCGACATGGTCGGTCAGGGTCTGACGAATCGCCAGATCGCCGAGGAGATCCATCTCTCCGACAAGACGGTGAAGAATTACGTCTCCTCGATCCTCAGCAAACTCGAGGTGCACAGACGCTCGGAGGCAGCGGCCTACGTCGCCAGGGCTAAAGCACCGCGTCGCGACTCCGACGAATAGAGCATGAGGCGAAGGCTCAGACGTAGCGAACTGGCCGATCGCAGCGCGGGGATCGCGTCCAGACACGCAATCGATCGTCTCAGATCTGAACACACTGAAAGTGCGGTACGAGATCGTCTTTCGGAAAGCCGATCACCCGAGTATCTACGCGACTTCATCTACGGAGCTGTGGATGGGGCCGTTACCACGTTCGCGGTTGTGGCGGGGGTTACGGGGGCCGGGCTCGATCCGGGCATCGTGATCGTCCTCGGCGCTGCGAACCTCATTGCGGATGGATTCAGTATGGCGGTAAGCAACTTCCTGGCTACGCGCGCGGAGCGCCAACTGCGAGCGAAAGCGCGCCGCGAGGAGGAGCTACACATCGAAACGGTTCCTGAAGGTGAGCGCGAAGAGGTTCGTCAGATCCTTGCAGCTAAGGGCTTCACCGGACCAGACCTGGACCGAGCCGTTGAGATCATCACTTCCGACAGCGAACGTTGGTTGGAAACCATGATGACCGACGAGCTTGGATACGCTCACGTCGCTACGAATGAATGGCGCGCGGGGGGGTCGACCTTCGCGGCTTTCCTGATTGTGGGCTTCGTCCCTCTTGGAGCCTACGTCTACGACTACTTGGTATCCGGTGAGGTGCCGAACCCCTTCGCTTGGAGTGCCGTCATGACGGCCGCAGCGTTCTTCGTGGTCGGAGCGTTAAAGGCCCGCTTTGTGGACATGAAGTGGTGGATCAGCGCCACTGAGACCCTGACGGTGGGAGGCAGCGCGGCAACATGTGCATACCTCATTGGAGTCCTTCTTAAAGACGTCACCGGGATCTAAGTCGCGCCAGCAGTTTTCTGACCTCATCCACCCACAGCACCGCGCTCGCCAGCGCAAGACAGACCAACCATTGACCGAATTCTAGCGGCCGTGTGTCAAAGGCTTCGTTGAGAAGAGGCAGGTAGACGACCGCTATCTGAAGCGATAGCGAGAGTCCGATCGCCGCCCACAACCACGGGTTTACGAACAAGTGATGAGCCGCGGAAACGCTGTCCGAGCGCGAATTGACCACGTTGAACAGCTGTGCAAGAACCAGGACCGTGAAGGCCATCGTACGGGCCTCACCGAGGCCAATGTCGCCTTCGAAGAGCCCGCCCGGCAGGCCGAAATCAAGAACGAGGAGAGTCGCCACCGCCATGGTGGTCCCAACCAAAAGGACGCCTGACCACATCCGAGCATCGATTAGCCGATCGGATCGCGAGCGCGGAGGATGATCCATGACACGCGGGTCGGGGGGATCGACGCCCACCGCCAGGGCGGGAGCGGCATCGGTCAGCAGGTTGATCCAGAGAATCTGGGTTGCGAGCAGAGGTACAACCAGCCCGACACCGGTGCTCCCCCTCAAACCAATTAATCCCGCGAGCAAGACACCGAAGAACATGGTCAGAACCTCGCCCACATTCGATGAGAGCAAGTATCGGATGAACTTTCGAATGTTGGAGAAGATCGCCCGTCCCTCTTCGATCGCCGCCACAATGGTCGCGAAATTGTCATCGGTAAGGATCATGTCGGCTGCTTCCTTAGAAACCTCGGTTCCCGTGATTCCCATCGCGATGCCGATGTCCGCGCTCTTCAGTGCCGGTGCGTCATTCACGCCATCACCCGTCATTGCGACTACATGTCCGTCGCGTTTCAGCGCGGCAACGATTCTGAGTTTGTGCTCGGGACTAACCCGCGCGTAGACCGAGACGTTCCGCACGGTCTCGAGCAGGTCGTCGTCATGCATCGCCTCAAGGCTTGTGCCGGTAGCGGCTTCGGCCCGAGCATCGACGATGCCGAGATCCGAGGCTATTGCTACAGCCGTGCCCGGGTGATCGCCGGTGATCATGACCACTCTGACTCCTGCATGGTGTGCCCGGGCCACCGCATCGGCGGCCTCCGGACGGGGCGGATCAATGATGCCGGCAACGCCTTCGAGGACGAGCTCGCGCTCGACGTCCTCGTCCGTCGCGGAGTGGGTGTCCCCTGTCATCCGTCGGCTGGCGACGCCGATCGTCCGCAGCGCCTCTCCCGCAAGCCCTTCAATCCCGTCGAGGATCGCGGCGCGGCGGGCTTCATCCAGTGCAACCACATCCGGGCCGACGGACTCGTGAGTGCAGCGCGCCAGCAGCACATCGGGTGCTCCTTTGACGAAGACGCTGGCAAGCTCTGGATTCTCCGCGTCGGTCTGAACCGTGCTCATTAGCTTGCGCTCGGATGAGAAGGGAACCTCACGGACACGTTCGAAGCGGCTCTCAACAGTGGCTGCGTCGATCCCCGCCTTGCGTGCAGCCACGAGGAGCGCACCCTCGGTCGGATCACCCATCACCTTCCACGCGCCGTCCTCGTTGAGCAGCTGAGCATTGCTTGCGAGCATCGCAGCGCCTAGAACCCTGCGAACCTCAACGCTCACGACACCATCTCCGAGTGGCCTCTCGTCTAGCAAGACGTCCCCCGTGGGGTCGTAGCCGGCACCCGTGAGCTCCACCCTCCCGCTAGCGCTCAAGATCGTCCGCACAGTCATCTCGTTCTTGGTGAGTGTTCCGGTCTTGTCGGTGCAGACGACTGTTGCCGCGCCAAGTGTTTCGACGGCTGCGAGTTTCTTGACGATGGCATTTCGAGTGGCCATGCGCTGGACCCCCAACGCCAGAACCACCGTCAGGACCGTCGCGAGGCCCTCGGGTACGGCGGCCACCGCAAGGGAAACCCCCAGCAGCAAGACTTCGACCAGCGCATCCGTACCCGACACGTCAGACGTCAGCAGGATCGTGCCGATCACGATTGCAGCGATCAGGACGACGGCGATTCCCAGAAGACGCCCTACGCGATCGATCTCGAGCCTGAGCGGGGTGGTTTGCGTTGGAGCCCTCTGGATCATCCCGGCGATCCGACCCATCTCTGTGTCCATGCCGGTCGCAACAACCACCGCTCGGCCGCGACCGTAGGTGGCCACCGTCCCGCTGAAGATCATGCTCGTGCGATCACCGAGTACCGCCCCCTCAGGCACGGAGGCGGTCTCCTTGGCTACCGGTTGGCTCTCCCCGGTAAGGGACGCCTCGGCAACCTGAAGCGCGGTCACATCTAGAAGTCGGGCGTCGGCCGAGATGGCATCGCCCTCCTCGACGAGGACGACGTCGCCTCGAACCAGCTCGTTGGAGGGGATGCGCCGCGGTCGTTCGTTTCGCACCACATCGACGGTGGTCGTCGTCATTCGTCTGAGAGCGGCGACAGCTCGTTCGGCCCTTTCCTCCTGCGCATAGCCGAGAACCGCGTTCAAGAGCACGATCGACACGATCGCTATCGTCTCGAATGGAATTCCGTGTGACCCCTCGATCAACCAGACAACAAGGGAAACGACTACGGCGGCAAGCAAGAGCGCCACGAGCGGGTCCACGAACTGGTCGACCAGCTTTCGCCAGCGAGGGACGTCGGGCGCCCCGCGCAGCTCGTTCGGGCCGTCTCGCTCGAGTCGGTCGCGCGCTTCGGCCGCGTCGAGGCCTCGTCGCCCATCTGAGCCAAGTTCGCTGAGAACAAGGTCGGCGGTTTCTGAGTGAGGTTCGGGCACCAGCGAATCCTAGGTGGGCGAGCGTTCGGCTCGGTCCCTCTCGGGGATCTTCGCTTTACGGACTACGAGGGACTTTCGCTCCCTCCAAAGGGGGCCAACCGGCCCTGCCCGCGGGTCCGCCGAGGCCCCAGGGTGGTCGCAGGAGGTATGACAATGACCAAAGCCGATAACTCGCCGAATCTTGGAAGTCGTCTCGACCTTACCCGTCCCGCACCAAGCAGCCCCCTTAAGCGGTACCCACCGCCCTCCGCGCTGATCGTGGGACGAGGGCGCGAAGACACTGCCGATCTGAGAGCGGCCCTGGTCGAGGATGGGTGGCAGATCAACTCCTGTAGGGGCCCCACCGGCCAAACCTGCCCGCTGCTCACGGGGAGGGGACCCTGCACGGAGAGGGAATGTGCCGACGTTGCAGTGGTCTTCCTTGATGCAACCCGCTCGGTCGTCGGCTCTCTTCCTCTGGTTCGCTGCGCGGCGGACCCCTCGTCGCCCGCCGTGGTGGCTCTCGAGGGGCAGGCGGACGCGCCCGTGCTCAACGGCGATCGCGCTCTGGTTGGTGGCCTGAGGAGTGCTCGTACGATGGTCGACGCGGTCGATGACGTAACCGGCTTGCGGTCCTAAAGAGCTCAATGCACGGATCCCGGACCCACGGAATCTAGAAACCTGCGGAATCTAAACCTCGCGGCCGTCTGCTCACAGGTGCTCGTCGGTCACCCAGATCCAACGATCATCGGAGGTTGCACGAGCTTCGCCTCGCGACGCTCGAGGCCCGCAACGGCCGCGAGAACGTCACCGCGCGAGACCACACCGACGAGGTGATTGGAACGCACGATCGGGATTCGGTTTAGCTGCTCCTTGACCATGATCTCGGCGAGGGTACGGACCGGTG
>Ga0299907_10001614_pt1 | contig 13067 bp, 12 predicted proteins | sample RVTome_16_FD_198680 | JGI IMG/M metagenome (GOLD analysis project Ga0299907, IMG submission 198680) | Soil microbial communities from uranium-contaminated site in the Upper Colorado River Basin, Wyoming, United States - RVT152D67 (version 2) ... | reverse complement strand
GGACGAGCTCGGCATCGCCCACGGCGGCATCGTGGACGCCCCCTACGGCTCCGGCCTCTCCTTCCGGGACCCCGACAACATCGCCCTCGAATTCTTCGCCCCGCCCGGCTGACGCCTCCCCCAACCCGTCTCGCGTGAGCGAAATCCACGTCTCAGGTGGGTTTGCTTCACGCGAGACGGGTTCTGGAGGGCGGTCAGATCATCTCGGGGTGGCGGTCGAGGGCGGCCAGCTTGTCCTCGGCCCGGATGATGTGGATGGCCGCCACCCGGCCGTCTTCCACATGGACGGCCATGGCCGCCTCCCGCTCGCCGCCGTCGTAGAGAACGATCCCGAGCTCGCCGTTGAGGGCCACCGGCTCGATGGTGACCTGGCCGTAGCGCCGGCCCAGGTTGGTGAGGAACCGGGCCAGGCGGAGCGGTCCCCGGATGGGGTGGCGGGCGGCCCGGCGGTGGGCGCCGCCGTCGCTGATGAGGACGGCGTCGTCGGCCAGCAGGCGGACCAGCCCGTCGACGTCGCCGGCCATGGTGGCGGCCAGCAGCTCGCCCACGGTCTGAGCCGTTTCCTCGCCGGGCGGCTCGTAGCGGCCCGGGGCCGCCTCCCGCACCCGGCGCCGGGCCCGGGAGGCCAGCTGCCGGCAGGCGGCGGGCGTCTTGCCCACCGTCTCGGCGATCTCCTTGTAGGGCACGTCGAACACGTCGGCCAGGACAAACACCACCCGCTCCACCGGGCTGAGCGTCTCGAGGACGTGGAGGAAGCCCAAGGTGAGCGACTGAGCCAGCTCCGCCATCTCCTCGGGGCCGGGCCGGCTCGCGGCGAGGGGGTCGGAGGCGATGGGTTCGGGCAGCCAGGGACCCACGTACACCTCCCGCTGGTGGCGGGCCGCCTTCAGATGGTCGAGGGCGAGCCGGGCCACCACGGTGGTGAGCCACGCCGCCGGCCGCTCGACGGTTTCGGGACCGGCCCGCTCGAAGCGCAGCCAGGCTTCTTGGACGACGTCGTCGGCGTCGCTCAACGAGCCGGTGATCCGGTAGGCAAGGCCCACCAGCCGGGGCCGCTCGGCGGCGAAGACAGCCTCCGCCCCGGAGGCGCCGACCTCGTCCCGGCTGCTGGTCATCTCAGGCCACATCCTGACGGGCGGGCACCCGTCCGGCCAAAGCGGCGGCTCGGCGGGCGGCGGCGGCGCCGGCCGCCTCGCCGCTGGCGAACACGGCGTCGGCCAGCCAGCCGGTGGAACCGACCCAGTCGCCGGCCACGTAGAGGCCGTCGACGCCGGTGCTGTCGATCCCCGGCCGTCCGGCCAGGCCGCCGGAGGCCGGCGTGGGGGTGGCCCCGACGACGGTCATGCGCCGCAGGAACCGCTGCTCCTCGATGGTGGCCGGGTCGACACCGGCGACGCGGGCGTGGTCCTCCATCGACGCCCGCAGCTCGCCGGCGGGAGTCTCCTCGCCGAGGGTCAGGTAGCGGAGCACGTGGACCATCCCGCCGCCTTCGGGGGCCAGGCCCCGGGCACTGCCGGCGTGGTCGACGAGGTAGATGGGCGGATCGATACCGAACAGCACCGGATGCTCCAGCGGGCGGGTCAGGCCCAGCTCGAGGGTGGACGCCTCCACCTCAGGCCCGAGCCCGGCCCACGCCGCCGGCGGCTGCTCCAGCAGCGCGGCGGTGGCTCCGGGCGTGCCGGTGGCGAGGACCACCGTGCCGGCCCGGGCGTCGAGTCCGGCGCCGTGGACGGCGAAACCGTCGCCGGTGGCCACCACCGATCGGGCTCCGGCGTGGGGCCGCAGCTCGGCGCCGGAGCGGCGGGCGGCGCCGGCCACGCCGTCGACCAGGGAGGCCCAGCCGCCGTCGAGGTACAGGACGCCGGCGGTGAGGCCCTGGACCAGATTGGTGGCGGCGATGTCGGCCGAGGCCGTGTCCTCGTCGTTCAGGTAGGTGGTGGTGCGCACCAGCATGCGCATGATGGCCCGGGCGTCGTCGGCCAGACCGAAGGTGTCGAGCCACTCCCCGATGGTGAGCCCGGCCACGTCCTGCGGCTTCCAGTGCTTCATGCCGCCCAGCATGCGGGCCAGGGCCGGCTTGCTCCGGGCCCGGAGCAACCGGGACCGGACCAGGGTCCAGGTGCCGGCGGGGAGCATGTCGACCTGGTCGCCGATCCGGCCCCGGGCCCCCGAGGCGGGCGGGGCGGCCCCGGCCACCTCGACGCCCAGCCGGGCCAGGGTGGCCTCGGCCGCTCCGCCGTTGTACAGGGCGTGGGCGCCCCGGTTGAACCGGTAGCGGCCCCGCTCGTCGGTGCTGGCCCGGCCGCCGGGCTGGTGGGCGTCGACCACCAGGGTCGACGCGCCGGTAGCGGCGGCGGTGGCCGCCGCGGTGAGGCCGGCCAGTCCGGCGCCCACCACCACGACATCCCAGTGCTCACTCATCTTCCGATCCTCCTGTCGTCGTTCTCACCCTCTTGACGACGCAGGGGGGCGAAATGTGACACCGGTTTTCGCTACCCTCCCTGACCCTGTGGCCGAGCTCGCCTTCCACCTCGCCCAGCTCAACCTGGCCCGGCTCGCGGCGCCGCTCGAGTCGCCGGAGCTGGCCCCCTTCGTGGCCGCCCTGGACCCGATCAACGCCCTGGCCGAGAAGTCACCCGGCTACGTGTGGCGCCTCCAGACCGAGGAGGGCAACGCCACCTCCATCCACGTCTTCGACGACGAGATGATCATCCTCAACATGAGCGTGTGGGAGTCGGCCGAGGCGCTGAGCGAGTTCACCTACCGCTCCGACCACCGCCACATCATGGCCCGGCGCCGGGAGTTCTTCGAGCGGCCGGTCGAGCTGTACCTGGTGTTGTGGTGGATCCCGGCCGGCACCGTGCCGACCCCCCAGGACGGCGTGGCCCGCCTGGAACTGCTCCGCCGGACGGGCCCGTCCCCCGAGGCGTTCACGTTCAAGTCGCCGTTCCCACCGCCGCCATGAGCCGGGTCTTCTTCGAGCAGGTGGTCGAGGCGCTGGTCGGGTTCCTGCCGCCCGACCGGCAGCGCTTCTCGTCCCGGGTCAGCGCCCGCAACGCCAAGGTCTGGTTCGATGAGGCCCGGGAGCACTACGAGGTCCAGATGATGCGGCGCGACGGCGCGCCCGTCCTCGAGATCGGCTTCCACGCCGAGCATGCCGACGCCAGCCGCAGCGAGGCCGTGCTGGCCCGGCTGGTCGGAGCCGAGCGCCGGTGGCGAAAGTCCCTGGGCCAGGAGGTGGAGCTCGGCCCGTTCCTGGGCCGGGCGGGGCCCTGGCGGCGGGCGTCGGAGACCTGGGACGGCGCCGACCTCTCCGACCCGGGCGCGGCGGTGGAGGCGGCCGACCGGCTGGCGGAGTACATCACCGCCTTCGAGCCGCTGCGCGACGCCGCCTCCTGAGGCCGCCCGACCGGCCGGGCGGAGTGACCCGCCGGCGGTCCCGGACGGCGGCCGGCGGGGAGAAATCGTATTTTCAGCCGAATTCTGCGGTGGATCCCGCTCGTTTCGGCCCACCAAGTCCCTGAGCACTCGAAACGAGCCTCTGGCTGGGGCCTGAAGGCATGAGGTGAGGACCGTGGACCATTCGCCTGTTCGACCGACCCGTCGGCTCCTGGCCGCCGGGGCGACGATTCTCACCCTGGCGGCGACGCTGGCGGTCGTCGCCTGGGCCAGCCCCGGCCCGTCTCCGACGCCGATGGCGGTGACCTCCCGGTCCGGAGACGGGGCCGGCGCCGGCCTGCCCGCCGGCGCGCTGGCCTGGCCCGGCGACACCGCGGCGGTCCCGGCCCCGGCCCCGATGGTTCCGGAGACGGCCACCACGACCATGGCGGAGGCGGCCCCGGTCAAGGCCGTCCCCGCCCCGCGGCCGGTGCCCACCGACCGGAAGCCCCGACCAACCCCTCCGCCCGGCCACTGCACGCCCTGCGCCGATGTGTGCACCCAGCCGGCACCCGGCCCGGCCCCGTCGCCCGACACCGCCTCCTCGGCCCCGGGCTGCCCCCCGCCATGCCGCCAGGCCGACCCGGGGAACGGATCATGTGACCCGCCGTCGTGCGCGAGCGACCACCGGTACGGCTCGTGCCCGCCGCCCTGTGGCGAACAGCAGCCGTCGCAACCGCAGCCGCAGCCGGACCCGGCACCCGGTTCCGGGACCTCGCCGCCCGGCCCCGCGTCCGGCCCCGCCTCCCCGCCGCAAACCGTCTCCCCGCCGCAGCCGGCGTCCCCGCCGCAGCCGTCCTGTTCGCCGCCGCCGTGCACCCAGCCGCAGCCCGCCCCGGCGCCCGCGCCGGCCTCGTCCGGCCAGGTGAACACGGTGTCGACGGCGTGCCCGCCGCCGTGCGCCATGACCGCTTCTCCGTCGTCCGCCCAGATGTATCCGTGGTCGCAGCCCTGCCCGCCGCCGTGCGCCCAGGCGCAGCCGGCGCCGGCGTCCACCTTGATCGCCCCGGTGCACCCGTGGTCGTGCCCGCCGCCGTGCGCCCAGGCGGCGTCACCGTCGTCGGCCCAGCTCTATCCGGTGCCGGTGTCGTGCCCGCCGCCGTGTGACCAGCCGCAGCCGGCGCCGGCATCCCCGTCGCAGGACAACCAGTCGTCGCCCTCCTGCCCGCCACCGTGCGATTCCGCCTCGTGCTGCTCGGGCGCTGAGCCCTGCCCGCCGCCGCCGTGCCCGTCGGCCACGGCCGCGGATGAGCCCTGCTCGCCTCCATGCGGCAAGCCGGCGGGGGACCCCGGCGAAGGCTCGTTCGCTCCCTGCCCGGCCGGGTCGGGCGTGGAGGGCATCGTCCACGCCGGGCCCACCTGCCCGGTCGAACGCGAGGATGAGCCCTGCCCCGACCGGCCCGTCCAGACCACCCTTCGCCTGGTGCGGGACGACGGGTCCGTGGCCGCGACGGGCCAGTCCGACGTCGACGGAAAGTTCCACTTCGCCGCTCCCGCGGGGAAGTACCAGCTGGTGGCCGACTACGGCTCCGGCTCGGGCGGCCCCGGGGGCTGCCCACCGGTCGACGTCCTCATCGAGCCCGACCGCTACACCTTCGCCGACGTGAGCTGCGACACCGGGATCCGCTGATGCCCGCCCCCTCGCTCCAGTGCCCGTAGGCTGCGAGGCCGTGGCTGACCGGGTGGAAGACGGCAACGCCGAGATGACGCTGGTCGAGGCCATGGCCCGCCTGGAGGGGGCCGGTTTCGGCGCGGACTTCCACGTGGTCGCCGGCCCCCGAGCCCAGGTGAAATGCGGCAGCTGCGGGGTCACCATGGCGCCGGCGGACATCGAGGTCGTCCGGGTCCTTCGGCTCGAAGGCGAGTCGGACCCGGCCGAGGAGGCCATGGTGGCCGGCGTCCGCTGCGTGGCCTGCGGGTGCCGGGGCGTGCTGGTGGCGTCCTACGGTCCGATGGCCGACCCCGCCGACGCCGACGTGGTCGCCGCCCTGGCCGACCTCCGGATCCCGCCGGACGCCCCGCCGCCCGGCTGACCCTTCAGCGGGCCCGACGGGCCAGGTGGGAATACGCCGGGTGGTGGAGGGACTGGTTCTCGGTCTCGACGGTCGCGACGGGGAGGAGATCCTCGACCAACGCGCGCAGATGGGAGATGTGCGGCGCCCGTCCGGCCCGGGCGGCGCCCGCCGCCATCTTGGCCTCCACGATGGCGATGATGACCTTGCGGGCCAGGAGATCGGCCTCGTCGTCGGCCATCGTCGGGCGGGTGGTCTGCAGGATCCGGTAGTGGTACAGGAGGCCCCGGGCCAGCTGGTCGGCGGCGATGGCCGCCTGGCGCTGGTGGGCGGAGCGGATGAGGAAGTCCACGCCCGCGGCCAGGTCGAGGAGCGAGTCGATCGACGGGGCTGGGTTCTGGGGCTCGAGCATCTCTGACATCACGGAGAGTATGCACCGTCACAGCCCACACTTCGCGGAGTGGTCTTCCATCCTCGTTTCGGCGCGCCCTCGGCGGTACCCTCGTTCCGAGGGACGTGGTGTCCGGGGGGAAGAGATGCGAGCGATCATGAAGTCCGCCGTCGTCGCCGCCGTCGTGGTGGTGGCCCTGGCCGGCTCCGCCGTGCGGCCCGTGGGGGCGAAAGGCCGAACCGAGGTGATCGCCATGCACGTGGCGGGCACGGCGTCCAGCGAACCGACCGAGCCGGGCCGGGTGGCCTACACCGTCAACGTGTTCAACATCACCACCGGCGAGCGCCTGGGCACGCTCCACGACGAGATCACGTGCTCGTCCACCACCCCGCCGCCGTGCCTCGTCTTCGACGTGGTCACCACGCTGCGCCTGCGGGGCGGCGAGATCATGAACCACGCCCAGTGGAGCGGAGTGCCCGACCCGCAACGGCCCGGGTTCCTGCTGGTGGGCAGCCGCCCCACGGCCAAGACGGCCAACGGGACGGAGGGCGACTACGCCCATCGGGCGGCGCACTGGGCCGGCTCGGGCACGGTCGACGTCCGCGACTTCCCCGCCCGGTTCGGCTACGACATCTTCTCGGTCGTGACCGTCGACGTGGACCGGACGTAGCCACCCTTCAGCGGCGCAGGGCCCGGTCGATGCGGAAGATGCCCCGCACGGTGCGGCGCAGCTCGTCGGTCAGGGGGCCGGGCAGGAGCCGGGTGAAGGCGTCGACCAGGCTGCGGTAGTACCAGCGCTGCTCGGGGGCGGGCTGGCTGAAGCGCTCCCACACCGTCAGGCCCTGGTGGCGCAGGTCGGCCCGGATGGCCCGGGCGTTGTGGAGCTTGTCGGCGCAGGAGACGAGCAGCGCCGGGTGGCCGGGGCCGAGCTCGTCGAGGTGGGCGACGTACCCCTCCTTGCGGGCCCGCCACGGCGGCTTGCCGGCGCTGCCCGCCGGTCCCTCCCAGTCGGTGCAGGCCCGCACCAGCTCGAGCACGCCGGCGCCGAAGGTGGCTTCGATGACGGGGCCGTGCTCGGCGCCGCAGTCCTCCAGCGTGTCGTGGAGAAGGCCGGTGATGGCCTGGTCCTCGTCGCCGCCGTACTCCAGCACGAGCGACGTGACGCCGAAGAGGTGGGCCAGGTAGGGGACGGGCGACGATTTGCGGGCCTGCTCCCGGTGGGCCTCGATGGCGTAGTCGACGGCCGCCTCGAAGCGGTCCCCGAGCCGGATGAAGCCGGGGTGGCGGTCGGGCTTGACCGGGCAGGGCACCGCCCCGGCCGCCGTCGTGGCGGTCCCGTCGGGTCGAGGGGTCATCTCCCTACAGTATTTGTCGTCGGACGACCCCTCGATCGGGAGCCGGGCTGTGACCCTCGACCGCTTCACCGGCGGCCTCCGGGTGCCCGTTACGGAACGGCGGCCTGGCCCGCCCGGCTGGTCGACCAGCTCGCCCTGCGGAGGTCGTCCGAAGGCCGGTCGCCCAGCCTGGAGCCCTCCCCGACACGGCGATAGCATCGGCGCCGGCCCGCCGCCGCCGGGGGACACCCTCACCGGTCCGGACGGGCGGCAGCCGTCGGGTGACCAGGGCAGGGGGCGGATTGACATGACCTTCAGGATCGAGCCCGGCAAGCCCATCGGGGAGGAGTTCCGCCGGGTCGCCCTCGACGAGTTCGAGACCGCCCTGGCCCATCTCCGGGACCCCGGGGCCGCCGGTCTGGCCGTCGCCGTCCACGAGACCCGCAAGTCGTGCAAGCGGCTCCGGGCCCTGTTCCGGCTCGTGCGCCCGTCCATCCCCGATCGGCGCTACCGGTCGCTCAACGCCAATGTGCGCGACGCCGCCCGGGAGCTGTCCGCCGGGCGGGACGCCCAGGCGCTGGTGGCCATGTTCGACGACCTCCTCGCCGCCCACGGCGCCGGCTTCCACGACGACCTCGTCATCGTGCGCCAAGGCCTCGAGGCGCGGGTGGCGGATCTCGAGTGGGACGGGACGGACGGGCCGCCCCGGCCGCTGGTCCGGGCCCGGGAGCGCCTGGAGCTGGCCCGGGACACCACCAGCCACGTCCAGGTGTCGGGCGAGGGATTCAAGGCGTTGCGGGGCGGGCTGGCCGCCACCTACCGCCGGGGCCGCCGGGCCCTGGCCGGCATGCAGCGCGACGCCACCCCCGAGCAGTCCCACGAGTGGCGCAAGGCGGTCAAGTACGGCTGGCACCAGCTCCAGCTCCTGGAGATCACCGCCCCCTCGGTGCTCGAGCCCACCGCCTCACGGTTCCACCAGCTCTCCGACGCGCTGGGCGACGCCCACAACCTGGCCGTTCTCCGGGAGGTGCTCGAAGCGTCGCCCGCCGCCTTCGGGGGGCCCGAGGCGGTGGAGCCGGTGCTGGTCATGGCCGGCCGGTCCCGGGCCGACCTGGAACGCCGGGCCATCCGTCTCGGTCTGCGCCTCTACGCCGAACCACCGCGGGTCTACGCCCGCCGCCTCCACGCCTACTGGCGGGCCGAGCTGGAGGTGGGCGACGAGCTTCCGACCGGCGAGCTGGCCGAGGTCACCGAGGAGCCCGACCCTGGCGTTCCCCTGGCCATGGCGTTCGCCGGGGAGGAAGGGGTGGAAGCGGTCGCCGGAGGCATGCTGCCCGGCTGACGCCGGACGTTCTGGTGACGTGGAGTGTCCGGAACGGGACTCTCCACGTCACCAGCTACGTCACCACTACATCCGGTGGAGCTCTCCTATCTAGCGATCCCCGTGGGAGGTGTCCTCCGTCATCGTCTTGGGGGTCTTCACCTTGTCGTCGAACTCCGTGCCCTCTTCTTCGATGAACTCCTTGACGTTCTCGCCAGGCTCACTGGCGATGGCCTTGTCCTTGGCGGTTTCCTTGATGTTCTCCATGTCACGTCTCCTTTTGCCTCTGGGCCGGAGGATTCCCACCGGCCGTTCGGCTGAAACGGTGTGAGCGGCCACCGGCCGTGGTCGTCCCACCCGCCCCGTACGCTGCCCGTCGTGAACGAACCCCTCGACGACGCCGCCCACGAGCTGCTGGCCCGGCTGACCGGCGTGCCCGGGGCCGAGTTCCGCCCCGGGCAGCTGGAGGCCATCCGGGCGGTGGTGGGAGAGCGGCGCCGGGCCCTCGTCGTCCAGCGCACCGGCTGGGGCAAGAGCGCGGTGTACTTCATTGCCACCCGGCTGCTGCGGGACCGGGGGGCGGGGGCCACGCTGCTCGTCTCGCCCCTGCTCGCCCTCATGCGCAACCAGCTGGAGATGGCCGCCCGGGCCGGGGTGCACGCCGCCACCATCAACAGCGCCAACCGGGACGACTGGGAGGCGGTCGAGAAGGACGTGGCCGACGGCCGGGTCGACCTGCTGCTGGTGTCGCCCGAGCGGCTCAACAACCCCCGCTTCCGGGCCGACGTCCTGCCCCACCTGGCCGCCGAGGTCGGGATGCTGGTGGTCGACGAGGCCCACTGCATCTCCGACTGGGGCCACGACTTCCGCCCCGACTACCGCCGGGTGGCCGAGGTCATCGACTCGTTGCCGGCCGGCGTTCCCGTCCTGGGCACGACGGCCACGGCCAACGCCCGCGTCGTGGCCGACGTCGCCGCCCAGCTCGGCCACCACGGCGCCTCCTCCGACTCCGACGGCGACCTGGCCGGGTGGAGTGACCTGGCCGTCTTCCGGGGCCCCCTGGGCCGGGAGAGCCTCTCCCTGGCCGTCATCCACCTGCCCGACCCGGCCGCCCGCCTGGCCTGGTTGGCCCGGGAGGTCCCCGGGCTCCCCGGCTCGGGAATCGTCTACTGCCTCACCGTGGCCGACACCGAGCGGGTGACGGGCTGGCTGGTGCGCAAGGGGATCGACGCCGTGGCCTACAGCGGCGGCGTGGACGACGCCGAACGGCTCCGCATCGAGGACCTCCTGGCCACCAACCGGGTCAAGGCCGTGGTGGCCACCTCGGCGCTGGGGATGGGCTACGACAAGCCGGACCTGGGCTTCGTCGTCCACTACCAGACGCCCGGGTCGCCCATCGCCTACTACCAGCAGGTGGGACGGGCGGGGCGGGCCCTGGCCGACTCCCACGGCATCCTCCTCGTCGGCACGGAGGACACCGACATCCAGGACTACTTCATCCGGGTCGCCTTCCCGCCCCGGCCCCTGGCCGACGCCGTCGTCGGTCTCCTGGAAGCGGCCGACGGCCCGGTCAAGGTCGACGAGCTCCTCCGGGAGGTCAACATCGGCAAGGCCCGCCTCGAGGCCATGCTCAAGATCCTCGACGTGGAAGGAGCGGTGGAGCGGATCTCCGCCTCCGTCTACACCCGGACGGGCAAGCCGTGGGTCTACGACGAGGAACGGGTCGAGCGGGTCACCGCCGCCCGGCGGGCCGAGCAGGCGGCCATGGCCGACTACGTCCGGACCACGGGCTGCCTCATGGCCTTCCTCCGCCGCCAGCTCGACGACCCCGACCCCGCCCCGTGCGGCCGCTGCGCCAACTGCACCAGCCGGCAGTGGGACATCGTCTTCGATCCCGCCGAGGTGGTCGCCGCCGGCACCTACCTGCGTTCCGCCACCCTGGTCATCGAACCCCGCAAGCAGTGGATGGGCGCCGTCGCCGACCTGCCCTTCAACATCCCGCCGGCGCTGCGCCTGGCCCAAGGCCGCGCCCTCAGCATCTACGGCGACGGCGGCTGGGGATCGGTGGTGCGGGCCCGCCGGGAGGCCGGCAAGGTCTACCCCGACGAGCTGATCGACGCCGCCATCCGCCGGCTCCGGGCCTGGGCGCCCACCCCGGCGCCGGCCTGGGTGACCTGCGTGCCGTCGGCCCGGGTCCCCGAGCAGGTCGCCGGCCTGGCCCGCCACCTGGCCGGCGCCCTCGGCGTGCCCTTCGTCGACGCCGTCGCCCGGACCCGCGCCGCGCCCCCCCAGGCGGAGATGGCCAACAGCGCCCAGCAGCTCCGCAACGTCCACGGCGCCTTTGCCGTCGTGGGCGACGTCCCGTCCGGGCCCGTCCTGCTCGTCGACGACATCCACGACTCCCGCTGGACCCTCACCGTGGTCGGCGCCGCCCTCCTCCAGGCCGGCTCGGGGCCCGTCCATCCCTTCACCCTGGCCCAGGCCACGAGCGACTGAGCGTGCCCGGCGACGTGGATCAGGGGGCTGCGGTCGTCGCCGTCGACGCCCCCGGCGGGGCCGGGCCCGTCACCGGGTCTCCGGCCGGCGCCGCCCTGGCCGGCGCCCTGGCCCACAAGCCCGGTGCCCAGTCCCGCTCGGGCCAGGAGGTCATGTGCCTGGCCGTGGAAGCCGCCCTCGCCGCCGGCGACCACCTCCTCGTCGAGGCCCCCACGGGCACGGGCAAGAGCCTGGCCTACCTGGTGCCCGCCGTCCGCCACGCCCTCTCCGGCGAGGACCGCACGGTGGTGGTCGTCACCGCCACCAAGGCCCTCCAGGAACAGCTCGTCGGCGAGGACCTCCCCTTCCTGGCCGGTGCCCTCGACGGCCCCCGTTTCGACTACGCCATGCTCAAGGGCCGGTCCAACTACCTGTGCCGGGCCAAGCTGGACGTGACCCTGACCGACGGCGTCGAGGGCCGCCTCGACTTCGGCGCCGGCGGGCCCCTGGCCGCCCTGGAGCGGGTGGCGGAACTGGGCGAATGGGCCGAGGACACCGCCACCGGCGACCGGGCCGATGCCCCCGAGATGGTGAGCGACGCCGTGTGGTCCCAGGTCTCCGTCGACCCCGGCGAATGCCCCGGGGCGGCCAAGTGCCACGCCGGGGACCGCTGCTTCGCCGAGACGGCCCGGGCCCGGGCCGCCGGCGCCGACATCGTGGTCGTCAACACCCACCTCTACGCCTCCCATGTCGCCTCCGGCGGCTACGTCCTGCCGCCCCACGCCGCCGTCGTCTTCGACGAGGCCCACACCCTCGAGGACGTCTTCGCCGAGGCCCTCGGGGTGCGCCTGTCGCCGGGGAGGGTCCGGCGGGTGGCGTCCCGCCTGCGGGGGGCGGGCGTCGACGCCGAGCTGTCCCGGCGCCTGGAACGGGCCGCCGGCCTGCTGGAGGAGGCGCTGGCCGTCCTGGCCGGGAACGAGCCGACCCGGGTCGATCCCACCGACGGGGACCTGGCCCAGGCCCTGGCCGTGGTCGGCACCCTGACCGGCGACGCGGCCGGCGCCCTGCGCCGCCTCGATCCCGCCGGCGACGCCGCCCGGGCCAAGGTGGCCCAGGCCGGTCGCCTGGTCGACGGCCTGGCCGGCAACGTGGTCCGTCTCCTCGACCCGGCCAGCTACGCCAACCAGGTGGCCTGGGTGGAGAAGTTCCGCGACCGCCCCGAGCTGCACCTGGCCATCATCGACGTCGGCCCGGTCCTGGCCGGCGCCCTCTACCCCGAGGTGACCGTGGTCGCCACCAGCGCCACCCTGGCCACCGGCGGCCGCTTCGACGGCCTCGCCCGGCGCCTGGGCCTCAGCCTGCCGCCACCCGCCGGCGTCGACCGGGAGCCGGCCGACCCGGAAGCCTCCGATCCGGGCCCCGCGCCGGCCGCCCCGCCCCGCTTCACCGCCCTGGCCGTCCCCAGCCCCTTCGACCATCCCCGCCAGGGGTTCCTCTACGTCGCCCGTCACCTCCCCGAACCCAACGACGCGGCGTTCCCGGCCGCCATGCACGAGGAGCTCCATGCCCTCATCAGCGCCGCCGGCGGGCGCACCCTGGCCCTGTTCACCTCCCGGGCGGCCATGGAGCGGGCCGCCGACGCGCTCACCGGCCGGGACGGCTACGAGATCGTCGTCCAGGACCGCCTGCCCCGCCCCGAGCTGCTGGCCCGCTTCCGCTCCGGCCCGGGCCTCGCCCTCTTCGCCACCCAGAGCTTCTGGCAGGGGGTCGACCTCCCCGGGTCGCTGTGCCATCTCGTCACCATCGACCGGCTGCCGTTCCCCCGGCCCACCGACCCGCTCGTCCAGGCCCGCCGGGAGGCGGCCGCAGCCCGGGGCGCCAACGCCTTCGCCGCTGTCGACGTCCCCATCGCCGCCACCCTGCTGGCCCAGGGCTCGGGCCGGCTCATCCGCACCACCACGGACCAGGGGGTGGTGGCCGTCTTCGACCGCCGTCTGGCCACCCGCTCCTACCGGGCCACCCTGCTGGCCACCATGCCGCCGCTGCGGCGTACCGTCGACCGCCACCAGGTCATCGCCGCCCTGGCCGGCCTGCGC
>Ga0299907_10001613_pt1 | contig 13069 bp, 12 predicted proteins | sample RVTome_16_FD_198680 | JGI IMG/M metagenome (GOLD analysis project Ga0299907, IMG submission 198680) | Soil microbial communities from uranium-contaminated site in the Upper Colorado River Basin, Wyoming, United States - RVT152D67 (version 2) ... | reverse complement strand
TCGTCCCCGGGCGCATGGGATCCCCACTCGACGTCGCGATCGACATCGTCGGAGTGGCAGCCGGCGTGCTTCTCTGGCTGCGGGTCGCCCGCCCGCGGTCCGCGGTGTGATGGGCGGGCCGGTTGCCATCGATCTGGACGGGGCCCTGGGCGATACACGTCCGCTCTGGAACGACTGGCTCACGGCTGTCGCAGGAACGCTCGGCATCGACGGATCCGAGCTGCCCGCCGACCGGGGCGAAGCGGCTGCTGAACTCGACCGGCGCGGCGGAGGCAACTGGCGGGCCCTGCTCGAGCGCTTCTGCGAGGAGCGCGCTGCCGTGTACCTGCGCCGGGATGCGTCGACGAGCGCGGCGCTGAAGGCCCTCGCGAGCTCGGGCAGCTCCATTGGCGTTTTCACCGACGCGCCCGCGGCACTTGCGTCCGTCGCTCTCGCGCACCTCGGAGCAGATCGGCACGTCGTCGCAGTCGAGACCGGCGCCGGCGCGCTCGAGCATCTCCTGCAGCGCCTCGGTGACGAGGCGGTGGTCGTCCGCACGCGAGCCGAATTGGTCCAGCAAGCGTCTGCGTAGAATCGAAGCCATGGATCAGAAGGACGTCGGCGACCGGCAGCTGGACGCGCTCCTGGAGCGGCTCGACCGTATCGCTCGCGAGCTCGAGCGCCTGAACCGGTCGGCGGAGCAGCAGGAGGGGTTCGTACTGATCGCGGGCGAGCTGCGGCAGCTCAACGAGTCGCTGAACGCGCTCGCCTATGCCGCGCTCGGGCAGACGCCGCCGCGCGTCCGCCGACGTACCGGCTGACGGCCACCTGGGGACAAATCGTCACGAAGCCCGCGCAGTTCGCAGGGTCTGCTTCGGCCATGTCCAGGGTCAGACCCTCGTGGTTCACGGAGCGAGACACAAAGCCGAATCCAGTCGCGCCACACGGCCGGAGCGGACGGTGTCTTGCCTATGTCAACCGATATATCGCGCCGTTCAGTGCGGTTGCGTAGAGCTCACCCGCCGAGCCCTCGCCGAACGACGTGAGCCCGGGAATCCGGAACGGCTCGCGCCTGACGTTCCTCGCGGCACCCGAGCGGACGGTCAGGCTCCAGACGATCCCGCTGCAGTAGTCGCCGAAGACGTACCGCCCGCGCTCCGCCGGCCGAGCCGAGCCGCGGTAGACGTGGCCGCCGATCACCGTGCAGTTTCCCTCGTCCCGTCCGTACTCGTACACGGGGAAGACGAGCTCGCCAGGCCCCGGCTCGCCGTCGTCGAAACGGCGTGAGCCCTCATAGCGGTTCCAGCCGTAGTTCTCCAGACCAGGGCTCCGGCGAGGCGTGAAGCTGACCTCCTCGATAGCGCCCTGACCGACGTCGCCGATGTAGAGATCCCCGGTCGCGCGGTCGAACGAGAATCGCCACGCGTTTCGTAACCCAAGGCCCGCGATCACCCAGTTCGCTCCGGGCTTCGAGACGTTCAGGCGGAGCAGCTTGCCGAAGAGCGATTCCATGTTCTGCGACCGGTCCTCGGGATCGCCTCCGGACCCGCCGTCGCCGATCGTCGTGTACAGCATCCCGTCCTTGCCGAACGCGAGCTGCCCGCCGTTGTGGTTCCCGTACGGATCCGGGACGGAGAGCAGGAGCTTCCGGCTCGAGGGAACCCCGACGTTCCCGTTCGAGCGATAGCGGGCCACGGTGTTGCGGCCGTCGGCCGACGTGTACGCGATGTAGAAAAGGCGGTTGCGTGCATAGCTCGGATGAAACGCAAGCCCGAGCAGGCCCTGCTCGCCGCCGAACGTCACGTTTCTCCGCACGTCCAGGAACACCGTCCGCTTCCCCGCCCTCATGCGGACGACCCGGCCGGTCTGCTCGACGACATAGAAGGCTCCGGGATCTCCAGGGGCATGCGTCAGGAGCACTGGATTGTCAAAGCCGCGGGCGAACACCTTGAGCCGGAATGCAGTCCCAGCCCCTACTTCGCGCTCCGTTGCGCCTCCGCAGCCGACCAGCGCGGCGAGCCCGGTCGCGAGCGCGATCGCTGCAAGAGCGCGCATCGGATCACGGTAGCTGCCGCCAACGGGTGACGGGAGTACGCTTCCCGCGCGACCTATGCGGATCTTCCTCATCGGTGCGGGCCAGGTCGGCTTCGCGGTGGTCGAAGCGCTCCACTCGGACCACGACGTCACCGTTCTCGACACGGAGCCCTCTCGTCTCGCCGCGCTCACCGAGCGGTACGACGTGGCGACGGTGGAGGGCGACGGGACGAGCCGCCGCGTACTGACGGCTGCCGGTGTGCAGGACGCCGACCTCGTCATCGCGTGCACGTCACGGGACGAGGTCAACCTGGTCGCGGGAATGTTCGCCCGCCGTGAGGCGAAGAACGCGACGACGGTCATCCGCACCTCGAACGTCGAGTACGTTGAGCTATGGCGGGTCGGCCAGCTCGACGTGGACTTCGTCGTCTGCTCCGAGCTCGAGACCGCCCATGCGATCAGCCGCATCATCGGCGTCCCGGCCGCGCGCCAGACGGACGTTTTCGCGGAAGGGCAGGTGCAGATCGTCGAGTTCGACATCCAGGAGGGCGCCTCGCAGGACGTGCTGGGAGCTCCGCTGCGCGAGGCGAAGATCCCCAGGGACTCCAAGGTCGCCGCGATCATCCGCGGAGACCAGATGCTGCTTCCGGGCGGCGACGAGATCATCCGCTCCGGCGACCGCATCGTGGTCATCGGGTCGCCGGAGGCCGCGCAGGCCTGGAGCGCGCTGCTCGCCCCCGAGGGAGCGACGGTGCGGGACGTCGTCATCTACGGCGCGGGCCGCGTGGGCTCGGCGATCGCGCGCGTGCTCCTCGACCAGGGCATCCGCGTGCGGATGATCGAAGCATCACCGGAGAAGGCGCGGAGCGTCGCCGAGGCACTGCCGCAGGCGCGGGTCTACAACGCGACCGGGATCGACCCAGACTTCCTCGAGCGCGAGCGCATCGGGCACGCGAACGCCGCGATCTTCGCGATGCGAGACGACGCGAAGAACCTGTACGCCGCCTCCCTGGCGGAGGTGCACGGCGTCCGCTTCACGATCGGGATCGCCCACGAGCAGGTGTCCGTCGAGGCCTTCGAGCACGCCGGTATCGATGTCTCCGTGAACCCACGTGCGGTCACTGCGGAGGAGATCATCCGCTTCGCGCACGACCCGAGGACCAAGCAGGTGGCTCTGCTCGAGGGGAACCGCTACGAGGTGATCGACGTGACGCTGCGCGACACGAGCGAGTACATCGGGAAGGCCTTCAAGGAGATGCCGGTGCGGGGGGCGCTGATCGGCGCGGTCGTCCGCAACGGCGACGCCATTTTCCCGCACGGCGACGACGTCCTGCAGACGGGAGATCGCGTCATCGTCTTCACCGAAGCGTCCGACGCTCCTCGCGTAGTCGACGCGCTGTGAGGACCCGCGAGGCCCTCGCGGGTCGGACGCAGCCAAAGGATTGGCTCGCCGTGGATGTCAAGGCGACGGCGAACCTCATCGGCGTCCTCATGAAGTACCTCGGCCTTGCGGTCGTCTTCCCGATCGCCGTCGCGCTCGTGTACCACGATCCCATCTGGCCGTTTCTCGCAGCCGGCGCGATCACGAGTGGGGTCGGGCTCGCCGTCGAGCGTGCGACCGCCGACGCGGCCGTCCGAGTCGGGACGCGCGAAGGCTTCCTCGTCGTCGCGGCGACGTGGCTCATCGCAGCGACCTTCGCGTCGCTCCCGTATCTCTTCTCGGGCGGAGACCAGCTGGGCCACCCGATCGACGCCTACTTCGAGGGCATGTCCGGCTTCACGACGACCGGGGCGACCGTCCTCACCGACTACGACGAGCTGTCGCCGTCTCTGGCCATGTGGCGCCAGTTCACGCAGTGGCTCGGAGGGATGGGGATCATCATCCTGGCGATCGCCGTTCTACCGCGGCTCAGGGTCGGCGGACGGCAACTCCTGGAGTCAGAGCTTCCGGGGCCCGAGATCGCTCAGCTCTCGGAACGAATCCGCAACACGGCTCGACGGCTCTGGGTTCTCTACGTCGGCCTGACCGCTCTCGAGACACTCGCGCTGGCGTCGCTCGGATGGCTGGGTATCGACGAGCGCATGAACATGTACGAGGCGCTCGCACACGCATTCACGACTATGCCGAGCGGTGGCTTCTCCACCCAGGCGAACTCGATCGAAGCGTTCTCGGCGGCGACTCAGTGGATCGTCATCGTCTTCATGCTGCTGGCGGGCGCGAACTTCGCGCTGATGTACCGCGGGATCACCCGCAGGCAGCCGCGCGCCTTCGCCCGGGACGAGGAGTTTCGGCTCTACCTCGTTCTCGTAGGGGTGGCGTCGACCGCGCTCGTTGTGCAGCTGTGGAGCTACGGCCTCGCAGAGGGTGAGGCGGCGGTGCGCGCAGGGATCTTCCAGACCGTCTCGATCGTGACCACGACGGGCTACGCGACCGCCGACTTCGCGGCCTGGCCGACGCTCTCGCTCCTCACGATCTTCGCGCTGATGTTCGCAGGCGGCTCCGCGGGATCGACGAGCGGCGGAATCAAGCTCGTGCGACATCTCCTCGTGGGAAAGGTCTTGCGCCGTGAGCTCGACCAGACCGTGAGCCCAGAGGTGGTCAGCCCGATCCGCTTGAACGGAGCCGCCGTCGACGAGCGCACACTTCGCGGTATCGCAGCATTCATTCTGCTCTACGTCGGCTTCTGGGCAGTCGGAGCTGCTGCCATCGCGATCGAGTCGGCGTTCGACGGTATCGAGATCGGGGCCCTCGATGCTCTTGCGATCTCCGCGTCGGCGGTAGGGAACGTCGGCCCCGCTCTGGGCATCACCGGGCCGATGGGCTCCTACGAGCCGCTGGGCGATGTCTCCAAACTCACGATGATCTTTCTGATGTGGGTCGGCCGCCTCGAGATCATCCCCGTCGTCGTGCTCTTGACGAGGAACTATTGGCGGATGTAGGGACGAGGCAAGCCTCGCGCCTACCTCGCGCCGCCGAGCAGAACCTTCCGCAGTGCGGGCCCCGACTCGTTCGAGACGACCGCGAGTACCTGGTCTCCCGGCCGCATGACCGTGGTCGGCTCGACCAGCTCCGTCCGCCCGTGGCGGAAGACCGAGATCAGGCGCGAGCCTTCCGGGAGCGACAGCCCTCCCACGCGCGATCCGGCGACGGGCGAGTTGCTCTCGATCTGCACCTCGACGATCTCGAGCCCCTCCTCCTGGAGCTGAAGCAGGCGCACGAGCCCGTGCTCGGGGAGCTCGTGCTCGACGAGACCGAGGATGCTCGTGGTCGCGCACACCGTCTGCCTGATCCCGAGTAGGTCGAAATGGGGCTGGTTTCGCGGGTCGTTGACGCGCGCGATCGCCTTGCCCACCCCGTAACCCTCCTTGCCGATCTGCGAGATGACGAGGTTGTCCTCGTCGTCGCCCGTGACGGCGAACAGGAGCTCGGGCGGCCGAGCGATTCCCGCGCGCTCCAGCACGCTGATCTCGGTCGCGTCGCCCCGCAACACCACCGGGCCGAACTCCTCCTCGAGACGCGCGAACCGATCGGGCCGCTGCTCGATCATCGTCACCTCGTGCCCCATCGCGAGCAGCGAGCGGGTCACGTTCGCACCGACCTTGCCCCCTCCGGCCACGATGATGTACATCACGCCTCCTGCGCGGCGGGCGCGCTCGCCTGGACGGTCTCGAGGAGGACGGAGATCGCCGTCTGCGTCGGGCAAACGGTGTTCAGCCCGCGCTCGGCGTAGAACTGCGCGCGCGCGGGATCGAGCACGCGAACCACGACCGTGCTCGTGCCGTAACGCCGCTGCAGCACCTGGCCGATGACGACGTTCGTGTTGTCGCCGGACGTGGCCACGACGGCAGCGTCTGTCTCGGCGATTCCCGCCTCCTCGAGCACGTTCGTGTCCATCCCGTGGCCGATGACGAAGCCGCCACGCCAGTTGAGGCCGAGGCGCACGAGCGCGTCCTCGCTCTCGTCGACGACCGTGACGTCCCAGCCGTCGGCGACGAGCCCCTTGGCAACCGCCGAGCCCACCCGTCCACAGCCGATGACCACCGCCTTCACGGCGCGTCAGGTTACTCCTCGAAGACGCCGTCGGGGAAGGCGACGACGAGAACCTCGCACGGCGCTCGGCGCAGGACGAAGTCCACCGTGGGCGAGAAGAAGCGCGACTGGCGCCTCCAGCGTGGCGAGGAGCCGAGAACGACGAGATCCGCCTCGCGCGATCTCGCCTCGTCGACGATCGCGTGACCGATCGACCGGGCGCGAACGACGTCGGTCCGCACCTCGACGCCGTGGTCCACGCCGAGCAGCCTCGCTTCCTCGAGTGACGCGTCGACCCGTGCGGCTACTTCCGGCGGAAAGGCGCCCTCGAGCTCGAAGCGGCGCGGCACCCGCACCACGGTGATGGCCTCGATCTCGGCGCCGGATTCCCGTGCGAGCGCGATCGCGGTCGCCACCATCTCCTCCCCGATGTCCCCGAGCTTCATTGGGACCAGGATGCGCTTGAGGTCGGCGCCCGGTGGGAGCTCGACGGCCGAGACCGCTTCCAACAGGCCTCGCCGCCTAACTCTCCGGACTGCGATGAACACCGCCAGCCCGAGCAGGAGCCAGAGCGGGCCGAGGTAGCGCGCGCCGTCGTGCGTGACGAGCGCCAGCACCCAGATGGCGAACGTGAGCGGAGCGCCGACGAGGGCCGGAACCGGCAGCTCGACGCCACGGAACGACACGTTCGGCCGCGCGCGGAACGGGCGCACGAGTTCGGGCTCCCGCATCCGCAGGCGGATCACCGCGACCTGTGCGGCCGTGAACGCGATCAGGACTCCGAAGGAGTAGAGGGCGGCCAGGAACTCCGGGTCTCCGTTCGCCACGACCTCCGTCGCGACGATGAGCGCGATCGCGAGCCCCGCCGCGATCAGGATCGCCTCGCTCGAGACGAGGGCCCGGCGCTCGAGCCGCGCGAACTCCCGCGGAAGCGCTCCGTGCCCCGCGAGCGAGTAGCTCAGCCGTGTGATCCCGGTGACCGACGTGGTCGCCGCAGCGACCAGGATCAATGCGCCGGAAATCCCGACCGCAGTCCGCAGCGCGTCGACGATCAGCCCCGGCAGCGATCCCTCGAAAGCGGCCGCGATGCCGACCAGCGGCGCCTCGAGCCACTCCTCCCCGAGCCCGGTCTCTCCGCCCGAGACGGGAAACGCCGAGAGGCCGATGCCAGCGATCAGGACCGTCACGACGACCACGAGCCCGATCGCGGAGAACAACGAGCGCGGAAGCGTCCGCCCCGGCTCACGCGCCTCTTCGGCGAGGTTCGCGACCGTCTCCAGCCCGGTGTACGCGAGCATGGCGAGCGGCAGCGCGAACGCGAGATCCCCCCAGTCCTGACCGGTCGCGAAGCCGAGCCCCTCGGAGAGCGTCTCGGGCGAGAGCAGGAAGGCGATACCGAGGACGACGAGAAGGCCCTGGACGACGAGGTCGAGCATCGCGACCGCGAGCGAGCCCACGTGGAGCCTGGTCCTACGCGTGAGGCGCACGCCCGCAATCGCCGCGATCAACGCGCAGCCGACGACCGCGTCCCACGGCTCGTCCCGCAGCGCGGGCACGGAGATGGCCTCGGCCACGTAGTGCGGGACGAAGAGCGCCGAGAGCGCCATGACGATGAGGAAGTCGAGAAACAGCGCCCACCCGGTAAGGAACCCCGCCAGGTCGTTCGAGGCCCGCCGAACGAATGTGGCCGCGCCTCCCGTCTCCGGGATCGCCGCCGTTCCCTCGGCGTAGGAGAGCGAGACGACGAAGAAGAGCGCGCCCGTGAGCAGAAGGACGAGCGGCGTGAGCCCGAGCGCGACTGCTGCGACGATCCCGAGTGCGATGTACAGCGAGGACGCGATCTCGCCGTAGGCCACGGCGAAGAGCGACGGCGCATCGAGCACGCGCTCGAAGCCGCGCAGCTTACGGGCCACGTCGTTTCCTCTCGAGCGTCAGCCGCCCCACGCCGAGCGCGACGAAGAGGCCGCCGAGGAGGAACCCGACCACACCCCCGCCCTCCGCTGCGGTGACCGCCAGCAACGCGATCCCGATCCCGACGAACACGACCGCGAACACGACCACCGCCAGGGAGTAGAGCCTCACGCCCGCTCTCCTGCCGCCACCAGCACGCGACACGGCGCGTGCTTGAGGACGTAGTCGACCGTCTTGCCGAACACCGCCGCCTGCGTCGCGGTCAAGGAGCGGCGGGGCGAGCCGAGGACGATGATCTCCGAGCTCCGCGAGCCGGCCTCGTCCACGATCGCCTTCCCGGCCGAGTGGGCGCGCTCGATTCGCGTCTGGACGCGCACGCCGTAGGAGTCGCCGACCGCGGCCGCCTGGTCGAGCTCGCGGTTCGCCTCTCGCGCGAGCTCCGGGAGCTCGTCCGTCAGCGGCCGGTCGAGAGGAACCTCCAGCACGCTGAACGCGACGATGCGCGATCCACGCTCGGTGGCAAGCCTGCAGGCGAGATCCATCGCCGCGTCGGACGGGTGCCCGCCGATCACGGGAACGAGGAGCCGCCGGTACTCGAGCGCGAGCGCGGGCCCAAACGCGGCCGGCGCGCGAACGGTGGCGCGCAGCGGCTGGTGGACAACCCACCTGCGGTAGGCGAAATAGACGCCGAACCCGATCGCGAGCCAGGCGAATCCCGCATACCGCGTCTCCGGGGTCTGCACGACGACGACGAGCCACGCCAGACCCGTACCGAGCGCCCCGAGAAGCGCGAACAACGGCCAGTCGACGCCTCCGAGGCGGAGGTTGGGGCGTCCGCGGAAGGCAAGCTCGGCGTCGCGGTCGCGGTAGCGCAGCGTCACGAGGGAGATGTGCGCGATGGTGAACGAGAGCATCGCCCCGAACGAGTACATCGTGCCGAGGAAGTCCACCCGGCCGGGGAGCAGCGTCAGGACCGAGACGAAACCCGCGAAGACGACGAGCGAGAGCCACGGCGTCTTCAGCCTCGGATGCAGGCGCCGGAACGCCTGCGGGAGCTGCCGGTAGCCCGCCATCGCGTACGTGATGCGCGAAGCGCCGATCACGCCGGCGTTCGTGGCGATGAGCAGGATGGTGGCAGCGAGCACGCCGACGTAGATCTCGAGCCCGTCGAGCAGCCATCCTTGCTCGATCCCGAGGTTCTGCACGACGCCGAGGATCGGGTCGTTCGCGTAGCCCCCTTCTTCCGGGGGTAAACCGAGTAGCGTCTGGGGCTCGCCGTCGATCTCCTCCACCGGCAGCGCGGACAACCCGATCGAAGGCAGCGTGAAGAAGATCGCGAACACGGCGATCGCCGTCAGCAGGTACGAGCGTGGGACATTCCGCGCGGGGTCGCGTGCCTCCTCGGCCAGGTTGGAGACGGTTTCGATTCCGGTGTAGGCGATCATGCAGACCGGGATCGCGAGCGCGAACTGGCTCCAGGTCGGCGCCACGCCCCAGTCCACGTTCTCGACGAGCGTGTCGGGGTTGAAGATCAGCGCGAAGCCGAGGATCACCAGCAGGACCTGCGTGGCGAAGTCGAGGACCGAGAGTGTGATGTTGAGCCCCGCTGACTCCCTTAGGCCGACGACGTTCAGGCCGACCAGGAACGCGATGACGAGCGCGCCGACGATGATGTCCCAGGGATTCGTCCGCATCGGCTCCCAGAAAATCGAGAGGTAGTGCGGCACGAAGAACGCCGAGATCGAGATCGTGATCACGTAATTCAGCATCTGGGCCCACGCCGCACCGAAGCTGACGAGCTCGTTGAAGGCGTGGCGCGCGAAGCTCGAGGAACCGCCAGCCTCCGGGAAGCGGACCGTTCCCTCCGCGTACGTCAGCGTCGTGCAGGCGAAGATCAGACCGGCGATCAGGAAGACGAGCGGTGTCAGCCCGAGTGCGAACGCCGCCGTGACACCGAGCGCGTAGTAGATCGATGAGCCGACGTTCCCGTAGACCGTCGCGAAGAGTGCCGGCGCGCCGAGCACGCGCTCGAGCTGGACTTCCCGCCTCCGGTGGCGGCCGGGCACGGCGCGGAAGCCTACAGCTGCAAGGAGGCCCGGCGGACGCGCCCTGCAGCGAAGGAGTTAGCCGTGTATCGAGGCGATGATGGGGATGATCAGGATCGCGACGATGTTGGCGATCTTGATCATCGGGTTGATCGCAGGCCCGGCCGTGTCCTTGTAGGGATCTCCGACCGTGTCGCCCGTGATCCCGGCGGCGTGGGCGTCCGAGCCCTTGCCGCCGTAGAGGCCGTCCTCGATCGACTTCTTCGCGTTGTCCCAGGCGCCCCCGCCGGAGGTCATCGCGATCGCGAGGAAGATCCCCGTCACGATCGTCCCGATCAGGAGACCGCCCAGCATCTCCGGCTTGATGATCCCGACGATGATCGGGATCGCCACCGGGATCAGAGCCGGGATCATCATCTCCCTGATCGCCGAGCCGGTGACGATGGAGATCGCACGCGAGTAGTCGGGCCGTGACGTGCGATCCATGATCCCGGGGTCCTCGCGGAACTGGCGCCGCACTTCCTCCACGACCTGACCTCCCACGCGGCCGACCGCCTGCATGGCGAGCGACGCGAAGAGAAACGGCATCAGGCCGCCGACGAAGAGGCCGGCGATCACCCAGGGGTCGCTGAGGGAGAACGTGACGATCAGCCCCTCCTCGGTGAGCCCGCGTCCGAACTCGTCGAAGAGGATGAGCGCGGCGAGACCGGCGGACCCGATCGCATAGCCCTTCGTCACCGCCTTCGTGGTGTTCCCGACCGCGTCGAGCGGATCGGTGATCCCGCGCACGGTGTCTGGCAGATCGGCCATCTCGGCGATGCCGCCCGCGTTGTCCGTCACCGGCCCGTAGGCGTCGAGAGCGACGATGAGACCGGTCATCGAAAGCTGCGCCATGACGGCAACACCGATCCCGAAGAGGGCCTCGCCGGCCGCGTAGTACGCGCCGACGACCCCGGAGGCGATCACGATCACCGGCAGCGCGGTCGCCTGCATCCCTACCGCGAGCCCGGCGATGATGTTCGTCGCATGGCCGGTCTGCGACGCGCGCGCGATCTCCTTGACCGGAGGCCAGCGCGTACCGGTGTAGTACTCGGTGATCGCGACAAGCAGGAACGTGACCGCGAGCCCGATGAGCGCGGCGCCGTACAGATTCCAGAAGCTGAAGCCATCCCCGTCGTAGACGAGCGTCACGGGGATGAAGCCGAGCGCCGAGAGCACCGTCGCGATGAGAACGCTCCGATAGAGGGCGTTGATGATCGCGTTCGGGCCGCTCGAGACGTGGGTGAAGAACGTCCCGATGATGGACGCGATGATCGAGATGCCGCCCAAGGCGAGCGGATACAGCCAGAGCTCGGTCGCTTCGAACCCGATCGCGAGCAGCATCACCGCGACGGCGGTGACCGCGTAGGTCTCGAACAGGTCTGCGGCCATCCCGGCGCAGTCGCCGACGTTGTCGCCGACGTTGTCCGCGATCACCGCGGGGTTGCGCGGGTCGTCTTCGGGTATTCCAGCCTCGATCTTGCCGACGAGGTCGGCGCCGACGTCTGCGGCCTTCGTGTAGATGCCGCCGCCCAGGCGGGCGAAGACGGAGATGAGTGAGCCGCCGAAGGCAAGCCCGATCAGGTCGTCGACGGCCGAGTCGGGGCTGTTCCCGAGCCAGTCGGTCAGTACCCAGTAGTAGCCGGCGACGCCGAGGAGCCCGAGCCCGACCACGAGCAGCCCGGTCACCGAGCCCGCACGGAAAGCGACCTTGAAGGCGGGCTGCAGGCCCTCGCGGGCAGCCTCTGCAGTGCGGACGTTCGAGCGCACGGCGACGTTCATGCCGATGAACCCGGCGGCGCCGGAGAGGATGGCGCCGATCAGGAAGCCGAACGCGGTTCCCCACCCGAGCTCCGAGTAGAAACCGAGCAGGAAGAACGGCACGATCGCGACGACGGCGATGGCCGTGTACTGCTTCCGGAGGTACGCCGCTGCGCCCTCCTGGATCGCGCGCGCGATCTCCTGCATGCGCTCGTTCCCCGCCGGCTGCCGGAGCAGCCACCAGGTCAGGTAGATCCCGTACAGCACCGCCAGCACCGCACACGCAAGCGCGAACCCGACAGCGTGGTCTACGAAGAAGTCCATCGATCCTCCGGTTACAGGGCCGTCACAAACTGAGCGCCGAGTGACCTCGGCGCGGCGGATTATGTATCACAAGTAGCCGCGAGCGACGCTGGGGTCAGGCTTCAGCCTGATCCCGGTCTTGGGTTTCGGCGTCGGACCCACCGGCCTGCGGGGTTTGGTCCTGTTCGCCGACCGCCTTGGCATACGCGAGCTGGAGGTTCGCCCGTGCCTGCTCGAGATCGCGGAGCAGCGCCTCGTCGACGCCGCCCTCGCGCAATACCGGGTCGAGCGCGCGCAGCGCCTCGATCGCGAGGCGGGACTGCGCGAGGTCGCGTGCCTCCGGCGAGACCCGACGGAAGCCGATCGAGGCCGTCGTCGCGAGCGCCTGGACGAGGACGTCGGCCACGGCGATGCGGTCGAGTGCTTCGAGGAGCTCCTCCTCGGTCGGAATTTTGTCCTCAGCCACCGATCTTCTCCGTCGCCTTCACCTGCCCGGCGTAGATCTCCTCGAGCGAGGCGCCCTCTTCGAAGCGCTCGATCTGGCGCTCGGCGGCGTTCCGTTCGGGAACCGCGAGATACGACGTCGCTCCGATCTCATCGGCGATCGGAAGCACCCACTCGATCAACTCCTCGATCCGCTGCCGGGCCGGGATCGACTCACTGCGGCCGAAGTCGATCAGCTCACCCGGCAGGCCATAGCGGATCGCACGCCAGAAGTTCTCCTCGATCAGCCTGTGCGGGAGCGGCTCGACCGGATCGCCCTCGTCGTACGCGCGCGCCACCCGCGCCGTGAGCGCGGTCGCGAACGCCGCAAGCGACTGTGCCTCCGAGAGCTCCGGCTGGCCATCACAGATTCTGATCTCGACCGTCGGGAAGGCCAAGTGGGGGCGCACGCTCCACCAGATCTGCGTGTGCTCCGTGATCGAGCCGGTGTCGTAGAGGAAGCGAACGAAGCTCTCGTACTCGT
>Ga0299907_10001612_pt1 | contig 13069 bp, 11 predicted proteins | sample RVTome_16_FD_198680 | JGI IMG/M metagenome (GOLD analysis project Ga0299907, IMG submission 198680) | Soil microbial communities from uranium-contaminated site in the Upper Colorado River Basin, Wyoming, United States - RVT152D67 (version 2) ... | reverse complement strand
CGGCTTCACCACCGGTTGACGGGAGCCCCACCGCCGACCAAGTCACCCAGTGGGTGTTGAGGTCGTAGCGCTCGAGATAGACGGTGCCGGGCAGGACGTAGTCGGCGAGCATCCGGGCGAGCGCTGTGGCTGGGGCCGGGATGGCGCTCGCCGCCTTCCGGCGGGTCGGATGGTCATGCCGGCCGATCGAATCGAACGTCTCAGGTGCGCACATTGCCCGCTCCCACCGCGTCAGGTTGTGGTGACCGTGGACGTGCTCCGAGAGCTCGGGGTGCAGGTGAGGCCGACCCGACGGCGATCCGAACTCATAAGCCAAGGGCCACGGCACGGGGTCCTCGACGGCGGCGCCGCCGAGGACGGTGACTTCATGGGAACAACGGCGTGTACTGGTAGCTCTCCGCGAGCGTTCGGGCAAACAGCTTCCAGTCCACGGGCGACCCAAGATCGACGCCCGCTTCGATCCGTTCCTCCTCGACAGGGTGACGGTCGTCATCGAGGTTCACGATCTCGCGGGCCACGGGAGTCATAACAGCCATTTCACGACCTCCTTCGCCAACTCATCGCAGAACGCGTTCGGAGCTTGAGAGATCTATTTATCGCCGGTGGATGATTCCAGTCGGTCAACTGAGTCTCCCTGAAACGGTGGCCGTCCGGGAGGGCCTTTCGACCCATTTCGAGGCACCAAGCGCACCTTTGCGATCTGGATCACGCGGACGGCGTGCTACGACGTCCACGGCCAGGCCTGCCAGGTGTACTTGTCACCCTCGTCCACCTCGAATTCGGTGACAATGGGCGACTGGGTCAGCGGGCTGAGCTTCCCGGTCGCCTTGTGGAACGCGCCGCACACGGCGAAGCGGGCGCCATGTCCCCGGCCCGTCGGGGCGCCGACGCCGAAACCCTTCCACGTCGCCGTGTCACCGTCGCCGGTCATGAAGATCAACTCCCCCTCCCCGTAGAACCGTGCCGCCCTCACGGATACCGAGAAGCTGTCTGGTCCCGCGGAACGTGAGCTCGAGCTTGGGCGCCAATCATGTTTCCCAACACGGCTGTTGATCCTGTCCTTGCTGAGTACCCGTCAAGGCTCGACGGGCAGGACGAGGGCCGAGGGGTGATCGGGCCCGTGGTGGAGATGCAGGATGTTTCCGGCGAACGCTGCGGTCTGGGGCATCGACGCCGTCTGGTGGGGCCAGTCCGAGGATTGGACGGCGAGCCGGAGGGTGTGCCCGGCCGGGAGGGTGGCGGCGGTGGCGAAGATCTCGATCGAGAGTTCGTAGATCTGGCCGTCCTGGACAGGCAGCACGGACGCTCGCGTGAACGGGTGGTGGGGACGCACGACGAACCCGTCGGCGACGAGGCTGCGCTCCCGGTCGAGGGCCCGCAGGGAAAGCACCAGCCCGCCGGAGCTCAGCTGGATGACCGAGCCGTCGGGCGCGACGTCTTCGAGGCGAAGCGAGAGGAACCCGTCGCTGCCGTTCGTGGCCACGAACAGTCGGGCGCCGATCGGACCGGCGATCCGCAGGTCGTCCCGCAGGGGCAGGTCATAGACGAGCCCGGTGGTGTCGTTGGCCCGCTGGTCGGTGTCGCACGGCCCGTCGACGCCGCTGTAGGGGGTCCACCCCCACTGGGTCCACGAGCGGCTGCAGCCACCGGACCCCGGGTGCCAGACCAGGACGTCAGGTGGCTGCTTCGCAGGGGGAGCGTGGCTGAGCGTCCCGTTGCCCCCTCTGGTGCCGGGGCCGCCGAGGAACAGCGGCTGGTAGCTGACGCCCGGTGGCGGCCAACTGGGTGCGGCCGAGCAGGTTCCGCGGCCAACCGGGCAGTACGTCACGGGCGGCATGGCCGCGAGCTGCGGGTCCGACCGGCCCTCCACATGGTGGTCGAACCACCGCAACTGCCACTCCTCGAGCGAGTACCCGTCCAAGGTGAGGCGTGAAGGACCGGAGGTGTAGCCGACGAGATCCCAGTGGTCCCAGGGGCCGACGACGAGCCGGGCCGGGACGCCGGCACTCACCAGCCGTTCGAACAGCATGGGGGTGCTGCGCTGGAAGAGGTCGTGCCATCCGCCGACCAGGAAGGCCGGCACCCGAATCTGGCCGGCGACCTCCAGAGGAGACCGCTCTCTCCACCACGGCCCGTCGTAGGACAGGTCGCCGCCGCCGCCGGAGTCGCCGGCCAGTTGGACGGTGGCCGGCACATGCCGGGCGTGGTCACCGACCGACGCCGCCGCACCACCAGGATCGGCGGGGGAGTACGTCGGAGGAAGAAGCCCGAAGGCGGACACGAAGGAGAACCACAACGGGATGAAGCTCGTGTCGGCCTGGCCGCCCTGCATCACGAAGTCCCGGTAGAGGTCCCCGACCGCGCTCACCGGGAAGATGGCCCGCAGCCCTGGGGGCTGCAGCGCCGCCGTGAGGAGCGCGCTGAACCCGGCGGCGGAGCTGCCGAGGAGCGCCACCCGCCCGTTCGACCACGGGCGTTCCGGCGACGCCGCCCACGCCACCAGCTCCGCCCCGTCGAGCTGCTCCCGGCGACCGAACACCTGGTGGGTGCCTTCCGAGGATCCGGTTCCCCGCACCTCGGCGATCACCTGGACGTACCCTCGCCGGACCAGGAACTCGTTGCGATAGCTCATCAGTCCGCTGCGGCCCTCGGTCTGGGCGACGCCCGGCTTCTTGTTGTAGGGCGTCTGGGTGAGCACCACCGGGAACCGGCCCGCGGCCGGCTGCCCGGTCGCGTCCGCCGGACGCAGCACGTCGACCGTCAGGCGCACGCCATCGCTCATCGCGACCCGGACGTCGGGCTCCAGCACCGTCTGGTAGGTGGCCGGTCCCGGCGTCCAGGGGCGTTCGGTACGGACGGGAGCGGCCCCCGCCGCCGGCGACGCAGCGGCCACGACCATGACCATGACCAGCGCAGCGGACAGGAGCGGGGGCCGCCGGCGTGAAGCGCCGAGGCCAAGCCGAGGTGTGAACACGCGAATCGGGGTCACGATCACCCTCCCTTGCCTGACATGTGCCCGGAGTGACGAGAGCGGTACCGCGCACGGCCACCGTCAATGCGTCGGGCTCACTCTGCATCGGGCGGTCTGCACGAGCGGATCGATCATCCTCGCCGCCCAGCCGACACGACGAGAGCTACAGGTCCTTCCGAAATGTGACGAAAGGCCCGGTTTGCGACCGTTGGCGACAACACAGCCGGGACTGCCATGGCCGACGGCCGGCTAGACATCCCACGCCTCGAAGCAGACCCGCTGCGAGCTGAGCTGGACACAGTCCTCGCCTACATCCAAGCCTTGGGCGGGCGGCTGACCGTCGAAGCCGAGATCCGCGGCCAGACTTACACCGTCGACCTCGCCGAAGCCATCTGATGTCGTGGCGGGTGATCCTTCCAGGATCCTGCTCGCCACAGCGCCGCCGACACGTGTCCTTGCTGCACGTTTGTGATCAGACGCTGTTCTCTTCCACGAGCTACAGAATCTGATCAGGCGCTCAACACACGAAGTCGCAGGTCAACCGACCTCGTCTTTCCACGATCCGCACGGCGCCAGGCTGGACATGCTCCGTACTCAGATGCTCTATCCGTTGAGCTACGAGCGCTGGAAACACTACTTCTGACCTGCTCTTTTACTGCGCTTTCCTTTCGCCACGGCCCCGCACGGCGCAACAACAGCGTATGAGGGAGCCTCTGGAAGCCGCAAAGGCCGGATCGGATGCTGTTCCCGGAGGGGTGCATGCTGTCGCCGCCGCCGTCACGAGCGATCAGCGTAGGCGATCTCGGCGGCTACCTCGACGAGTGGCGAACTTATCTGGAGTCAGAGAACAAGGCGGCTCGGACGGCCGAACGGCTCCGCCTCGGCGACGAGATCTGACCGGAGGGCTGTTCCCTCGAGTATCAGGTACGCATGACCTGAGGACTTGCTGAAGAGGACAGGTGCAACGCGCCCATCGGCGAACTTCTCCCGGGAGGGGCGTCGCCGAACCAATACCCCGTGGCGGCGCCTCCACCCCCCGAAGTCCTCCCCCGTCGAGCCGGCACCGAGCCCCTGCCGGTGCAGGCGAGCGGCCCCTGGCGAGGGAGGCACGAGACGATCAGGAGGACCGGGCGTGTCGTCATGTTGGGAGCGTGCCCACCGGGCGGGACGGCGAATGATGGGGAGTGTTCACACTCGGCCCGGCAATATCCTGATCCTGGCCACCGGCCTCGCCGCCGCCGCGGCGGCCTTTCCCGCCGCCGCCTCGGCGCCCGAGGCGGCGGGCACGATCGCCACGGTCGCCGGTACCGGGACGAGCGGCTACAGCGGAGACGGAGGGGCGGCGACCGATGCCACCCTCGACGCCCCCCGCACCCTGGCCGTCGACCGGGAGGGCAACGTCTACGTGGCCGACACCGACAACAACGTCATCCGGCGGATCGACCCGTCGGGTGCGATCACCACGATCGCCGGCAATGGTGAACCGGGCTGGAGCGGTGACGGCGGCCCGGCCACCGAAGCCCGCATCACATGGCCGCACAGCGTCGCCGTCGACGATGCAGGCAACGTCTACGTCGCCGACAGCCGCAACCACCGCATCCGCCGCGTCGATCCGACCGGCGTGATCACCACGGTGGCCGGTACCGGACGGGGAGGCTTCAGCGGCGACCCCGGCCCCGCCACCGAGGCGTTCCTCGACAACCCCAAGGGCGTCGCCGTCGACAGCGCCGGGCGCCTCTACATCGCCGACACCGGCAACAACCGTGTCCGGCGGGTCGACCCGTCGGGCGTCATCATCACGGTGGCCGGCAACGGCGTGGCCGGGGGCGGCGGTGACGGGGGCCGGGCCACCGAGGCGGAGGTCACCCGTCCGCGAGCCGTCGCCGTCGACGGCGCCGGCAACCTCTACCTCCTGGAGGGCACAGAAGGCGAGGTGGGCCGCATCCGGAAGGTCGACGGCGACGGCATCATCACTCTTTTCGCCGGCGCCGGTGGGGCGGGCTTCGGCGGCGACGGCGGTCCCGCTACCGAGGCCCTGTTCAACCGGCCCCGGGATCTCGCCGCCGACGCCGCCGGCAACGTCTACGTCGCCGACAGCGAGAACCAGCGGGTCCGCAAGGTGGACACCTCGGGAACCGTCACCACCATCGCCGGGACGGGCGATTCCGACTTCAGCGGCGATGGCGGCCCGGCCACCGAGGCGGAACTGTCGGTGCTCCGGGGCGTCGCCGTCGGACCGCACGGTGACCTGTTCCTGGCCGACACCGGCAACCACCGGATCCGGCGGATCGCGGGTGTGGCCGCGCCGGGGCCGCCCACCTCATCGGCGTCACCCCCTCCGTCGTCGCCGGGCGGGTCCCCGGCCGCCCCGTCGAACCCGGCTGCCTCCCCATCCCCTCCGGCGGCCTCACCGGCGTCGGGGTACTGGATCCTCCAGGACGACGGGAGGGTCTACGCCTTCGGAGACGCCGTCCACAGGGGTGACGCCACCCCCTTCCTGGGCGGCGCCAACGCCGTCGACCTCGAGCCCACCCCGTCCCACGACGGGTATTGGATCGTCGACGGCGCCGGACGGGTCTACGCCTTCGGAGACGCCCGCCAGCTCGGCAACGCCGAAGCCGCCCGCCTGGCGGCGGGCGAGCGGGTCACCAGCCTGTCGGCCACCCCGAGCGGCAGCGGCTACTGGCTCTTCACCGACCGGGGCCGGACGCTCAGCTTCGGGGATGCCCGCGCCTTCGGCGACATGTCGGCCGTGCCGCTGAACGGTCCCGTGCTGGACTCCATCCCGACCCCATCCGGAAACGGGTACTACATGGTCGCCTCCGACGGCGGCATCTTCGCTTTCGGCGACGCCGATTTCCAAGGCTCCATGGGCGGGAAGCCGTTGAACGCCCCGGTGCAGTCGCTGGTACCCGACGGCGACGGTGTGGGATATTGGCTGGTCGCTTCCGACGGCGGCGTGTTCGCCTTCGACGCCCCCTTCGCCGGCTCGATGGGGTCGGTCCCCCTCAACCAGCCGATGACCGGCATGGTGCCATTCGGCAACGCCTACCTCATGGTGGCCGAGGATGGAGGCATCTTCAACTTCGCCACCGACAGGAGCTTCTTCGGCTCGCTCGGCGCCAACCCGCCGGCGAGGCCGGTGGTATCGGTGGCTGCCCTCGAGGAGCGAGCGGAGTAGTTCGGCGCTTTCCACCTCGCCGGACATGATCCTCTGCCAGGGGTGTCAGAGGCCGGGCCGAGCCGACCGGCGGCGCCGACCCGGCGCCGCCATGAGCGGGGGGGCGAACACCGCGCTCGTCGCGGGCGGAGATTCCTCGGCCGGAGGTGGTTGCTGCGGGCGGGGCTCGACATCGATGGTCACCGTCGCCACGTCGGAGTCCTGGGAGCCGTCCGAGGCGACATACCCGAAGGTGTACGTCCCGGGTTCGCTGACGGGCCCGAAGGCGAACTCGCCGGTCTGGCCGTCCACCGCCAAGCCGACCGGGGCGGGTCCCGATCGGTCGACCACGCGGAAGGTGAGCGGATCGCCTTCGGGATCCTCCGCCCGCAGTGTCCCCCTGGCCGTCTCCCCCTGGTCGATGGCCACGGTGTGGTCCCGGGCTCGGGGCGGGCCGTTCGTCACGTCGATGGTCACCGTGGCGGGGTTCGAGACGTCGCCTCGGCCGTCCTCGTCGACGACGACGTACCGGCCCTCGGCCACGCCCACGAAACCGGCGGCGGGCGTGAAGCGGATGCGGCCCTCGTGGCGCTCGAAGTCGCCGGCGGGGCCGGCGATCCTGCCCGCCTCCGTGGGAGCGTCCGAGTCGGGCGCGACGAGGCGGATCTGGGGTCGCCCGTCACCGACGTGGTCGTTCTCCAGCACCTCGACGGTGATGTCCTCGCCCCCCGGGATCGTGAACGGGCCGTCGTCGACCGCCACGGGCACGTCGTTGGCCGGCAGCACCGTGACGTCCACGGTGGCCTCGTCCCGGTCGTCGTCGCCGTCCACGACGCGGTAGCGGAACGAGTCGGTCCCGTTGAAATCGGGAGGTGGCACATAGCGGATGGTGAAGTCGGACTCGACCGTGGCCCCGCCGTGATCGGGCCGCCCGACGACGAGCACCGTCTTCACGCCGTCGCCCAGCCCCCGGTCGTTGGCCAGCACCGGCACCGACCCGGCCGTGTCTTCGAAGAGTGTCACCGAGTCGTCGACCGCCTCGGGGACGTCGTCGACCGGGTGCACGGTGACATCGACCCGCCCGGTGGCTGAGGCGCCCCGGTCGTCGACCACCGTGTAGCTGAAGGAGTCGGCGCCGAAGAAGTCGGGGGCGGGCTGGTACACGACGCGGCGGCCCACCATGGTGGCGGAGCCTCGCTGTGGGGTGGTGAGGCCGGTCAGGGAGAGGGGGTCGCCGTCGGGGTCGCGGTCGTTGCCGAACACGTCGACGACGACGCTCCCGTCCTCGTCGAGGGAGACCACGTCGTCGACGGCCACGGGCGGTTCGTTGCCGTTCAGGACCGTCATGGCCGCGATGCGGTGGTTGAGCTTGACGTCGTCCGTGCCCCCGTAGGACCGGGCGTCACCGAAGGCCAGCACCTGGCCGTTGGAGGCGGTCACGTAGTAGCCCCTCCCGCTGGCCGAGGGAGCCATGTCGAGGACCCGCTTGCTGGCCGCGCCCACCGCCGAACCGTGGAAGGCGGCGTCGCCGAAGGCGAACACCCCCCCGTCGCCCGCCACCATCCAGTACCCCGTGCCGGAGGGGGTGGGGGCGAGGGCGTGGATCCGCAGGGCCAGGTCGACATCGGCGGCCGAGCCGTGGAAGCCGGCGTCGCCGAAGGCGAACACTCCTCCGTCGGAAGCCGCCATCCAGTAGCCCCGGCCCGACGGGGTGGCGGCCATGTCGACGATGGGTCTGCGCAGCTTCTCGCCCCCCAGCGAGCCGTGGAATCCGGCATCCCCGAACGCGAACATCCCCCCGTCGGCGGCGGCCATCCAGTAGCCACGGCCCGTGGGCGTCGAGGCGATGGCGACGATGGGCTTGCGCAACGGGACACCCCCCAGCGAGCCGTGGAACCGGGCGTCGCCGAAGGCGAAGACGCCCCCGTCGGTGGCGGCCATCCAGTAGCCGCGGCCGGTGGGCGTGGCGGCGATGCCCACGACCGGCTGGTTCAGGGCGATGTCACCCGTCGACCCGAAGAACCCCGCACGCCCGAAGGCGAAGACGCCGCCGTCCGTCCCGGCCATCCAGTAGCCGGCGGCCACCGCCGCCCCAGCGTGCTCGGGAGCACGGGTCACGACGTCCACGGCGGCGGCGAGACCCAGGAGCGAGCAGACGATCCCGAGCCGCTGGCGCCTGCGGCCCGGCCCGGTCACCGGTCGGCCGGTACCTTCCCCGTGGCCGCCCGTGCTCCCCCGGCGCCGAGAGCTTCGGGCAGCGGGACGAACCAGGGGTCGGTGGCCAGTTCCCGGAAGGCTTCGACGGCCGACTCGGAGGTGCGGATCCGCCAGTCGTGCTCGGCGTCGACGTCGAAGTAGACCAGCGCCCGGAGCGACGGGAACTGTGTCTTGACGGCCTCCCGCGCCTCGCGCAGCCAGGCCGCCTTCTCACCGGGCTCCCGTTCCTGGACGCCGAACTCGCCGACCATCATCGGCTTGCCCTGACGCACACCCCAGGCGTAGAAGGCGGAGAAGATCTCGCTGAAGCTCCGCCACCGGTCCTTCGGGCGGCCCGGAGCCCAGTTGTAGCCGTCACCGCAGATCCATTCGACGTGCTCCGGCCCCGGGTAGAACGCCTGGGCGTCGCCGTCGGCGAAGGCGGAGGCGTTCGGGCACCACACCCAGCGGGCGTTGGTCGCCCCCTCGTCCTGGAAGACGCTGCGGATCCGCCGCCAGGCGGCGACGTAGTCGTCCGGCGACTCAGCCCACTCGGCCTTCTTCTTGCCGTCCATCTCCCAGAACCACCGGATGAGCACAGGCCCGGACAGCGCCTTGACCGCGACCGCCCGCTCGGCGATGAGGGCGTTGTGGCTCCCGGCGGCCACGTCGGAGGCGTACACCCCCCGGCCGTTCCACGAGATCATGGGGATCCGGCCCTGTTCGAGGGTCCAGCGCTCCCGCCAGGTGGGGAACGGCTTGTCCCAGCGGTAGAAATTGTGGTCGATGTCGAGGCGGCGCCCGAGGCGCTGCTCGAACGATTCGATCGACGCCCGCTGCCCGGCCTCGGAACGGTCGTCGGGGCGGATGTGGGCGCCGACCAGCGTGCCCGTAGGCGGGGAGTCGACGTCGGGCAGCGCCGGCGACGGCCCGCCCTCGTCGCGGAGCAGCGTGAGGGCGGCGGCGAGCGCCACCAGCCCGCCGACGGCGGCGGCTGTCACCCCGGCGACGAGCTTGAGGGGAACAGATCTGCGCACTCCGGCCGGCCGGAGCTCTTGCGCTGTGAAGCCGGAGGGCGACAAGGGAAGACCTCCATATTCGGGAGGTAGGGGATGGTGCGCCCCGAAGCCTGGGTGCTCGAAGGGCGTGAGCGCCCTGCGTGAGGCGATTCCGTCCGAAAACTACCCTGCGTGGGAACAGCTTCGGCGGCATCCGGGGGATTCTTCAGCCGACATTCAGCACCCGGCATATCGCCGCAACCGGGACGGCACGGGCCGCCTCTACCACCTGCAGAGGGACGCTGTCCCTGCAGCAGTCGCCCAAGGTCGGTCTCGGGGGGCGGGGTCGTTCGAAGGTTCCTCTTCACCGGAAGTGACCCTGGCACGAACGATACTTTCGTGATTAGAGTGGTGAACGTGTCCTAAGGGGCGAACGTCTCGTTCTGTGAAACATGATGTGTCGTCGCCAGATGTTTGTCACCGTGCCGGGCTGCCCCGTGTCGCCCGGGCAGGAAAGGATCACGAGCAATGCCCGGGGTCACCTCCGCACGTCGCACTCGCCCGCTCCCCCTGCTCGCCCTCGTGCTGGCCCTGGCCGGTTCGCTGGCCGGCCCGGAGGCCTGGGCCGGCCACGACGGGGACGTGGAGTCCCTGCTCTACGAGCCCCACGCCGGCGTGGTGGCGCCACCCCGTTCACCGGGACGTCTGGCCCCCGCCACCGGGGCGCTCATGGGCACGCACTCCTACGACAGCCACAGCGCAGGGCCCGAGGAGCAGGGGATCGTCGAGCTCGAACAGGCCCTCGGCCGGACCATGGACATCAACAACCGGTACTACGGGGACTTCGACCAGTTCGCCGAAGAAGGCTCCATGACGTGGATGGAGACCTGGGACGTCCGGAGCGGCCGGATCCCGCTGGTCGGCTGGGGCTGCACCAACAGCGACAAGATCAACAACGGCAGCCTGGACGATGTGATCCGGGAGACGGCCCGGGTCATGAAGGCCTTCGGCCACGAGTTCTTCATGCGCTACTGCTGGGAGATGGACGGATCCCGCAAGCAGGGGGAGGTCAAGGGCCCCGAGAAGTTCGTGGCCGCCTGGCGGCGCATGCACGGGATCTTCCAGGAGGAGGGGGCCACCAACGTCATCTGGGTATGGACACCGAACGCCGCCGGCTTCAAGGACAAGCGCGGCTACACCGACGACCAGCCGCCGGCGCCCTACTTCTACCCGGGCGACGAGTACGTCGACTGGATCGCCTCCGACGGCTACAACTGGGGCGTCTCCAAGCGGAACCAGGGTGACCGGTGGCGCCACGTCATCGAGATCTTCGACGAGTTCATGGTCTTCGCCCGCCAGCACCCCAAGCCGATCATGATTGGCGAGTACGGGGCCCAGGAGCAGCGCGACGACCCGGCGGCGAAGCCGCACTGGTTCCGCGTCGCCCACGAGACGTTCATGGACATCCCCCGGACGGCCGAGTGCCCGTGGTGCGGCGTCTACTCCGACGTGGCGGCCATCGTGTACTTCGACGTCGACTACGGAAAGCACGGCGACTGGCGCATCATGTCATCGCCAGAGTCGCTGGCCGCCTACGAGATGGCGGCCATGGATCCCTGGTTCCGCCAGGCCCACACGATCGGCTGGCCGTCGGCGGCCAACCGCCAGCACCCGCCCCAGGTCCAGCCCCACCCGGAGAAGACGGAGCCGGCGCTCTCCGGGTCGGACGCGGCGCAGCCGGAGCCGGCGGAATCGGAGGCCCCAGAATCGGAGGAGGAGGCCGGTTGAAATCCCCCCGTTTCGTGGACACCCGAGTTGCCGACCTTTCGCCTGGCTCATGACCGCGGCCGCGGTAACCCCAGGGCACGAGAGGTGAACACGACGCCGACGAGCCAGGCGTCGTGATCCCGGAGATGATGGCCCGGGCGAGGGCAGCCGTCCGGCAGGTTCTTGTCGGAGGCGTGCCCGAGGTCGAGCGGGAGGGAGCCTGGTACGAGGTCGAGTTCGATTCGTCGGATGACGACGTCGAAGTCGTCCTCGACCAAGCCTTCAACCTGATCGTGGCCGAGCTCGACGAGGACGACCGGGCCCCGACGGCCGCCCAGGTGGAGGAGGCCAGGGCGGCCGCCCGGGCCATGGCAGAACTGGGCGACGTCGTCGAGGTGGAGCGGGAAGACGAAGGCTACGAGGTCGAGTTCTCGAGACCAGACGGGACCGACATCGAAGTTCGCCTCGACCTCAACCTGGTGGCCGTCGAGGTGGAGTCCGATTAGGGAACGCGGTAGAGGGTAGGGAAATCCCACCCTCCACCGCGCTGGCCGGGCCCCGCGTCCGGCCGTCTTCGGTTCCGGCTCAGGCCGGTGCCGGCGTGATCAGGTGATGAAGACGCCCAGAGTTGGTTGGCCGGCCCGACCAGTCCATCACGGTCGTGGTTGCAAATGGGCCCGTTCTCGGAGCAGACCTCGGTGTGAAGATGGGTCCGGTAATCCTGGTCGGGTTCGAGCCCTGCGGCGTGGACCGACAGTCTCGCAGGTACCCCTTTCGCCGGGATGATCTGGGACGTCGTCGTGCGCGTTGTGGCTCTGGCCCCTTGCTGCCTGGGAGGACTGCGGGGAGGGCAGACCGATGCCTCTGGTAGCCGCGTAACACTCATTCTGCTCGCCGCCGCCGCCCCGATCCTCGTCTGGGTCCCGCTGCCGACCGGCGTCATTCCGGGAACGGAGATCGATGCGGAGGACGTCGCGTTGCCCTTGGATCTGCGGAGCGTCTTCCACGCCGACGACGCTTCCTCCATCACCTTTACGGTCGAGGCGTACCACAACTTTCCCGATGACGCGGCGGCGTTCAAATGGGGCATGGTCGGCTTCCTCACCGTGATCGGCATCGTGGCCCGCAACGGATCATGCTGATCACCCACTACCAGCACCGCTCGAGGTCCACCTCGCCGGTGGGCGGTGTCGGCCGCCACGATGAAGGCCGGCTGGGCGGCAATGCCACCGGTGGAGTTGCTCACCGCCAGGGTGGCATCGTCCCTCCCGGCGGCGGTGACGCTCGCGGCCACGTCGCCGATCGAGTTGACTCCGGCCCGCAGGACCGTACCCGTGATCGCTTCGCCCAATCCTGTACGGTCGGCCAGGCGGTCCGTGGTGCGGGCGAGCCGGGACGCCGCCACCGCGATGACCAGCGCCGATCCCACGAATCCGAGAACGGCGATGGCGAACGGCCATGTCCCGGCGGACGCCTGCACCGCGCCCATTAGAGGGACCCGGCCTCAGGGCCCCGGGAAGCGCACGCGGCGAGGTGGGGTCAGGGGAGGGGGGCGAGGGCGACGATGGGGTGGTCGGGGGGTGCGTGGCCGAGGGAGCCGTGGAAGGGTCGGTCGGAGAAGTTGAAGACGCCGCCGTCGGCGGCGACCATGAGATAGCCATTCCCGAAGGCGACCATGCCGGTGACGGGCCGGTTGAGGGACGTGGCCCCCATGGAGCCGCGGAAGCCGGCCTCGAAGGCGAACACGCCGCCATCGGATGCCACCAGCCAGTAGCCGGTCCCGTCGGGGTCGGGGACCAGGGACCGGACGGGCTGGTTCAACCGCTGGCCGCCCATGGAGCCGAAGAAGCGGGCGTCGCCGAAGGCGAAGATCCCCCCGTCGGAAGCGACCAGGTAGTAGCCCCGGCCCGACGGGGTGGCCACCGAGTCCAACACGGGCCCGTTGAGGGCCACGCCGGCCATGTCGCCCTGGTGGGC
>Ga0299907_10001611_pt1 | contig 13075 bp, 9 predicted proteins | sample RVTome_16_FD_198680 | JGI IMG/M metagenome (GOLD analysis project Ga0299907, IMG submission 198680) | Soil microbial communities from uranium-contaminated site in the Upper Colorado River Basin, Wyoming, United States - RVT152D67 (version 2) ... | reverse complement strand
CAACCCGTCGACGCCCCGTCTCGGCGACTGGCCGCGGTACGACGCGGGGCGCCGGGCGACGATGCGGTTGGGCCCGGCGGTCGACGTGGTCGAGGCTCCGTACGAGGACGAGCGGGCCGCGTGGGACGGGCGGGTCGCCGGCCGCATGTCCGCCGCCTGACTGCCCTCTTGGTGGCAGCCGTCTTCGTCACGACGGCCGCAGCGGGCTGCGACGTGCGACGGGCGACCGACACGTCGGGCCAGCGGGGGCGCGTCGGCGAGGGCGACACCCGGTTGCGCCCACTCCCGCCCGCGCTCGGCATCACCCGCACGCCGTCGTCGTGGCACATCGTGTACCGGTTGGAGGAGGAGACCGGCGCGAACATGCGCGTCTCGACCGACAAGGTATGGGTGCGGCGCCCGTTCGACAGCGTGCTGGAGACGTGGAGCGGGCCGCCGCCGGGAAACGAGCTGCAGGTGCGCCAGCTGGCCACGTTCACGCGGCGCACGAACGGCGAGGTGACGCTGGAGCTGCCCCCGACGATGCCCGCGTCGGACGTGCGGGTGCTCGGTGTGCTCGACGCCGCGCTCGCGCATGGCGCGCTCGTGCGGCGCGGCGTGCAGAAGGAGATCGCCGGGCGCCGCTGCGAGGTGTACCGGAGCTTCCAGCTGCTGAGCGCACCCGTGCTGCGCCCGCCCGACGAGCGCGGCGAAGAGTACGGCGACAGTTGTGTCGACGAAGCGGGGTTGGTGCTGGAGGAAGTGCTCGTGGACGGTGGCGACCAGCTGGCGCGGCGGGTCGCCGTGTCCGTCGAGGAGGACGTCGCGCTGGGCGACGAACTCTTCCCGGTGAAGGCGCGCACGGTCGAGGTCGCGCAAGGCGGCGGGCGTGTGCGGCCGCTGGTGCCCGGCAATCGGCCGCCGGGGGAGTTCTTCGAGCTCGACGGTGGTAGTGATGCCGCCGCGGGCTCGGTGCCGTTCGAGGGGTTCGTGGCGCAGGGCCGGTGGAGCGTGGTGCCGCCGCAGCCGGAGAACTTCGTCGACGTGCAGGACGACATCCAGGCGCCGTTGCGGCAGCGGGCGGCGGTGACGGACGTGTTCGTGCGCGGCGTCGACGTCGTGCTGATCGAGCAAGGCGGCACGCGTGGCGGCGCGCCGCCCTACACGCCCGACGAGGACGCGCCGCGCATCGACCTCGGGCCCGTGTTCGGCGAGGGCGAGGTGGTGCTGTCGGCGCAGGAGGTGGCCGTGCGCGTCCAACTGCCCGGCGGCCGCTACGTGCGGGTCGCCGGCACCCTCACGCCCCCCGAGCTCGCCGCCGTCGCCAAGCGGCTCGTGTCACAGCCCGGCGGGACGCTCGACTTCGCCGACGACTGACCCCTTCCCGATCGTTTTGTCCCGTGGATGAACGGTGTAGCTACACCATTCATCCACGGGACAAAACGGGTCATTGTCAGAGCGACAGAAGGCGGGCGAGCCGGTCGTCGCCGCTGCCGAGGAAGGTTGCCAGCACACCGGCGACCGCAGCCACGTCGAGGGTGCCGGCGTCGCGCATGGCTTCGAGGTCGGCCCAATCCCTGGTGCGGTTGAAGAGTGCCTTGAAGACGGCGAGGTCCTCACACGCGAGGAACGGCAGCTCGGTGCCTGCGAACGGCTCCCAGCGCACCCGCGCCGCGACCTCGTTGTGGAAGTCGGTCGTGTTGAAGAAGACGTCGACGGGCGTGGCGCCCCACCACAGCCGCGCTTGGCCGTCGCGTTGGAGCAGCGCGCGGTCCTCGGGTCTCGCAACGACGCCACGAGGCAGCGCGGCGAGCGCCTGGTCGGTGTGCTCGGGCTCGACGAACACGTTGACGTCGAGATCGATCGTGCCCCGCGCCTGTTGCGTGCACCACGCCAGTGCGAGCGCGCCGCCGAAGGCATGGTCGAGGCCGGCATCCCGCAAGTGCTCGTGGATGGCGAGCATCTTCTCGGGCAAGCCGGGGCGGCGGCTCATGCCGTCCGCCGCTGCGCGAGCGGCGGGAACCGAAGTCGACGCGAGTGGCGGGCGGGGAACATCGCGGCCAACTCGAGCGCCTGCAACAACTCATCGCCCTTCGCCTCGCGGTCGTGGTCTGTTGCATCGGGTCGCCGGGCTATGTCGATGTCCGACGCGTAGCCCGCAGCGCGGAGGATGCGATCGAGGGTGTCGACCCGCGGGACGGCACGCCCTGCTTCGTAGGCGGCAAGGGTGGCGTGCGACGTGCCGGCGCGCTCTGCCAGGGCGCGGAGCGAAAGCCCCGCCATGACGCGAGCACGGCGCAGCGTCACTGCGGCATCCATGGCGGCAGCGTACTACGGTGGTATCAGAGTTGATACCACCGATCAACTAGGAGTACTTGGTCTCGGGCTGCTTGTGCAGCGACGGATCGTGCGGGTACTCCGGGGGCTTGTCGCCCGGTGGGAGATCGTCGTAGAACGACACGGCGCCGTCGGCCACGAACACCTTCGGGTCCGTCGACGGGTGCTCACCGGGCAGGTACCGCTTGCCGCCGTCGACGTACTGGTACATGCCGGTGCCCTGATGGCCGGTCTCGTCGATGCCAGTGGCGTTGGGGTCCCACCAGATCTCGGTGACGTCGTCGTAGGTCGTGTAGTCGGTGAACGGCCAGATGCCGTGCCGGCCGTACGACCGCGTCTGCCCCGTCAACAGGCCCTTGCCCGACACCGGGTAGTTGAACAAGCCCTGCTGGAACGTCTGCGGCGTGAGGTTGGGCCCCGCCATGTGGATGCCCGTGAACAGCACCCAGATCGGCGCGTAGATCACCGGGTAGGTGTTGGGGGCGGCCGGCGCCTGCCCGGCGTGCCACTGCAGCAGGCGGTACGAGTCGTCGAGCTTGTTGTCGATGCGAGCGGTGAGGAACGACACGCCGAACGCCCGGTTCCACTGCGTCTTGTCGTACGTGCGGGCGAAGAGCGTGGTGTCGACGAGCGCGGAGCCGGTGATGATCCACTCGGGGAACCACGTCTGGCGCGTGGCCTCCTGCGTGAAGATGGCGGGCGCGATGGGGTCGCCGCTGAAGATCAAGCTGTTGACGCCCGCGCCCTTGAGCTTGGTGATCGCGGGGCGCGCCTGCTCCTGCGTCTTCGCCACGTCGGGGTAGCCGTTGTAGGCCTGGTCCGCAGCGAGCTCGATGCCGTACTTCTCCTTCAGCTCCTTCTTGAAGAACGCGACGCCGGAGGCGTAGGCGTTGTCGGCGGTCTCGTACCAGAGGAGGCCGAACTTGCGTTGCTCGGTGTTCATGGGGATCGCGTCGCGGGTGCCGGCGTACTTCGCGACGCGCCCGTTGAGGCGCTTCCCTACGTACTCGGCGCGGTGGATGTAGCCCTGCGTCGACGCCATCAGCGTGGTGTAGCCCGCGTACGGGGCGTACTTCTCGTAGAACTCCTGTGGCTGCGACGTGCTGCAGATGCAGATGATGCCCTTGCTCGCCAGCACGTCGATCATGCCGTTGTTCGCCGCGTTGATCACCGCGAACGGCTTCATGTCGGCGATCTTGATGGCGTCGGACCGTCCGACGTCGTCCTGCGCGGCGTCGGCGTTGCCCTCGAAGAACTTCACCTCGACCTTGCGCCCGTACCGCTCCCAGTGCGCGGACAGCAGGCCGAAGTACTGCCTGACCGCCGCCTGCACGTTGGCGCGCTCGTCGGACGCGCCGGCTTGGCGCAGCGCGGCGTCGGCGGCCGGGTTGGTCTTGATGTGGTAGTAGACGACCGTGACGGTGTCGCCGGTGACGCCGAACGACGTCGCCCCGCCGTTCTCGCCCTTGTACGGAGGCGCGCACGGCGGCGCGTAGTTGCTTGGCACCTTGATGCGGCCGCGCGCGGTGTCGCAGTCGGGGCCGACCTCGCCGGTCACCTTGACCGCGCCGCCTTCGTCGACGGTCACCGAGCTCGCGGGGCTGCCAGTGACGCCGGTGCCGGCCGTGCGCGTACCGGATGAGCGCCGCCCGCCGCTCGTCACGCTCGGGCCGCCTGCGGTGACGCCGGTGGTGTCGGTGCCGGCCACCGTGGTGTCGGGCGCGGCGGTGGTGTCGGTGGTCTCGCTCGACGCGTCGGTCGTGGTCTGCGGGCCGGTGGCGACGTTCTGGTCGCCCTCGCGCCCCGGTAGCAGGATGGCGATGGCGAGCACCGCCCCGACGACGGCGATGAAAGGCCGGTAGCGCGTCAGAGCGCGTCCCAGGTCGCCCAACGTGACGTTTTCCCAGTTGCTCATTGCTGCTCCTTGCTACGGCGGGATCGACGGCGGGTGGTGGTCGAGCGGGCGACCACATGCTCGGTCGTACCCAAGTACGACTGAACGACGTGCGGGTGGTTCACGACGTCGTGGGGCGTGCCCTCGGTGATCACGGCGCCGAGGTCGAGGGCGACGATGCGGTCGGAGATCGAGGTGATGAGCGGCATGTCGTGCTCGATCACGAGCAGGCTGGCCGATGTCGACTCGCGGATGCGCAGCAACAGCGGGCCGAGGGCCTCGGTCTCCCGTTGCGCGATGCCCGACGACGGCTCGTCGAACATGATCACCGTCGGCTCGTGGGCGAGGACGCACGCGAGGTCGACGATGCGGCGGCTGCCGGTCGACAGCTCAGACACGAACTTGTTGGCGAACGCACCAAGCCCCATCACATCGATGAGCTCGTCGACGCGCTGGCGCGTTGCATGCTCGGAGTCGGCGACAACCGGCAGGTGAAGTGCGGCGGCGACGGGATCGCGCACCGCGACGTGACGTTCGAGCGCCACCGCGATCGTCTCGTAGACGGTCAGCGCGGGGAAGAGACGGGCGTCCTGGAACGAGCGTCCGAGGCCGAGCCGTGCGCGCTCGTCGGGCGTGAAGCCGGTGATGTCGTCACCGTGTAGCCAGATGTGTCCGGCGTCAGCCGGGAGGAACCCCGACAGCAGGTCGAACAGGGTGGTCTTGCCGGCGCCGTTGGGGCCGATGAAGCCGAGGATCTCGTTGTCGTGCAGCTCGAAGCTCACGTCGTTGGTGGCGGCGATGCCACCGAAGCGCTTCATCAACCCCTCGGCCCGCAGCACGACCTGTTGCCTGGACGAGCCGTTGGACTCGGCGAGACGCCGCGAGCGGGCACGGGCCGGCGTGTGCTCTTGGGGCGCGCGCTCCTCGAGCATGCCCGCGCCTTCGAGGAACACGGAGCGCAGGATGTCGGGCCGCTCGAGCAGCTCGGACGTCGGGCCGCGGAAGCGGATCTCGCCTTTCTCCATGAAGAACGCGGTCTCGGCGACCGTGAGGGCGACGTTCACCGACTGCTCCACGAGGATGATCGTGGTGCCGCGTTCGCGGATCGCCTTCACGATCTCGAGCAGCTGCTCGACGACGATCGGCGCGAGCCCGAGCGACAGCTCGTCGATCATCAGCAGCCGAGGCCGGGCGATGAACGCTTGGCCGAGCGTGAGCATCTGCTGCTCGCCGCCCGAGAGGTTGCCCGCCGGCTGGTCCCACCGGGTGCGCAGCACGGGGAAGTAGTCGAGCACCTGCTCGATGGCTTGCTGCACGTAGTCGCCCTCGCGGCGGTACAGCCAGCCGGCGATCTCGAGGTTCTCGCGGACGCTGAGACCGGGGAACACGCCCTTGCCGCCCGGTACCTGGACGACGCCCCGCGACGCGATCTCTTGCGGCGGCGCGTACGTCATGTCCACGCCGTCGAAGATCACCGCGCCGCCGATCGCGGGTTGCAGGCCCGAGATGGCGCGCAGGAGCGTCGACTTGCCCGCGCCGTTGGTGCCGAGCAGGGCGATGATCTCGCCCTCGTCCACCTCGAAGTCGACCTTGAACAGGACTTGCACGGTGTCGTAGGCGACGTCGAGGTCTTTGACCAGCAGCAGCTTCACCTGGCCCTTGCGCCGGGCGGCCAGCACCTCGGCTTGCGCCGTCGTGGACGCGCGCACCTTGTCGATGTCGGACGCCACGAACGCGCCGGCCGAAGCGATGATGTACGCGCCGATCAGGAACACCGGCGCGAGTACGAGCAGCGCGTTGCGGATGCCGATGCTGTCGGCGAAGCCGCCGATGATGTAGATGGTCGGCACGCCGAGAAGGATGTACAGCGATCCGATCGAGAAGCCGAGAGCGCGGGCGCGTGGCGGCAGCACGAGCGACAGCGTCGAGTAGATGCCAGGGATGAGGACGCCGAGCGTGGCTTGCACGAGCACGTTGAAGAAGACGGTCGTCGGCAGGTTGGGGCTGCGGGCCAGGCCCACGAGGAACAGGGCGGAGAGCGTGGCCACGACGGCGAGGAAGCGCAGCACGTTGCCGGCACCACGGCGGCCCATGCGCATCGCGATGGGGACGCCGACGACGATGCCGAGGAGCTGGAACGGCTCGACGAACGCGAGGATGAGACCGCGTTCGGCGTCGTTGAGGTCGAACACATCCCGGTAGAGGATCGACGTCAGCGCGGTGAGCCCGAGCAACGCGGCGGCGAGGAACGGCAGCGAGTAGAAGATCCGCCGCAGCGTCATCACCTGGTTGCAGATGCGCCACCCCTCGGCGAACGACGGTGGGGTCTCCTCGGTGGTGGCGACCTCTTCGTCCGCGCCCATGGCCCGCCGCTCGAACTCGCCGCGCACGGGCTCGCGCAGCTTCACCAGGACGGCGACGACGAGGATCGCCGTGGGGATCCAGAAGACGAGGAACGGTGCGCGCCAGCCGAAGGAGTGCGACAGCAAGCCGCCCAGCGCGGGCCCGATGATCATGCCGGTGGGGTTGGCGGCGCGGTGGAAGCCGTAGACCGACGTGCGCACGGAGGGCGGGTAGTAGTCGGCGAGCAGCGAGTTGTGCGTCGGGTCGTTCACGGCCCGCCCGATGCCGGTGAGCGATCGTGCCACCACCAGCAGGGCGATGGTCGGCGCGAGCCCGGTGCCGAGCGTGAAGAGCCCCCACAACGTGGCCCCCGCGGCCGCGATGCGCAGGCGGGGATAGCGATCGGCATAGAAGCCGATGAACACCTGTGCACCCAACGCGACGATGGCGACGAGCGTGACGACGCCGAGGATGCCCTGGGTGTCGAGCCCGAAGTGGTCGCGGATGGTCGGCGTGAGGACGGCGAACGCGCTGCGGTCGAGCTCGTCGACCGTGTTGAGCCCGAACAGCAGCAGCAGCGGCAGGATTGCGTGGTCGCCGGTGATGCGGCGGAGGAGGCGCGTCATCCCGCGCTCACCTGCTCGGGGATGGTCTCGGCCGCGTGTTCGAGCGCGACCTCGACGTCGAAGTCGGGCGGTACCGGCTCGGACGACTCGATGGTGATGCCTCCCGGCCCAGTGGTGCGCACGTCGGCGACGAGGCTGGGTACGACGAGGCCGCGGCGGTCGGCGACGGCGCGTAGCAGGCGGTCGCGGATGCCGTAGAACGCCTGGCTGAACCCGCCCGGCATCAGCAGCAGCACGAAGATGAGGCCGACGCCGCTGGTGAAGAACTCGAGGTATGGGCGGACGACCGACGGGAAGACGTCGCGGAAGTAGTTGACGCCGAGGATGAACGTGGCGCCGAGGATCGCACCGGGCACCGACCCCAACCCGCCGATGACCACCATGATGAACGCCTTCCGGCTCTGGTCGACGGTGTAGAAGGAAGCGCCGAGCGCTTGCTGGTGGTGCACGAACAGCGCGCCTGCCAGCGCGGCGACGAACCCCGAGAACGCGAACGCCACGAGCTTCGCCGTAGTGGCGTTGACGCCGTAGGACTGCGCCGCGCGCGGGTTCTCGCGCACCGCGATCAGGACGCGGCCGGTACGGCTGTTGCGGAGGCCGCGCACCGCCGCGATGACGAGCCCGAGCACCGCGAGGCACAGGAAGTAGTAGCGGTTCTCGGTGTCGATGGCGATGCGACCGAAGAGGTCGACGCGCGGGATGGTGCCTTCCGGCAGCCAGTGCACGTACGTGCGGTTGAGTCCCCACGACGACACCGCAAGGCCGAACGCGAGCGTGACGACCGCGAGGAACAGCCCGCGGATGCGCAGCGCAGGGAGCCCGATCGCGGTCGCGACGGCGGCGCCTGCGAGTCCGGCGGCCACCATGGCGAGCGACAGGTCCCAGCCGCGCGTCGCCGTGAGGTAGCCGCCGACCGCCGCGCCGACGGCGAGGAAGCCGACTTGGCCGAGGCTGACCTGCCCGGCCCAGCCGGTGAGCATCACCATCGAGATGCCCACGAGCGCGAACGTGATGACGACGCCGGCAAGGTTGACCTGCCCGTCGCTCAGCACCAGCGGCAACGCCACGAGCAGGAGGGCGAAGAGCGTGGTCAGCGCGGCGCGGCCGATGCGCACCTCGGGCAGGCGGATCAGCTCGCGCGGCACGGGGCGGACCTCGCGCGCGGCCTGCCAGCTCGACGTCTGGTCGTCGTCCACGCGGCTCGTCTTTCCACGGCGTTGCAGCAACAGCGCGCCGAGCACGATCACGAACAGGATCGGGTCGACGAGGAAGGCGCGGCCCGACGTGTACACGATGGCGCTCTCGATGACGCCGAGCCCAACCGACGCGGCGAAGATGGTCGGCAGCCGCTCCATGCGCCCGATCACCGCGGCGGCGAGGGCGCGCACGAGGATCGTCGGCCCGAGCACCGAGCCGATCGGGAGCCCGATGATGCCGGCGCGCAGGAAGATGGCGACGAACGCGAGCGTCGTCGTGATCACCCACACGATGGTCTGGATGCGCTTCACCGGCACGCCGAGCAGCGCGGCCCGGTCGGACGACTCCGCGCTGGCGCGCACGGCGACGCCGATGCTCGTGTACCGGAAGAACGCGGCGAGGGCCACGATGATCAGCGGCACCACGAGCATGGCCGCGACCTCGTTGCCCTGGAACACGACCGTGCCGATGTTGAAGTCGAACGAGAACGGCGAGTCGAACGTCTGTGTCGACCCGTCGTAGCCGATGAGGCGGGGGAGCGCGGTAGTGACGCCGGCGAGGATCTGCGACACACCGATGGTCACCACGGTGAGGATGAGGCGCGGCGCCTTGAAGAACCGGCGAATGAAGACGAGCTCGACGAACGCGCCGAGCACGATGGCCGCGGCGAGCCCGACGGGGAACGCGAGCAGGTAGGGGACGCCGGGGCCGAGGATGAGCAGCACGGCGAGCGTGGCGGGAATGCCGCCGAGGTCGCCCTGCGCGAAGTTGATGATGCGGTTCGAGCGGTACGTGAGCGCGAGGCCGAACGCGATGAGGCTCGTGAGCCCGCCGATCACGACGCCTTGCACGTAGACGCCGAGTGGCGCGGGCCAGAACCACTGCAGGGCGAGGTAGAAGACCAGGCCGGCCGTGAGTACCTCTGCGCCGCGGCGGATGGCGGGGTTCTGGGCCCATCCCGCCGACCCAGGCGACCTTGCTGACCCGGGCAACCCGTCCGGCCCGGCCGGCGACGAAGCCTGTCGGTCGCCTCGCCGCGTGTCCGGCTGGTTCAACGAGTTCCCCCTGCTCCGACTGCGCTTGCCCCTGCCGTGTCTCTGCAGACTACTGACCGCGCGGTCAAGTTGTGAAGAGTCTGCGAGACTTCCGGTGTGGGGAGGCTGGCCGACGTCACCCTCGGCGATCTCGCTCGTGCGCTCGCGCGCTACCGGCCCGTGATCGTGGCCGTCGCGGTGATGGTCGTGGTCTTGCAGCTACTGCCGGACCGCACGCCCCGGGTCGCTTCGGCGGCGCGTGCTCGCGCACAGGCTGCGTCGACGGCGGGCGGGCCGCAGGTGGCTGGCGACGGCGGCGATGGGTCGGGCGACGTTGCTTTCGACGACGGGGGTGCGTTCGCCGACGACGAGATGGCCTTCGGTGACGACGATGGCGGCGATGGCGAGTTCGACGACGACCCGGGCCTCGAGGATGACGAGTTCGCCGACGACGACTCGTCGTTCGACGACGTGGACGATGACTCTTCGTTCGAGGACGGAGAGGACTTCGGCGGTGGCGGCGGCGACGGCGGCAGCCTCGAGGACGACGTGTTCGTCCCGCTGTTCGTCATGGAGTACGGCTGGGCGACGGCCACCGCGGGAACGCCGATCGCGTCGTCGGACGTGCCCGAAGGATCGATGCCGGTGGGCAAGCGCATCGGCCAGAACGACAAGATCTCCTTCCTCCGCTTGATTGGCACGGCAACGCTGCTCGAGTTGCACGAGGCGTCCGAGGGACAGCGCACCCCGCCGGTCGGCGAGATCGGCGTGCAGCTGTGTCAGAGCACCGAGGCAGAGTGGAGCGGGGGTGACGCGCAGACGTTCGACGCAGCGCCGTCATGGGATGGCGATCAGTGCGTCGACGGTGTGCGGTCCGGCGACGGCACGTGGACGTTCGACCTCAGTGGCTTCGAGTCGGCCGAGGACCGGCGCGGGTTCGTGCTTGTGCCTGCCGCCGATGCCGCCGTCGACTTCCAGGTCTCGTTCGCGCCGTACTAACCCCCTCAGCGTTTTGGGCGCGCTCATGTGCCAAATGCGACCGAAATCGCGCCCAACAGCGAAGTTGGGTGGTGTCAGCAGGAGGACTCGCCGCTTACCTACATGGACGTCCATGAGTGCGCATCCAGACCCGTCGATGCGTCAGCCTGTCTCGGCGAGCTGGTGATCATGCTGCCGGCATCCCGTCGGGCTGGACCGATCGGGCCGCCCCGTAGTCCAATGGGGACGCGCTGGCCCATTGACCCTTTGAGGTGTTTCGGCGAAGGAGGATCCCGTGCGGTTCGACCCTGAGACGTTCGTTGACGAGTGCAGACGCGCGCTTGCAGAGGACGCCCAGCAGCTCGCCGTACGTGAGGTCGTCGACCGCGCTGTCAGTGACCCAGCAGCCGTGGAGAAGGCGATGGGGTTCGCCGATGGCTGGCGGGTCGACGTCCTCTACAACGACGACGACCTGACCATCATGCACTTCGTATGGCCGCCGTCGGTCGACCTGTTCCCCCACGAACACAAGATGTGGTCGACGGTTGGCATCTACGGCGGGATTGAGGACAACACCTACTACCGGCGGGCAGGAGACTCGATCGAGGTCTCCGGGCACCGGCGGGGCGAGGTCGGGGATGTACTGCTTCTTGGTGCCGATGGTGTTCATTCCGTGCAGAACCCGACCAGACAGTGGACCGCGGCGCTCCATGTCTATGGCAGCGACTTCTTCTCCCACCCTCGGTTGCAGTGGGACCCCGAGACCGGAGAAGCGAAGCCCTTCGACGTGCAGAACGCTCGAGATGTCCTGGCCTCCGCGGATGCGCAGGCTCGGGCAGACGGCATCGTCTGACTCGACGCCTGCTCGGGGCGTTTCCCACGGGACCCGGGTCGTGGGCAGGTGTGGGAGGTCGAGACCTCGGAGCGACTCGCCGCTCACCTACATGCGCTTGACCTCCGTCCGTCGTTCCCCAGCAACGGCGCTCGTGGAGGCGTAGGGGAGCAGATCCTCGAGGTTGGTTAGCGTTGGCCGCCGGCCTCGGCGGTGTCGCTGGGGCATCCGTCGCAGGCGCGGAGGAGCGGACTGTTGACCGACCGTAAGGGCTTCAAGCGCGTTGTCGGCGCCCGCTCGCGCCGAAACGGGCGAGGGCTACTCGTAGGCTCTTCGCAACGTCCGCAACTAGAGGTGCGGAGCGACCTCGGCGGCGATCAACCGGAGGTGGTCGAGGTCGCCGAGGTCGAACAGCTGCAGGTACACACGCTCGCAGCCGGCCTCGGCGTACGCGCCGAGCTTGTCGACGACTTCCTTCGGCGTCCCGACGGCAGCGCCGGCCCGCAGCTTCTCCAAGGGATGGCCGATACCCGCAGCGCGCCGCTCCAGCTCGTCCTCGCCGGCACCGACGCACACCATCGTGACCGCCGACAGCGCGAGCGTGGCGGGGTCGCGGTCGATGCGCTCGCAGGCGGCGCGCACGCGGTCGTACATCGCCTTCGCCGTCGCGGCGTCGTGCGGACCGGGCGGCACGTTGAACTCGTCCGCATACTGCGCGGCCAACCCTGGCGTGCGTGAAGGGCCGCTGCCACCGATGACGATCGGCGGGTGCGGCGACTGCACCGGGCGCGGCAGCGCGGGCGACTCCTCCAGCTGGTAGTGGGCGCCGTCGAAGGCGAACCGTTCGCCCGCCGGCGTGCTCCACAACCCGTGCACGATCGCGAGCTGCTCCTCGAGGCGGTCGAAGCGCTCCTTCACGCTCGACGGGAACGGCACGCCGTACGCCGCGTGCTCCTGCGCGAACCACCCCGCGCCCAAGCCGAGCTCGACGCGTCCACCGCTCATGGCGTCCACCTGCGCGACCTGGATCGCCAAGAGACCTGGCCAGCGGAACGTTGCGGAGCTGACCAACGTGCCGAGCCGGATGCGCTGCGTGTCGCGCGCCAAGCCGGCCAGCGTCGTCCACGCGTCCGTCGGCCCGGGCAGGCCATCGCCGGAACCCATGCGCAAGAAGTGGTCGCTGCGGAAGAAGGCGTCGAAGCCTTCCTCCTCGGCGGTGCGGGCGACGGCGAGCAGCTGGTCGTAGCTCGCGCCCTGCTGCGGCTCGGTGAAGACGCGGAGGAGCATGGCGGGGGACCCTACTGGCCTACCCGGCGTCGGCGATCGCGAGGACGGCGCGCATGTGCGAGACGAGCGCGGGGCGTGACGTCACCGCGTTGAGCCCGCTCGTCGACGGCATCACGTACGCGGGCCGGCCACCGAACGGTTGCGGTTGCAGCCCGGCAACGGCACGGCGGTCGATCGCCTTGCGCCATCCCTCCATCCCGACGAACAGGACAGCGCGCGGGCGCAGCCACTCGACCAGCCGCAGTACGCGCGCCGCGCCCTCGACGTACTCGGCGCGCGACAGCTCGGCGCTCGCGACCGTTGCCCGCTTGCACAAGTCGGTGATGCCGACGCGATCTTCCACGAGGGCGCGGCGGGGATCGAGCGGGCGCGTCACGAGCCCGGCTTCGACCGCCGCGGGCCAGAAGCGGTTGCCAGGCCGCGCGTACCCGACGCCGCGGTCGGCGGAGTAGATGCTCGGGTTCAGCCCGCACACCAGCACGCGCATGCCGGCGGCGACGGTGTCGGCCAGCGTGCGGGCCCTCGCCGCAGTTGCGCGCACGACCTCGTGCTGGTCGTGGACGGTGAG
>Ga0299907_10001610_pt1 | contig 13075 bp, 9 predicted proteins | sample RVTome_16_FD_198680 | JGI IMG/M metagenome (GOLD analysis project Ga0299907, IMG submission 198680) | Soil microbial communities from uranium-contaminated site in the Upper Colorado River Basin, Wyoming, United States - RVT152D67 (version 2) ... | reverse complement strand
CGAAGCCGAGCAGTATGACCTGTCGGCCGTGCGTCAGGCCATGCCCGACGCCAAGGCACGTCGTATCCTGCCGCCACACCTGCGTCGCGCACAGCAGGCGACCGAGCAGGACCCAGCGCCCGCACGGCGGTTCAGACCCCCGACGACCGCGTACCGTCCAGAGCGGTCGACCGGCGTGAGCGTCGGTGGCGACGACACGCCCGAGGCTCCGCAGGCACCGGCCGACCAGGCACCGCAGCCGGCGGCCCCGCCCGCCGCGAGCGAGCCGGCCGCAGCCGCGCCGGCTCCCCCAACCGAGCAGCCCACGGCACCAGAGGACCAGCCTCAGGTCGCCGCCGAAGCACCGCCCGCCGAGGTGGCCGAAACGCCTGACACGAACGAGGTCGAAGACGTGACACTGTCGGGCCCGCGGTCCGCCGCGGACGCCGCTCGCGCTGGACTGGTACGTCCGGCGTCGCCGCCGCGTCCGGCCGAACCGCCGGCGGAACCGCCGGCGGCCGAGCAGCCACCTGCGGCGCCCCCCGCCCCGCAGCCGCCGGCCCAGCAGCCTGCCGCGGCGGCCGCGCCGCCGGCGCCTCCCAAGGCACCCCAGCGCGACGACGAGGCTCGGGGCCGTCCCGGCGTCCCGCGCCCAGGAACGCCTCCGCGTCCCGGTGAGCCGACGGTGCCGCGCCGTCCGCTGAGCCCCGCCGCGACCGGCCGTCCGGTCGAGCCCCGACGGCGGGTCGAGCACAACCTGCCCAAGGAGGGCACCGGCCGGCGTGCGATCCCGCCACCCGTCCGTGCCGCCCCCAAGGACCGTCCGGCCACTGCGCCCAGCCGCCCGAGCGGTCCGGCCGAGGCTCCCGCAGGGCCGAACCGGCGCAAGAAGGGCAAGAAGGGCAAGCGCAAGAAGGAGCCCACCCTTCAGGACCAGTTCGAGCAGAAGGTCCAGCCGCGGCGTCGTCGGGGTGAACCTGTCCAGGCGATCGTGGAGGGCCCGGTCGACGTCCTCCCGGGCATCACCGTCGGCGAGTTCGCCAAGCTGATCGGTGTCAACCCGACCGACATCGTGCGGGTGCTGTTCGGCATGGGCGAGATGATCACGGTCACCCAGTCGATGTCTCAGGACCTGATCGAACTGGTGGCGGCCGAGATGAGCGCCGACATCCACTTCGTGACGCCGGAGGACCTCGAGTTCGGTCCGGAGATCGAGGACAAGCCCGAGGACATGGAGCCGCGGCCGCCGGTGGTCACGGTCATGGGTCACGTCGACCACGGCAAGACGCTGCTGCTCGACGCCATCCGCCAGACCGACGTGGTCAGCGGGGAAGCCGGCGGGATCACGCAGCACATCGGTGCGTACCAGGTGCATCGCAACGGACGTGCGATCACCTTCATCGACACGCCGGGTCACGAGGCCTTCACGCAGATGCGTGCCCGTGGTGCGCAGGTGACCGACGTCGCCATCCTCGTGGTGGCCGCCGACGACGGTGTCAAGCCGCAGACGGTCGAGGCCATCGACCACATCCGCGCGGCCGAGGTGCCGATCATCGTCGCGGTCAACAAGATCGACAAGGAGACGGCCGATCCCACGCGCGTTCGCTCCCAGCTGACCGAGTACAACCTGATCGCCGAGGAGTTCGGCGGCCAGACCACCATGGTCGACGTGTCCGCCAAGAGCGGGCAGAACCTCGACGAACTGCTCGAGATGGTGTTGCTGCAGGCTGACGTGGCCGAGCTGCAGGCAAACCCGAACCGCCCTGCACAGGGTGCGGTGATCGAGGCCAACCTCGACCGCGGACGTGGCGCCGTGGCGACCGTGCTCGTGGAGAACGGCACGCTCAAGATCGGTGACAACCTCGTCGCGGGCATCGCCGACTGCAAGGTCCGCGCGATGTTCGCCGACGACGGCAGCCAGGTCACCGAGGCCGGCCCGTCGCGGCCGGTCCAGGTGCTGGGCTGGAGCGAGGTGCCCGCCGCCGGTGACGAGTTCCGCGTGGTCGACGACGAGCGCACCGCCCGCGAGATCGCCGAGAACCGGCAGTCGCGTGAGCGGCGCATCGAGCTCGCCGAGCGGCGCACGCTGTCGCTGGAGGAGCTGTCGGGCGCGATCGCGGAGGGCAAGCTCGAGACGCTGAACCTCATCATCAAGGGTGACGTCGCGGGTTCGGTCGAAGCGGTCGCGGACGCCATGGAGAAGCTCCAGCTTCCCGAGGTCAAGATCCGCATCATCCGCAAGGGTGTCGGTGCCGTCACCGTCGACGACGTCAACTTCGCCGAGGCGTCTGCGGCGATCGTCATCGCCTTCAACGTCCGGCCGGAGGCCAACGCGCGCCAGGCGATCGAGGAGTCCGGCATCGACCTGCGGCAGTACTCGGTCATCTACAAGGCGGTCGAGGACATCGAACGCGCGGTCGCGGGGATGCTCGCGCCCGAGTTCGAGGAGGTGGTCACCGGGCGCGCCGAGGTGCGGGAGATCTTCAAGATCCCGCGTGGCTTCGTGTTCGGTTGCTACGTCACCGAGGGCACCATCCGCCGCAACGCCACCATGCGTGTCATCCGCGATGGTGTCGTGGTCGCCGACGACCGCATCGGATCGCTGCGCCGGTTCACCGAGGATGTCACCGAGGTCAGCTCCGGCTACGAGTGTGGTGTGGGCCTCGAGCGCTTCCAGGACATCAAGGTCGGCGATGAGTTCGAGGTCTACGAGGAACGCGAGGTCGATCGCAGCTAGGCGCATCCGTAGGCCACCCGTGGGTGCATCGGCGCCGCGACCGCGGCGCGGGTGCATCCACGAGACGGCTGCTGGTGCGCCCGGCCGCGACGCACACGTCGGGTTCCTCAGGCTGTTCGGGACGAAGCGTGACCCATCGAGGTGGGACGTTGTGATAGTCGCGATGGTCGACATCGGGTTGCACCTTCCGGGCTGCAGCTCGCTGAAGGAGAAGCGCGGCATCATCAAGGCGCTGATGGCGCGTCTGCGGCGGGACCTGAACGTATCGATCGCCGAGATCGGTGATCAGGACCAGTGGCAGCACTGCCGGCTCGGCGTCGCCATCGTCGCCGGCAGTGAGGTGGGCGCCCGCAAGGTCGCGCAGCAGGTCGAGAAGATCGTCTTCCGGGAGCACCGGGTCGAGCCGGTCAGCATCGCGGTCGACATCACCGCGCCCGAACCCCGTTGAGATGCCGTGCGCCGGGGCAGGCTGGAAATGACACGGCGCACTGCGATGTTGACCGATGTTGACCGATGTGAAAGGTGTGATCCCCATGGGTTCACCGCGTGCGAACCGCGTACCCGAACGGATCAAGGAGATCCTGGCCGAGCTCGTTGCCGAGCTGAAGGACCCGCGCATCGGCTTCGTCACGATCACCGACGTGCGCACGACCCCCGACTTCGGGCACGCCACCGTCTACTACACCGTGCTGGGGACGCCGACGAGTGCTCCCGCCCCGGACCGCTCGCCCACGCACCACCAATGGAGCTCCCTCGGAGCATCCGAGCGCTCGGATGAGGCCTTCCTCGGCGACGAGGAAGCCGATGCGCGGGAGCGGGCCAGGACGGCGGAGGGACTGGCGAGCGCGCTGCCGCTGCTGCGGCGCGAGCTGGGAGGCCGGTTGCGGCTGCGGCAGGTGCCCACGCTGGAGTTCATCCACGACCCGATCCCTGAGCATGGCCGCAGGATCGAGCAACTGATCGAGCAGGCACGAAGGACCAGTGAGCATTGACGAAGCGGTGTGGCAGGAGGCCGTCGACGTGCTGTCGCACGCCGAGGCGGTCGCACTGGCCTGTCACGTCGATCCCGACGGCGACGCGCTGGGTTCGATGCTGGCACTGCAACGCTGCCTCGAGTCGCTCGGCATCGACACCACGGCAAGCTGGGGGACCAACGATGCCGACGGCGACGGTGAGCTCGCGGTGCCGCCCCAGTACGCGTTCCTGCCCGGCCTCGACCGGTTGGTGACTCCCGAGCACTTCCCGGCGAGCCCTGCGGTGATGGTCGCGTTCGACACGGGCGCGGCCGAACGCCTGGGCTCACTGCGGTCAGCCGCCGACCGCGCCTCGACCCTCATCGTCCTCGATCACCACGCGAGTGGGAACCCGTTCGGTGACGTGCGGCTGGTCGACGGGTCGCTGGCGGCCACGGCGGTGCTGGTCGACGAACTGATCACCCGTCTGGGTGGCACGGTCGACCGTGAGACCGCGATGTGCCTGTACACGGCTTTGGTCACCGATACCGGCCGGTTCCAGTACGCGAGCACCACCCCGGGCGTCCTGCGTCTGGCCGCCCGCCTCGTGGCGCTCGACATCGACCACGCCGCCATCAACCGTCAGGTGTGGAACACCCACAGCTTCGGCTACCTCAAGCTGCTGTCGCAGGTGCTCGACCGCGCGCAGCTCGAACCGCAGGCGCAGTTGCTGTGGACCGTGGTCACACAGGCGGACCTGCGACGCTACGGCGTGGCCTGGCAGGAGACCGAGGGGCTGATCGACGTGCTTCGAAGCGTCGAGACCGCACAGGTCGCGATGATCGCCAAGGAGCACTCCGACGGCGTGTGGAAGGTGTCGCTGCGCAGCCGGGGCGACGTCGACGTCGGGCGTGTCGCGCGCGACCTCGGCGGGGGAGGGCACGCGTTCCTTGCCGGGCTGATGGCGGACGGCGACCTGGAGGATCTCGTACGGCAGGTCGCTGCGAAGGTCGAGGAGCATTCGGCCTCGCCGCCGTGACGCCGTGCTCCGCCGGCGCGCCCTTCGGAAGCGGACGTGGGCGACCGAGGGACAACACGAGCGGGAAGGTATGGGCAGAATTGGTCGAGCAGCCGCGCGACGGTAGGTCGGTAGGTATGAACCACGAGGATCCGCAGCTACCCGACGGGATCGTGATCGTCGACAAGCCGGCGGGCATGACATCCCACGACGTCGTGCACCGCGTCCGTCGCGCCCTCGGCAAGACGTACGCCAGCGCGCGCAAGCGTCGGCATGGCCACAAGGTAGGCCACACCGGCACGCTGGACCCCGCCGCGACCGGTGTGCTGGTCGTCTGCGTCGGGCGGGCGACCAGGCTGGTGCCGTTCCTGCAGCCGGGCCGCAAGACCTATGACGCACGCATGCAACTGGGCCGGACGACGACCACGCTGGACGCCGACGGCGAGGTCGTCGCCGAGTGCGACGCGGCGCACATCGATGAGCAGCAGGTGTGCGAGGCGCTCAAGCGCTTCGTCGGACCCATCGAACAGATCCCCCCGATGGTCTCGGCCGTCAAGGTCGACGGCGAGCGGCTGTACGCGCGGGCGCGTCGCGGCGAGCACATCGAGCGCGAGCCGCGACCGGTCGTGATCCACGACCTGGTGCTCGAGGACTTCACTGGCGGCAGCCGCCCGGAGGTCGCGTTCCTGGTCAGCTGCTCGGCAGGCACCTATGTGCGGACCCTCGCCGACGACATCGGCCGCAGGCTCGGTGTCGGCGGCCACCTGACCGCCCTTCGCCGGCTGGCTTCGGGCGGCGCGCGGATCGGTGACGCCGTGACCCTGGACGACGTCGAGGCCGCCATCGCGCACCAACGGCTCGACGCGGTGCTGATGCGCCCGGCGGCGGCCATGGCGCTGGCCGACTACCCTACGGTCGTGCTCGACGACGACGCTGTGACGCGCCTCTCACACGGCCGCCCGTTGCCGGCGACCGGTCTCCACGGCCCGGTCGCCGCCCTGGATCATGCCGGCGACCTGGTGGCCGTCCTCGAGGATCGCGACGAGTGGGCGCGTCCCAGGCTCGTGCTGGCCACGCCGTCATGACCTCCGTCCAGCACTCGTCCGCCTTCGGCGACGGCGGCCGGCCGCTCGGCGGTCCGCGGCACGGCGTCGCGCACGTGACGTCCGACCTTGCCGAGGTCGAACACACACCGTCGGTCGTGTCGATCGGCTTCTTCGACGGGGTCCACCTCGGACACCAGACGATCATCGGGCAGGCGCTCGACCGCGCCGCGCAGCGGGACGTGCGCAGCGTGGTGGTCACGTTCGACCGCCATCCGATGCAGATCGTCCGTCCCGACGCCGTGCCACCGCTGCTGATGACCACGCCCAGGCGCGCGCGGACGCTGGCCGCCACCGGCGTCGACCTCGTCGTCGTGCTGACGTTCGACGAGCACCTGCGCACACTGCCGCCGGAGGCGTTCGTGTCGCAGGTGCTGCAGTCATCGCTGGACGCACGGCACCTGGTGGTGGGGCGCAACTTCCGGTTCGGCCACCGCGCGGCCGGGAACGTCGCACTGCTCGAACGGATTGGCGAGCGCGAGCAGTTCGGTGTCGACGGCGTCGACCTGCTGGCTGTCGACGGTGCGCCGGTCAGTTCAACCCGCATCCGCGACGCGCTGGCTGAGGGCGATGTCGCTGCGGCCGCGCGCCTGCTCGGGCGGGCGTTCATCATCGACGGCACGGTCGTGCATGGCGATCACCGTGGCCGTGGTCTCGGGTTCCCCACCGCCAACCTCGAGATCGAAGCGGGACTCGTGGTGCCGGCACCCGGCGTCTACGCGGGCATGGTGGCGCTGCCGGACGGCCGGCAGTTGCCGTCGGCCACCAGCATCGGCACGAACCCCCAGTTCAACGGCACCACCGTGCGGGTCGAGACCTACGTGCTGGACTTCGACGAGGATCTGTACGGCATGGACATCGCCGTCGACCTGCGTCACCGCATCCGGGGCCAGCGGCGGTTCGGCTCCGTCGACGACCTGATCGCGGCCATGCACGCCGACGTGGACACGGCACGCAGGGTGCTCGCCGCCGCCGCGCAGGTGGCCGCGGATGGCGGTTCCCGTGGCTCGCGTGACTCGGGCCGGGGCGACGGCTGACCGCACGTGGTTGAGTGCGCAGCGTTGTCATGGCACACTTTGAAGGGTGGTCCACGTGCGACCGCCTTACTGGTTCGCCCGAATCTTGGGCACGAAACCTCGTGGAACCTGGTTTCACGAAACGCGCGGCGGACCTACGGTCAATCTTTCAGCCGAACCGCATCGTGCGGTCCTGGAGGCCTCGCGGTATCGCTCGCAACACGCCGAGTCCGCGTTCACCCACTCGACGAGGAAACGAAGAAGACGACAGATGAGTAGAGCGGTCATCACGGACAAGCAGCAGCTGATCGAGGAATACGCCACGATTGAGGGTGACTCCGGCTCTCCCGAGGTGCAGGTCGCGCTGTTGACGGCGCGCATCAACCACTTGACGGAGCATCTCAAGACCCACAAGAAAGACCACCACTCCCGCCGCGGCCTCCTGCAACTGGTGGGCCGCCGGCGGCGCCTGCTGACATACCTGCAGCGCACCGACATCGAGCGGTACCGGTCGCTGATCAAGCGACTCGGCCTGCGGCGGTGAACCTCGCGCCGAGCCCGGATGTCCGGGCTCGGCGCTCTTGCATCTGGGTCCCGGCGACACGTGCCGGCGCCGGTCAGTTGTCAGTGGTGAGCGCAGCAGCCACTGCTGATCTCACCACTGAGAACTGACATCGTCACACGAGCATCGCCGGACCTGCGGACAGAAAGGTCCGAAAGACGATGAGCAAACTAGGTGTTACAGACGTCGCCGGGACGATCGGCGACGCAGAGATCAGGTTCGAGACCGGCAAGGTCGCCGGACAGGCCGGCGGCGCAGTCGTCGCATCCATCGGCGAGACCATCCTGCTGGTCACGTCCACGGCGTCGAGCAGGCCCAAGGAACACTTGGACTTCTTCCCGCTGACGGTCGACTACGAAGAGCGCATGTACGCGGCGGGCAAGATCCCCGGGGGCTTCTTCAAGCGTGAGGGCCGTCCCAGCGAGCAGGCGATCCTGACCTGCCGGCTCGTGGACCGGCCGATGCGCCCGACGTTCGCCGACGGGTTGCGCAACGAGATCCAGATCCTGATCACGACGCTGTCGGCCGATCAGGTCAACCCACCGGACGTCCTGGCCATCAACGGCGCCTCCATGGCGACGCTGCTGGCTGGCATCCCCTTCGAGGGGCCGGTCGCCGGCGTACGCATGGCGATGGGGCGTGACGGCTCGTGGACGCCGTTCCCGACGTTCGACCACCTCGAGAACGAGGCCATCTTCGACCTGGTGGTCGCTGGGCGCCTCAACCACGAGCGCGACGAGATCGACATCCTGATGGTCGAGGCGGAGGCGACGGCCACCGCCGTCGACTCGATCGAGGCCGGCGCGACCGCGCCGACCGAGCAGGTCGTGGCCGCCGCGATCGAGGAGTCCAAGACCTACCTGCGCCAGCTGTGCGATCTGCAGATGAGCCTTGCCAAGCAGACCGACCGCGAGGCCAGTGACTTCAACTTGTTCCCCGCCTACCACGACGCGATCTACGCCGCCGTCGAGCGGTCGGTCTCCGATGATCTGCGGGCGGTCCTGTCCGACGGCAGCCGCGACAAGTCGTCGCGCAACCAGCGCATCGCCGAGCTCCGCGAACGGGCGCTGGACGCGGTGTTCAACGACGCCGGCGAGGTCGACGTCAGCGACGAGGAGCTCGAGAAGCAGGGCAAGAACGCGTTCCGGTCGCTGGAGAAGCAGCTGATCCGCAAGCGGGTCGTGCACGACGGCGTCCGCATCGACGGCCGTGGCGTCCGCGACATCCGCCCGCTGTCGGCCGAGGTCGGGGTGCTGCCACGCGCCCACGGCTCCGGCCTGTTCTCCCGCGGCGAGACCCAGGTCCTCAACATCCTGACGCTGGGCATGCTGCGCGAGGCGCAGCGGCTGGACAACCTGTCGCCCGAGGACGAGAAGCGCTACATCCACCACTACAACTTCCCGCCGTTCTCGACCGGCGAGACCGGCTTCATGCGCGGCCCCAAGCGCCGCGAGATCGGTCACGGCGCACTGGCCGAGCGCGCGCTGCTCCCGGTGGTCCCCGACGCGGAGGAGTTCGCCTACGCGCTGCGGCTGGTCAGCGAGGTGCTCAGCTCCAACGGCTCGACGTCGATGGCCAGCGTGTGCGCCTCCACGCTGTCGCTGATGGACGCCGGCGTGCCGCTCAAGGCACCTGTCGCCGGCATCGCGATGGGGCTGATCTCCGAGGACGACAAGTACGTCACGCTGACCGACATCCAGGGCGCCGAGGACGCGTTCGGCGACATGGACTTCAAGGTCGCCGGCACGCCGGACTTCGTCACCGCGCTGCAGCTCGACACCAAGCTGTCGGGCATCCCGGCGCACGTGCTCGGTGACGCCCTCAACCAGGCGCTCGAGGCGCGTGAGCAGATCCTCGACGTCATCACCGAGGCGATCCCCGAGCCGCGTGCGGAGATGAACCCGCACGCCCCGCGCGTGATCGTCGAGTACATCCCCGGCGACAAGATCGGCGAGGTGATTGGGCCCAAGGGCAAGATCATCCGCGAGATCACCGAGGAGACGGGCGCCGACGTCGACATCGACGACGTCGATGGGCGTGGGGTCGTCAAGATCTACGCTGCCGACGCCGGCAAGGCCGAGATGGCGTTGGACCGCATCCGCGCCATCGCCAACCCGGTCATCCCACGCGAGGGCGAGCGCTACTTCGGCACGGTCGTCAAGACCACCGACTTCGGCGCCTTCGTGTCGTTGACCCCGGGCAGCGACGGGTTGCTGCACATCTCCAAGCTCGGGGGCGACAAGCGCCTCGCGCATGCGGACGAGGCGGTCAACGTCGGCGAGAAGCTGTGGGTCGAGATCGTCCAGGTCCGCGACGGCCGGAAGTTCTCGCTCGCACTGGTCGACGGTCCCGACGGCGGTGGCGGTGGCAGCACCGCGTCCGACGAGGCCGCGCCCGGAGCCGACGCCGCACCAGCGGCCGTGGACAGCGATGATTCCGGTGACCAGCCTGAGCCGGTGCGCGCTGATGCCGCACCGCGCGAGCGCAGCCGCGAGCGGACACGCCGCTCGGGTGGTTCCGAGGACGGCGGCGAGCGGGAACGCACCCGCAGCGGTGGCGGCGACGACGACGACGATCGCAACGTGCGCCGCCGTCGTCGCCGGCGCCAGTCGTGACCGACACCGCGAACCAGGACGTCCGTGAAGCCACGCTGCCGTCGGGCGTCCGTCTGGTGACCGAGCGCATGCCCACCGTGCGCTCGGTCAGCGTCGGCTTCTGGATCGGCACGGGATCCCGCGACGAGCAGATCGACGTCGCAGGGGCCAGCCACTTCCTGGAGCACCTGCTGTTCAAGGGGACGCAGCGACGGAGCGCTGTCGAGATCGCCGGTGAGCTCGAGGCCGTCGGCGGCGACATCAACGCGTTCACGAGCAAGGAGTACACCTGCTTCTACGCGCGGTGCCTCGACCGGGACCTGCCGCTGGCGGTCGACGTCCTGGCCGACATGATCACGTCGGCCACCGTCACCACCGAGGATGTCGACGCCGAACGCGCGGTCGTGCTCGAAGAGATCCGCATGCACCGCGACGCGCCGGACGATCTGGTCCACAGCGTGTTCAGCGAGGCGCTCTACGGCACGCATCCGCTGGGCCGTGAGGTGCTCGGCTCCGCCGGCTCCATCCAGTCGGTGCCCCGCGACGACGTGTTCGCCTACTACCGCCAGCGCTACGTCCCCGACAACCTGGTGATCGCCGTCGCGGGCAACGTCGATCACGACGAGGTCTACCGGCTGGTGGCCGAGGCCCTGGTCGGATGGCAGGGACCGGGTCCCACACCGCAACGCCGGCTGCTGGGCATCGAACGGCCCGCCCGGGCCGTCGGCCTGTGCCGGCGCCCGACCGAGCAGGCACACATCTGCCTGGGCGGCGTGGGCTTCGCGCGCGACGACGAACGGCGCTACGCGGGTCGGGTGCTCGAGCAGGCGATGGGCGGCGGCATGGCCTCCCGCCTGTTCCAGGAGGTCCGCGAGCGACGCGGGCTGGCGTACTCGGTCTACAGCTACCTGTCAATGCAGGCTGAGATCGGCTACCACGCGGTCTACGCAGGCACGGCCGTGGAGCGTGTCGACGAAGTTCTCGAGGTCGTCCGCGGCGAGCTGACGCGAGCGCTCCGTCAGGGTCTGTCACAAGACGAGCTCGCGGCCGCCAAGGGCGCGCTGACGGGTTCGCTGATCCTCGGACTCGAGGACACGTCGAGCAGGATGACCCGGCTGGGCCGGTCCGCGATCTGTGACCTGCCGCTGCTGTCGCTCGACGAGATCATGAACGAGATCGACAGGGTCTCCGCCGAGGACGTCGGGGCCGTGACGGCGGAGTTGTATGGAGGCGACTGGTCCCTGGCGGTCGTCGGGCCGTTCGAGGACAGCGAGGCCGCCAAGTTCGCTTCCTACAGCGAGCGACTCGCGGCGTGAGGCCGTCGGTCGTCGTCTGAGATGGTCCGGGTGCAGGCAGGTGCAGAGGTCGGCGGAGTTGCACCCGCAACGCCGTTGTGGGTGCACATCGATGTGCATGTGACCGCAGGTCGACCCGCGTTCCTCTTGCGGGTGCAGGCACGTGCGGACGTGAGTAAAGGTGCACCCCAATGACGCGTGTTGCGGTCGTCGGTGCGCATGGACGCATGGGGTCGACCACGTGCGCCGCGATCGAGAGGGACGACGCGCTCGATCTCGTCGCGCGTGTCGGCGCAGGCGACCCGCTCGAGGCGGTCATCGAAGCCGTCGCCACCGTGGCGGTCGAGTTCACCACGCCGGCGACCGTGCGCGACAACACACGCTGGCTGCTTGAACACGGCGTCCACGTCGTGGTGGGCGCTTCGGGGTTGGACGACGACGACCTCGCGATGCTGCGCAATGCGACCGGTGAGGCGCACTGCCTGGTGGTGCCCAACTTCGCCATCGGTGCGGTGCTGATGATGCGGGCCGCCGAGCAGATCGCGCGGCACCTGCCGGACGTCGAGATCATCGAGGCGCACCACCCGGGCAAGGTCGACGCACCCAGCGGCACGGCGCTGGCCACGGCGGCGCGGATCGCGGCGGCGCGCGCGACGCAGGTGAAGGTGCCGGGCCCCACCGGAAACCCCGCGCGCGGCCTGACGAGCGACGACGTGCCGGTGCACAGCGTGCGCCTGCCGGGCGTGGTGGCCAGCCAGTCGGTGGTCTTCGGTGGCACCGGCCAGACGCTGACCATCCGGCACGACTCGATCGACCGCAGCTCGTTCATGCCGGGCGTGCTGCTGGCCGTCAAGGCGGTCGCCGACCACCCGGGACTGACCGTCGGGCTCGACGCGCTGCTCTAGGTTGCGGTGGGGGCGGCGCCGTCGCGCCGGACCCACAGCAGCGTGACGTCTGTGACGTCGACGTCGTCACGTTCGAGGCCAACGGTGGCCTCCTCCACCTGCGCGGCGACCTGCTGCCAGCGTTCGTCGATCTCGACGAGCTGGTCAGCGAGCTCAGCTTCGAGCTCGGTCAGGTCATCGGTGGCCGCGGTCATCTGTTCCTCGGCCGACTCGCGTCGCTGGGCGGTGCGCGACGTCATGCCGCGACGGCCGGCCATGCCGCTGGCCGCACGTCCGAGCCCGGTCACGACCGAGCGGGTTGAGCGCCGGCCGCCGAACACCACCGACAGCAACTGTCCGGCGCCGGAGAGCAGCTCGCTGTGGCGCCGGGTCGATTCGTCGACCTCGAGCTGCGCGACCCTCTGCTGTGCGCGCTCGAGCTGCTTGTTGAGCTGCTGCTCCCTGCGCCGCAGCTTCTTGGTCAACTCGGCGGTCTCGGCGTCGGCCCGCTCCTGGGCGGCGGCATCGCAGCGCGCGAGGAACTCGTCGCGGGACTCGTCCACACGCGCGTACAGCTTCAGCTGTGGATTGCGCAGCAGCGTCAGCTCGCTCGACCGGCGCAGGTGGTCGCGCAGGTCGGCCTCGATGCGGGCGAAGTACCCCTTGGTGTCGATCGGCGCGTCGGGGATGGCGTAGCGCGCGCCCTCCGGTGCGCTGTCCACGAGGTCGCGGTCGTCCCAGTCGACGGCGATCGCCTGCTGCGGATCGGGACGGTCCGTCAGCGGGAACGACACGGCCTCCCACTCCTGCCGGTGGTCCACGCCCGCCGTGCGGTCGTCGTAGCGCAGTCGCACCCGTGCGGCCACCGCGGCCTCGCAGACCGTGCCGGCGGGGGCGACGCCGACCAAGTCGCCCCACGCGGCGGCAGGGTCCA
>Ga0299907_10001609_pt1 | contig 13076 bp, 14 predicted proteins | sample RVTome_16_FD_198680 | JGI IMG/M metagenome (GOLD analysis project Ga0299907, IMG submission 198680) | Soil microbial communities from uranium-contaminated site in the Upper Colorado River Basin, Wyoming, United States - RVT152D67 (version 2) ... | reverse complement strand
GCTCATCGCACGTCAGTCCGACACGATGAGTTCGGCGCGCCCGTCGGCAGCGACCGTCAACGCCGCCACGGTGTTCCCGGCGAAGTCCAACGCGACCTCGGCCGCGGGGCCGTCGTGCAGCATCGCCGCCCGATCGCGTCCCTTGGAATCGCGGACGACGATTCCGAAGACTTCGCCGTCGCCTTCTCCGAGGTAGCCGAGCACGATCCGCACCCGGCCCTTCGCGTCCACGATCTCGACGCGTCTCGTCTTGATCGGCTCTGTGAGCCGGTCCTTCGTAACCTTGCCCATGTCGGCACCCCCGGGTGTCGGCCAGGCGGGGGGCCGTTAGCCCGGTGCCCCCGCCACCCGCGATTTGCGGGCTGAGCGGAGGGTGCGCCGCGTGTACGACGGCGAGTGGCGAATAACGCTCGCCCCTCCTAGGCACTGCTCGGGCGGTAGCGAGGCTCACCCGCCTTCACGCTCTCCTCGGGACGCAAAGCGGTCACCTCGTCGCGGCGAGGAACGTCCGCGCCGCGACCGACGTCGACGAGCCGCACGCCGTCCTCCTCGGCGATGCGCTGTAGCACGCGGCTCGGTCCGACGACGACCACTGCGAACACCACGTCGCCCGCTGCGTCGACGTCGCGCTCCAACGCGGCGAGCCGCGTGATGTCGTCGCGGTACGTGCGGGCGAAGTCGGGGTCGTCGACGGTTGGCAGCAGCCGTTCGAGCTCGGCGCGCTCTTCCGCGGCGCGTTCGCGCTCGGTCTCGGCCCACGCCCGAAGGGCGGACGGCGCGAGGGCCGCGGGCTCACCGCCGGGCGCGGCCACGACCATCGCTTCGACCTCGACGTCGTCCGCCGCCGCGCCGAGCGCGTCGCGCGCGTCAGCCGCCGTGACGTACCCGGCGAAGGACACGACCGCGACGCGATCGCGGTTGCCGTCGACGCGCGACAGCTCGGTGGTGCGCGCCTGGATGTAGGGCTCGACGGGTTGGCCGGGCAGCGGACCGATGCCGCGCGACGGTACGAGCAGCGCGGGGTCGTCGGCGTCCGCCGCGGACGACGCGGCGCCGTCGCCCTCGTCGTCCACCCGCTCGGCCACTGCGACGAGCCCGGCCGCGAGCAACAACGCGATGGCGGCGCCGACGGCGCGCAGCACGAGCCGCGTCAGCGCGGCGTCGCCGAGATCTGCCGCGGAGGCGTCGGCGTCAGCTGAGAGCGGCGAGGACATCGGCGAGCTCCGCGGGAAGGGGCGAGGTGAAGCGCACGCGCTCGCCGGAGTCGGGATGGTCGAAGGCGAGCACCTCCGCGTGCAGGAAGGGTCGGGCCAGCGTGAACGCGGGCCGGGCACCGCCGTAGCGCTCGTCGCCCACCACCGGGTGCCCGATGGCTGCGAGGTGGACACGGATCTGGTGCGTGCGGCCCGTCTCCAACCGGCACACGAGCTCGCTGGTCGGCACCGGGTCGCGGAACGCCCGCACGACGGTGTAGCCGGTGCGCGCCTCGCGCCCGCCGGCGGTGACGGCCATGCGCGTCGGGTCGCCGGTGGAGCGGCCGATGGGCGCGTCGACGACGCCGGACGCGGGCTCGAGGTGCCCGAGCACGAGGGCGCGGTACGTACGCTCGACGGCACGCCGCGACAGCTGGTCGACGAGCGCCCCGTGCGCGGCCGGTGTACGCGCGACGACGAGCAGCCCGCTCGTCCCCGCGTCGAGGCGGTGGACGATGCCGGGCCGGTCGGGGTCGCCGGTGTCGAGCCCCGCGAGGTCGGCGAAGCGCGCCACCAGGCCGTTCACGAGCGTGCCCTTGCGATTGCCCGACCCCGGGTGGGTGACGACGCCCGCGGGCTTGTCGACGACGATCACGTGGTCGTCCGCGTGTACGACGGCGAAAGGCACGGACAGGTCGCCGGCCAAGGGCGCGGGCGGTACGACCTCGGGCACGTCCACCTCGAGGACGTCGCCCTTCGACAAGCGGCGGCTGGCGCGCCGCACGACCGCTCCCCCAACGTGCACGGCGCCCGATTCCACCAGGATCGCCACCTCCGCGCGCGGCAACCCGGTGAGCATCGCGACGACACGGTCGACGCGCTCGCCCGCCAGCGCGGCCGGCACCTCCTCGCGCACCTCAGGCATCGGCCCGCCCGCCGTCGTTGTCGTCCTCGCTCTCGCGGAAGCTCGTGAGCACGAGCAGCACCGCGCCGGCGGTGATCGCCATGTCCGCCACGTTGAAGACGGGCCACCATTGCAGGTCGATGAAGTCGATCACCGCGCCGCCGTGGCCCCGCACGAGCCGGTCGGCGAGGTTGCCGAGCGCGCCGCCGAGCACGAGCCCGAGCGCGACCGCGGTGGTCGTCGACGTCACCCGGTGCGCGGCCACGAGCAGCACGCCCACGAGCACGACCGCGACGAAGGTGATCAACGGCGTGAGGTTCGGGCCGATGCTGAAGGCAAGCCCCGAGTTGAACGAGAGGTCGAGGCGCAACGTCCAGATGAGGTGGACGGGACCATCGGCGAGGGCGGACAGCGCGAGCGACTTCGTCAGCTGGTCGATGGCCACGACGACCGCCGCGGTGACGAGCACCGTGGTCGGGAGGCGATTCATGTTGCCGTGACGGCGTTCGCTCCGCTCACATCACCGCCGGGCCGACAGCCCCCCGCTCTTGCATGCGACGCACAGCGCGGCGTACGGCAAGGCCCTGAGGCGGGCCCGCATGATCGGCTCGCCGCACCGCTCGCAGATGCCATAGGTGCCGGCCTTGATCTTGGCGAGGGCGCGGTCGATCTCGTCGACGGCGGTTAGGGCTTGGCGGGCGAGCGCGAGGTCGCGCTCGCGCTCGGCGCTCATCGAGTCGACGTCGCCACCCTCCTCGGTGAACTCGCTCTCGCCCTCGGCCTCGGCTGCGAGCTGGTCGGCCTCGGCCTTGAGCTCGGCGGCCTGCGTGTCGTACTGCTCGCGCTCGGCCAGCAGCAGCACGCGCTGCTCCTCGAAGAACTTCTTGTCCGCCTCCGACAGCGCCGCGCGCTTCTTGACCGGCGCAGCGGCGGCCTTGACGGGCGGGGGCGCGGCCGGCGCCCGTGCCGGCAACGGCTTGGGCGGGGTGCGCTCGGCCTTGGCCACGGGCGCCGCCTTACCCGTCTTGGCCGAACTCGCGACGGCGGGCTTCGCCGGTGCCGGCGTCTTGGCCGGTGCCTTGGTGGGCGTCGCCTTAGGCGGGGCCTTAGTGGGCGTCGCCTTGGCCACAGCCTTCTTCGCCGCCGCCTTCACGGTCGTCGCCTTGGCCGAGGCTTTGGTAGGCGTCGCCTTGGCCACAGCCTTCTTCGCCGCCGCTTTCACTGGCGCCTTGGTGGGCGCCGCCTTGCCGGTCTTGGCCGAGCTGCCGCCGCCTGCCTTCACGGCGGGTTTCTTCGGCGCGGTCGTCACCTTCTTGAGAGGTGCCTTCTTCGCCGGCACGGCCTTCTTGACCGCCACGGCCTTCTTCGCCGGCGCGGCCTTCTTCACGATCTTCTTGGCGACTGCGGACGATCGGGTCGCCTTGACCGGAGCCGCCTTGTTGGTCTTGGCCGAGCTTCCGCCGGCCGGCTTCGCAGCTCTTTTGGGTGCAGCCTTCTTCGTCGCCATTCGACGTCCCCTCGCTACAACGAGCCTCTGGGTACGAGGACGGCGGACAGTAGCACCGTCCCCAGCGCTTTAGCGCGACCCCCAAGGCCCCGCCGGCCATGCCTGCTTGCGGCCGAGCTCCGTTGCCCCGTGATCAGCGCGACCCCCGAAGGCCCCGCCGGCCATGCCTGCTTGCGCCAAGCTCAATTGCCCCGTGATCAGCGCGACCCCCGAAGGCCCCGCCGGCCGCCGGCACTCCCGGTGGTCCTGCCGGGTCGCACGCCGCCGAGGGGCGCGTCCTCGAGGGCGAGCTCGAGGCGTTGCACGAGATCGTCGCGCTCGATGCCGCTGACCTTGAACCGCTTCGAGCGGCTGGTCTCGCCACCGGTAAGCGTCACCGACGCGGGCTTCACGCCGAGGATCGAGGCGACGAGTGCCGTGCACGCCTCGTTGGCCAGGCCTTGCTCGGGCGGCGCGGCCACCTTCACCTTGAGCGCGTCGCCGTGGCGCCCGACGACCGACGTGCGCCCGGCGCCCGGTTGCACGTGCAGGCGCAGCAAGAACGTGCCGTCACCGGAATCCTCGAAAAGGTCGTCGGCCAACTCGGGTCCTAAGACGCGACGTGGAGATTCGCCGGAATGTGCACCCGTCCATACTGGCAGTCAACGCGCTTCGTTGTTGCGAATCTCCACGTCGCGTCTGCCGGACCCGAGGGCACTTATCGTAGGGAGATGCCCGACCGCCCGTATCCGGACGTCCCCCAGCAGCCGTCGTTCCCGGAGATCGAGCGGGCGATCATCGAGCGCTGGAAGCGCGGCGACACGTTCCGCAAGTCCGTCGAGATGCGCCCGGCGGGCGAGAGCGGCGCCAACGAGTACGTCTTCTACGACGGCCCGCCGTTCGCCAACGGGCTCCCCCACTACGGGCACTTGTTGACAGGGTTCGTGAAGGACGCCATCCCGCGCTACCAGACGATGCGCGGCAAGCGGGTCGAGCGGCGCTTCGGGTGGGACTGCCACGGCCTGCCCGCGGAGATGGAGGCAGAGCGCCAGCTCGGCATTACCGGCCACGTCGCCATCACCGAGTACGGCATCGACCGCTTCAACGACGCGTGCCGCACCTCGGTGCTGCGCTACACCCAGGAGTGGGAGCAGTACGTAACCCGCCAAGCGCGGTGGGTCGACTTCACCAACTCCTACAAGACCCTCGACCTCACCTACATGGAGAGCGTCATGTGGGCCTTCAAGCAGCTCTGGGAGAAGGGGCTGCTGTACGAGGGCTACAAGGTGCTGCCGTACTGCTGGGAGTGCGAGACGCCGCTGTCGAACTTCGAGACGCGGCTCGACGACGCGTACCGTGAGCGGCAGGACCCCGCCCTCACGGTGTGGTTCCAGTTGGCCGACCCGCCCGCCGGCGTAGAGGCCGGGCACAAGCGTGAGCGCATCCTCGTGTGGACGACGACGCCGTGGACGCTGCCGTCCAACCTCGCGCTCGCGGTCGGAGACGACGTCGACTACGCGGTGTACGAGGAGGCGGACGGCCAGCGCTACCTCCTCGGCGAGGCGGTGGTGGCCAAGTACGAGCGCGAGCTGTCGGGCGCGACGCAGGTGGCGACCGTCAAGGGACGCGACCTCGCGGGGCGCACGTACGAGCCGATGTTCCCGTTCTTCGCGTCGCACGAGAATGCGTTTCGCGTGCTGTCGGGCGACTTCGTCTCGACGGAAGAGGGCACCGGCGTCGTCCACCTCGCACCCGGCTTCGGCGAGGACGACCAGCGCGTGTGCGAGGAGGCCGGCATCGCCGTGGTCGCCCCGCTCGACGAGCACGCCCGCTTCACCTCCGAGGTGCCGCCCTACGCGGGGATGCAGGTGTTCGACGCCAACCCCGTCGTGATCAAGGACCTCAAGGAGCGCGGCGTCGTCGTCCGCCACGACACCTACCTCCACAGCTACCCGCACTGCTGGCGCACCGACACACCCCTCGTGTACCGCGCCGTGTCGTCGTGGTTCGTGCAGGTCACGGCCATCAAGGAGCGCGCCCTCGAGCTCAACCAGGAGATCGACTGGGTGCCCGAGCAGGTCCGCGAGGGCGCGTTCGGCTCGTGGCTCGCCAACGCGCGCGACTGGTGCATCTCGCGCAACCGCTTCTGGGGATCGCCGCTGCCCGTGTGGAAGAGCGACGACCCCGCGTACCCGCGCATCGACGTGTACGGCTCGCTCGACGAGCTCGAACGCGACTTCGGCGTGCGTCCCGGCGACCTGCACCGTCCCGCCATCGACGAGCTGACGCGGCCCAACCCCGACGACCCGACCGGCCAGTCGACCATGCGGCGCGTCGAGGAGGTGCTCGACTGCTGGTTCGAGTCGGGCTCGATGCCGTACGCGCAGGTGCACTACCCGTTCGAGAGCGGCGAGTGGTTCGAGCACCACTTCCCCGCCGACTTCATCGTCGAGTACGTCGGTCAGACGCGCGCCTGGTTCTACAACCTGCACGTGCTCGCCACCGCGTTGTTCGACCGCCCGTCGTTCAAGACGTGCATGGCTCACGGCATCATCCTCGGCCGCGACGGGCGCAAGGTGTCCAAGCGCCTGCGCAACTACACCGACCCCGAGGAGATGTTCGAGACGTACGGCGCCGACGCCGTGCGCTGGTTCCTTCTGTCGTCGTCGATCCTGCGGGGCCAGGACTTCACCCTCGCCAACGACCGTCGCGAGATCGCCGAGGCCGTGCGCAAGGTGATCAACCCGATCTGGAACAGCTGGTACTTCTTCTCGCTGTACGCCAACACCGACGGGTACCGCGCGACGTTCCGGGTTGATGCGACGGGCGTGCTCGACCGCTACATCCTGGCGAAGACCGGCTCGCTCGTGCGGCAGGCGACCGAGCGCTTCGACGCGTACGACCTCACCGGCGCGTGCGCGGCCATCGAGGCGTACTTGGACGCTTTGACGAACTGGTACGTGCGCCGGTCCCGTGACCGCTTCTGGGCGTCCGACAGGGACGCGTTCGACACCTTGTACACGGTGCTGGTGGTGCTGTGCCGCGTCGTCGCTCCGCTGCTGCCGATGGTGGTCGAGGAGGTGTACACAGGCCTCACGGGCGAGGAGTCGGTGCATTTGACGGACTGGCCGTCGGCCGGCCTGCTGCCCGTCGACGACGAGCTGGTAGCGACGATGGACCGCGTGCGCGACGTGTGCTCGGCCGCGTCGTCCGTGCGCAAGGCGCAGGGCTTGCGGGTGCGGCTGCCGCTGCCGGAGTTGGTCGTCGCCGCGGCCGATGCGCCGTCGCTGGGCGCGTTCGCCGACCTCATCGCGGACGAGGTGAACGTGAAGTCGGTCGAGCTGTCCGAGGACGTGTCGTCGTACGGTGACTTGGTGTTGCAGCTCGTGCCGTCCGTACTCGGGCCGCGGGTGGGTCCGGACGTGCAGAAGCTCATCAAGGCGGTCAAGGCCGGCGACTGGGACCGGCGTGACGACGGCAAAGTCACCGTCCTCGATCGCGAGCTCGCCGCGGACGAGTTCACGCTGCGGCTCACGCCCACGGACGCCGAGGTGGCGCGCGCGTTGCCTGCGCAGGACGGCGTCGTGTGGCTGGACGTGACGGTCACGCCCGAGCTCGCGCGTGAAGGCTTGGCGCGTGACGTCGTCCGACTCGCCAACGACGCCCGCAAGGAGACGGGGCTGCACGTGTCCGACCGCATACGCCTGTCGATCGACGTGCACGACCACAAGGACGTGTGGGAGGCGGTCGAAGCCCACCTCGATTACGTGATGGCCGAGACGCTCGCCGTCGAGGTCATGGCCGTGCCCGCCCTGTCCGTCGGCCATCGCTGCGAGCTGCCCGACGGTCGGGCGCTGCGCATCGGCATCGCCAAGGCCTGAGGCCGAACTTGCGCGGCTGAGGGTCGAGTACCGACCCTGAAACGCGCAAGTTTGCGTGTACGCGGTGTGTACGCGGTGTCCGGCGAGTCAGCGGCGGGTGGCCTTCTTCGCCGCCTTCTTGGCAGCGGTGGCCTTCTTCGCCGTGGCCTTCTTCGCGGTCGCCTTCTTGGCGGTCGCGGCCTTGCGCGCCGGCGCAGCCGCCTTCTTCGCGGCAGTGCGGATGGTGGTGGCCTTCTTGGCCGGCGTGCGCGTCGCCGCCTTCTTGGCCGTCGACGTCGCTCGCTTGGTGGCCGTCTTCTTGGCCGCCGTCTTCTTGGCGCCGGTTTTCGCGGCCTTCTTCGTGGCCTTCTTCGCCGCCTTCTTCACCGCGGCGCCAGCAGCGGGCGCGAGGCCTTCGAGCTCGTCGAGGCGGTCGTCGATCGCGTCGAGCACCGCGTCACGGTTGGCGTGCGTCTCCTCGTACTCCGCGACGGTCTCGAGCTCGTCCATGTCGAGGTCGCCGAGCACCTCGATGATCTCGTCGATATCGAGCTCGTCGTACTCCGCGATGGGGAAGCCCGACGACGCGCCCACTGCAGCACCGGCCGCGCCACCTGCTGCACCCGCAGCCACGCCGGCGGGAACGGCAGCGTGGACCTCGGCTGCTTCGAGCGCGTCCATCAGCTCGTCGATCTTGTTGAGCACCGACGTGCGGTTCTTGGTGGACTCCTCGTGCTCCGCCACCGCTTCGAGCTCGTCGAGGTCGAGGCCATCGAGGCGGGCGATGACCTCGTTGACGCGCAGCGAGTCGTAGCCAGCGAGAGCGGCGGGCAACCCACCAACACCAGCAGCAGTACCAGCAGCCGCAGTGGGCACGGACGGCGGCCCGGACGGCGCGGCCGTCGCCGTCTCCGCCGCGCTGCCCACCGGACCGATGCGCGCCGTCGCGGGCTCGCCCGCGGGAGCGGTGGCGAGCGGCGCGGGACCACCGGCGGTGGCCTCGGCCGGACGCCGCTTCGTCATCTGGGACACGACACCGAGCACGACAGCGGCGAGCACGCTCGCACCGATGGACACGAAGATCAACGCCAAGCTGTCGCCGAAGATCCCGATCAGCAGCGTGACCGCCGCGATGAGGACCAGCACAATCGTCACGAGCAGAAGCACGGAACCCATCCTTCGTTGGACCGACCGGGCATCCTAAACCGACCCGCGCGAAGGGTGCGGCATCTCCGCGGGATGACCGCCGTCAGCGGCGACGGCGCAGGAAGCGGCCGCCACTGTCCGCTTCCTCGAAGATGTCGATGTCCCCGTCGCCACCCGCGCGACCCAAGGGATCCTCCTGGTCACGGGGCCCGAGCGGCTCGGTGTCGGTGGCCGCCCGGCGCAGCTCGGCGAGGAACGGGTCGTCCTCGTCGACGTCCACGACCGGGCCATCGTCCACCAACTCATCGGACCCGCTGGCGCCGGCAGCCCCCGCAACTCCACCACCCTCCGCACCCGCTGCGTGCTCGCCCCTGGGCGGCGCCTCCATGGGAGGTGGCGGCTCCACGCCGGGCACGCCGGCCTCGACCCGGCGCAGCTGATCGGTGAAGTAGATGCGCAGCCGTTCGCGCTCTTGCGCGAGGTACGACGACATCGTTGCCACGTCGCGGGACAGGGCGTCGCGCTCGTCGTGCAGGCGGGCGCGCTCGGCCGCGATCGCGGCTTCGGCCTCGGCCACCGACCTCTCGCGGAACGCGTCCATCTCCGCGACGAGCACCTCGCGCTCGGCCTTCGCGTCGGCGACGAGGCGCGCCGCCTCCTCCTGCGCTTCGGCGACGGCGGAGTCGGCAGTGCGTTGCGCGAGCACGAGCGTGCGCCGCAGCGACTCCTCGACATCGTGCTCCTCGTTCGCCTTCGCCTCGGCTTCCTCGGCGCGCGCTTGCAACGCCTCGACGTTGCGCTGCAGCTCCTCGACCGTCGCGATCACGCGGTTGATGAACGCGTCGACGTCCTCGGGGTTGTAGCCGCGGAGCGCTTGGCGGAAGCGAACGTCACGGATGGACTGCGGCGTCTCCATCAGCGTTCCTCCTACCCAACACGCGCCTCAGATGGCGCTGCACAGGATCTGGACGACGACGATCACGACGATCGGCGACAGGTCGAGCATGCCCACGCTCGGCAACAGCCGGCGGACGGGCCCCAGCACCGGCTCGGTGACGGTGTACAGCACGCTGTAGACGGACGACATCGCGCCGCCTGGGGCCAGCGGGAACCAGCTCAGCACCACGCGTATGAACACCGCGATGACGAACAGGTTCAGCAGCTGGCAGATGACGTTGGTCAACGTGCGGTGGGCGTGAGTAGGTAGACCCGGCTTGCCGTCTGCTCCATCTCGCCGTCGATCGCGTACGTGAGCCCACTCGCGAAGTCGACGATGCGGCGGGTGAGGTCGCGGTCGGCGCCCTGCAGGTTCACGATCACGGGGACGCCGGCCTTGAGGCGGTCGCCGATCTCCTTCGCGTCCTGGAACGACTTCGGCGTGACGGTCACGGGCTTCGAGCTCGCGACCGGCGTGAGCGGGCGCACGACCGACGACACGCGCGGCGCCATGGTGACCCCGGACGGCTGGTCGTACTCGCGGGGCAGCGTGCGGATGCTGCTGCCCATCGGTTCGGCCATCTGCTCAGCTGCTGCGGGCCGTGCCATCCCGCGCGGGGACACGGCCGCTGCGCCCATCGGCGGCGGCTGTCCAGCGGCGTCCTCGTATGCCTCGTAGTCGTCGTACTCGTCGTCGTAGGCGAGCCCGAGGAAGCCCATCATCCGTCGGAACGCGGACATGACATCAACCTCCTGTCGTCCCTATCGTCGCATCTCTCGCCGCTCAGGGCGTGCACCGAACAGGGCTCGGCCGATCCGGACCATCGTGGAGCCCTCCTCGACGGCGACCTCGAGGTCGTCGGTCATGCCGATCGACAGCTCCCGGAGACCGAGGTCCGCGCGCATGAGGGCAAGCTCGCGGAACTGGCGGCGGGCGGCATCGAGGTCGGGCGAAGCGACCGCCATCAGGCCGTCGACGACGAGGTCGCGCGCGCGAGCCGTGGCCACGACATTGCCGGCGTCGGCGGGCGCGCAGCCGTTGCGCCCGGCCCTTCGGTCCACGTTCACCTGCACCAGCACGTGGGCACCGGGCGCGCGTCGGGCGATCTCCTCGACCGCTGCGACGCGGTCGAGGCCCTGCCACAGCGCGACGTGCGGGGCCAGCGCAGCCACCTTGTTGCGCTGCACGGCGCCGAGGTAGTGCCAGCGGACGGCGTCGCCGAGCTCGCCCGCCTTCGTTACCAGCTCCTGCGCGTAGTTCTCGCCGACGTCGGTCAGGCCGGCAGCGACGGCCTCTTTCACCGCGTCCGCGCCGAAGCCCTTCGTGACGCCCACGACCATCACCTTCTCGGGGTCGCCGCCGGCGGACGCGATGCGCTCGCGCACCGCCGCCAGCCGCTCGCTCACGCCAGCCATGCCACCGCCGCCTGGCGCTCCGACTCGCCCCGCGCCCGGTGCGAGAACCAGCGGCTCGCGTCGCACGCGGTGCACGTGCCGGCGTCGAAGACGAGAGGCACGTCGACGCCGGCGAGCGCGGCCTTCACCATCGCGGGCAGGTCCAGCGCAGCGTCGCCGCTCGCGGCGGTGCCGCGCACGACGTCGCCGTAGCGCACGGCGAGGTCGTCGAGGTCGTCCTTCGAGAACGCGTAGCACTCGGCGTGGATGCACGGGCCCAGCGCGGCGTCGACGGACAGGGCGCCGAGGTCACGCATGGTGTGGACCGCAGCTTCGAGCACGCCGCCCGCCAAGCCCCGCCAGCCGCAGTGCACGACACCCACGACTGTTGAAGAGCTCAAGACGACGGGCGCGCAGTCCGCCGTGCGCACGGCGATGGGAAGGTCGCGCTGGCGCGTGACGAGCGCATCCGCCTCTCCCATGTCCGTGCTGGCGCCGTCCACGACGACCACCCGCGTGCCATGCACTTGCTTCGCTACGCACAGCCCGGTGGCGTCCATGCTGAAGTCGCCGTCGGCGCGTTCGGTGAAGCGCACCTCCACCGGCCCCAGCGCGAGCTTCACGAACCGCCGCTGCGCTACTTGAGGAACGACGGGACGTCGAAGTCGTCGTCGTCGTCGAGCTCGAGGTCCCCCTCGTACTCGCCGCTCTCGTCGAGCCCGAGGCTGGCGCGCGTCGCCGGCATGGACGCGCCGGTGTCGTCGCCCCAGCGGTTGAAGCCGGCGGCGATGACGGTGACGCGCACCTCGTCGCCCATCGCATCGTCGACGACCTGGCCCCAGATGATGTTGGCGTCGGGGTGCGCGACCTGGTGGATGGTGTCGGCCGCCTCGGTGACCTCGAACAGGCCGAGGTCGTTGCCGCCGGCGATGTTCAACAGCACGCCCTTGGCGCCGTCGATCGACGACTCGAGCAGCGGGCTCGTGATCGCGAGGCGGGCCGCGGTGACGGCGCGCCCCTCGCCAGAAGCCGTGCCGATGCCCATGATCGCGGAGCCCGCGTTCTGCATGATCATCTTCACGTCGGCAAAGTCGGTGTTCACGAGGCCGGGCGTGGTGATGAGGCTGGTAATGCCCTGCACGCCTTGCAGCAGCACCTCGTCGGCCATCTTGAACGCGTTGACCATCGACGTCTTGTCGTTGGCGATCTCCATCAACCGGTCGTTGGGGATCACGATGATCGTGTCGACCTTGTCGCGCAGGTTGCTGATGCCCGTCTCCGCCTGGATGGCGCGGCGGCGGCCCTCGAACGTGAACGGGCGCGTCACGACGGCGATGGTGAGCGAACCCTGGTTCTTCGCGATCTCGGCGATGACCGGCGCGCCGCCGGTGCCGGTGCCGCCACCCTCGCCCGCGGTGACAAACACCATGTCGGCGCCCTTGAGCGCGTCCTCGAGCTGGTCGCGGTGCTCTTCGGCCGCGGCGCGCCCGATGTCGGGGTCGCTGCCGGCCCCGAGGCCACGCGTGACGGTGCGGCCGATGTCGAGCTTCAGGTCGGCATCGCTCATCAGCAGCGCCTGGAAGTCGGTGTTGACGGCGATGAACTCGACGCCCTTCAAGCCGGCGTCGATCATCCGGTTGATGGCGTTGACGCCACCGCCGCCGACACCGACGACCTTGATCTCCGCGACGTAGCTACCTGCACCTTCCATGCGGTGCGCTCCTCTGCTCAGGGTTCCCCTCGTCATGAAAGAACCGGGCCCCATGCGGCTGCCCGGCTCATCCCTCAACCTCATCTTCAGGGTGAGAGTTACTGTGAACCTCTCGAAGTGATGGAAAGTTTATGGTCGGCGTCATCGGCGGGTCAACACCGGAGCGGTAGGCACGCGCACATCGATGGTGCCGACGCGCGTGAGGTTGGCCTTCTGCACCAACGTCGTGAGGGCGACGAGCTTCTCCCGGGTGTCGACGCCGGCGGGGCCGAGCAGCACCGACACGCGGTTGTCGAGCGCGAGCTCGATCGTGTCGTCGCTGTGCACCCGGATCACCGGGACGCGCCCGGCCAGCGGCTCGGGCAGCATCTCCACGATCGCCAGCGCGGCCCGCACGGGCGCGGGCACCGTGGTCGCCGGGCGCCACGGTGCTCTCGCCGTCTCG
>Ga0299907_10001608_pt1 | contig 13087 bp, 12 predicted proteins | sample RVTome_16_FD_198680 | JGI IMG/M metagenome (GOLD analysis project Ga0299907, IMG submission 198680) | Soil microbial communities from uranium-contaminated site in the Upper Colorado River Basin, Wyoming, United States - RVT152D67 (version 2) ... | reverse complement strand
CGACGTCACCGCCGACATGAGCGCCTCCGAGGTGGTTTTCGCGATCAACGCCGTGTCGGGCACGACCGGCGTCCGCGCCTCCGCCCTGAAGATCGCCGACGGCGACTACCGCATTGTCTTCACGGCGGAAGAGACCAACAAGGCGATCCAGATCACCGGCGACAACGGCGGCGCCACCCTGGCCGCGCTGGGCGTCTCGGCCGACAACGGCGCCACCTTCACCACCGAGCTGCAGGCCTACCAGCCGGCGCAGCTCAGGCTCGACGACATCGCCACGATCATCGAGCGCGACTCCAACGAGATCGACGACCTGATCGACAACGTCACCCTCGACCTCTACAAGGCCGATGATCCGCTCAACGGCACGAAGATCACCCTCGAGATCGAGAACGATCTCGCGGCCGCCAAGACGCAGATCGAGACCTTCGTCACCGCCTACAACGATGTAAAGTCTTTCCTGCTGTCGCAGCAGGAGGTGTCGGAGGACGGCGAGCTCGGCGCTGCCGCCATCCTCTTCGGCGACAACCTGCTGCGCTCGCTCGGCCGCGATCTCGGCCTCGACCTGGCCCAACTGGTCCCCGGCGTCGCCTCGGGCGCGCTGGCGACCCTGCGCGGCGTCGGCATCGAGATCAGCCAGGACGGTCTGCTCACCATCGACAGCGGCGAGCTCGACGCCAACCTGATCGACAAGCTGGATGAGGTGCGCGGCGTCTTCGAGTTCGGCTTCCAGACGAGCTCGGCGGACATCCGCCTGCTGTCCCGCAACGAGCTGCTCGACGTCGGCACCTTCACGATCACCGATCCCGGCGGCGCCATCGACGGCACCAACCTCCAGGTGAACGGCGTCGATGCCTTCGAGGTCGACGGCAACGTGCTGCGCGGCCTGGCCGGCACCATCTACGAAGGCATGGCGATGGCCTATACCCGCGACACCGCCGATGCGGGCGCGCCGGCCAAGGACATCACCATCGCCACCACGACCGGCATCGCCGAGCGGCTCTACCAGCGGCTCGAGGACTACGCGAACGCCGGCGATGGCCTGATCACCGAAGAGGTGAACCGCCTCTCGGCGCAGAACGAGAAGACGGTCGACAAGATTGCCTCCCTGGAGAGCCGGCTGGCGATCTACCAGAGCATGCTGATCCAAAAGTACGCCGCCATGGAGCAGGCGATCGCGCGGGCCCAGGCGATGGCCGACCAGCTCGAGGCCTTCCTGAAGGGCGGCGACGACTAAAGCCGCCAACCGCTCCCCTTAAGTACGCGTGAAGCACCGAGGTCCCCTGACGTGACGCAACCCTACAACGCTCTCTCGGCCTACGCGGCGGCTTCCAAGATGACGACGTCGCTGGGCGCCGTGGTCCTGCTCTACGACGGGATGATCAAGGAGGTCGGCAAGGCGAAGGCGGCGATTCAGGAGGGCCGCATCGAGGATCGCTTCAATGCCACCCAAAAGGCCTGCAAGATCCTGCTCGGCCTGCAGTCGCACCTCGATTTCGACAAGGGCGGCGACATCTCCCTGATGCTCGACCAGTTCTACCATACCATCTTCCGCGATCTGCAGCAGGTCAACATGAAGAACTCGCCGGCCCTGTGCGACGAGATCCTCGGCGCCCTGGGCGAGGTGCGGACGAGCTGGGCTCAGCTGGCCGAGAATGAGCGGCGCACCGGTTCGCCGGAAGGCGTCGAGCGCAAGCCGGCCCGGGCCGCCGAGGCCGAAGCGCCGGCCGGGACGACCTCCGTCACCCTTTCCATTTGACCCTTCCGCGCCCCGGCCGCCCGCGCGGCGGCGCCAGCCGCGTGGCTTAAAGGTTCTTTTAGTAAATGACTGCCTAATTTGACGGTGCGGCCGGTCGTGGCCGCGCCGGCGTTCGCGCTGCGCCGCTTTCAGCCCCGATGAGCAGGATTCAGATGAGCCAGCAACCGTCAGCTCCCGACCTCGACAAGGCGCAGGGCCCCGGCAACAGCGGCGGCAAGGGCCGTGGACCGGTCGCCAGAGCGGAGCGGGGTGCGCGCGATCTGTCGCGATTGCTGGACCTCGGCCGCGAGAAGATCGCCGACCGGCGCTGGAAGGAAGCCGTCAACGCCCTCAAGAGGGTGATCGCCGCCGACCGCAACCACGGTGGCGCCCTGGCCAACCTCGCGCTTGCCTACCAGCAGCAGCGCAAGCTCAACGACTCCGGCAAGATGATGAAGCGCGCCCTCGAGGCCGCGCCGATGGAGCCGGAGGTGCACGTGCTGCACGGTCGGATCCTGCACGGCTACGGCGAGATGGACAACGCGGCCAACGCCTACACCCACGCGCTGCAGCTCAATCCGCAGTACCCCGACGCCTACCGGGAACTCGGCGTGCTGCTGCTGGACGCCGGCGTGCTCGACCAGGCGATCGAGGCCCTCGTCATGGCGATCCGCCTCAATCCGAAGGACGCGGCCGCGTTCTACCATCTCGGGATTCTCAAGAAGCAGCAAGGCCAGGAAGGCGAGGCGATCGACGCCTACAGCATGGCCGTGGCGCTGAAGCCGGACTATGCCGAAGCCTATGTAAACCTTGGGAAGATCGCCATCGACCGCGGCAAGTACGAGCTTGGCGAACGCTCCTGCCGCAAGGCCATCGAGGCCAACCCGAACCTTGCGCAGCCTTACGTCAATCTCGGCATGGTGCTGCGCGAGCAGAAGAAGCTGGACGAGGCCCTCGAGTTCGCCCGCAAAGGTGTCGAGCTGGATCCGCGCAACGGCGCGGGCCAGTCCAACCTCGGCAACGTCTACATGGACCTGCAGCGCTATAAGGAGGCGGTGGTCTGCTTCCGTAAGGCGATGGAGTTCCAGCCGAGCTTTGCGACCAGCTACTTCAACTACGGCAACGCCCTGCGCCTGCTGCACGTGCTCGACAAGGCGCATGAGTCCTACAGCCGCGCGCTGGAGCTGGAGCCGAAGCGCGGCGAATTCCATCACAATCAGGGCCTGGTCTACCAGGAGCAGGGCAACCACGGGACGGCGCTGGAGAAGTTCCGCCTCGCCAACAAGCTGTCGCCCGACCATTTGGGCCTGCAGTTCTCGCTGGCGCGTTCGCTGTGGAACAACGGGTTGTACCAGGAGTCCTGGGACTACTTCGATGCCGGCCTCGATGGCGAGCTGCGCAAGCCGAACCGCAAGTTCAAGGTGCCGCGCTGGCGCGGCGAAGACATCTCGGACAAGCGCATCCTGGTGTGGCGCGAGCAGGGCCTCGGCGACGAGATTGACTTCAGCCGGCGCTACCAGAGCGCCATCGACCGTGCCGGCGAGGCCATCTTCGAAGCCGACAAGCGGCTGGTCGGCATTTTCCAGCGCACGTTCCCCAAGGCGACCTTCCTGCCCGAGCGCCTGGACGGGAGGAACGACTGGTACCGCGAGGACTGCGACCTGCACCTGCCGGCCGGCAACCTGATGCAGTACTTCCCCTACAGCCAGGAAGAGCTGGATACGGCTGTCTGTCCGCAAGACGACATCGAGGCGGCCTTCTTCACCGGCGAGCGCGCGAAGCGGGTGAAGGGTTACCTGGTGCCCGACCCGCAGCGCGTGGCGGAGATGACCGAGCGTGTGGCGGCGTTGCCGGACGGCCTCAAAATCGGCATCTGCTGGCGAAGCCAGTTCTCGCACCGCGACCGTGACATCCACTACACCGAGCTGGAGATGTGGGAGCCGCTGTTCCGGATCCCCGGGATCACCTTCGTGAACGTGCACTACGACAAGTGCGAGGAGGAGCTGCAGGAGGTCGAGCGGAAGATTGGCGTGAAGGTGCACCGCTGGGCCGACCTGGATCTGCGCAACGACCTGGAAGGCGCCTTTGCCCTGACCTCGCAGCTCGACATGGTGATCACCACCTCCACCTCGCCGAACCGCATCGGCGATGCCATGGGCAAGGAGGTCTGGCTCATGATGGCCGGCGGCAGCCGGACGTTGCAGGCGCCCGAGGGCGACATCGGCCTCGCCAACCGCCTGATCTGGCGGCGCCACTGGACCGAGGATTGGTCGGTGCTCATCGGGCGCATGGCGCGCGCCCTGGAGGCGCGCCTCGAGGCCTGAGCCCAGAGGTTGCCGCACAAAGCGAAAGGGCCGCCCTCCGGGGCGGCCCTTTTTCCGTTGCGGCGGACCCGCCGGGCGGCGGCCGGGTCACGACGGCGGCCGGGTCACAGGGTGTGGCGCACCTCGTAGCGGTCGTTCGGCAGGATGTACTGCCAGGCCAGGCGGTTGGCCGTGTCGATGAACAGCGGCGCGCGCATGTTGACCGAGGTCTCGAAGCTGTTGCCCATGCGCCGGAAGGTGGCGATCAGCATGACGGCGCAGTCGGCCGGGGCGATGCCGAGATGCTGCTGGGCGCTGGCGATGTCCTGCGCGTCGATCAGGCCGGCGGCCGGATCGTAGGGCAGCACGATGAAGGAGAGGTCGTCCGGGTCCAGCGCCTGCAGCAGCATGAAGCTGGACTGCGACTCGCTGGGGATCATCGCCAGGCCGAACAGCCGGTAGCCGATGAAGCCGGGGATCGCCTTCGGGAAGGTTAACGCCTGATTAAAATCGAACTCGATGACGCCGAAGCGCGTCTTCACGGTCGTCTTCTCGTCCCCACCGGAAGGAGGCGCCGAGGCGTGATGGGCTGCTGGAGCGGCCATCCTGGCTGCCTGTGTCTCGCGGGGCATAGTTAACTCCTTACTCTTGACCGGCCTATTATCGCCGCAATGTAGTTACGAAATCGCTAGTGCCCGGCCTAGCGGAGGTAGTTTAGCAGGCTCATTTCGGTGATGCGGGAGAGCGCCAGATAGGAGGCCTGCAGCTGCACTTCGTCCTGCGCGAGGCGGGTGGTCGCCGCGGCCACGTCGACGTCTTCCAGCGTCGAGACCAGGTTGGTCGTGTAGGTCAGGTAGTCCTCGTGCCCCGCCTTGGCGGACTCCAGCACCTTGGAGCTGGCGCCGATGCGGCCGCGGATGTCGCTGAGGCCGTCGACGGCCGACTTCATCATCGTGAAGGCCTGCTCCAGCACCGCGCCGTCCTGGTTGGCGCCGGCGTAGTCCATGTAGGAGAACGCCCGCAGCAGCTCTTCGAAGGCCGGCTCGTCGGCAGTGATGCCATAGGCCGTCTCGAAGGTTTCCGCGCTGCGCACCGAAAGCTGCAGGGTGTCGCCCTGGTAGTAGTTGAAGTCCGCGGTGAACACGCCCGGCAGGCCGGTCTGCGGCGCATAGGCCACATCGCTGAGGTCGACGGCCGGGTTGTCGGTCTGCGAGCCGGCGAAGAGATAGCGGTCCTCGTGCTGCGTGTTGAGCAGCGACTCGATCTCGGCCAGGAAGGTCCTCGCGAATTCCTCCAGCGGCACGTCCTGGATGTTCTCGCCGGACATCGCCGAGCTGAGGATGGCGAGCACCTCGGTCGCGCGCTCCACCATGGTGCCGACAGAGGATTCCATGACCCCGAGGCGCGTCAGCGCCTGGTCGATGTTGCGGCTGAACTGGGACGTGCGGGCGATCGAGCGCTCCACGTTCACCAGCTCGCTGGACTGGCTGGCGATGCTCGCATAGGACTGTGCCTGCTTGCCGCTGGCGATCTGGATCTGCCGTTCGGCCAGGCTGCCCTGGGTCCGCATCGTATAGGACATGGTCAGCTGGTGCTGGGCGAAGTTGGCAACACGGAACATGATGTAGCTCCTAAACCTCAGGCCAGGCTCAGCAGGGTGTCGAACATCTCGTCGACGGCCTGGACCAGGCGGGCCGAGGCGTTGTAGGCGTTCTGGAAGATCGTCATGTTGGCCAGCTCCTCGTCCAGGTTGACGCCGGCCTCGGACAGGAACTTGGCCTGCAGGTCCTCGAAGAAGAAGCTCTGGTAGTCCAGCGTGCTGTCGGCCGCCGCGGTCTGCGAGGCGTTGAACGACAGCACCACCCCGGCATAGCCGGAAAACGTCGTGGCGACCGCCGAGGGGCCGTTGGCGACGCTGGTGTAGTCGAAGCTCTCGCCGAAGGCGTCCGCCAACTGCTGGGCGATCTCGTTGTCGCCGACGCCGAGCGAGAGGTTTGGCGAGGTGCCGCGCAGCATGCCGCGCGAGAGGTACGAGGGATCGTCGACGATCGACTGGCGCACTGCGATGGTGCTGGAGATGCCAAGGTCGCTGCCCTGGTTCGCCATCGCCAGGACGCCGCCGGACAGCGCCGGCGTCTCGAAGAGATCGTTCAGCCCGAAGAAGTTGGAGAAGCCGAGGTAGTCCTCGGTGACGGTGTCGCCGTCGGCATCGAAGGTGATGGTCGCGTCGCCCAGGTCGGCGGCCGGGCCGCTGTCGAGGATGGCCAGCCGGTAGCCGGGCTCCAGCTTGATCTCCATGCGGCTGTTGTTCCACGCCGCGGTGCCGTAGCCGGGCGCGCCGGTCAGGTAGCCGTCGATGGCGGTCAGAATGGCGTCCGGCGTGGTGGCGCCGGCGGCCAGCGTCATCGGCGCGGTCACCGCGTTGCCGTCGGCGTCGAGGATCGCGAAGGTGACGCCTGAGCCGAGGGTCAGCGGGTCGGTCGGCGTGGTGATCGTGCGCGAGCCGTACATCGCCGCCGCGTCGCCGGCGGCCGTGCCCACGCCGAAGGGGGTGTTGGCGCCGCGGTTGTGAACGCGGTTCACCTGGTCGCGCAGCTGGGCGACCAGCTGGTCGAGCTGGTTGGTCATCGCCGGCAGCTGCTCGTCGCGCATCTCGATCAGCGCCCCCAGCTTGCCGCTGGTGATGTCGCCGGTGATGTCGGTGGTGGAGCCGTTGATGGTGATGCCGCTGATGGTGCCCGGATAGGTCTCGTTGGCGGTCATGTAGGGCGTCGTGGTGTACGACAGGGTGGCGGCCGAGACGCCGGAGACCAGCGAGCGGCCGGACTGCGTGAACAGGCGGATCTGGCCGGTGGAGTCGGTGAACTCCTGGACCTGCATGTGTTCCGAGATCGCCTTGACCGCGACATCGCGGCGATCCTGCAGGTCGCCGACCGGCAGGTTCTGCACCAGGTTGTTGGCGATCTGCGCGTTCAGCTCGGCGATCACCTCGAGCTCCTGGTTGATGGTGTCGACGGCGGCGTCGATCTCGGCGTCCGCCTGGCTGCGGAACTGCTGGACCTGAGTGCCCATGTCGTTGAAGTACTGCGCCATCTGGACCGCTTCGTTGACGGCGTCGAAGCGGTGGGCGGCGACCTCCGGGCTGTTGGCCACGTTCTCGATGGCCGACGCGAGGTCGGTGATCGAGTTGCCGAGGGCGTTGTTGTTGCCCAGCGAGCCGAACATCGCCTGCATGCGGTTCAGGTAGTCGGAGCGCACCTGGGCGTTGCCCAGCACTGTGGTCTCCTGCATCAGGTCGCGGCGCAGGAACTGGTCGATGCGGCGCACGATCTGCGCCGTCTCGACGCCGGCGCCCACGCCGCCCAGCACGCGGTTCTGCTGGTCGTGGATCTTGCGCGCGTAGTCCGGCGTGTTGACGTTGGCCACGTTGCCAGAGGTGACCTGCAGGGCGGTCTGGTTGACCTGCAGGCCGCTGAGCGCATTGAAGAGGGCGATGCTGAGCGACATGGTGTGGGTTCCGCTTGGGTTGCCTGGCGCCTGGCCCGACCGGCCGGTCTAGAGCTGCTGGTCGATCTGCACCGAGACCGGCGGCCTGGCGCCGGCCTTGCCGGAGCTGCCCTTGGCCGAGTAGCCGGCGCTCTCCGACTTCTGCTCCTGCACCGCGTTGACGATGGCGGTGGCGACGCGCTGGTTGGCGGAGCGGGCGGCGCTGATGGCCTGCTCGTTCTCGCTCATCACCGCGTGCATGCGCTCCATCACGTCGGTCAGCTCGGCGCGCAGCACCGGGTCGATGGCGGTGGCGAAGGCCGGGTCGTGGCGCAGGTGCTCGGTCTGCTTCTCGTAGGCCTGCACCAGGCCCAGCTTGTGGTCCTGCAGCTCGCCGAAGTCGCGCACCCGCATGGCGCGCAGCAGCTCGACCTCGCGGCTCATCACCGCGGTGAGGTCCTCGACGATGTGGATCACCTGGCGCAGCTCCTCCGCGGTGGGCGGGGCGGCTTCGGTCTGTTGATCGCTCATTGCTGGTTCTCCTGCATTCTCAGGATCTCGCGCTGCACCGCATCGGCGATGCCGACGCCGCCGGACTGGGCGATCGCCTTGCCGTATTCCTGCACCATCATGGAACGGAAGATCTTCTCGCCCTCGCCGCCGCCGAACAGGCCGTCGGTGTCGGTGCTCTCGAACACCGGGCCGAGCATCTCGGAGAGGAACAGGGCCTCGAACTCCTGCCCGACCCGCTTCGCGGTCTCGGGACCGGCGCCGGCGGCGCCCCTGGTTGCGGCCGCGGTATTTGCCTGCAGGCGGGCGAGGGTGGTGGGGAGGGCGGTGTCGTTCATGGTCAGAGCACCTCGATCTCGGCCTGCAGGGCGCCGGCAGCCTTGATGGCCTGCAGGATGGAGATCATGTCGCGCGGGCCGATGCCGAGGGCATTGAGGCCGTTGACCAGCTCCTGCAGGCTGACGCCCGAGGGCACCACCGCGAGGCGCTTGTCGGCGTCCTCGTCGACTTCGATGTCGGTGCGCGGCACCACCACGGTGTTGCCGGTGTTGGAGAAGGCGTTGGGCTGGCTGACCTGCGGCGTCTCGGTGATGCGGATTGTGAGGTTGCCCTGGGCGATGGCGACGGTGCTGATGCGCACGTTTTCGCCCATCACGATGATGCCCGAGGCCTCGTCGATGACCACCCGGGCCGGCTGGTCGGTGCGCACGCGCAGCTGCTCGATGTCGGTCATCAGGGCGACCGCGTCGCCGCTGTAGCGGGCGGGCAGGGTGATCTGCACGGTGGTCGGGTCGAGCGAGCGGGCCGAAGCCTCGCCGGTGAAGGTGTTGATCGCCTCGGCGATGCGGCGCGCCGTGGTGAGGTCGGGGTTGCGCAGCGCCAGCTTCACCGCGCGCAGCTGCTCCAGCTCGAAGCCCAGCTCGCGCTCGATGATGGCGCCGTTGGCGATGCGCCCGGAGGTCGGCACGCCCTTCACCACGGTCTCGGCGTTGCCGGCGGCGCTGAAGCCGGCGACCGCCACCTGGCCCTGCGCCACGGCGTAGACCTCGCCGTCGGCGCCCATCAGGGGGGTCACCAGCAGGGTGCCGCCGAGCAGGCTCTCGGCGTCGCCGAGGGCGGAGACCTGGATGTCGATGCGGGTGCCCTGGCGGGAGAACGGCGGCAGGTCGGTGGTGACCATGACGGCGGCGACGTTGTCGCTGTCGAGGTCCTCGCTGCGCGCGTTGACGCCGAGGCGCTGCAGCATGCCGATCAGGCTCTCGCGGGTGAACACGGCGCTGTCGAGGTCGTCGCCGGTGCCGTTGAGGCCGACCACCAGGCCGTAGCCGACCAGCAGGTTGTCGCGCACGCCCTCGAAGTCGGCCACGTCCTTGATGCGCGACGGGCTCTGCGCCAGGGCGCTGCCGCCGTCGGCCGGCAGGCCGAGCACCACGGCCAGGCCGAGGGCAAGGCTCGCCAGGATTGCGCGGGGCTGCCGGCGGGGGCGGGCGGCGGTGAGGCGGCGGGCTTTGGGCATCAGGACGATTCCACAGGGTTTGACTCGGGGTCTCCAATGCGAATGCCGTGCCAAGTCGGGCAGGCGCCGGCGGCGGCGGAAAGCATGGGTTTTCGCGGGCGGCGCCTTGCCCCGGACACCCGGGAGCCCGCCCCGGCGGCAAGAAGCGGTCTCGATGGTAGGAAAATCTTGCCGGTTTTTCAGAGGTTTAACGCGTTATTAACCGCGCTGGCGCAGTGTCGCGCATTATCGCCGTTTGCAGGGTAGTCCATGAAGATTGAGCGCTTTTCCGGGCCGAAGGCCGCCGCGTCGCGTCGCAGCGGCAGCAGCGCCGCGGCGGGCGGCGGCGGCTTTGCCCGCGCCCTGGCCGAGGGTCCGTCCCAGCCGGCGTCGCCGGCCGGGAGCTCGCCGGTGCAGTCCGTGAACGCGCTGCTCGCCCTGCAGGAGGTCGGCGACTCCACCGAGGGTCGCAAGCGGGCGCGCCGGCGCGCCGAGGAGCTGCTCGACAAGCTCGAGGAATTGCGTCTCGCCATCGCGCTGGGCGAGGTGCCGCTCAGTCAGCTGGAGACCCTGGCGCACAGCCTGGCGCAGCGCCAGGGCGCCACGGACGACCCGAAACTGGCTCAAATCATTAATGAAATCGAGATTCGCGCGGCCGTCGAGCTGGCCAAGCGGGGCCGCTGAGAAGGCCGCGCAGGGCCGCAACCCGCCCGGGAACAGGCGAAGATTCCAAGGGCTTGCCGGGCAAGGCAAATTCCATATACTCCCGGCGCGTTTCGGACCTCATTAACGGGACCACGGATGACTGTGAAGCTGCCGAAGGACTACCGTCCGAGTGAGGACGAGGAGTTCATGAACCCGGTGATGCGCGAGTATTTCCGCCAGAAGCTGCTGCAGTGGAAGGCGGACCTCCAGCGCGAATCGGGCGAGACGCTGCAGCACCTGCAGGAGGTCTCCCTGCACGAGCCGGACATCGCCGACCGGGCCTCCCTCGAAACCGACCGCTCCCTGGAGCTGCGGACCCGCGACCGCGAGCGCAAGCTGATCTCCAAGATCGACGCGGCGCTGCGGCGCATCGAGGAGAACTCCTACGGCTACTGCGAGGAGACCGGGGAGCCGATCTCGCTGCGCCGCCTCGAGGCGCGGCCGATCGCCACCCTCTCCATCGAATCGCAGGAACGGCACGAGCGCATGGAGCGCACCCACCGCGACGACTGAGACCCCTGCAGGCGGCACTGCCGCAGCGAAAGCCAAAGCAAAAGGGCCGCGTCACCGACGCGGCCCTTTCTCTTTCCTGCGAAGCCTTCCGTGTGCGAAGCGGGGCGGTGCAGGGGAGGTCCGGATTAGAACGGCCAGAGGATGTCGAACACCTGCTGGCCGTAGCGCGGCTGCTGCAGGTCGGAGATCTGGCCCTGGCCGCCGTAGGCGATGCGCGCCTCGGCGATCTGGTCGTAGGCGATGGTGTTCACCGAGGTGATGTCCTCGGGGCGGATGATGCCGGCGACCTGCAGCTCGCGCTTCTCGTAGTTCACCCGCACCTCCTGGCGCCCGGCCAGCACCAGGTTGCCGTTGGGCAGCACCTGGGTGACCAGCGCGGCGATGCGCAGGTTGATCGACTCGTTGCGGTTCACGCCGCCGCCGCCCGAGGTCGAGGAGTCGCTGTCGAGGTCGATCAGGTTGGTCGGGTCGACCGCCTCCGGCAGGATCTGGGCGAGGCTCGCCTCATAGCCGAGGAAAGCGCTGGCCGAGGAGTTCTCGGTGGCCGCGCGGTTGCGCGTCGTGGTGTTGTTGATGGCGGCGTTGTCCTGGATCTCGATGATCACCGTCAGGATGTCGCCGACGGTGCTGGCGCGCTGGTCCTTCAGGAAGGCGCGCGAGCCCGGCCGCCACAGCGAGTTGGGCTGCCGCTCGATCGTCTGCGGCGCCGGCATCGGCAGGGAGACCGCCTGCGGCGCGGCCAGCGGGGCCGGGCTGTCGATGGTGCTGAGCTTGGGCTCCTCGCCGACGCTGGCGAGGCGGTTCATCATGTTGCAGGCGCTGAGCGTCAGGCCGAGCAGCACGATGAGCGCGGCGTTGCGCGCCAGCCGCGCGGCGGTCATGACGGTGGCTCCGGTGGCGGTCATCTTCCTGATTCCCTTCAGCGCTGGGCGGTGGCGCGCGTGGGCACCACCTCGACGGCGCCGCTGTCGACCACGACGGCGCTGACGACATTGTTGGACTTGGTGTTCATGACGCGCACGACGTCGCCCTCGGCGCCGGCCTCCAGGGCGCGGCCCTGCACGGTCAGCTGCAGGCGGTCGGTCTGCAGGCGGATGGTCACCAGGCTGTTCTTGGCCACCATCACCGGCGTCTGCAGGTCGGTCGAGCGGATGACGTCCTGCGCGCGGATCGCGCGGCGCGGCGTCATGCCGACGAGGCTGGCGCTGTCGACGACAGTGGTGCGGGTGAGGCGGTTGGCCTGCACGCTGACCCACTCGATGTCGCGCTCGCGGATGATCTCGCCGGGCTTCAGGCCGGTCCGCAGCACCGGCACCTCGGTGAGCGCGAAGGCGCGGCCGGTGATCGCCAGGCGGGCCTGCGGCTCGCCGGCGGCGGGCGCGACCGCCTGGGCCAGGAAGCGGCCGCTGCTGGGGTCGAGGGTGAGGCGGACGATGCGCAGGCCGCCGCCGCTGTTGCTCGGCAGGCGCAGGCTGAGGTCCGGGTTGTCGAGCACGAGTTGCACCTCGCCGTCGACGCCCTGGTCGGCCAGCGCCTCGCGCAGGGCGGCCTCGATCTCCTCCGCCGCCACGTCCTGGCTGGCGCGCCGCAGGGTGATCCGCTCGTAGCGCGAGCGCGGCTGCCAGGGCAGCGCGTGGGCCTGCGCCACCGCATAGAGCCAGCGCGCGCCGATCTCGATGGCGACGCCGGGCTCGGGCGCACGGGCGACGGGGATTTCCGCCAGCGCCGGGTCGGCAATGCCGTCGAAGAGGTCGCTGAGGCGCACCACTTCGTCTTCCACCACCGCGGCGGCGCGCAGCGTGACGAGGTCCTCGACCGGCGCGGCCGGGTCGGCCTTGCTGGCGGCCACGGCCGCCGCGCCGCTGCCGTGCAGCAGCGCGAGGCCGAGGAGGGCGCCGAGGGCCCCGCGGGTCGTCTTGTGCAGGAGATTGGGCATCGGGCTTCCTCGCGATTAGCGCAGCTGCGTCACGGTGCGCATCATCTCGTCCGAGGACTCGATGACCTTCGAGTTCATCTCGTAGGCGCGCTGGGCGGTGATCAGGCTGGTGATCTCGGAGACCACGTTCACGTTGGAGGTCTCGAGCGCGCCCTGCACGATGCGGCCGAAGCCGGCCGAGCCGGGCGTCGCCACCGAGGCGGTGCCCGAAGCGGCGGTCTCCAGCAGCAGGTTCTGGCCGATGGCGTCGAGGCCGGCCTCGTTGGCGAAATTGGCCAGCTCCAGCTGGCCGACGCGCACCGGCGCCACCTGGCCGTCGAGGTCGACGTAGACCTCGCCGCTCTCGTTCACCGAGATGGCGACGGCGTCGGACGGCACGGTGATGCCGGGCTGCACGATGTAGC
>Ga0299907_10001607_pt1 | contig 13095 bp, 10 predicted proteins | sample RVTome_16_FD_198680 | JGI IMG/M metagenome (GOLD analysis project Ga0299907, IMG submission 198680) | Soil microbial communities from uranium-contaminated site in the Upper Colorado River Basin, Wyoming, United States - RVT152D67 (version 2) ... | reverse complement strand
GGTCCCCTTCAAGGCGTGGAAGAAGCACGGGCCGTTCCGCTTCTCGTTGATCCCGGTCAGCCACTCGGTGCCACAGGCGGCGGCGGTGGCGTTGGACACCCCGGAGGGCATCATCGTCCACTCCGGGGACTTCAAGCTCGACCCGACTCCCATCGACTCGAACCCCACCGACCTGACGGCCTTTGCCTCCCTGGCCAGCCAGGGGGTGCGTCTGCTGCTCTCCGACTCGACGAACGCGGAGAACCCGGGGTTCGAGCCATCGGAGAGCTCGGTGGGGGGACCGATCGCCGGCGTGGTTCGTGACGCCCCGGGCCGGGTCATCGCGGCCTGCTTCTCCTCGCACATCCATCGCATCCAGCAGATCGCCAACGCGGGGGTCAAGGCAGACCGCAAGATCGCCTTCTTCGGGCGCTCGATGCACCGCAACACGACCGTGGCCATCGACGCCGGGGTGCTCGCCGTCCCGACCGACTCCGTGGTCGACATCAAGGAGCTCTCGAATTTCCCCGAGGATCGCCAGCTCATGATCACCACCGGCAGCCAGGGCGAGCCCTTCGCCGCCCTCTCGCTGATGTCACAGGGTCGTCACAGGTTCGTCGAGCTCCACGAGAACGACACCGTCCTCATTTCGGCCAAGCCCATACCGGGGAACGAGACCGCGGTGTCCAAGGTGATCTCCAATCTCATCCGACGGGGAGCCACGGTGGTGCACGGGAGGAGTGCGCACGTCCACGTCTCCGGGCACGCCCGCCGTGAGGAGCTGGCCACATTTCTCAACGTGATCCGACCGCGGGCGATGGTGCCGGTGCACGGGGAGTACCGGCATCTCCACGCCCATGCCGAGTTGGCCCGTCTCATGGGGGTGGAGCAGGTCGAGGTGCTCGAGGACGGTGATCGCATCGTCCTCGACGGCAAGAAGACCATCGTGGAGCGGGGTGCGGTGCCCGCCGGGTACGTGTACCTGGACGGCTCAGCCTTCGGTGACGTCCAGGCAGGGGTCCTCCGCGACCGGTCGCATCTGGCCGACGAAGGTGTCGTCGTGGTGACCGTGGGCATCGATCACAACAACGGGGCCATCGTCTATGGCCCCGACCTCGACAGCCACGGCGTGATGGACGACCCGAGCGCAGTCCTGGAGAAGGCGGCCGACGCGGTGCGCTCGGCCATCGAGGAGCACGCCTCGGGCCGTGCAAACCTCAACGAGCTGCAGAAGACGGTGCGTCATGCCGCCGGCCAGGTCATTCGCGCCGAGACGGCCCGGCGCCCCGTGGTCCTGCCAGTGGTCATCGAGCTGTAGAGCCGACCTCCACGGTCACCTCGTCGAGGGTCTTGCGTCTCAGGTCGGGGACCACGCAATCATCCGCCGGGTAGCCGACGGGAAACATGCAGAAAGGCCGTTCGTTGCGGGGTCTCCCCAAGAGGTCGGTGAGGAACTTCATCGGGCTCGGGGTATGGGTGAAGGGTTGCCAGACCCATGTGGTGCGGGGCTGTGATGAACAGCCCCGCGGCGATCCCACACGACTCCTTGACGTAGAAGTGATGGATCTGTGAGCCGTCCTCGTCGACGCCGTAGCGCTGCTCGAAGAGAACCACGATCCACGGCACCGTCTCGAGAAAGCCCTTCCGCCAATCCGTTCCCAGCGGCTCCAAAGCCTCGCGCCAGTGCTCGGGCAGCCGGCCGCCCTCGTAGTTGGTCCGCTCCTCGTCTTCGGCGGCGACCCGGATGCGATGCTTCACCTCGGGGTCCCCGGTGAGGACGAAGGTCCACGGCTGGCGGTGCGCCCCGGATGGTGCGGTGGAAGCAGTCTCAACGGCCAGCTCGATCAAGTCCCTGGGCACGGGCTCGCCGGAGAAGAAGCGCACGCTCCTCCGACGACTCATTTCCTCGTAGAACGCTCGGGCCCGTCGGCGCTGCTCATCGGGGGCGGGTCTCTCCAACTGGTAGGGAATCATCGGCGCAGGCATGGATTGCACCGTAGTTTGGCTGACCAGGCGGTATTGTCTCCGTCACATGCCAACTCGGACACCCACCCGGAAGGGCTCCGGGCGGAGACGGGTGTCCTCAGCCAAGAAGAGGCCGGCGAAGAAGAAAGTCTCGCCTGCCGGCGCGATCAGGCAGAGCCTGGCTGCCATTCGCGACAGCGCCCGAGCCAACCTGGGCCGTCAAGCCGACGACGTCTGGGGGCTGGTTCTCGTGGTCCTCTCCATCCTGATCGTCCTCGCCTTCTTCGACCTGGCCGGCCCGGTCGGCGAGGGCTTCGACCAGGGCTCCCGCTTCCTCTTCGGCATTTGGCGGTATGCGGTCCCCGTCGTTCTCGCCTCCATCGGGGTCGCTCTCATCATGGGCAAGCCCGGCGACGGTGCCCGCCGCATCGTCATCGGCGGTGTCACCACCTTCGTCGGCACACTGGCGCTGTTCCATTTACTCACCGGGGCCGTCTCCCTGAGGCCCAACATCGAGCTCGTCCAGGAGCGTGGGGGAGCGGTGGGCGCGCTGATGGCCTTCCCCCTGCGCCGGATCCTCGGGATATGGGGTGCCTTCGTCGTCCTCGCCGCCACCGTGGGGACCGGGGTCCTCATCATGACCAGGACCTCGGTCCGGGAGCTGTCCCACGGCTTCGCCGACATGTGGCGTGAGGCGAGACGGATGGCGCGGACAGCGTTTATGAGCGGTGAGCGCGTCGATGGTTGGCCGGTCGTGCACCAAACGGCGCCGGCCAAGCCGAGGGGCCGTCACGAACATTCCAAGAAGCCGAGGCCCAAGCCGGAGCCAGCTTCGCCGAAGCCGGTGGAGAAGATCCCCAAGCCGGTGCCCACGGTCGATCTCACCAAGTCGGAGTACCAGCTCCCCCCGCTGTCGCTCCTCGACGACGGGACCGGTGGCGAGGTCAACCGCCGCGCCCTCGAGGAAACTGCGCGCCAGCTCGAGGACACTCTCCTCCAGCACGGGGTGGACGCCACCCTGACCAAGATCGTTCCCGGGCCCACGGTGACCCGCTACGAGATCGAGCTGGCTCCGGGTGTGAAGGTGAACCGGGTCTCCAACCTCTCCCACGACATCGCCTATGCCCTGGCCACCCCGGACGTCCGTCTCCTCGTCCCCATTCCGGGCAAGTCGGCCATCGGTGTGGAGGTGCCCAACGCCAAGCGGCGTCTTGTCTCTCTCGGGGACATCCTCTCCAGCGCAGAGGCCGCCATGCCCGCAGGGCCCCTTACCGTGGGCTTGGGAATGGACATCTCCGGCCAGCCGCGCCTGCTCAACCTCGGCGAGCTCCCCCACTTGCTCATCGCCGGGGCCACGGGGGCCGGGAAGTCGTCGTGCATCAACGCCATCGTCACCTCGCTGCTGATGCGGACCCACCCCGACGATGTCCGGCTGATCATGGTCGACCCCAAGCGGGTGGAGCTCGGTCAGTACAACGGAGTGCCCCACCTGCTGACTCGGGTCATCACCAACCCGAAGAAAGCCAACGAGGCGTTGAAGTGGGCGGTGGCCGAGATGGACCGCCGCTATGACCTTCTCGCCGACGCCAAGGTCCGCGACATCGAGGGGTACCGGGAGAAGTGGGAGGCCGGTGGTCTCGATCGCGACGGGTTCGACCGGTTCCCATATGTCGTGGTGGTCATCGACGAGCTCAACGACCTGATGATGGTGGCGGGCCGCGAGGTCGAGGACTCGATCGTCCGCATCGCCCAGATGGCCCGTGCCGTGGGGATCCATCTAGTCATCGCCACCCAGCGCCCCTCGGTCGACGTGATCACCGGGGTGATCAAGGCCAACGTTCCCAGCCGTCTCGCCTTCAGCGTGGCATCGCAGACCGACAGCCGGGTGATCATCGACGGCGCCGGCGCCGAGAAGCTGGTGGGGATGGGCGACATGCTGGTGGTCACCGCCACCGAGCCGCGGGCGCAGCGGATTCAGGGTGCCTTCGTCCGGGAGTCCGAGGTGCATGCCGTGGTGGATTGGGTGAAGAAACAACGTGAAGCGCAGTACCAGGACAAGGAGGTGCTCGAGGTCGCCGCCGCAGCGGCCGCGGCCAGGGCCGCCGAGGATGATAACGACGAGGACGCCGAGCTGATCCGGGAGGCGATGCAGTTGGTAGTCCGCTCCCAGCTCGGCTCGACGTCGATGCTGCAGCGCAAGCTTCGCATTGGCTTCGCGCGGGCAGGCCGGGTGATGGACTCCTTGGAGCGGATGGGAGTGGTCGGCCCGTCCCTGGGGAGTAAGGCACGCGATGTCTTGATGACCGAGGAGGAGCTGGACGAGGCTCTCGCCTCCCAGTCGGCCGGCGTATAGACACTCCCTTGGGGCGGAAAGGCTCTCTTGTCAACGATGAATCTCACCTGACCAGGCTGGTCATGTACGACTCTGGTTCCGTTTTCGACTTGGAGCGCAGCAACGACCTCTTGCGTTGTCTAATTTTCCCACCTAGTTCTGTACCTACCGGGCTCCGATAATCCATCGTCACCTGAGTGTCTCTTTTGGGAGGTATTCGCCGATGCCCTTGCTGAGGGAACCACTCAACCGATTAACACACCCGATGCGTGCTTGTGGTAGGAGCCCAGGTCACCTCTCGGCATCGGGCAACCAGCATCATTGACCCGCTCTGGAGTGCCGTTATAGGACGGTCTCAGATACGTGCGGCTCCGCCCGGGATCGTTTGATCGGCGCTATCACAGACGGTGGCGGACTAGCTGTCACCTGGCTCACGCTTTCGCCTCATCTGATACTCCCGTATGACCGAAGGATCGATAACCGCTGGGGGAGATCCACTACATCCCCTGTCCCACCCGGGAAGGCCCTCCAACCACTTTTCCTTCTCTGAGCCGAGCGTGCCGTAGTGGTGCTCCCGCTTCACCTTTTTCGACATAGCAGCCAAGATCGAGGCCCTGCTCGACATGCTTGTCCGGAACGTTCAGATGTCCCTCACGATCGATCTGACATCACGGTATTGACGAACAGAAGAGTTGTTTTGCCCGAGGTTCTTTGTTTGTTGCGGTGTCGCCTGAGGGTTGTTCGGACGGGACTAGGTCTGTCCGAGAGCAAGCCGCCGGTGTGGTGCTGGGTCGCTTAAACAAAACCAGTCCATCCCCCTGCTAAACCGAGCCTCAAGCGTTCAGAAACGTGAGGACCGCAAGCACCCTTCGGTGATCGTTCGGAGTGTCTTCGAGGCCTAATTTGATGAGGATGTTGCGAACGTGCGACTCCACAGTTCGTGGACTGATGAACAGACTGTTCTGAATTGCCAGATTCGACCGACCCTCTGCCATCAATGCGAGAACATCTCGCTCCCTATGCGTCAAATCATCTAGAGGATTCTTTGTTCGCCGTCGGGCGAGGAGCTCTGACACAACGCCCGGGTCCACTACTGGCTGACCGTTGACCACCCGGTCGATGGCGTCGCAGACATCGTCGACATTCTTGACACGATCTTTGAGAAGGTATCCGACGCCACCTGGCTGGCTCGCAATGAGTGTCATGGCGTAGTGCACTTCGAGGTATTGGGAGAGCACCAGAACGCCAATGTCAGGATGTCGCTTTCGAATGTCCTCAGCCGCCCGAAGACCCTCGTCGGTGAAGGAGGGCGGCATCTTGATATCGACGATGGCTGCGTCGGGCTCATCCGAATCGACAAGGGCGATCAAATGGTCTGGATTGCCGGCTTCGCCGATGACGTCGAAACCTGCGTCAGTAAGTAACAGAGACAGACCGCGGCGGAAGAGCACAGAGTCATCTGCCACAACCAATCGAGTCGATGTGGGAGCCTTCACTCCCAGCTCTGACTTTCCAGGGATGTCGGGATCCTCGCGCTGACGGTGGTGCCGCCTTGTGACGGACTGGTCAACCTCAGCACACCCCGGAGCGAGACGATGCGATCCTCCAAACCACGGAGTCCAGTCCCGGCTCCTATGTCAGCTCCCCCCACCCCATTGTCACTCACCTCAACGATCAGCCAAGCTTCGTCGGCTTCAGCCTTGACAACGATTTCGGTTGCTGCGGAGTGCCTCGTCGCATTGGCCAACGCCTCCGAAATGAGGAAGAACCCTGCCGCCTCAATCGGGGGAGGAAACCGGGCCGATGGCATGGAGACGACCCGGGTGGGGATCTGTGCCCTACGGGCGAGCGATTCGACGGCGGGACCCATACCCTCGTCCGTGAGTAGGGCAGGATGGATCCCTCGAGCGAGTTCGCGTAGCTCTGCCAGCGTTTCCTCGAGATCATCGGACATATCCTTGAGTAGACCCTCGAGATGGGGGTTTTTAGCCGTGGAGTTGAGCACACGTGCTCGTTCCAATGCCAAGGAAAGAGCGAGAAGGCGTTGCTGAGCTCCGTCATGCAAGTCCCGCTCGATACCACGCCGTGCCTCGTCGGCGGCCTCGACTATCCGTGCCCGTGAGGCTCGAACCTCTTCGAGATGTGCTCGGAGTTGTGCATGCAGGCGCTCGTTCTCGAGGGTGAGACGGGCCGCGGAAGCAACTGCTTCGACTCGGAGGGGATCGGCGAGAAGTGCTGGGTCGTGGATGAGTAAGGCGAGAGGGTTGCCGTCCGAGTCCTGCACCGATGTGACGCTGCGATCCGCCGAAGGGCTCGTGCTTGGGTCCGCCACCACACGCTGTTCATCGTCCACAAATATCTGCGACTCTGGGAGCCAGAAGGCCAACTCCAGCGCAGGATCACCCGCGGCCTCCGCAATGGCCTCACGCAGCCGGCCAGGCTGGAGGGGCCCTTTCTCCAGTTCGACGAGAAGGTCACTGACCATCGACCTATCTAGCTGTGTTCTGAGAAGGCCGACCAGGAAGGCGATGGGCAGCACTGCCAACGCAACGTTCAGCAGGGGTAAGACGACCGTCCCGTATCCACTGGGGAACGCAATGAAGTCGGACGCTACGAGGATGGCCGCAACGCAGAAGGCGGGCCACAGCGCCCACCAGACTGGTCGCAAGATTCGGCGCATCGGCTCGCTCGCTTTGCGCCATCTGTGAACTAGGGAGAGGAGCACTGCGATTGCGAGGACCGCTCCCGCTAGCGCATCGAGGAGAACAGTGACCCGAAACAAAGACGGGTTATCGACGACCATGAACAGGTTGGGAGGGCATTCGGGGCATCCAGCGGTGGTCGGGTCGAGGAAGAGGGCCGAGAGGACGTTCCCGACCGGCAGCGTGACATAGAGCGCGGCAACAATGACGCGACTCGCTCTCGAATCGAGTCGCCCGGTCGGAAACGACAACAACAGGTGGCTGAGAGGAGCCCAGAAGAGTCCGTCGAGCACGAGACCGAGCGAAAGAGCCCAAGAAGTCCCCACCAGCAAAAGGGCCTGAAGAAACCAAAGAAGGCCGGTCGTCGCGAGGAGAACGCCCACGAGACTATTTGGACGGCGTTTGAACGCCACGATCGAGGAACCGACGAACGTCATGCCAACCATGGCATTCACGACCACGACGAGACCCGTCGGCTGAGCCTGAGGGGTGCCGACGATGATCTCTATCAAGGCAAGCACTAGGGCTAGAAGTCCCAAACCGGTGAGGACCCATGTACGGAGGATCCCGTTCGCTCCCCTGAGCCAGGACCGGGTTGTCGGTAAGAAGGCTCGGTCACCGATGTCGGCCATCACGTGTCCATCTTCGGAAGAAGGGCGTCTCAGTCAACGCACATACTGCCACCGGAGGCAGATCGACTGATCCGTGCTGACACTTAGCTGACTCCCCGATTTGGCGACGATGGCGACGGAGAGCTTGTGTAGGACGACCAAGACGCTCTCCCACGGTTTCCGGGTAGACACTGATGCGTCGAAGGAGCCTCCGATGCATATTGATCGAAGTGGAATCGTAGGAGGCCGCAATGACGACATCGCAAGGCGATACAGGGAGCAAGAGTGTTGGAGGACTCGAGGTCAAGCTCTCCATGGGTCCGGACCGCAAGTCATGCGATTTGATGCCGGAGCGGGTGGCTGATGTCATCCGTGAGGCGGGGGCTGAGGTCCCATTGGTTGAGATCGATGTGTGGGATGACCTTCAACGCGGATCTGACAACGACATCACCACACCGACGCTGTTGATTGCCCGTGACGGTGCGGAGATCTCGCGGATCAAGGGCGTCAGTTCCCTCACCTCACCGCGAAAGCTTCTCTCCGAGGTATCGCCGGTGGAGCGAAGGAAGAGCCCTGCTGACACAAACCGCAATTGGATTTCGGCGCTGCGACTCGCGGTCACGACATTGGCCGTTGTGCTTCTCATCGCGGGGTGCTCTATCCGAGCGGCTCGGCAGCAACTCCTGGAGGCGTCGGTGCTCTCGTTGCCGAGCTACCACCAGTTGTGGGGTTGGGAGATTGAGAGTGTCCGGAATCGATAGGCGAAGCGGATGACATGACGCACGGCTGTGCCTGATCTCGAGTGCTGGCGACAGCGCATAACGCGCGGCCTCCAATCACGAAACAAGCGCAGCCGCCCGTCCGGGAACCGGCAATCGGCGCTAGCTCTAGACCGAATGACGCGCCAACGCCTCATGTGACGGCGCGAACGCAAACGGCGGGCCGGTTACCTGCGCTTCCTTCGATTCAGGAGGCAACTCTATTCCCGGGTCTTCGGAGGGACCATCCCTGCACCAATCTGGAGGCAGGTCGTCTCCGAGCTGCAGAATCCGGTAATCGGCCGAACTCTGCCTCGCTGCCGCTTTCGACGCAGCACTCAACAATCAGGCACACTTCTGCCGATGAGGCGTCGACCGTGTTCAACTTGATCAACCCGGACGGAAGCGTCGTCGACCGTCTCCCCGTCACCCTCGAGGAGATGCGGTACCTCTATGCCGACATGGTCGAGGCCCGCACCTACGACCGGAAGTCGATGGCCATGCAGCGTCAGGGGCGTCTCGCCACCTACGCCCCGTTCCAGGGTCAGGAGGGGGCTCAAATCGGTGCGGCCGCGGCTCTCCGTGACGACGACTGGGTGGCCGCCACCTATCGCGATGCCGCCCTGAACTGGCGGGCGGGGTACTCCTGGGAGCTCCTCATCCTGGGCCGGACCGGTGACGAGCGCGGCGGGCAGGTTCCGGAGGGGGTCAACATCCTCCCCCCGTCGATCACTGTCGGAGGGCACATGATCCACGCCGTCGGGCTGGCCTGGGCGGAGATGCTGAGGGGGACGGGCCGCGTCGCCCTCACCTCCTTCGGGGACGGGGCCACCTCGGAGGGAGACTTTCACGAGGCCATGAACTTCGCCGCGGTCTACCAGACCCCCACCGTCTTCTTTTGCCAGAACAACGGGTATGCCATCTCCTATCCGGTCGCCGAGCAGACCAGGTCGGAGACCATCGCCGCCAAGGCCGCCGCCTACGGCATGCCCGGGGAGCGTGTCGACGGCAATGACGTGGTGGCGGTGCTGGTGAGGGTGCAGGAGGCTGTGGAGCGTGCCCGCTCCGGGGGCGGCCCCACCCTCATCGAGGCGGTCACCTACCGCATGGGCCCCCACACCACCGCGGACGACCCCGGCCGCTACCGCGAGGATTCCGAGCCCGACGATTGGGAGGCGCGCGACCCGCTGCGCCGGGTCCGCATCCTGTTGGAGAAGGCGGGCGGATGGAGCGAGGAGTGGCAGAGCGAGCTCGAGGAGGAGGCTTCCCATCGCATCGAGGCCGCAGTTGAAGCGGCCGAGTCGGTCCCGCCCCCCACCCTCGAGGAGATGCTCGCTCGCATGCTGGCACCGAGCGCGGAGCCGGAGCCGGAATGACCGAGCGAACCCTGGCCCAGGCGCTCAACGACTCCCTCGACACCGCCTTGCGGTCCGACGACCGGGTCATCCTCCTAGGTGAGGACATCGGACGCACCGGGGGCGTGTTCCGGATCACCGACGGGCTTCGGGACAAGCACGGCGCAGAGCGGGTCTACGACACGCCGGTGGCGGAATCGGGGATCGTCGGCGCCGCCCTCGGCATGGCAGTGGCCGGGATGCGGCCGGTGGCGGAGATGCAATTCATGGGGTTCTCCTATCCGGCCTACGACCAGATCATCAATCACGTCTCCCGGATCAGGAACCGCTCCAATCACCGCTTCACCGCCCCCATGGTGATCCGGATGCCCTATGGCGGTGGGATCGGCGCCGCCGAGCACCACTCCGAGTCGACCGAGAGCATCTACGCCCACATCCCGGGGTTGAAGGTGGTAGTCCCTTCAACCCCCCGCGATGCCAAGGGTCTGCTGCTCGCCGCCATCGAGGACCCCGACCCCGTGGTGTTTCTGGAGCCAATCCGGCTCTATCGCTCGGTGAAGGAGGACATCCCCGACATCTACTACCGGGTGGACATCGGGCCGCTCCGCGTGGAGCGTCCTGGCGACGACATCACCCTGATCTCGTGGGGAGCGATGATGCGGGAGACCCGGCAAGCGGCGGCGGCCCTCGAGGAGGAAGGGGTGTCGGTCCAGGTCCTCGATCTGCGAACCCTGTCGCCGTTGGACCGCGATGGGATCGCCGAGTCGGTGTCGAAGACGGGACGCGCGGTGGTGATCCACGAAGCCCCACTGACCGCAGGTTTCGGGGCCGAGGTGGCGGCGACCATCCAAGAGCGATGTCTCTACGAGTTGGTGGCCCCGGTGGAGAGGGTGACCGGGTGGGACACCGTCTTTCCTCTGAAGAGGTCGGAGGCCCACTACCTTCCCTCGGTGGAGCGGATAAGAGAAGCAGCGATGAGGACCCTGGAGCAATAGTGGCCCGCGAGTTCAAGCTTCCCGACATCGGCGAGGGCCTCACCGAGGCCGAGATCGTCCGCTGGCTGGTCCCCGAGGGCGAACGAGTGGAGGCGGACCAGCCGGTGGTAGAGGTGGAGACGGACAAGGCGGTGGTCGAGATCCCGTCTCCCTATTCGGGTGTCGTCCTCCGGCATGGGGGCGCCGAGGGCGAGGTGATCGAGGTGGGCCAGGTCCTGATGGTCATCGGTGACGAGGGCGAGGCGGCCGAGGCAGAGCCGGAGCGGGAAGAACCCGAGGCGGTCGTGCCGGCTGGAGCCCTATTGGAGCCGATCGTGGGGACTCTCAGCGAGGAAGCCGAGGTCTTGGCCCCGTCCTCGACGGGGGTGTCCGAGGCGTCGGGGTCGGTCAAGGCTCTGCCCCTGGTGCGCAAGCTTGCCCGCGAGAACGACATCGACCTGACGACCATCGACGGGTCGGGGCCCGGGGGACGGATCACCCGGGAGGACGTGGAAGCTGCCATCGATGCGGCGCCGGGCGACGGCCGGGAGGAGACCGCTCCGACGGTGGTGCCGGCCGCAGAACAGCCGGCAGCCGTGACCGCGGAGACCGGGACGGAGACTCCCGCGGTCGAGCAACAGGGAGGGCGGCGCCCCCTGTCCCGATTGCGTCGCACCATCGCCGCCAACATGTCGAAGAGCTGGGCGGAGGTGCCCCACGTCACCACCTTCGACGATGTCGACGCCACCCGGCTGCTCGAAGTCCGCGACGCCCTGAGCCACCGCTACGACATGAAGATCCCCATCGAGGCGCTGGTGGTCAAGGCGGTGATCCCGGCTCTCGAGGACCACCCCGACTTCAACGCCACCCTCGATGGCGACGAGCTCGTCGTCCACGGGTCCCACCACATCGGCATCGCCGTCGACACCCCCGACGGGCTGCTGGTTGCGGTGATCCGCGATGCCGGGTCGAAGGGCGTCGTCGAGCTCGCCGAAGAGGTGCGGCGCCTCGGCGAGGGCGCCAAGAGCCGCAGCCTGGGGCCCGACGAGCTCACCGGGCAAACCTTCACCGTCTCCAACATCGGGGCGGTGGGCGGGGGTCACGGCACCCCCATCGTCCCCCCGGGCACTACGGCCATCCTTTCCGTGGGAAGGGCCCGGGAGAAGCCGATCGTCTTCGACGGGGAGCTGGTCATCGCACCGGTGATGCCGCTCTCCCTCTCCTACGACCACCGGGTGATCGACGGGGCGATGGGCCGTCGTTTCATCGCCCTGGTCATCGAGAACCTGGAAGAGCCCGCCCTCTTCCTATCTTCCTGATCATGCCCCACGTCCACGTCTTCGATTACGACGACACCAGCGGGGTGGCTCGCGAGGAGTACGACGCCGCGTTGCGCAGGGCGGGGCGAATCTGGAACATCGTCTCTATTCAGAGCCAGCTCCCCGAGGTGATGCGGGACTCGATGCGGATATACCGGTCGATCATGTACGGCCTGTCCCCGTTGACCCGGGCGCAGCGGGAGATGCTGGCCGTGGTCACCTCCCAGGCCAACGACTGCCACTACTGAATAGCGGCTCATCTGCACGACCTCCGTGCCGAGGTCGAAGACCAGGAGATGGTGGACCGGTTCGCCACCGATTGGCGGGATGCCGGGCTCGATGCGCCGACCGTGGCCCTCCTCGAGTATGGGCACGCGCTCACCGTGAGACCGGCCTCGATCACGGCGGACGACATCGTGGTGTTGCGTGGTCACGGCTTCGACGACCAGGGGATCTCCAGCGCCACTCAGGTGGTGGCCTACTTCAACTACATCAACCGCATCGCAGAGGGGCTGGGGGTGCCCGCCGAGGACTGGCTAGGTGACGACGGGAGACCCAAGCAGGTCTAGCCTCTGGCCCATGACCGAAGAGAAGCGATCAGAGGACGAGAAGACCGAGGAGAAGGCGAAAGAGGAGCTTCCCGAAGTCGAGGAGAAGTCGGTCTCCAAGCAGTTCACCGGGAAGTTCGGCGGCTCCAAAGTGGCCTACACCGCCACCGCGGCCACCCACGTCTTCGAGATCAAGAAGGCCAAGGCCTCGTTTTTCTATGTCGCCTACACCAAGGACGACGCCGACGCTGCCACCCGGCCAGTGCTTTTCTGTTTCAACGGGGGTCCCGGCTCCTCGACGGTGTGGCTGCACCTCGGGCTGTTCGGTCCCAAGCGGTGGGAGCTCGACGACCAGGGCTTCAAGACCGGGATGCAGGGGAGGTTGATCGACAACGAATACTCGATCCTCGACGTGGCCGATGTGGTCTGCGTGGACGCCATCGGTACCGGGTTCTCCAGGGTCGAGCCGGAGGACAAGGAGAAGGACTTCCACCACTTCAAGCATGATGTGGAGGCCTTCTCCAAGTTCATCGTCCACTATCTCAACCGCTA
>Ga0299907_10001605_pt1 | contig 13103 bp, 9 predicted proteins | sample RVTome_16_FD_198680 | JGI IMG/M metagenome (GOLD analysis project Ga0299907, IMG submission 198680) | Soil microbial communities from uranium-contaminated site in the Upper Colorado River Basin, Wyoming, United States - RVT152D67 (version 2) ... | reverse complement strand
CCACGGCTGACCTCGTAGACCGGACGGTTCCACCGGTAGATGGTGCCGTTGTGCAGGGTCAGCTCGGGCAGGCGGGGCACCTTGCCCTCGGCCATGACCTCGTGCGGGTCCTCCTCGTCACACAGCGGCAGCAGCGCGGGGAAGTAGCGGACGTTCTCGTCGAACAGCTCGAACAGTCCCTCGGTCAGCCAGCGCTCGCCGAACCACACCCGTGGGCGGACGCCCTGCTGGGCGAGCTCTTCGGTGCGGGTGTCGATCGACTGCTCGAACAGCGCGATGCGGGTCTCATGATGCAGTTGCTTGCCCAGCAGGAACGGCGAGTTGGCCGCAACGGCGACCAGCGGCGCCGACAGCGCCTGCGCAGTGTTCCAGTAGACGGCGAAATCATGGGGGTCGACCTGGAGGTGCAACTGCACCGAGGTGCACGCGGCCTCGAACAGGATCGAGTTGGCCAGCGTCTCGAACGTCTCCTCGTCACCCTCGATGCGGATCTGGATGTCTTCGCCGCGCTGGTTGAGGATCGTGTCGTTGAGCGCCTTGTACCGGGGGTTGGCGGACAGGTTGTGCTCGGTGATGTCGAAGTCGGTCAGCGTCGGCAGGATGCCGATGATGACGACCCGCGCATCGAGCTGCTCCGCCATGGCGTGCGCATGGTTGAGGCTGCGGCGCAGCTCGACCTCCATCGCGTGGAAGACGTGGTCGGCGAGCTTGCGCGGCTGGACGCCGAACTCGATGTTGAACTGCGCGAGCTCGGTCTGGAACTCATCGGATGCGATCTTCTCGAGCAGCTTCGCGTTGATCGGCGCGGGATCGCCGCCGCGGTCGGTGATGTAGACCTCGAGCTCGACACCGCACAGCCGCCGGCCGGTCTCGAAGCGCCCCTCGCGGACGAGTTGCTCGAGCGCGGACAGGTTGGCCTTGACCTTCTCGCGGTAGCGCACACGATCATCGCGACTGAACTCGGTCTGGTCGATGTCGCGTCCCATTGACTCTCCTGATCGCGAGCACCCGGCGGTCCGACCTGCAGCGTGCCCCGCGTCATCGGCCGGAAACCGGCATGCTCGGCACGGTCACAGATCTTCCGTCACAGCAGACGTCGATGTCGTATGTGCCAGTCATATGTGCCACAAGATCACACCACACGACCTCCCGCCGCGCTAGCTCCTGTGCATCACGCGACCTCACAGCAGCCGCAACTGCTCGACGGCGTGCGCCCGGCTCACCTGCTCGGCGGCGCCGGGGGGTGGTGACCCGAAGCGTGGCCGCTCGGGATGCGCCGGCCGGCCGTGCCGGCGGCGTGCCTCGCGACGCCGCTGTTCGACGAACCGCTGTACGCCGTCGCGGTAGTTCCTGGGCGCCTGACTGGTGCGGTAGAGCGTGGCGTAGCGTTCGACGAGATGTGGGTAGGCGTGCTCCAGCCACGGCCAGAACACCTCCCGCACGCCGGGGCGCAGGTGCAGGACGATCGGTGTGACGTGGGTGGCGCCCGCGGCGGCGGCCCGGTCGACCAGCGCTGCGAGCTGTTCGCGGTCGTCGTTGATGCCCGGCATGATCGGCGCGAGCATCACGCCGGTCGGCACGCCGGCGTCGTTGAGGGCACGCACGGCGTCGAGCCGTGCCCGGGGATGCGGGGTGCCCGGCTCGCTGACCCGCCAGGTCTCCTCGTCGAGCATGCCGACGGTGAACGCTGCGGTCACCTCGACCTGCCGCGCCGCGCCGGCTAGCAGCGCACGATCGCGGTTGATCAACGTCCCCTTGGTCAGGATGGACAGCGGCGTGCGGGCATCCGCGAGCGCGCCGATGATCCCCGGCATCAGCGCGTAGCGGCCCTCGCAGCGCTGATAGGGATCGGTGTTGGTGCCCAGCGCGACCTTCTCGCCGCGCCAGCTCGGCCGGGCCAGCTCGGCGCGGAGCACGTCGACGACATTGGTCTTGACCACGATCTTGCGCTCGAAGTCCGCACCGGGCGAGAGCTCGAGGTACCGGTGCGTGGGCCGGGCGAAGCAGTTGTGACTGACCACGCCGTTGGCGATGAAGTCGCCGGTTCCCGTGGTGATGTCGTAGAGGGGAAGCTCGAGTCCCAGGTCTGAGATCTCCACAACGCGCGTCGGTGCGCTCGTCTTGACGGCCATCCCCTCGATCGATCGCTTGCGCGTGATGGCCGGATCGACGAGCTGGAAGAACCGCACCACCGCACCCAATCCACCGGTGAGCCGGATAGCAGAGCACCCATTGGGGTGTGGGGCATCAACGACGGTGGAGAGACCCAGCCGGCGGAAACACCGGTCGGTGATCTCCAGGATCTCACCGTCGCTGTTCACGATTCGGACTGCGCCGCTCCAGCTTCCCTCGGCGTCGAACACACCAGCCAGGAAGCCCCGGCACCACTGCTCAGACATGTCGACCGGCCAGGCGACGATCTCCCGGATTCGTTGTACCGCGGCCTGTTGCTGCGTCCGGATCGCATTCATCTCCCGCCGCTGCCACGCGGCCGCCGCGAAGAGGAACCGATCAGTTGGCACATCTTCGCGCGCAAGGTATTCCTGCGCGCGGTCCAGGCCCTCGATGTCGGCCAGTGCCAAGCGGAACCGGTGCACGTCACCGTGCGTACGGCCTTTCCGGCGATAGGAGTATGACCCCAACGAACAATCGCCGCGGATCATTCCGGTTAGATACCCACGCCGGTAATCACCTTCCTTCTTGGGCGCGTCGGGGAATGCGCCCAACCCGAGGAGGTGGTTGTCGATGGTCAGGTGCGGGCGACGATCGTGTCCGCGTTCGGCACCGGTGACGTGCTTCCACCCTCGATTGGTCAGCAACCGGTGGTCGCCGCTCGTGACGAGCTGCGTACCGTCCTCGAGCCGCACGCGATACGCCGGTCTGATCACCGACCAGTGGTCCAGCACCCGAGTTCGCACGAACCGACGGTCGTGTCCGTGCTGCCTGGTTCCGTAGATCTCGTCGCCGGCGCGCAGCTCGGCCAGCGGTCTTGTGCGGCCATCGGCCATCAGCACCGGCGTGTCGCCGACCATGCAGTAGGAGCAGGCATGCGAGCATCCCCGATACGGGTTGATGCTCCACGCGAACGGCATGCCGCTGACCTTGTTGAGTGCGGACCTGGTCTCGACCTCGAGGAACGTCATGCCCGCGAACTCCGGGGTGGTGACGGTGCGTGCGGTCTGCAGGGCGAGCGGCAACTGACCGTTGGCGCTGTCGCGTCCGGGGCGGGCAACATCGGCGAAGGTCCGCATCATGCTTCCGACCATGGGCAACCTTGTGACATGACGCCCATTGTCGAACAGGCGTTCGACATGCGCAACGCCGCCGTCCACAGATCCTGTGCCGCGCAGGAAAGGTCATCGTCGTGAACCAGCTCGGCTCTGCCGCGAGCCCGTACCTCCGCCAGCACGCCGACAACCCCGTCGACTGGTTCGAATGGGGCGGGGAGGCGTTCGCACGCGCCCGCGACACCGACCGGCCGGTGTTCCTGTCGGTCGGCTACTCGTCGTGCCACTGGTGCCATGTCATGGCCCACGAGTCGTTCGAGGACGACGACGTCGCGGCGCTGCTCAACGCCAGCTTCGTGTCGATCAAGGTCGACCGCGAGGAGCGGCCGGACGTCGACGCCGTGTACATGAACGCGGTGCAGGCGCTGACCGGTCGCGGTGGGTGGCCGATGAGCGTGTTTCTGACACCCGACGGCGAGCCGTTCTTCGCCGGCACGTACTGGCCGCGCAACGACCGCGGCGGCATGCCTGGGTTCCTGCGGGTGCTCAGATCGATCGCGGAGATCTGGAGGGACCAGCGCGACCAGGTGACCGAGGCCGGCGAGCAGCTCACCGCGCGCCTGCGCGAGGTGTCGTCGAGCCCGCGCACGGCGGGCACCGCCGACGACGGCGCGGCGGCCCGCGCGGCGCAACGCGTCGTGGCGCAGTGGGACCGCCATGAGGGCGGGTTCGGTGACGCACCCAAGTTTCCGCAGGCCATGACCATCGACTTCCTGCTCGCGCATGCCACGCGGACCGGCGACGAGGAGGCGCTGGAGGCCGCGACGCACTCGCTGACCGCGATGGCACGCGGTGGCATCTACGACCACGTCGGCGGCGGCTTCGCCCGCTACGCCACCGACCGGCGCTGGCTGATCCCGCACTTCGAGAAGATGCTCTACGACAACGCCCTGCTGGTTCGCACCTACACGCACGGGGCGAAGGTGACCGGCGACCCGCGCTACCGGCGGGTGGTGCGCGAGACGATCAAGTGGATGCTGTCCGAGCTGGCGCACGACGAGGGTGGCCTGTCCTCCGCGCTCGACGCCGACTCGGAGGGTCAGGAGGGCAAGTACTACGTGTGGCGCCCCGACGAGTTCGCCGCCGCCGCCGAGCGCGCGGGTGCGGATCCGGCGGTCTGGATGGCCCGCTTCGGCGTGACCGTGCGTGGCAACTTCAACGACCCCCACGGCCACATCCCACACGGCACATCGATCCTGCACGAGGCCGAACCGCTCCCCGGCGACATCGAGACCATGCAGGAGCGCGCGCTCGTCCGCGGGCAGCTCGCCGCGCTACGGGCCGAACGCGTCCGTCCCGGCCTGGACGACAAGGTGCTCGTGAGCTGGAACGGGCTGGCCATCGGGGCGCTGGCCGAGGCCGGCGCCGCGCTCGGCGAGCCGGCGTGGATCGCGGCCGCCCGCCGGACCGCCGAGTTCCTGGCCTCCTCGCTGGTCGGTGAGGACAGCGACGGCCGGCCGGTCCTGTGGCACCGCTGGACGCCGGATCACGGCGCCGGCATCGGCGCGTTCGCCGAGGACGTCGCCTACCTGGCACAGGGCCTGCTCGCCCTCTACGAGGCCGACCACGACCCGCGCTGGCTGCACTGGGCGAAGCAGCTCACCGGGGACGCCGACGCACGCTTCCGCGACCCCGCCGACGGCACGTACTTCACCACACCCGCCGATGGCGAGCAGCTGATCGCCCGCCCCCGCGAGCTGCTGGACAACGCCACGCCGGCGACCAGCAGCGTGATGGCCGACGTCCACCTGCGCCTGGCGGCGCTGACCGGCGATCCGTCCCACACCCAGCGCGCCGAGCAGACACTGGCGACGCTGGCGGGTGCGATGCAGCAGATGCCGCTGGCGTTCGGTGAGCTACTGCGGGCCCTCGAGCGCTACCTGGGCACACAGACCGAGGTCGCCATCGTGGGAACCGCCGGCGCCGACCGGGACGCCCTGGTCAACGTCTACCACGAGCGGTGGCGGCCCAGCGCGGTGCTCGCGGTCGGCGCGCCGGACCAGGCGGCGCCGGTGGCCCTGCTGGAGAACCGGCCGCTGCGGGACGGCCGGGCCACGGCCTACGTCTGCCGCAACTTCGCCTGCGAGCAGCCGGTCACCGAGCCCGAGGCCCTTTCTGCACAGCTTGCGCGGGTGGCTGTCGGCGATCGGACGCCATGAACCGTTAGGCTCGCACGCGACATGCAGCACAGCGCGCAGCCGACAAGCCCCGCCCGCCAACGGTCCGCCGGTCCGGCCGGATCCGACCCATCCGCCGGTCGGGCCGGATCCGACGAACTGCTCGACGGACTGTCGCCCGATCAACGGGCCGCCGTGGAGGCCGTCGAGGGACCGGTCTGCATCATCGCCGGCGCGGGCAGCGGCAAGACCCGCACGATCACCCACCGCATCGCCCACCTGGTACGCAGCGGGGTCGCCCGCGCCGACCAGGTGCTGGCGCTGACGTTCACCGAGCGGGCGGCCTCCGAGCTCAAGCACCGCCTGCAGGGGCTGGGCATCGCGGGCAACGTGCGCGCCACCACCTTCCACGCGGCCGCGTTCGCGCAGATCCGCTACTTCTGGTCCCGCGTCCACGACCGGCCGCTGCCCACCGTGCTCGACCGCAAGGTGCCGCTGCTCCTGCCGCTGGCGCGCCAGGCCCGCGTCGAGGCGTCCGATCTGGCGACCGAGATCGAATGGGCCAAGGCACGCCTGGTCACCCCGGAGCGCTACGCCGACGTGGCGCGCACCCGCGATGCTCCCCTGCCACCCGAGCAGATGGCCGCGGTGTTCGCGCGCTACGAACGGCTCAAGGCCGACCGCGACCTCCTCGACTTCGACGACATGCTCACCGTGGCGTTCGACCTCATGCGCGACGACGACATCGCCCACGAGGTGCGCGACCGCTACCGCTACTACACGGTTGACGAGTTCCAGGACGTCAACCCATCACAGTGGCAGTTGCTGCGCTGCTGGCTGGGTGAGCGCGACGACCTGTGCGTCGTCGGCGACGAGGACCAGACCATCTACAGCTTCTCCGGCGCCACCAGCGAGTACCTGCGCAACTTCCGCGACCACTACCCGCAGGCCAGGGTCATAGCGCTGGCCGACAACTACCGCTCGACCGCACCGGTCCTGGAGCTGGCCAACTGGCTGCTGCGCGCCGACCGCCCTGACGCCAAGCAACTCCGGGCCCAGGTCGCCGACGGTCCCAGGCCGCGCATCATGGTCTGCGACGACGACACCGTCGAGCGCCGCAAGACGCTCGACTGGATCCGCGGGCTGATCGACGACGGTGTGCCGCTGCACGAGATCGCTGTGTGCCTGCGCACCAACAGCCAGACCCAGGCGTGGGAGGAGACGTTCGAGAAGGCGCGCGTGCCCGCCCGGGTGCATGGCGACCGGACGTTCTTCGAACGCCCCGAGATCCGCCAGGCGCTACGTGCCCTGCACGAGGCAGCCCACTTCCCTCCCGCTCCCAGCGGCGCGCCGCCACCGGTGGCCGGAACCACCCCGGCGGGCGCCCGGCGTCCCGACCGCGTGGTCGAGCAGGTCCTGCGTGACCGTCTCAGCTGGCACCCGCGGCGCGAACCCGATGGCCAGGCGGCCAAGCAGCGCTGGCGCAACCTGTCCGCGCTCCACGAACTGGTGGTGCGCATCACCGACGAGCACCCCGAACACGACCTGGGCGGCGTCATGGACGAGCTGACCCAGCGGGCCCGCACGGCGGGCCCCAACACCGCCACATCGGCGGTCACGCTGCTGACGCTGCACAAGGCCAAGGGCAGCGAGTTCGACGCCGTGTGCCTCGTCGGGCTCGAAGAGGGACTGATGCCCATCAGCTACGCCGCGACGGCGGAGGAGCTCGCCGAGGAACGCCGGCTGCTGTACGTGGGCATGACCCGGGCACGCAAGCACCTGTGGTTGTCCTGGGCTCAACAGCGCCGCGGCTGGAACGGCAAACCCATGCGCCGCCGGCCGTCGCGCTTCCTGGACGACCTCCAGCCCCAGCGATCTGGCGATCAGCGGCGCACGGGCGGGCTACGGTCCGCCGATCAGCAGCTCGCGGGCGAGCTGCGCGCATGGCGGCTCGATCGGGCGCGGCGTGACGAGGTTCCGCCCTACGTGGTGTTCAGCGACCGTACCCTGCAGGAGCTGGCCAGCGTCCGGCCGACGTCGCCGACAGAGCTGCTGGCCATCCACGGGCTGGGAACGACGAAGGTCCGCCGGTACGGGCCCGAGCTGCTCGGCCTGCTCGGCGACGCGGGAGGGAACAACGGACGATGACTGGCGCCGGGGCGTGACCCGCGCACTGTTCACGGACTTCTACGAGCTGACCATGATGGCCGGCTATGTCGACGCCGGCATGGCCGACGTGGCCTCCACCTTCGACCTGTTCTTCCGCCACCCGCCGGGCGGCATCGACCAGGTCGTGCTGGCCGGTGTCGAACAGGCGGTCGACGATCTGGTCGATCTGCGCTTCGACGACGCCGACGTCGCCTACCTGTCGGGTCTCGGGCAGTTCGCCCAGCCGTTCCTCGACCGCCTGGCCGAGCAGGGGTTCACCTGCGATGTGCTGGCCATCCCCGAGGGCACGCCCGTGTTCGGCAACGAGCCGCTGATCCGGGTCACCGGTCCCCTGCTGGAGGCTCAGTGGATCGAGACACTGCTGATCAACCAGATCTCCTACGCGTCGCTGGTCGCCAGCCACGCGCTGGCGGTGGTCACCGCCGCCCGGGGCAAGCCCGTGCTCGAGTTCGGCGCGCGCCGCGCCCACGGCCCTGACGGCTCCCTGACCGCGACCCGGTCGGCCATGATCGGCGGCTGCGCGGGCACCTCCAACGTCGAGGCCGCCCGACAGTTCGGTCTGAGGGTCTCCGGCACACAGGCGCACTCGTGGATCATGGCGTTCCCCAGCGAGCTCGAGGCGTTCCGCGCGTATGCCGAGACGTTCCCCGACAGCTGCGTGCTGCTCGTCGACACGTATGACACGCTCGGTCAGGGTGTGCCCCATGCCATCACGGTGGCGTCCGAGCTCGCCGAACGTGGCTACCGGCTGCAAGGCATCCGGTTGGACTCCGGCGACCTCGACGAGCTGTCGCGGGGCGCGCGGGCACAGCTCGACGCGGCGGGCTTCGAGTACGTCGACATCATCGCGTCCGGAGACCTCGACGCCGCGCGCATCGCCGAGCTCGAGTCCGCCGGCGCACCGATCGACGCCTATGGCGTGGGGACCGCCATGGTGACCGCGCGCAGTGACCCGGCCTTCTCCGGCGTCTACAAGGTCGCTGAGGTGGCAGGACGGCCGACGCTGAAGCTGTCGGGCACACCGGCCAAGACGTCCAACCCCGGCCGCAAGCAGGTGTGGCGCACGCCAATCGGCGACATCGTGGGCCTCGAGCACGAACACCACAGCGGCAGGAAGCTGCTGCGGCCCGTGCTGCGCGGCGGCGAGCGGGTGATGCCGGCCGAGTCGGTCCACGACATCGCACGGAGATGCCGGCACGGCGTCACGGCGCTCGGCGCCAACGGCCACCGCCAGACGGTCCGGCTCAGCGACGAGCTGTCGGTCCTGCGCACCCGGCTCATCGGGCGCCTGCGCCCGTGACCGGCGGCATTCCGCATGGTCCCGAACGTGGAACAGGCCCCCGCCTCTGGGCGGGGGCCTGCGATTATTGAAGCCTTGACTAGCTCGCCATCTCCGAAGACTCTGCGGGCTCGCTGGCACCGGCGGGCTCGCTGGTGCCTTCGCCGCCACCGTCATCGGACGCGCATGCGGTACCGAACAGGGCGAGCATGCCAGCGAGTGCGATGGCTGCTGCGTGCTTGCGAAGCTTGGTCACGTTTCTCTCCTCTTGAGGGCTCTGTTTGCCTGGTCACGGAGCCCTACCCCGTGCACCTGGGCTCCTATCACGATCGTAGAGTATCTCCTACTGCGATCGGAGCATGCAACTGCAGAGAAAAGAATGCCACTCATCGGAAAACGTACTCCTGCACTATCGGACACGGTTTCCCCGCCGTCGCACGTATCGAAGCCCGTGTGTGCCCAGGTCGCGGTTCAACAAACCTGTCCAGCACAAGCGGTTCAACTGGACCAATGCTGACACACGGTTGATACCCAGCGCCTCCGCGTATTCGCGAACCGTCACCGTATCACCGGGTTCCAGCCGTTCACACTCGTGCACCCCTCGCACGGGAAGCGCCGGTGGCATCGCCTGCACCTGGCGCGCCACATCCTCCAGACTGGCCACGATGGCCTCTCCGGTGTGCTCGATCCACGGGCGCAGATCGCCGCGCCGCCGGATGGTGGCGGCGACGTCGCTCACGTAGCGCAGCGGATCGTCGGCGTAGAACTGCTCGGGCACCGCCAGTCCCCACGGATCGCCCGCTGCCGCTCTGAGCGCCACACGCGAGGCCGCGCGCGCCACCCGGCCGTTGCCGGCCTCGAACGGCCGCCAGTGCAGCATCCGCAGATGCACGACACCGGCCACGATCAACGCGGGATGCCGCGCGCGGGCATCCCGCACCCACGCGTCCAGCTCGTCGAGCAGCCCCGGCAGACGCTGGGGGTCCGGCGCGTGGAAGATCACCATGCCCTGGGCGCCGTCGTTGACCGCGCGGCTGGTGCGCCGCAGCGCGCCCAGCAGGTCCTCGCTCAGCAGGCCGGCCGCGATGCGCCGCTGCAACTCGATCAGCGTGGCCGTGGGAGCCGTGAAGAACCCGTCCGCCAGCCGTGTCTCGTCGATCTGGGCGGCGCGCACACCGGCGTACTCGACCGCGGCGATGTCCTGCGTCGGCATCCCCTCCAACTTCAACGCGCGCGCCCAGCCGGCACCGTTGGTGCCGGCGACGGCGACCGCGCCCTGCGGCAACTCGCCACGGTCGACGGCATCGGCGGTCTCGTCGTCGAGCGGGCTGGCGTCCAGGCGCACCGACAGCCGGGCGCTGCGCCGCCGCGCCCGATCAATGAGCGCATCGTCGACGTGCGGTTCGAGCGCCGTGATCAGCGCGGCGCGCTGCGCTTCGAGGACCTCGACGTACGGCGACATGAGTTGCTCAGCCACGCAGCCGCCACCGTCCGCTGGTGTTCTCGAGGAGACGCCGCACCTGGCGCTCGGTGCGCACACGCCCGGCCACGTAACCGCCCGCGGCCGCCACGAACCCGACCCCACCGGACACGGCGGCCCGGCGACGGCGCTTGCCGGCGGCGTTGAACTCGACGATCGGCCATCCCCGGTGGTGAGCGACCGACTGCAGGGCGCGATCGGGGTTGACCGCCACCGGGTTGCCGACCAGCTGCATCATCGGCAGGTCGCTGCCCGAGTCGGAGTACGCGTAGCAGCTCTGCAGCAAGTAACCGCGCTCCTCGGCGAGCGCGCTGAGCTTCTCGGCCTTGCCCTCCCCGTAGAGGAACGGGCCGTTGAGGCGCCCCGTGTACACGCCGTCGACGATCTCGCTGACGGTACCCAGGCCGCCGGCGATGCCCAGCGCACGCGCCAGCTCACTGACGATCTCGACCGGGCTGGCCGACACGATGTAGACATCACGTCCGGCGACCTCATGCATGTCCAGCAGCGCCTGCGCCTCGGGCCTGATCAGCGGCAGGATCTCCTCGATCACGCCGGGCGCCATGCGGTGCAGGTCCGCGGCGTGCGTACCGGCGACGCTTTCGAGGATGGCGTCGCGCACCGCCTCGGACTTCTCGTCCGAGGCGCCGAACGCCCGGAAGATGAGCGTGGTGACGGCATCGCCGAACAGGCGGTGCAGTGGTCGCAGACCCTCCCGGTAGGCCGCTTTGGCGAAGTAGTAGGCGCTGCTTCCCGACATGAGCGTGCGATCGAGGTCGAAGAAGGCGGCGGAGGTCGTCGTCATGGATGGCTCCCGCGGGTGGCGTTGTCCGCCACGTTGATGGTGATGGCGTTCCGTGGCGAAGCGGTAGGTGCATGTCCGGCGTCGCATCGTGCCGGAGAGGTGCTCGGCGCGCACGGCGGCGCGAGGCACCGATTCTAGGGGGTGGGTGCCGGCCCACACGTGTCAGCGCAGACCACCTGCGGCAGCGTCGGCGACCAGCGCGGCCGGGCAGCCCGGCGCGCGGCGACACCACCGGCACGCCGGACCGGGGACCAACCGCAGGTGCTCCGTTGGCGGCGGGTGGGCCAGCGCCCCGGCGCGGACGACCTTGTCGGCCACCGTGCGCGCGGCCGCCTCGAGGTGGTCGTAGGTGATGTCCTCGTGCTCCCAGGACGCCTCGTCGAGGTAGTACGTCGCGACGCGGAACGGAGCGACGCCGGTGGCCAGCGTGGCCAGCAGCGCGTAGAAGCGCATGTCGTGCAGGTGGTGCGGCCCGCGACTGCCGGTCTTCAGGTCGACGAGCAGCACCCGCCGCTCACGGGCCATCGCCCGCCCGAGCACCAGGTCGGGCACACCGCGCAGATGCACCCGGCCGTCCGCCAGGCGGACGAGATAGGGCTTCTCGGCGCGGACCTCGGCGGAGGCGGGCAGGCAGGGGAACGACTCGCGGAAGCTGATGACCCGTTCGCTGACGGCACCGCGCAGGCCGTCGGCGGCGACGCCGCCCAGCTCGGCGACGAAGGTGGCGGCCGATCCGCGGTCGGTCGCGGTTTCCATCCAGGCGTGCTCCACGACGTCGCCGACCGGGCGCTGGAAGCCGCCGGCGTGATCGAGCTCGATGGCACGGTGCGCGAGCTTGCCCAGCAGCAACCGCGGCGACCACTCGAACGGCTCGGAGCGCAGATCGAGGTATCGCCCATCGCAGTTGAGGGCGTCGAGCGCCGTCTTGTTGAGCCGCAGCGTGATGTCGGCCGGCAAGTCGTCACACGCCTGCCAGGCCGCCTTCTCCAGGCGCGCGCGCAGCGGCTCGACCCATGTCGGATCGGGTACCGGGCGCGGCTGCTCGACCGCGAGCAGATCGTCCCAGGCCCGCTGCTGTGTCGGCGTGCGTGTCACGCCTCTGCAGGGTAGGCAACGCGCTCAGATTTCGGGCTCAACCACCGCGACGGCTGTTGATGTCCCCGTTGCTGCCGGTCTGGTCGCGCTCACGTTCGACGCTGATGACCTCGACGTCGACCACGTCGTCACTGCGTCGCCGGGACGTCGAGGTGCGTCCGCCGAACCCCGAGCGGGTGCCGCCCAGGGTGGCCACGGAGAGCCGTGCGCCCAACTGCCGCTTGACGGCCGCGGCGACCAGCGCGCGCGTCGGCGGGATCATCAGCAGCAACCCCCCGGCGTCGGTGGCGAACCCCGGCGTGAGCAGCAGCGCGCCGCCGAGGAGCACCAGCGCACCGTCGAGCACCTCGTCCGCCGGCATCCGGGCGGCCGACAGCGCGCCGCGGAACCGCGCCCACGCCCGCGTGCCCTCGCGGCGCACCAGCCAGGCGCCGAGCACCGAGACGGCCAGCAACGCGGCGATGGTCCACCACGCGCCGATCAGCTCACCGACCTGGATCAGGATGAACAGCTCGACCAGCGGGACGACGATGAGGAGCAGGACCAGCAGCGCCGGCACTACGACGCCTCCTGCTTGCGGCGCTCCTCGGCCCGTTCGACCGACTGCTTGAGCGCCGCCATCAGGTCGACGACCGGTGCGGCCTCCTCGGCCTCCTCGGTGACCGTGACCTCCTGGCCCTCGACCTTGGCCTCAACGGCCTCGAGGACCTTGTCGCGGTACGAATCGCGGTACTGCGTCGGATCGAAGTCCTCGGTGAGGCTCGCGATGAGCTGCTTGGCCATCTCGACCTCTTTGTCGCGCGGCTCGGGCATCTCGTCGATGTCGACGTCGCTGAGGTCGAAGGCGCGGACCTCGTCGGGCCAGTGCATG
>Ga0299907_10001604_pt1 | contig 13104 bp, 15 predicted proteins | sample RVTome_16_FD_198680 | JGI IMG/M metagenome (GOLD analysis project Ga0299907, IMG submission 198680) | Soil microbial communities from uranium-contaminated site in the Upper Colorado River Basin, Wyoming, United States - RVT152D67 (version 2) ... | reverse complement strand
AGCGCTTACGTCCCGGGCACGGCGCCTGGAGGAGAGGCTTCAACAGTCGTCGACGCCACCAGCGTCGAACCCACCGTGCTGCGGCAAGGGCCGGTTTCGATCTAGAAGGCAGCGCTCGATCGGGTTTTGCCAGCCCGGGATGATCAGCTTCCCAGCGATAGTCGCTGATGCCACCGGTGGCCATCAACCAACACCTTCGTCATTACTCTCGCCTCCATGATCTCGATGGACTCAATCTCTCAGGTCGATCCCGACATCGCCGGGTTGATTCGAAAAGACCTGGAACGACAAAACTCCTCGATCCACCTCATCGCCTCGGAGAACTTCGCTTCCCCGGCTGTCATGGCCGCATCCGGGTCGGTCTTCACCAACAAGTACGCCGAGGGCTACCCGGGTCGCCGTTACTACGAGGGTTGCGAGGTGGTCGATGAGATGGAGCAGCTAGCCCTCGATCGTGCCAAAGAGCTGTTCGGGGCCGAATTCGCCAACGTCCAGCCCCACTCCGGGGCTCAGGCCAACATGGGCGCTTACTTCGCGCTAATCGAGCCAGGCGACACGGTGCTGGGTATGCGTCTCGACCACGGTGGCCATCTGACTCACGGCTCGCCGGTCAATTTCAGCGGTCTCTACTACAACTTCGTCGCCTATGGCGTCGACCCCGAGACCGAGTTGATCGACATGGACCAGGTGCGCGGTCTCGCCCTGAAGCACAGGCCCAAGATCGTCCTCGCCGGCTACTCCGCCTATTCGCGCACCCTCGACTACGAAGGATTCCGCCGCATAGCCGACGAGGTCGAGGCCATCTTCATGGTCGACGCTGCCCACTTCATCGGGTTGGTCGCCGGCAAGTCGCACCCGTCACCGGTGCCCTTCGCCGACATCGTCACAGCCACCACTCACAAGGCTCTTCGTGGTCCACGGGGGGGACTCGTTCTGGCGAAGGACGACTTGGGCCAGGAGCTGAACAAAGGTGTCTTCCCCAACGTCCAGGGTGGGCCCATCGAGTCACAGGTGGCGGCCAAGGCGGTGTGTTTCAAGGAGGCGATGCAGCCTGCGTTCCATGAATACACGGAGCAGATCGTCGCCAATGCCGCGGCAATGGCCCAACGAACCCAGGACGAGGGAGTCCGCGTCGTCTCGGGTGGTACTGACAATCACCTGTTCTTGATCGATCTTGGATCTGTTGACGACGGGCTGTCCGGCAAGGAGGCGGCCAAGATGTTGGATCGCCTCGGGATCACACTGAACTTCAACACGATCCCCAACGACCCCCGTCCGCCGTACCGGGCCTCGGGCCTGCGCATCGGAACCCCGGCCATGACCACACAGGGGATGAGGGAGGACCAGGCCGTCGAGGTGGCGTCCCTGATTTGTCGGGCTCTGAAGGAGCGTGGCGATGAACGTGCTCTCACCGAGATCGCCGGGCGGGTATCAGAGCTGGCTGCCCAGTTCTCGCCCTACCCCCATGACTTTGCGGGGCATGTCTGACCGTGCGACTGGGTCTCATCAACCAAATCCATGGCGGCAGCGATGGAAACGGTCCCACCTGGCAGTCGATTCTCAACCGAGCCCGCGTCGCGGAAGAGGTGGGCTTCGACATCTTCGTCTTCGAAGACGCCTTGCTCTATCGGAGCGCCGAGAAGACGGACGGGGTGTGGGAGTCCATGACGATCGCTGCCGCGCTTGCCGCCAGCACGAACACGATCCGTCTCGGGCAATCGGTCGTGAACTCGCCTTATAGGTCTCCCGCCCTCGTGGCCAGCATGGCAACCACCCTCGATGAGATCTCGGGTGGCCGCTATGTGCTGGGATTGGGCTCGGGCAACACACCCGACTCCGACTATGACGCCTTCGGCTTCCCAACCGATAGGCGATTCTCTCGGTTTGCCGAGGCAATCGAGATCGTCCATTCCCTGCTCAAGACCGGAAAGGCCGACTTCCAGGGCGATTTCTACGAGGTGATCGACTCCGAACTCGTTCTGAGAGGGCCGAGCCTGACCGGCCCGGAGATCAATGTTGCCGCCGGCGGTGAGAGGATGCTCGGCTTGGTGGCGCGATTCGCCGACGCATGGAACTGGTGGGGTTGGGACGAGACACTGGATCAGATCCGTGAGCGAGTGGGCCCCATCGTCGCCAACCTCGAGTCCGCTTGTGAGACGGTGGGCAGGGATCCTGACAGCGTGGGGAGGACGTTCGATCTGTATGGGGTAGTTGCCCCGGGCACTTCGAGCGTTCACCCGCTCGCCAATCCGATTGCCGGCTCAGCCGATGAGATAGCGCGATCGTTGCTTGGATTGGAGTCTCTTGGGTTCGAAGAGGTGCGTTGCGACGTCTACCCGAAGACGCCCGAGGGAATCGAGGCGATGGCGCCGGTCATCGAGTTGGTCCACACCAGCTAGGAGTCAGGTATCCAACATTTCGGCCACTCCGGCCAATGACTCGACGCACGTGACGCCGAAGTCGGCGTTGATTCCGAACGGGTCCATCAAGATCGGGCGCAGACCGGCACGTCGCGCCCCGACGATGTCGAACGCAGGGGTGTCCCCGACGTACCAGACGTCCTCACGGGGGACGTCGAGGATCTCGAAGGCATAGTCGAAGATCTTCGGGTCGGGCTTTTCCACCCCGACGTGGCCTGAGTCGACCAGACAGCGAACCTCGACGCCGTGGCCCGGGCCCACTTGAAGGACACCCATCTCTTCGAGTTTGGCCTCGACCGTCCCATCCGAATTGGAAACGATGCCGACCGGGACGCCTGAGTCAACGAGCTTGCGTAACCCATCTGCGGAGCCTTCGACGAGGTGGCTCCATAGGCCACCGGTGACGTACTCGTTGCGGAGATGCTCGATCGCATCTTCGAGCAGCGGCTCGTCGACTCCAAGCTCTCGGGCATAGGCGTCGAGATAGTCGTTCCAGTAGGGGCCCATGTACTCGCCGGATTCGAGGTCCATCGGGAAGACCCGCACCGACACGTAGTGGGCGCGATCGATGGCCGCGTCGTCGGTCACAACGTGATCGATCCGGCTCAGGGCGGACCGAATGTGGGCATGGGAGGGGAGGAGAAACACTCCACCCACGTCGAGGAGCACTGCAGAGGGCGTTGTCGGCATGAGCGTCTACGGTAACGACAGTCGATCGAACCACTCGAAGTCCCCGGGTCATGACGACGTCATCGCTTTGCTAGGTTCGATTTGGCCTAGGCAACTCTTACCAATACTCTCTTGTGAAGAAATTCACAAGCATCCCTGTGAAGCAAAACACCACGTCACAACAGGTTCATGCGGCCCTCAACGACGGCTGGATGAAGGCCGGCTCTTTCTCGAGTTCGATCATCGCCGGCACACTGCTCGGGTACTTCGCCGACAGATGGCTGGGAACAGAGCCCTGGCTGGTGATAGGCGGAATCGTGCTCGGCTCATATGCGGGGTTCGTAAAGATGTGGCATTACCTGAGAGAGATGGATGACAGGCCCACTCATGACCGCTGAGAGCGGGCCGATGGCCGTCGAGAGTGTTCTGGCCCGTCACACCGTGGCTCGGTCCGTCTACGTCGCCCCAGCTCTCGTCGCCATCTTCTGGCTCACCCGCGGCTGGGATGGCGCCTGGAGTGCTGCCGTCGGGGTCGGCGTAATCGTCGCCAACTTCCTGTTGGCTGGTGCGATGCTCTCGATTTCCGCCAAGATCTCCCTCGCTGTTTATCATGCCGCCGCCCTGTTCGGCTTCTTCCTGAGGCTGGCGTTGATGGTTCTCACTGTCCTGCTCATCGCGCAGTGGCTGCCCATCGACCGTCTCGCCTTCGGGATCTCTGCGGTAGTGGCCTATCTGGTCCTGCTTTCGTGGGAAGCCGTGGCGGTTTCAAAGGGACGAGAAAGGAACTTGGATTGGACCCCGTGATCCTCGCGGCCGAAGAATGTGATCTGACACAGCCGGTATGCGCTCCGGAGAATGTCTCAGAGCTATTCGTTTTCGATACCACCCTCTGGAACACCCCTATCACGCGCACCATCTTCCTCTTCTTCCTGGCGGCGTTGATCGTGATCGGGCTGGTCTACTTCGCCTACCGGAAGCCCGCACTCATCCGCTCGAAATTCCAGACTGCGATCGACGCCATCACGGGATTCGTCAGAGACGAGGTCTCGATCGGAATCATCGGCCCTGAGGGGATCAAGTACTATCCCTACCTGCTGTCGATCTTCATGTTCATCCTCGTGGGGAACCTCTTCGAGGTCACACCGCTGATCAACTTTCCGATCACGTCGAGGATGGCAATCCCGGGATTTCTGGCCATCCTCACCTATCTGATCTTCGTGATAGTCGGCTTCGCCAAGAATGGCTTCAGCTACCTGGGCGACATCGTCTGGCCCAGCAGTGTCCCGGTGGCGATGCGGCCCCTCGTCGGACTGATCGAGTTCGTCTCCTATTTCGCCATCCGCCCCTTCTCCCTGGCCGTTCGACTCTTGGCGAACATGGTCGCCGGTCATGTGATGCTGACGCTGCTTTTGGTCACGGGCTGGGTCTTCATGACCGCGTTCGGCGAGGTCTCCATCGCTAAGCAAGGTGCCGGGGTTCTCTGGTTCGGCCTCGGACTGGGGATATTCGTCTTCGAGATCCTCGTAGCCGTGCTCCAGGCCTACATCTTCACTCTTCTCAGCGCCGTGTACATCCAGACCTCGGTTCACCCCGAGCACTGACAACCAATGAAAGACGTCTCGTAGTCAACCCACGAGAGGGAAAGGAAAGGAAGCAATGGACGCAGTTCTTGCAGTAGTGAACGCCGCAGTTGTCCTGGCACAGGAGGCGGGCGGCATCACCGGGAGCTTGAACGTCGTCGGGTATGGTCTCGCCGCCATCGGGCCGGGTATCGGTGTCGGAATCGTCGCCGGCAACGCGGTGCAGGCGATGGCCCGTCAGCCCGAGGTGGCCGGCATGCTCCGTACCACGATGTTCCTTGGCATCGCCTTCACCGAGGCACTTGCCCTTATCGGCTTCGTGCTCTTCTTCCTCGGCTGATGATCCTCGCGCAGACCCTTCTGATTGCCGCCGAAGAGACCGAAGAGGGCTCTGGTGGCCTGGAGATCCTCCTCCCGCCACTCAATGAGCTCATCGCCGGGATCATCGCCTTTGCGATCGTCTTCTTCTTCATGTGGAGATTCGCCGTCCCGGCGATCAACCGCATGCTGGAGCAGCGCCAGGCCGCCATCGCCGGACAGATCGAGGACGCGGAGAAGGCAAGGCGAGAGGCGGAGAGCCTTCTTGCCGACTACCGCAGCCAGATGAATCGGGCCAAGGCGGAAGGCAACAGGATCGTCGACGAAGCTCGTCAGCAGGGCGAGCAGGTCAAGGCCGACATCATCGCCAAGGCGGAGGCTGACGGTGAGCAGATTCGGGCCAAGGCGCGCGAAGAGGCCGCCGGTGAGAAGGCACGAGCCCTGGCCGAAGCCAGGAGCCAGGTTGGGGACATCTCGGTGGATTTGGCCGGGAAGATCGTTGGCGAGAGCCTCGACGAGAAGGCCCACCGTTCCTTGATCGATCGCTACCTGGCCGATCTCGAGAAGCTCTAGGACATCTCATGGCTGACGACCGGATCAATGGCTACGCACGGGGCATCTATGAGATGGCCTCGGCGGAGGAATCTCTCGACCGCGTCGAATCCGAGCTGAGGACGATCTCGCGTGCTTTCGAGACCTCGCCCGAGCTCAGATCCAATCTCACCGACCCCCGGTTGCCTCCGGAGAAGAAGCAGGCAATCGTCGACGAACTGATAGGTGGCAGGGCGTCTTCCCTCACCGTGGGAGTGGTTCAGCTGCTGGTCACCCAGAACCGTGCTTCCGAGCTGCCCGCCATCGCCAGCGCCGTCGCCGGAGCCGCTGCTGCCTCGCGTGACAAGGCCGTTGCCGAGGTTCGGTCCGCCGTGCCCCTCGACGAGGACACTGTCTCCCGGCTCACAGCATCGCTGGGAAGGGCAACCGGCAAAGACGTCGAGGTCAAAGTCATCGTCGACCCCTCCGTCATCGGAGGCATCGTCGCCAGGGTCGGAGACACCGTCATCGACGGCTCGATCGCCAAGAGATTCGATTCGGTCAGACAGGCCGTAAGGAGTAGTTGACAGAAATGTCCGATCTAACAATCACCGCCGACCAAATCACCGAGTCGCTGCGGTCTCAGCTCTCGGGTTGGCAGCCTGACACCTCCAAGGAGACGGTCGGCTACGTAACCTCGATCGCCGACGGTGTTGCCCGCGTCGAGGGTCTCCCCAGCGTCATGGCCTCCGAGCTGCTCGAGTTTCCCGAAGGGCTGGTCGGCGTGGCCCTGAACCTCGACGAGGACGACATCGGTGTCGTCTTCCTAGGTGACTATCACCACGTCGAAGAGGGAGATCCGGTAAAGCAGACCGGCAACGTCCTTTCTGTGCCGGTTGGCGATGGTCTCCTCGGTCGCGTCGTCGACCCTCTGGGTAACCCTCTCGACGGCAAAGGCCCGATCAACACCACCGAGCGTCGCCTCCTCGAGACCCAGGCTCCGTCGGTCGTGGAGCGCCAGCCTGTGCATGAACCCCTCCAGACCGGGATCAAGACGATCGACTCGATGACCCCGATAGGTCGTGGCCAGCGTCAGCTGATCATCGGTGACCGCCAGACGGGTAAGACGGCGATTCTGGTCGACACCATCATCAACCAGAAGCAGTATTGGGGGACCGACAAGGCGGTCAAGTGCATCTATGTCGCCATCGGCCAGAAGGCATCGACCGTGGCCGAGGTGGTCTCGACTCTCGAGGAGCGCGGGGCGATGGAGTACACGGTGGTGGTCCATGCTGCCGCCTCCGACGCACCCGCCCTCCAGATGTACGCTCCTTACGCCGGGTCTGCCATCGGCCAGAACTGGATGTACAAGGGCGAGCACGCCCTTGTCATGTTCGACGACCTCTCCAAACAGGCCGTTGCCTACCGCGAGATATCGCTCCTGCTTCGTCGCCCGCCCGGTCGGGAGGCCTATCCCGGAGACGTGTTCTATCTCCACAGCCGCTTGCTCGAGCGTTGCGCCAAGCTGTCTGACGAGCTCGGTGCCGGTTCGCTGACGGGATTGCCGGTGATCGAGACCAAGGCCGACGACATCTCGGCGTATATCCCCACCAACGTGATCTCTATCACCGACGGCCAGGTGTTCTTGAAGACCGACCTGTTCTTCCAGGGCATTCGTCCCGCGGTCGACGCCGGCCAGTCGGTGTCTCGAGTCGGTGGCAACGCCCAAATCAACGCAATGCGCAAGATCTCGGGGCCTCTGCGTCTCAACCTGGCACAGTTCCGCGAGCTCGCCGCTTTTGCCGAGTTCGGGTCTGAGCTCGACGCGGCATCACTCGCTCAGCTGGAGCGCGGCCGTCGTGTCGTCGAGGTCTTGAAACAGCCCCAGTTCTCTCCGATCCCCGTCGAAGAGCAGGTCCTCACGCTGTTCGCGGTCACCGAGGGCCACTTCGACGACATACCCACCGAGGACATCCGGCGCGCCGAGCGAGAGTTGCGTGAGTACTTCAGAACGCGCCACGGCGAGGTTCTCGCCGGGATCAGCGAGACCGGCAAGCTGCCAGAAGGCGACGAGCTCGTCAGCGGCATCAAGGCTTTCAAAGAGACGTTCGAGACTTCGCGGGTCGATGAATAGAGAATCATGGTCACCGACGTTGACACGCTGACGTTTCGATGGCCGGCATCACCGCTGGCTGGATCCTCGTCCTCGACGCCCCGCTTCGGGTGCGACTTTGTCCTGCGTCGTTGCGAGAAGCAATCCCAGCTCGCCGAAACGCGCGAGCGTGCCTACGACGGCGAGCATTAGATGCCCAGCGCCGCACTTCGTGACACTCGACGCCGGATCTCCAGCGTCGAGGCGACCAAGAAGATCACCCGCGCCATGGAGCTGATCGCAGCGAGTCGCATCCCCAAGGCCACGGCTCGCGTCGAGGGCTCCAAGCCATACACCGCGAAGTTGATCGAGGTGATCGAGAACGTGGGTGGCGTCAGCGCCGGAGCGTCGCACATGCTGCTGGCCCGGCGAGATGTGTCGACGGTGGGGATCCTGGTGGTTTCATCAGACCGGGGAATGGCGGGTGCCTACGCCTCCAACGTCATCCGTCTTGCGGAGCAGCGCATCTCCGAGTTGCAGAAGGCAGGCACCGACATCCTGATCCATGCCGTGGGCAAGAAGGCCCAGTCCTACTTCCGCTATCGGGGATATCGGATCGAACAGGCCTATCTGGGCGTCACCGACACTCCTGGCTACAACAACGCTCGAGCAATCGCCAACACGATCATGGAGGCCTACGCCTCCCGACGGATCGACGCGCTCGAAGCTTTTTACACGAGGTTCCACTCGGCGATGACGCAATCTCCGGTGAGGACCGAGGTGCTGCCCATCACCCCTCCCGAGAAGGGAGAGAGCGAGGGCCCTCCGGTCTCCTACGAGTTCGAGCCCGAGCCGGGCGAGATCCTCGACCGTCTTCTGCCCCGGTATGTCGAGGCCGTGATCTTCAACATGCTGCTCGAGGCTTCCGCATCGGAGCACAGTGCCCGGCGCCGCGCCATGAAGGCGGCAACCGACAACGCCGAGGAGCTGATCAAGAACCTGAGGGTGCAAGCCAACCGGGCCCGCCAGGCCGAGATCACCACCGCCATCACCGAGATCGTCGGTGGTGCCAACGCCCTCGCGGAGACCAAGCGATGACTGTCTCGAACCATTCTGTGCGGATCAAGGGCGCCATAGCTGCCCAAAACCCTCACAGAACGGTTGAAAACCTGATGATTGGAGCAACGAGATGACCGAGAGCAATGGAGCCGTGGGCCGGATCGTCAAGGTGGCGGGCCCGGTTGTGGACGTGGAATTCCCGCCCGACCAACTCCCCGAGATCCTGAACGCCGTCGAGATCTTCTTCGCGCTGGGTGGCGAGGACAAGAAGGTGATCGCAGAAGTGGCACAGCATCTAGGCGGCTCCAAGGTGCGCGCTATCGCTCTCGCTCCCACCGATGGCATGACCCGCGGCGCCGAGGTGCATGACACCGGCTCACCCATCACCGTGCCTGTCGGAGATCAGACCCTTGGTCACATCTTCAACGTGTGGGGCGATTCGCTCGACGCTCCCGACATGGACTTCTCGGAGCCCCGTTGGCCGATTCACCGCACTCCGCCCAAGTTCGAGGACGTCGAGCCGCAGAAGACGGTCTTCGAGACCGGCATCAAGGTCCTCGACCTGATCTGCCCTTACCTCCAGGGCGGGAAGATCGGCCTGTTCGGCGGTGCCGGCGTCGGCAAGACCGTGCTCATCCAGGAGATGATCAACCGTGTCGCCACCCAGCACGGTGGCGTCTCGGTGTTTGCCGGGGTCGGGGAGCGTACCCGTGAGGGCAACGACCTCTTCCTGGAGATGCAGGAGTCGGGCGTCATCGACAAGGCGGCTCTCTGCTTCGGTCAGATGGACGAGCCACCCGGGGTGCGTCTTCGTGTAGCCCTCTCGGCCCTGACGATGGCCGAGTACTTTCGTGATGTCCAGGGCCAGGACGTGTTGTTGTTCATCGACAACATCTTCCGATTCACCCAGGCCGGCTCCGAGGTCTCGACCCTTCTAGGCCGCATGCCGTCGGAGGTGGGATACCAGCCCAACCTCGCCGACGAGATGGGCTTTCTCCAAGAGCGCATCACCTCTCTGAAGGGCCGCTCGATCACCTCATTGCAGGCGATCTACGTCCCTGCCGACGACATCACCGACCCGGCGCCGCACACTGCCTTCGCCCACCTCGACGCGACCACGGTGCTGTCACGGCCGTTGACGGCTCTGGGCATCTACCCGGCGGTCGACCCGCTCGACTCATCGAGCCGAGCCCTCGACCCCCAGATCGTCGGCCAGGAGCATTACGACGTGGCGGTGGAGGTGCAGCGCATCCTGCAGCGCTACAAGGACTTACAAGACATCATCGCCATCCTCGGCATCGATGAGCTGAGCGAGGAGGACAAGCTGCTCGTGGCTCGGGCCCGCAAGATCCAGCGGTTCTTCGCCCAACCGATGTTCGTGGCGGAACAGTTCACAGGCCAGGAGGGCATCTACACCCCGCGCGAAGACACCATCTCATCGTTCAAAGGACTGATCGACGGGGAGATGGACAGTTTCCCCGAGCAAGCCTTCTACATGGTGGGTGGCCGCGAGGACGTCGAGAAGAGGTCGGCCGAGATGTCGAAGGACGCTGCTTGATGGCTCTGTCGATAGCGACCGACTTCGATCGTGGCCCTGAGGCCGGTGGCGCGTGGCTCCCTCTGAGCGCGTCATCACAGCCACGATCGAACAGACGCCGGTCGGTCGCAGATTCCGCACCCGCTCGAGGTGCAACTGATGGCTAAGTCTTTTCAGGTCGACGTGGTGTCGCCGGAGGCAACCGTTTGGAGCGGGCAGGCGACCATCCTGATTGCCCGGACTCCGGAGGGTGAGCTCGGCATCATGGCCGATCACGAGCCCCTGATGGGTGCCCTGGCGACCGGCCCGGTGGAGATCGAGTCCGAGTCGGGTGAGCGTACGACGATTGGTGTGTATGGCGGCTTCATCCAGGTGCTCGACAACCAGGTGACTCTCATCACGGACCGCGCTCGAATCACCGAAACCCACGCCGAGGCATCGGCAGCAGCCAAGGAGCTGGCCGAGGTCGATGCCGGGGAGGCGGAGCTCGCCGAGGATCTGTGACCTCGCGGCATTGACCGCTGCAGGGCCGTCCGTAAACTCACCGTATGCGGCTATTCACCACTCTGCGCACACGCGCGAGTGGTCAGGTGGTCCAACTCGTCCCATCTTCGACATACGACAGCTCGATCTCCCGGAAGGGTGAGCTGGTGATCGAGGGACCTGATGCGACCCTTCGGGTTGATTGCACAGACTTCGCCCACAACGGGTCGAGCGACTCCGACGTGATCGTATTGAACGGCTGATCCCCCGACGCTCCGGGTTCGGCTGACGGAACCCGCGGTTCCTGACCCCGGACCCGCTCAGGTTCACAGCGCCGGTGGCCGGGTAAGGTCGCGACTCCCTAGCGTCAGACTCGATGTTCTCGTCCGCAGACATCTCATTGCTCTTTGCCCTCGTCGCCCTGCTGCTGCTGGCGGTCTTTCTGGCCGCGGCGGAAGCGGCGCTCTTGCGGATCACCGAGATCAGGGCGCGCGCACTGGCAGCCCGGGGAGGGCGACGCTCGGCGCGTCTCCTCACCCTGGTCGAGCGGCTGCCCCAGGTGCTCAACCTCATCCTCCTGCTCGCCCTCCTGGCCCAGATCGGCTCGGCGACGATCACCGGGATCCTGGCGCAGCGGTGGTTTGGCAGCGTCGGAGTGACGATGGCCTCGATCGTCCTCACGATCGTCCTCTACATCTACGGAGAGGCGATACCCAAGACCTACGCGGTCCGCCATGCCGAGCGAACCGCCCGCTTCGTGAGCGCACCGATCGCTCTCCTCGAGCGCATTTTCCGACCCATCGTGAGCATGCTGGTGTGGATCGCCGACATCCAGATGCCGGGCAAGGGCGTGACGACGAGCGCGACCGTCACCGAGGACGAGTTGAAACTCCTGGCCGTCGAGGCCGCTGACGAGGGCGAGATAACCCACGTCGACCGTCACCTGATCGATCGCGCTTTCCGCTTCGGCGACCGCGAGGTCGACGACATCATGGTTCCCCGCCCCGACATCGTCGCCGTCGACAGCTCGACGCCGCTCGCGGAGGCTCTTCAGATCGCGCTCGAGGCCGGACATCGCCGTCTGCCCGTCTACAGCGGGGATATGGACAACATCGACGGCGTGGTGCGGCTCCGTGATCTGATCGAGGCGAGGGATCGGGGTGAAACCACACTGGCGCCTTTGACTTATGAGCCGCTCGTCGTCCCTGAGTCGAAGAGGGTGTCCGGTCTCCTCGCCGATATGCAGGAGCAGAACAACCACATGGCTGTGGTGGTGGACGAATACGGCGTCACAGTCGGCATCGTGACCATAGAAGACGTGGCCGAAGAGCTGCTGGGCAGCATCTCTGACGAGCCGGCGCGTCCCGATCTGCGTCAGGTCGGCCCCGGGCATTGGGATGTCGCAGGTTCCCTGCCGGTCGAAGACCTCGGCGCCGAGTTGGGCATGGAGATACCGGAGGGGGAGTGGAACACAGCGGCCGGGCTGATGCTGGGGGTCGCCGGTCGTCTCCTGAAGCCGGGCGCCACGGTGGACGTCGATGGCTTCGAGATGAAGGTTGAGATCGTGAGGAGACGCCGCATCACACGCATATCGGTTCGGAGACCGACAGAGCCTTCGCTAGATCGATAGGCCGGCTGCAAACTCGTCGACGGCAGTGGGCAAACCGTTCCCGATTGCAGTTGCGATAACGGGGAAGAACATGCCCGAGAGGATTCCCCGACTCTCCACCTCGAGTGTCACTGAGACGTTCGTCCCGCTCTCTTCAGCTTCGATCTCGACGGTCGTTGTCCCTCGAATCTCGGAGTTCTGGATGTGCCATGACATCAGCCGACCCTCTTCACGACGGTGGGGCGTCGCCACACCGACATACCGTCGCCCGGCGGCGACGGTGTCGAAGGAGAAGCCTCGCAGCCGGCCCTCCTCGTCGATCGTCGGATCGAACACCCGGTCGACACCCCCTATCGCCTCCCAGGTCTCGGGACGGTCGAGTGATGCCCACACCCGTTCGATCGCGACGTCGGCGACCGTCGTGTGACTGAAAGTCTGGGAGGGCACGGCGGCAACATACTTGGGAAACGAGTTCGGGGCGACGTTGCCGTCGCCCCGATTGCCCCTGGGAGGAGGGATCTGTTGTCGTTGCAAGATTCCGTAGGAACTTGACGATTCACTTTGTAATGACTCAACGTGTCTGGACGGTTAACGCCGTCTGGCATGAAAGGGAATGTTGTGCCCCGATAGGGTGACGGCGTGGAACCGGGTCGTGCCGCCGCCGAGACCGACGCTCCCATCGCAGCATTGGCAGTGGTCTTGGTGGCAATCGCCGGTGTCGTGTGGTTCCTCAACTCGCCGGCACCGGTCGAGATAGCCGAAGCCGAAATGGCGGGCGACGATCTGACCGCGATCGTGAACAGCTG
>Ga0299907_10001603_pt1 | contig 13108 bp, 12 predicted proteins | sample RVTome_16_FD_198680 | JGI IMG/M metagenome (GOLD analysis project Ga0299907, IMG submission 198680) | Soil microbial communities from uranium-contaminated site in the Upper Colorado River Basin, Wyoming, United States - RVT152D67 (version 2) ... | reverse complement strand
CGCTGGTCAGGCCCAGGAGCGCCACGATCGCCCCGCACAGGAAGCCGAACCCGAGACCGGCCACCGCCGGCCTGACGTCCGCCAGGAACCTGCCCAGGCCCCATCCCATCAAAGCCCCGAACACGACCGCCACCAGTGCCGTCTTGGCGTCCATGCGTTCACGGTAGTTCCGGGCTCCGCCCGGAAAGCGGCGCTTCTGATATAGGGGGGAGCGCCGCCGCCTTCTTTGGATGAGGGGGAACGGCCCCCACGAACTTTGGACCGTAACTATCGCTATGTGTTCCCCGGTCGAAAGAAGCTGAAAGCCGTTCCCCACCGTCGAAAGAACCGACCCCCGCCCGGCGGCGACCGGCCCCTACCCGCCCCGACCACCCCCGGCGCCATCCCTCACCGCCTTCGTCGACTAGAACCCCCACCGGTCGCCACCACCAACCGAAGCCCCCACGAAGTGGCTTAGAGGGGCAATCGCTTCCATCCTGACACCCCGCTCATTTCCGAAGCCCGGATAAGCTTCCTCCGTGCCATCTGGAGTGGTGAGCGAGGTGGAGGCCGCCTTTCGGACCCGGTTCGGGCGGCCCCCTGAGGTGGTCGTGTCGGCGCCCGGGCGGGTCAACCTGATCGGTGAGCACACCGATTACTCGTACCTTCCCGTCCTACCGATGGCCATCGACCGACGGGTGGCGATCGCGGCCGCCACCGCCGATCAGTTCGAGATCCACTCTTCGGCCGACCCCACTCCAGTCCTCGGTCCGCCTGAGAAGGCGGGATGGCACCGCTACCTCGCCGCCGTCATCAGCCAGACCGGGTGCGAGACGGGCCTGGCGGCAGTCATCGCCAGCGATCTCCCTGTCACCGGTGGCCTGGCCTCCTCCACTGCCCTGACGATGGGGTTCATGGCGGCCCTGACCACCGCGGCCGGCAAGAGGGTGGTTCCCAACGATATGTCCCGGGCGGCCCTGGCCGCCGAACGGGTCGCCGGGGTCGAATCGGGGGCCATGGACCAAACGGTGATCATCCACGGGCGAAAAGGCGCCGCCTTGCGGATCGACTTCGCCGCCGGGCGGCCCCCGTCGATCAAGTTGGTGCCGTTGCCGGCTGACCTCCGGACGGTCGTCGCCTACTCGGGAGAGCCTGCCCACAAGGGCGCCGGTGCCCGCCACGCTTACAACCGGTCGGTAGTCGCCTGTCGGGCGGCCGCCGTCCTCATCGGCCGGGCCGCCGGCCTCCCCGCCCTGACCGGTCCGGTGCTGGGAGAGGTGGCCCGCCTCACCGGCGCCCTGGACCTCGCCACGGACCTGGCATCGACGATGACGGCGCGTGCGGCCGCGGGCACAGCCGGGGTGGACCCGGCGATGCTGGTCGGCCTGGCGACCGGTGAGTTCGACCCCGACGAGCCCCTGCCGGTGCGGGCGGCCGCCGTCCATGTCCTGTCGGAAGCGACCCGGGTCGACCAGGCGGAGGCGGCCCTGGGCGGCGGCGACATATCGGGGTTCGGTCGCCTGCTCGATGCGTCCCATCGCAGCCTGGCCGATTTCGGGGCTTCGACGCCGAGACTCGACACATTGACGGCGGCCATGCGCCAGGCCGGTGCGCTCGGGGCGCGGCTCACCGGGGCCGGGTTCGGAGGCAATGTCATCGGCGTCTGCCTTCCCTCCCGGGTCGAGGCTGTGATCGAAGCCGCCCGAATGGCCAGTGGCGGGCCTGCCTTCGAAGTCTCGGCCGACACCGGTCTCACCCTCGTCGGGACCTGACCAATCCGGCGTCCTCTCGGACCGCTTCCCTCCGGGCCCGCACATCGATCACCCGCCCCGACAGCCGCGCCTCCTCGGCTAGGAAGGCCAACATGTGTGACTCGAGTGCTCCGGTGGCCTCGGTGGCACTCGGCGTGCCCTGAGCGACGGCCGTCAGGAACTCGTCCATGAGGCGGCCGTCACCGCCTCCGTGACCGGAGTCGGCCGTGGGCATGTCGATGCGACGCCGCCTCCGATGGAGATGGTCGGCCACCTCGATGGATCCGCCGCCCGAGGTCGTCGCCCGCAAGGTGGCCCGGGTGCCGTCGTAACGCATCGTCCGTTCCTCGACATCGCTGTGGCCCTGCATCGTCAGTGTCACGGTCGCCCCGTCCTCGAGCTCCATGCTCACCGTCTGGTGGTCGACGACGTCGGATCTCGCCCGATACACGCAAACGCCGTAGGGACCCTCCGCCAACGCCCGCCGCCGGCCCTCCATCGACAAGTCCGACGTGATCGCCTCGACCGGCCACCCGGAGATGGCGGGGTCGAGATAGACCCGGCGGGCGTCGAAGGGGCAGTCCGATACCGGGCAGCCGTCGGTGCAGCGCTGGGTGGCGCCGTTCGGGGCGTTCTCGGGACGGAAGTGCCTCAGCGACCCGAATGACGTCATTCGCGCCACGGGCGAGGCCAGGTTCCAGGCGAGCACATCGAAGTCATGGCAGGTCTTCTGGACGATCATGGGAGTGGCCGCCGACGCCCGTGACCAGTTGCCGCGCACGAACGAATGGGCCATGTGGAACGCCCACAGGTTCTCCCGGTGGGTCACCGAGACGATGTCGCCCAGGCCGCCGTCGGCAACCGTCTCATGGAGTGCCCGGAACAAGGGGGCATACCGCAGTACGTGGGCGACGTGGAGCGAGCCGGAGGCTTGTTGAGCCATGGCGACGAGACGAACCGTGCTGTCCAGATCGTGGGCCAAAGGCTTTTCGACCAAGACGTCGTATCCGGCGGCGAAGGCGGCGGCGACCGCTTCGGCGTGGGCGCGGTCGGGAGTAGCGACGATGCACGCTTCCGCCAGCCGGCGGCGTGCCTCGAGCTCGGCAAGAGAGTCGAAGCGGCGATCAACGGCCAGGGCGTGGGCATCGCCGAACAACCGGCGGCGGATGGGATCTGGTTCCACCACGGCGACGACCCGTCCCCGGTCGGGATGGTCGAGCAGCCAACGCCCGTAGACGTGGTGCCCCCGTTGGCCCGCCCCCACCATGACTACCCCAACCGGAGACGAGCGAGCCGCTGACATGCCAGGAATTTACCCCCCGGTATCGGCCGAAAAGGACTGAGTGGGGTCGTGATCGGGGAAGCAGCGGGTAGCCTGCCTGACACCGAGTCGAAAAAACCAGTGACACTTCGTGCACCACCCAAGCCACCGCACGCCACCGCCAGCCTGGTGGGGCGCTTCGTCGGTCTCCTCGTCCTTTTGGCGTTGTTCGCCGTCGTCGTCTGGGTGGCAGCGACCAACCAGCAGGTGCGGGCGCTTGAGCGTTCGGACCCGCTGATCGATGCCCCCGGCGAGCATCTCACCGTCAACGGACAGGTCCTGCACGTCCGGACCTTCGGCCGGGGAGACGAAGTGACCCTCATCGTCCACGACGACAATATTGCCGGTGGTGCGCTGGTCGTGCGGCTGGCGGAAGCCCTGGCCGAGGAGGGGCGTCGAGTGGTCGTTCCCGACATGGTCGGCTTCGGGCTGAGTTCCCGGCCACCCGATCCCGGTCGCATCTACTCGTCCATTGGTCAGGCCGAGACCTTGGCGACCTACCTCGGGGGCGCCGAGCTCGGTGCCGTCGAAGTCGTCGGTGTGGGCTCCGGTGGAGTCGTTGCGGCCGACCTGGCCGTCATCGAGCCCCCCTTGGTGAGCCGCCTCGTCCTGGTCGACGTCCCCTCCCTGACCCTGCCTGGCACGGGCTGGCAGAGTCTCGAGGCCATGCCGTTCGGTGTGGGTCAGGCTGTTTCGTACACCCGAGAGGGGGCCGCTTTGGGGGCGGAAGAGATATTCAGGGAGACCTGCCCTGGTCCAGCCGACTGCGGCGATCCCGAAGTGGTCGAGGCATTCCGACGTTCGGCGAGCGTGCCCGGTACGGCGGCCTCGATCCGGGCCCGGCGGGCGAGTGCGGTGGCGTCCGTGGCAGCCGACCGCGTCGATGGGTTGGAGGTCCCGATGTTGATCGTCTCTACAACCGATGCCGGCGCCGTTTCCGAGTTGGTCGAGGTGCTCGGCGACGTCCCGGTCCAGATAGCCGATGATGTTGCGAGCGTGGCGGCCTTGATTCTCGCCGGATGAGGGTCCGGCCCTCCGATAGTCGTATCTGAACTGCGGGTCCTTCCTCTGTTAGAGCGTGAAGAACACATCCGCCTTCCTGGCTCTCGACACAACCACTCACGAGGGTCAGACCTACTTCTCTAGAGTTGCTCGAAATGTCGACGACAACGGTGGCCGAATTGATGGAACGGGCCTCACTGGGCGACCAGGACGCCTGGAACGGCCTCGTGGAGCGTTTCGAACGGCTGGTGTGGTCGATCATTCGTGGCTTCCGACTCGACGAGGCCACCACTCGCGATGTGTCTCAGACCGTGTGGCTCCGTTTTGTGGAGAACCTCGGCAAGATCCGGTCACCCGAAGCGGTCGGTTCGTGGTTGGCGACCACCGCCCGTCGCGAGTCGATCCGGGTCTCCAAGGCTCGGCGGCGAATGGTTCCCGTCGAGTTCGAGTACGACTTCGAGGACACTTCCTCGCCTTCGCCGGTGGAGAGGCTCATCGACAGCGACGAGCAGATGGAAGCTCTGGAGGCATTCAGCCAACTCTCCGATGTCTGCCAGGAGCTGATCCGGCTGCTCATCGCCGATCCACCCCTCGACTACGAGGCGATCTCTGCAATGACCGGGCGGCCCATCGGGGCCATCGGTCCGACCCGGGGGCGCTGCCTCGACCGGCTGCGCCGGCTCATGGAAGCGAGGTGACCCCATGACGAGGCGTGACGACGAGCGACTGCTGGACTTGCTGGGAGAGGCGATGGCTGCAACCGAGCCGATCCCGGCTTCACTGGCCGACGATGCCCGGGCCGTGTTCACCTGGCGCACCATCGATGCCGAGCTGCTGGCGCTCGGGTTCGACTCGGCCGTAGACGAGCTGACCGGTGTGCGGTCGGCATCGGCGACGGCCCGGCTCCTCCGCTTCACTGCCGACGAGGTCGAGATCGAGGTCGACGTCGTCGACGCGGATCTCGAAGGGGTAATCACCGGGGCCGAGGTATCCGGCGTACGTCTCGAGCGTCCCGATGGGTCCACGACCGCCGCCGTCGTCGACGAGCACGGTCGCTTCCGTTTCGACAACGTCGAGTCGGGGCCGCTCCGCCTGGTCATCGGCGACGAGTCGGGCGGCCGAGCCACCGAATGGTTCCTCGTCTGAGCCTCAGCGGCTCCCCTACTGAGGAGTTATGAGGAGCTTCCCCGTGGTCATCCGGCCTTCCAGGGCTCGATGTGCATCGGCCGCCTCCTCCATGGGGAAGGTCGCCCCGATGTGGACATCGAGCGTCCCCTCCGAGACCCAGCGGAAGAGATCGGCGCCCCGGGCCTGGAGTTCGCTCGGCTGGCGGATGTAATCACCCAGCGTCGGACGGGTGAGGAACAACGAGCCGTTGGTGCTCAGGGTCAAAGGCGCCACTGGTGTCACCGGGCCGGAAGCATTTCCAAAGGTCACCATCATTCCCCGGGGTCGGAGGAGCTTGAGCCCGGCGTCGAAGGTGGCAGCTCCCACCCCGTCGAACACCACATCCAGCGGCCGTTCGCCGGCGACGGCGACGACGGCCTCGTCGAAGGGGACATCCCGATAGAGGATCACGTGGTCGGCCCCGGCCGAGGCCGCGACCTCCTTCTTGTCTTCGGCCCCGACGGTGGTGAACACCTCGGCGCCGGCCCGCTTGGCCAATTGGATGAGGAGTCGCCCCACCCCACCGGCGCCGGCATGGATCAGGCAGCGGTGGCCCGACTCGAGGGGGAATGTCGACGTGGACAGGTAATGGGCGGTGAGACCCTGGAGTATGACGGCCGCGGCCACCTGGGGATCGATGGTCTCGGGGACCGGAACGACCCGCTCGGCCGGCAGGGAAATGGCCTCGGCGTAGCTTCCCAGGACATCGGCCCACGCCACCAGGTCGCCGACGGCGAACCCGTCGACGCCATTGCCCAGGGCGATGACCCGGCCGGCCCCTTCCATCCCGACGGTGAAAGGCATGTCCATCTTGTAGAGGCCGGTGCGCTGGTAAGTGTCGATGAAGTTGACTCCGGCGGCCGCGACCTCGACTAGAAGGCGGCCGGGAGCGACCGCCGGTGGGTCCGACTCCGCCAGTTCGAGGACGTCCGCATCACCGTGCTCGGCCACTTGAATATGTCGCATGAGCCGAAACATAGTTGGAGGGGGATCACCTGTCGGGCGCGCCTCCCGATTCTCCGCCCAGCGATGCGTCGTGAAATAGCTTGGGGACGGAGCGCGTTCCGGCGGCCGGATCATCGGTCACCGCCTCTCGGGGACCTGGCCCCTTGAAATCGGCGAAGACTGCCGTCGCCCGCCCCGGGGCGGCATTTTTTGGATGGCAGGGAACGGTCTGAGGCTTCGTTGGACGCCGGCGAACGCGTACCGAAAGTCAGCGTCCAAAGGTCGCTGGAGCCGTTCCCCCTAGATCAGACCACGGCGTCGCACCTCGTCCATCAGGAGCACATCGGGGACGCCCGTCAGATCGACGGCAGGCGTCACGGGACGCAACTCACCCGAGACCAGGTCGACGACCCTGTCGCGCAGGGTGCGAGCCCAGGCGCGTCCGCTGGCTTCGGCTTCGTGGCTCAGGGTGGCGTCGGCGTTCACCGTGTAGACCGCGGCGACCGGACGGGGATTGGCCCTCGATCCTCGTTCCCCGTACACGAGTACCACCGACCCGGCGGCCACATCCTGGATCCCACCGGTGGCGATGAACTCGCCTACGAAGGCCCAGCCCGAGCTCTTGGCCTCGTCGACATAGTCCACGACTTTGGCCCAGGATTTGAGGCGTTCGTCCCCGACCTCGGGGATGTCTACGGCGACGATCGGCGGGGGAGCGCTCATCGTTTCCCAGGGTACGGGACGCGGTCAGGAGGGGAAACGGGTCTGTGATGACTGATCGGGGTGGGCAAAACCGGTACCCTCGCTGTTATGGCCACTCTGAGATTGTTCGCCCGTCTCCGTGAACTGGCGGGGAGTTCTCGGATTGAGATAGATGGCTCGACGGTGGGGGAGGTGGTCGAGGCCGCCATCCTTCGGGTCGGTCCGGAGTTCGGGAAAGTAGTTGCCACGGCCCGCATATGGCGCAACGGGGACGAGGCCGGCATGGAGGACCTCGTTGCCGACGGCGACGAGGTCGCCCTGCTGCCACCCGTCTCGGGGGGTGCTGTCACCGCCTCGTTGATGCCCGAGGTGGGCCTGGCGATAGCGGTCGCCGTGGCCGTTGCCGTCCTCCTTATGAATCTGCGTGCCGGCGAGGCCTGGTGGGCGGCGACGGTCGTGGGGGCGGTCGGCCTCTGGATTGTCGACGTGGGCAACCAGATGGAGGCCCGAGGTCGTCCTTTCCCGGCGATGGCGGTCCTGGTGGCATCAGTGGCCGGGGCCGTGATATCGCACGCCCTCGGGGCGACCGGGTTGGCCATCGCCCTGGCCCTGGCGGTCGTTGTCGTCCTGGCGTGGGGGATCGGGATCGTCGGCTACCGAGAGATCAGTAGTGTCGCCCCGGGCGTCTTGGTAGCCATGTTGGCGGCGGCCGCCGCCGGGTCGTTGGTGCTCACCCGCTCGGCTGTCGCCCCGGACGACCAGGCCATCGACGTCTTCCTGCTGGTCGTTGTTCTGGCCACGTTTCTGGGGGCGGTCGTCGATCGTCTCGCCCAGATGCCATTCCTCGACCCGTACACGGCGACAGCGGTAACGGCGATCCTCGTGGCCATCCTCGCCGCCTTCTTCTGGGACCTCGACGTGGCCGGGTACCTCTTGGTTGGCCTGGGGATCGCGGTCACGCTGGTGGCGGGCCGGGGACTCGGTGCCTTGCTGCGGACGGGGGCCGTCTCACTCACCGATCCGGCGCCGGGGATCATGCGGGGGTTCGACGGAGCGGTGCTGGCGGCCGCCATCTACTTCCCGCTCATTCGCCTGGTTCTCTGAGATGTCTCGGTTCCAACGGGCGGGTGAGAGACCGCACCGTTCTGAGAACGATTGTGGAAACGCCGATCCAGGCCGAGGTTCGAGTGGCAGGGATGGAGATCGGTGGTCTAGCCTGTCCCGGTTCATGCGACTTCCCCCCGTTTTTCGCCGTGGGCTGCCTCTTGTCTGTCTGACTCTGATGCTGTCCGTGCCACTGGCCGCCTTCTCCGTAACCAAGGAACAGGTCAACGCTGCCTGCCGTGACTCGGAAGCGGCGTTGAACGCCTATCGAGCAGCCCAGGACGAGTTTCTGGAAGCGTCGCTCGCCTTCGAGGAAGCCGCCAACGACGTTGCCCGCGTCGAGCGTCAGCAAGTCAACATTTCGGGTGCGATCGAAACCCGCCAAAAGGACATGGACGCCGCCCGCGGCGCCGCCCTCGAGAAAGCAGTGGAGATGTACATGCGTGGGGCCTCGGGCGCTCCCGGTCTCCTCCTCTCGCTCGACAACGTGAGCGAGGCGATGACGAGTTCCGAGATGCTGGCCGCCGCCTCGGCCGACGACCAGGCCTCTCTCGACAATCTCCTGGCCCTCGAGGCGGAACTGAGCCGGTTCCAGGTCGAACTCACCGACGTCGAAGCCGAGCTCCGCACCGTCGAGGCTCAACGCCTCGAGGCGGTCAATCGACAGGAGACGGCCCGGGATGACTCACAGGCCGCCTTCGCCAATCTGTCCGAGCGGTGCAAGGAACTCAACCGCACCTATGAGCAGGAGCGAGCGGCCGCCGCCGCCAAGGCCGCTGCCGAGGCCCAGGGAAAGTCGGGGGCGGCAGCCGGAGCATCGGCCGAGTCGACCTCGGGTTTCATCTGCCCCATCACACCAGGCCGGTCGTCCTTCATCGATTCCTGGGGATTCGCCCGTTCCGGAGGCAGGGCTCACAAGGGGACCGACATGATGGCCGACTGGAATGAACCGACCCTGGCCGTTGTCGACGGGGTCGTGTCGGTGAGATCGGGGGGCCTCGGTGGCCGGGTGGCGTGGTTGGTCGGCAGCAACGGGACGGCCTACTACTACGCCCATCTGTCCGACTGGGCCGTTGGCAGCGGGACCCGGGTCAGCCGGGGCCAGGTTGTCGGCTATGTCGGTGACTCCGGCAACGCCAGCGGAGGTTCTCCCCATCTCCACTTCGAGATCCACCCCGGGGGCCGGGGGGCGGCGGCCGTCAATCCCTACCCGACTCTGGCGTCGGCCTGCTTCTGATCATTTGTCCCCCTGAGCGCAGCGAAGGGGGAAGGGGGCACCGCCGGCGGAGCGTCAGCGGAGCCCGTGGGGTAGGCGGCATTCGTCCTGTCAGGAAAGGCTGGTTCAAATTCGCGACGGGTCTGCCCTCGCCTTCGGCGACCCCCCTACCCCACTTCGTGGGGCCCCTTCCCCCACTGCGTGGGGCCCCTTCCCCCACTGCGTGGGGGACAGACCACTGGTGGGGGACAAACACTGCGTGGGGGACGGAGTGTCGCGACCGCCGACTAGCCTTTGATCTGTGTCCGATCAACCCCATCGCCGCCGCATCGATCAGGTCCTCGCCCCAGATTTCGCGGAGGACGTCACCGGCCTCGGACTGGATGAGCTACGTCGTCGACGCGATCTGGCCGAGGAGGTCGAGCGCGAACTGTCGTTCAACCGGAGACTGATCCACGGTCGCATGGACCTGCTCGCCTTCGAGCTTCGACGACGCCGGGGCGAGGAGACCAAGAGCCTGATCGAAGCCCTTCCCGAGATCATCGCCTCCGGTCTCAATGGGGCATCGGCAGGTAACTACCGACACTTGTCGGTTGAGGTTCAGCTGCCCGAGATCACCGGCCGACGCGAGATCGACCAGGTCTTGGAGGATGACGCCCTGGTCCGGGTGACCTCGATGGACGAGACCGAGCTCAGCCAGGTCCAACTCGCCCTCACCGAAGTCGAGGCCGAAGTTTCCGAGAAACGACGCCGACTCCACCTGGTCATCGACCAACTTCAAGCAGAGATAATCGCCCGTTACAAACGGGGCGTTGCCACTTCCGACCTCTACTCCTGACGCCGCCAGGCCCGCTATGCCCGTCTCGACCGATGAATTACTTGCCATTGTCGAGCGTTCCGGCCTGGTCGAGGAGTACCACGACGGGGCGGTAGCCGTCGTCGACAGCCATGGTCGGCTCGTCGCCGGCGCCGGTCACGTGGATCGGCCGTTCTATTACCGGTCGGCCTCCAAGCCGTTCCAAGCCGTGGTTTCGCTCGAGGCGGGCGCCGACCTGCCTCCCACTCACCTCGCCGTCGCGTGCGCCAGCCACTCCGGCGATCCCGTACATGTGGCGATCGCCCTCGACATCCTCGGCCGGGCGGGCCTCTCTGAGACCGACCTGCGTTGCCCTCCCGCCCGCCCCCGGCCGGCCGCTGATCGCCGCTTGGCCGCCTCCGGGGACACCGAGCCGGCCCGCCGATACCACAACTGCTCGGGCAAGCACGCGGCCATGCTGGCGGCGTGTGCCGCCTCGGGCTGGGACACCGCCACCTATCTCGAAGCGCACCATCCTCTCCAGGAGCGAGTAGCCGACCTGCTCACCGAGGTCAGCGGCGTCGACTCCGGATCTCCCGGAGTCGATGGATGCGGTGCTCCGGTGTGGCGAACGACAACGGCCGGGCTGGCGCGGGCGTTTGCCCGCCTCGAGACTGACGAGCGCTTCGATCAAGTCCGTCGGGTCATGGCGGCCTATCCGCTTCTCGTCTCCGGAGTGGGCCGCAACGACGGAGCGATGGGTCAATGGCTGGGAGCTGCCGCCAAGGTCGGGGCGGCCGGTTGTCTGGGCGTGGCCGTCGCCGGACATGGCATAGCGGCCAAGGCATGGTCGGGTTCCTCGGAAGTGGCCGGCGTGGGTGTCGGCCTGGGTTTGGCTCACCTTGGACTGTTGACTACCTCTGTGGCCGAGGGTCTCCACGATGTCGTCCAGCCACCCCTGTTCGGCGGTGCTGAGGAGGCGGGACGAATTCGGCCGGTCGCGGTGTTGGAGTCTGTGTGACCCTTACCAACCATCCGGGATTCGACATGCCCCCGGTAGCCGAAGCCACCGGCCCCTTCTGTACGCAGGATTTCCTGACCGTTGTGGCGTCCTACGACGACGGTGAGGAAATCCTGGCCGCTTCTCACGACGCGTTCCTCGCCCTTCGTGGTCTGGACGACACCATCCTCTTCGCCGGCGACGGCGACGTCACCGACTACCACAGCCCCCACGGCGAGGGCAGCGAAGCCCTCATCGCCCGTCTGGCCGAGGAGACTTCAGTGGATCGGTTCCTCCTCGACTCGCTGCCCGAAGAGGCAGCCAAGCCCCTCGTTGCCGGTCTCACCCATGCCGGGTGGGCCGTCGATACCCGCACCCACGAGGTCGCGGCGGTGCTCCATCTACCGGAATCGGTCGAGCAGTACATGACGGAGCTAGGGAAAAAGGAGCGTCACGAAGTCCGCCGCAAACGCCGGCGATATGAGCGGATGGTCGGGGAGGTTCGCCACGAGACCCACGCCGGACCCGGCTGGGCGTTCGACGAGTTCCTCCGCCTCCACGCGGCGGCAGAAGGGGACAAGGGCCGGTTCATGACCCCCGAGCGCCGGGCGTTGTTTGCCGACCTGGCCGAACTCGACGGGTGGCGCTTCGACCTCCTGCGTACCGACGACGATACGGCGGCCGCCATCGTGTTCGGTTATGCGGACGGGACCGGCTACTACCTCTACAACTCGGCTTATGAACCAGCCGACTCCGACGCTTCGCCCGGCGTTGTACTCCTCGGCGCCATGATCGAGACGGCCATCGCCGAGGGACGGGCCCGTTTCGACTTCCTCAAGGGCGACGAGACATACAAGTTCCGGCTGGGGGCGCGACGCCGGCCGCTGACAGAGATTTCCGCCACCCGGGAGCCGACCCCATGATCCGCCGGGTGGCCTACCTGTCCATGCACACATCTCCTCTCGTCCAACCGGGGGTGGGCGACGCCGGTGGTATGAACGTCTACGTCGATCAGTTGGCTCGGGCGATGGTCGTAACCGGAGTAGCTGTTGACGTCTTCACCCGCCGAGACGATCCCGAGTTGCCCGACCGGGTCACCGTCGTCCCCGGCTACACAGTCCACCATGTGTCGGCAGGTCCCCCCCGTCGGCTCCCCACCGGGAGACTCATCCACCATGTGCGCCGATACGCCCAGGGAGTCCTAGACATCGTGGATCACCTGCCCCCGGTGGACGTCGTCCACAGCCATTATTGGCTGTCGGGCTGGGCCGGTCTCATCGTCAAACAACGACTCGGGGTGCCGATGGCCAATTCCTTCCACACCCTGGGACGCATCAAGAACCTGACCAAACGGAGCGACGATCCCCCCGAATCCCTCCTGAGGATCGCGGCCGAGCAGGAAGTGATAGCGCTGTCCGACTGTGTGGTGGCCTCCACTCCGGTGGAGGCCGACGACCTCCTCGCCCATTACGGGGCCGATCCCGGTGCCCTGTGTGTCTCCCCGCCAGGCGTTGACCACGCCCAGTTCTTCCCCGGCCCCCAGGCAGAGGCGCGTCGCCGGCTGGATCTGCCCGATGGCCCACTGGTCGCCTTTGTGGGCAGGGTCCAGGCGATAAAGGGGGTCGACGTCGCCCTGGCCTCCTTCGAGCAGATCGCCGACGTGTTGCCCGACGCCACCCTGCTCATCGTGGGTGGGCCCTCAGGCCCGCATGGTGAACGCGAGATGCGGTCGCTTCGTGACCGAGCCAGACGGTTCGACGGCCGGGTGATCTTCATGGATCCCGCCCCCCATCGAATTCTGGCCGACGTGTACAGGGCAGCCGACGTCCTCCACGTTCCCAGTCGCAGCGAGTCGTTCGGACTCGTCGCGGTGGAGGCACAGGCTTGCGGCACCCCCGTGGTGGCCAGCCGAGTGGGCGGCCTGACCTTCTGCATCGACGATGGTGTCTCCGGGGTGCTGGTCGATGGATGGGACCCGACAGACCACGCCCGGGCGATCCTCCAGATCCTGACCGACGAGTCCCGGGCCACCCTCATGGGTAAGAAGGCGGCCGAGTGGGCGCAGCGGTTCTCATGGGAGAACACGGTGAGCCGCTTCCTCGAGCTCTACTCCGGCATCGTCGCC